>Ga0302325_10020236_pt1 | contig 13961 bp, 14 predicted proteins | sample Palsa_T0_2_FD_201948 | JGI IMG/M metagenome (GOLD analysis project Ga0302325, IMG submission 201948) | Peat permafrost microbial communities from Stordalen Mire near Abisko, Sweden - Palsa_T0_2 | ecosystem: Environmental > Terrestrial > Soil > Palsa > Peat permafrost | place: Sweden: Abisko... | reverse complement strand
TCGAGCAACGCCCGCCGAAGCATTGCGTGCCCGGGGTCGTCGGCAAAGCGTTCCGACAGCGCCACGAACCTCACCAGCCCCTCGTCGCGCAGTCGCTCCAGCTCCGGGACGAGCTCGTCGAGGCAGTACCCGTAGGCCGATTCAACGACTCCGTGTAGGTGGAACACGTCGACGTAGTCGGTCCGGAGCCGTCGAAGCGAGAGCTGGAGGGACGCACGCAGGTCGTCGGCACTGACGCGGGCGTCGGGGGTCCCCGGGTGGGCCTTGGTCGACACCACAACCTCGTGGCGGCGGCCCTCGACAGCTCGGCCCACGATCTCTTCGGTGCCGTAGGCGCGGGCCGTGTCGATGTAGGTGACGCCGAGGTCCAAGGCCCGTCGAACCAAGGCAACGGACTCCTCCTCGGTCGCTCCGGTTGCCTGGCCGAGGCGGCTGTGACCCCCACAACCGAGGCCTGCGACGCCGATCTCGAGACCGGTCCGACCGAGCACGATCTGATCCATCGGTTCGACTACCTTCCCGCTGATCGTTGCATCACGGCACGCCTCGGCCCCTGGTTCGGTTCGCTTCCCCTGTGTTCTACCAATCCATCCGGTGGGCCGATGCGCCGGCCTACCCCCCCACCTGGCCCCGAGGGAAGTGCCGGGCCCACGCTGGCGTTGTACCCACCATGGTGGCGCTTTCGGTGCTCGAGCTGGCCACGGTGGGAACAGGTTCCACCCCGGCGCGGGCACTGGCGGAGACGACAAAGCTGGCCACCGCCGTCGAGGAGTTGGGGTACAAGCGGCTTTGGGTGGCCGAGCATCACGGGATGCCGGCGGTGGCCAGCTCGGCACCGGCTGTACTCATCGCCCACCTGGCCGGTGCCACCTCCACCCTTCGGGTCGGGTCGGGCGGAGTGATGCTGCCGAACCACTCGCCGCTCGTGGTGGCGGAGCAGTTCGGCACGCTCGAGGCCCTCTTCCCGGGCCGAATCGACCTTGGTCTGGGTCGGGCGCCCGGGACCGATCACGTGACGGCACGGGCACTGCGTCGCGTCCGGGACGTCGGCGCAGAGGGCTTCCCCGATGACGTCGTGGAGTTGATCAACTACCTCGCACCGACCGAGGGCCCACCGGCTCATCCGTCGGCCAACCCGGGCCATGGCTACCTCCCCGAGGTGTGGCTGCTCGGGTCCTCGATCTTCAGCGCCCAGCTGGCCGGCCTGCTCGGCCTTCCGTTTTCCTTCGCGTACCACTTCAGCCCGGAGCCACTCGATGCGGCTCTCGACGCCTATCGTTCGACGTTCCGCCCTTCGGCGCTGCTCGGCGAGCCCAAGACGATGGTGGCGGTCGCCGTGATATGCGCCGACAGCGAGGCCGAGGCCCGGTGGCTGGCCGGTTCGTCGGCCCTGAGCATCCTTCAGCGCCGCTCGGGCCGCCTGGGGCTCCTCCCCTCGCCAGAAGAGGCGGCCGCCTATGGGTTCTCGCCCGCCGAATCGGCCGTGATCGAAGAGGTCATGCGGACCCACCTGATCGGCGACCCCGAGACGGTCAACGAGGGAATCGCCCAACTGCAGCGTCGAACCGGAGCGGACGAAATCATGCTGTCAACCCGGGTGCACTCCTACGAGGCCCGGGTTCGATCGTTTGCCTTGGTGTCGGAGGGTCATGACTTCGCCTGACCGGGGAGCACCGGCGACCGGTCGCCGGACCAGCTGCCACGCCGCGTCAGCCCACGAGAGTGGCGATCATTGCGGCTTTAATTGTGTGGAGTCTGTTCTCCGCTTGGTCGAAGACGATTGACGCGTCCGACTCAAACACCTCTTCGGTGACCTCGAGGGCGTCGATCCCCCACTTCTCGAAGATCGTCTCGCCGATTTCCGTTTCTCGGTTGTGCAGGGCGGGCAGGCAGTGCAGGAACTTCACGCCGGGGTTTGCCGTCGACTCCAGGAGCTCGGCGTTCACCTGGTAAGGAAGCAACTGCTCTATGCGCTCCCCCCATCGCCCTTCGGGCTCACCCATCGAGAGCCAGACGTCGGTGTAGAGGAAATCCACGTTTCTCACGGCCTCTTGAAGGTCGGACGTGACCATGAGCCGCGCACCCGATACCGCCGCCAATCGTTGGGCGATCTCTTGGACCTCCGGCGAGGGCAGCAGCACCTCGGGGGCGGCCAGCCGAACGTCTGCCCCGAGGAGGGCGCCGGTCACCAGCAACGAGTTCGCCGTGTTGTTCCGGGCGTCGCCGAGATAGCAGTACGCGACTTCCTCGATGGGTTGCGTTGAGTGATCTCGCATCGTCAGCACGTCGGCGAGCATCTGGGTGGGGTGCCACTCATCGGTGAGCCCGTTCCAGACCGGCACTCCGGCGTAGCGAGCCAGGACCTCGATCCTCTCCTGTGCGAAACCCCGGTATTCGATCCCGTCAAACATGCGCCCGAGCACCCGAGCGGTGTCTTTCATTGACTCCTTGTGACCGAGCTGAGTCTCCTCGGGCCCAAGGTACGTGACGTGGGCTCCCTGATCGTGTGCGCCCACCTCGAAGGCCGATCGCGTCCGGGTCGACGTCTTCTCGAAGATAAGCGCGATGTTGCGACCGACGAGCCTTTGCACCTCGGCTCCCGAACGCTTCTCCTCGCGCAAATTCTCGGCGAGATCGATCAGATGGATGAACTCCTCCTTGGTGAAGTCGACCTCCTTGAGGAGGCTCCGTCCACGGAGGTCTATCGCCACGTCCAATTCCCTCTCTTTTCGACGGGATCGCACTCGATCGGGCAGGTCATGCAGCGAGGGCCGTCGCGGTCACCACCGAGCTCGCTACCGGCCACGCTCACCGCTTCGACGCCGTGCTGCGTAGCATCGTATTCGTCCGTCACGGTCCTGACGTAACCGAAGTCGATCCCGCCCTATGATCGCCGGCCCTTCGATCGACGTCTGCCACGACGTGCGCTAGACGGACTCCGGTGTGATGCCGGCACCCCTGAGCATCCGACGTAGGTCGACCAGCTGCTGCTCATCGATGTCGCTGCCCTGTGGGGCCACCAGCGTCTCTGTTTCCGGCCCGAGCTTCACGGTGAAGCGACCCTTACGACTCTCGGTGACCGACCCCACGCTCTCGAGCAGTGACAGGACGTCGTGCCATTGGATGTTGTGACCGCCCGGATGGCGAAAGATCTTCTCCACCGTTGCTCGATGATGCCCATCGAGCTTTCGCTCCTCGTCCATCAGGCCTCCTTGGTTCGGCCTGGTTGCGAAGGCTGGCCCTCGCATGATCACCCAGACGTAGGCGAACCTATCGCCACTTTGGAACCAGAGATGAACGGCCAGGTTCGGTGTCCCCGCCTCGAGAAGGTCGGGCTCCCGCAGCTTTCGTCGGACCGACGGACATCAGCTTTCCGAAGATGGGTCCTCGCCTCTCCCAACGGCTGCGTTGCGACACCCCGACCGGCGGCCGACGCCAACCTGAACGGAACATTCGGTGTGCCGGCCCGGTCCGCTCTAGGGTCGACGCGGTGAGCACGCCTCCCGAACGCCCGGATCCTGTCGAGAGCGCACGTCGGGCCACCGAGTTCTTCAACTCACGGGTGCCCGGCCACCTCGGATGTGTCTTCGATCACTGCGCCGATGACCTGGTCACCGGACATATCGACGTCACCGAGAGCCTCATCGCCGGCACCGGTTTTCTGTTTGCGCCCGCGGTCATCGCGCTCGCCGATACCTGCGCCGCCATCGGATGCGGCAACAACGTCCCGGAGGGCGCATCATTCACCACGATCGAACTGAAGTCGAACTTCCTTTCGTCTGCCCGAGTCGGTGAACGCGTGTCCTGTCGCTGCGTGCCCGCCCACATAGGTCGTCAAACCCACGTCTGGGATGCCGAGGTAACCAACGAATCAACGGGAAGACGAATGGCGCTCTTTCGCTGTACCCAGATGGTGCTCGGACCGAGGCAGTGAACTCGGTGCTGTTCGGTTAGTCCTCCCGCATGACCAGCACCGGGCAGAAGGCATTGGCGACGCAATGCTCACTGACCGACCCGAGCAGCATGCCCGCGAACGCCCCATGGCCGCGACTACCGACGACGAGCAGATCGGCCCCCTTGGATGCCTCGACCAACGACGGGGCGGGGTGGCCTTCCACCACGGTCGTTCGGAAATCGACGTTTGGGTGGGCTGCCCGTACCGACGCGATGGCATCGTCGAGCTCCCGACGGGTATCGGCCGCCGGGTCATAGTCGACCGGGAGGGCGATCGGAGCTCCGTAGGTGATCGGCCACTCCCAGCTCCCGAGAACCTCGAGCGTGGCTCCGGTGAGTTCCGCCTGCTGCGCCGCCCAACCCAGCGCGGCCACCGAGGACGGCGAGCCGTCGACCCCCACCACGATCCTGGACTCCTTGTGTGTGCTCGTCACGTCCCGCTCCTTCGAAAGGTCTGCTCGCGTCAGGCCCCCGACGCTACCGGCCGTCGGCCCGGCGGCGCCCCGTGGAGACCTTGTCCGGTCACGGACGTAGGGTGGAATCCATGACCAAGCAGGCCAATTCCCCGCCGACGAGCAACAAGGGGGCTCCGGTTGCTCCCCCGCCTCCGCCGGCGTGGCGTCACTACCTTTGGCTGGTTGCCCTCGCAATCTTCGTTCTGCTGTTCTTCTTCCTCCCGACGACCAAGCAGCAACAGTCGGTCACCCTCAACTACTCGCAGTTCCTTCACGACGTCAGCGCCCATGAGGTCAAGACCGTCACCATCCAGACGAGCGGCAGCGCGAGCGGAGACCTGTCCAACGGCAAGGAATTCACGACGGCAATCCCGCCACAGGCGGGGCAAACGTTCCTCGATCAACTGACCAAGGCGGGCGTCCAGGTCACCGCGGAGACCAGCGGGACCTCATTCGGATCCGAGGTCTTGACCTGGGTCATCCTCTTCGCTCCCTTCATCATCCTCGGCTACCTCTGGTGGCGGCTCTCCAAGGGCGCAGCCGGGCGGATGCAGGGGGCGCTCGGGGTGGGGCGTTCCAAGGCGAAGGTCTTCGACGAGGAGCGGCCGAAGACGACCTTTGCCGACGTGGCCGGGTACGACGGCGCGAAGTTCGAGGTCCGCGAGGTCGTCGACTTCCTCAGACATCCGGAGCGATACGCCCGGGCCGGCGCGGTGGCGCCTCGGGGGGTCTTGATGGTCGGACCACCGGGAACCGGCAAGACACTCCTGGCCCGCGCGGTGGCCGGTGAGGCCGATGTCCCGTTCTTCTCGGTCACTGGGTCGAGCTTCGTCGAGATGTTCGTGGGCGTGGGAGCGGCCCGCGTCCGAGACCTGTTCGAGGAGGCCCGCAAGCGGGCGCCGGCGATCATCTTCGTCGACGAGGTCGACGCGATCGGTCAACGCAGGGCCGGCACCGGCCAGGTGGTGTCGAACGACGAGCGCGAGCAGACCCTCAATCAGCTCCTCGCCGAGATGGACGGCTTCGATCCTGCCACCGGGATCATCGTCCTGGCGGCCACCAACAGGCCCGAGGTTCTCGACCCGGCGCTGCTCCGTCCGGGCCGATTCGACCGACAGATCACCGTTCCGCTCCCCACCCTTTCGGAGCGCACCGCCATCCTGGCGGTCCACTGCCGGGGAAAGAAGCTGGACAAGAGCGTCGATCTAGAAGTGGTGGCACGAGGAACGCCCGGTTTTTCGGGGGCTGACCTGGCCAACCTGGCCAACGAGGCAGCCATTGTCGCCGTGCGAGCGAAGCGAGACGTGCTCATCTCGACCGACTTCGACGAAGCCCGCGACCGAGTGATCCTGGGACGCCGCGAGGGCTCCAACGTGCTGTTGCCCGAGGAAAAGCACGCCGTTGCTGTCCACGAAGCCGGCCATGCCCTGGTTGCCGCGTACTCGGACAAGGCCGACCCGATCGCCAAGGTGACGATCCTTCCGGCCGGGCAATCGCTGGGCGTCACCGAACAGCTCCCGCTGTTCGAACGGCACCTCTACGGGGAGGACTACCTCTACGCCACCCTGGCGGTGTATCTCGGAGGCCGAGCCAGCGAGCTGGTCGTGCTGGGGCAGGGGTCGACCGGAGCAAGCAACGACCTCGCCAAGGCGACCGACCTCGCCATCAAGATGGTGCGGGAGTTCGGCCTGTCGCCGGCCGTGGGACCGGTGGGCTATCCGTCGGGAGGCTCGATGTTCCTCGACGGCGGGGGTGGCGGGTTCTCGAGCAGACCGTTCGCCGAGCACACCCAGGCGGTCGTCGACAGCGAAGTGTCCCGGTTGCTCCGGGAGGCCGAACAGCGGGCGGTGGACACCCTGAGAGCGCACCTCGACGTTCTCGACCAGCTGGTCCAGCTCCTGCTGGCCAAGGAGACCGTCGACGGTTCGGAGGTCTACGCGCTGGCCGGTCGCGATGAGCCGCAGAGCGGCCCTCGGGTCACCGTCGCACCCGACCATGGCGTTCCGGCCAGCGGAGTGCTCCAGGCCGAGGGGAGCGCGAAGGCTGAGGAGCCCGAACCGGCAGGCTGACGTCCTCGATCGGTGCGATCGGGGACGGCGGGCAACCAGAAGGGAGACGGATGTGGCGGAGCACACACGGCCAGAGTCCGACCCGGCAACCACGCGTCCAACCCCGATGCCCCTCGGCTACCGGGCTGACTTGGAATGTGACGTGACAACGATGTCTGGAACGAGGGTCCACGTCCGGCCGATCCGGCCCGAGGATGCCTCCCGACTGGTCGCCTTCCACTCCGATCTCAGCCCCCGTTCGGTATACCGACGGTTCTTCTCTTCCCATCCGAAACTCTCGGATAAAGAGGTGGAGCGTTTCACCTGCGTTGACTACGTCGATCGGCTGGCTCTCATCGCGGAAATCGGAGACCGCATGGTCGCGGTAGCCCGGTACGACTGCGCCCCGGGCACTTCGGAGGCCGAAGTAGCCTTCGTCGTGGCGGACGACTGCCAACATCACGGCATCGCCCCACTTCTATTGGAGTCACTCGCCGACACGGCTTGGCGGGTCGGCATCACCACCTTCGTGGCGTCCACGTTGATGGAGAACCGAGAGATGTTGAATGTCTTCACCAGCTCGAAATTCGCTGTGAGCACCAGCCTCGACTCCGGCGTGGTCGACGTTCGTTTCAAGATCGATCCCGAAGTCTTCCCTCGTGTGCGCTCGACCGGAGGTCGGCAAGACGCGGAACCGCCACGCGATGACCAGGATCCGCCAGGGTGCTGATTCTCAGCGGACCGATCGAGGCATCGGGCCATCACCGGTTCGGCCATCCCGAGCGACCCACACGGATCGACGCCGTGATGCTCGGAGTCGACGACCTGCACCTCGGATCCGATCTCCAGGTCGTGCCCGGACAGCCGGCCGACCGAGGCCAGCTCACCCGGGTGCACTCGGCCGGCTACCTCGACGAGCTGGCCGCCTTCTGTCGGGAGGGCGGCGGCGACCTCGATCCCGACACCTACGCCACGGTGGACTCCTGGTCCGCCGCTTGTCTCGCCGCCGGAGCTGGGTTGGCCGTCATCGATGCGCTGCAACGCCAAGGCGACGGGGTGGGGTTCGCCGTCGCCCGTCCGCCGGGCCACCATGCGCTGCGCGATCGGGCCATGGGGTTCTGTCTCCTCAACAACGTGGCCGTGGCGGCAGCTGCACTGGTGGCCGAGGGTGAGCGCGTCCTGATCGTCGACTGGGACGTCCATCACGGCAATGGGACGCAAGAGATCTTCTGGGACGATCCCAACGTCCTCTATGTGTCCACCCATCAGTGGCCCCTGTACCCCGGGAGCGGGACGGCCCGAGAAATCGGCGGCCCGCTCGCCATCGGTCAGACGGTCAATGTGCCGCTTCCCCCGGGTGCCACCGGTGACGTGGTTCGACGTGGCATCGACGAGGTGGCGCTGCCCGTGATCGACAGCTTTGCCCCGACCTGGGTGCTGGTGTCGGCAGGGTTCGATGCCCACCGCGCCGATCCGCTGGCCGATCTGGCCTTGTCCAGCGGCGACTTCGCCGATCTGGCCCGAGTGGTGGCCGGCTTTGCGCCCGGACCCGGACGGATCGTCCTGTTCCTCGAGGGAGGATACGACCTGATGGCGCTCCAGACCTCGGTGAACGCAACCCTGGGCGCGCTGCTCGGGGCCTCCTACGAGGCCGAGGATCCCACGTCGGGCGGGGCCGGAACCGAGATGGTCATCCAAGCCAAGACCGAGCGGGCGACGGCCGTCCGCTGGGCTGATGACCTGATCGTCCCCCCCGGAAGCCTGCTCTGACGGCTCCGATCAAGACCGCCGCGGTCGGCTGGCCCAAGTGGCTTCACGAGGCCGTGGCGCCGTGAGCCTTCCAGTACTGGTTGAGTCGGCCTTGAACCTTCACGAACCAGATGATCGACCCGATGATCGGGAGGAACACCCAGAATCCGGTGACGCCCGAGACCGGCTGCTTCTGGCCTTCTCTCGCGAAGAGTTGACCGACTTCGGACGGCAGGAGGAACACGTTGACGATGCCGAGGAGGATGGCAAAGAGCAACCCCACGCCGCCACCGATCCCTTCGCCTGCGTGCGCTTTGATCTCCTTGAAGCAGGCGTACTGCCAGTAGAGGCTGTAAATCCCGAGCGTGATCAGGGAGAGCAGGATCACCACCACTGGGCCCCTCACTTTCCCCACGCCGTTGGTAGCCATTTCTTCTCTCACCCCTGTCGGCCAGGCCACTTGCCGGGCGAGCCGGTAGCGTAGACCGTCCCGGCCGACTGAGGATTCGAGGCTTCACCGCGCCTGTTTTGGCGGTGGGACCGGATCAATCTGGTGAAGCACAGGCCTCAGGACGTGAAGTCGACGTCCTCGGCCGAAGTAGTCCCTGCGGTTCGCCCGGGGGCCGTTTGGTACGTCCAGTACAGGTTCGTGTGCGCGATGACCTGCTCAGGCGGCGGCGCTCCCCATTCCGTTTGGTCCTCCGTCGTATGGGCGTCGCTGACAAGCGTGGCGTCGTACCCCCGGGCCAATGCGCCGTGGAGCGTTGAGCGGATGCACGCATCGGTCTGTGCACCGACGACCACGAGCCGCCCGACTCCGAGGCCCGACAGGACAGTCTCAAGGGTGGTGTCTTCGAAGGAGTCGCCGTAGTTCTTCTCGACGAGCGGCTCGGCGTCGTCCGGAGTCAGCTCGGGGACGATCCGCCAGTCGTCGGTGCCCCTCGGAAGCTCCTCGCTGGAGTGCTGGACCCAGACAACAGGGACCTGGTCCCGCCGTGCCTTCTCGACAACTCTGGCGACGTTCTCGACGACTGCGTCGCGCTCGAAGGCCCCGCTGACGACGCCGTTCTGCACGTCGACGACCAGGAGTGCGGTGTTGGGCCGATTCTCGAGTGTGGTCATGGTCTCCCCTCGGTGTCCCCCGTCTCCTGCGTCCGCCAACGGTAGACAGACGCGGCTACCAGTAGTGCTCGGACTTGGTGGTTTTAGACAAGATCTCCTCGTACAGTGCCACGTGCTCATCCACCATTCTTGAGACTGAGAACCGGCGGGCAACATGCGACCGGCAATACGATCGATCGATCGAATCCACCTTTGCGAGCGCCTCAACCAGGGTTTCCGGGTCGTTGCACACGAAGCCGACTCGACCATCCTCCACGATCTCCGGAGCAGCGCCGCGATCGCTTGCGACAACCGGGGTCCCGCAGGCGAGAGCCTCCAGCATGACCATGCCGAACGGTTCCGCCCAGTCAATCGGGTTGAGCAGGCAGGCGGCGTCGGCCAACAGATCGAGCTTGGTCAGGCGGTCGGCCTCGCCGACGAATTGGATATCGCCCCCGAGCAACGGGCGGACCCGGTGCTCGAAGTAGTCGACCTCCAACGGTTCCGAGCACTTTGCGGCGATCAGGAGGGGAACACCGGCTTCCCTAGCCACGGTCGCGGCGACGTGGACCCCCTTGTTCGGGTGGCACCGACCCAGGAAAAGAGCGTAACCACCCTGACCCTGGCCCACCGGAAACTGGTTCACATCGATCCCATGATGAATGACACGAGCGACGCGGACATCGGGGGCCATTGACGCCTGGTGTCGGGATATGGCGATGATGGGGACCCGGTCGCAGATGGCTCGGTAGAAGGGGTAGAGATCGCCCTCGAACGGCCCGTGGTTGGTGGTGAGCACCCGGAGGTGGGGGAACCATTCGGAGTAGAGCGGGCCCACCAGCGTGTGGTCATGAACGATGTCCACCCCCTCGAACTGCTGGTACGCGAAGAGCACGTGGTTCAGCTCCGAGGTGGCAGTGCCTGCTCCCACACCGATCGAGTGCTCGTAGAAGTGGCGCGTGGGGACCGGAGAGGTGCTGTCTCCGGTTGTGACCAGCAGCACCTCGTGTCCGCCGGCCTCGAGGCCCCGGGCTAGGCCGTCCAGAACGGCCTCGGTCCCGCCGTACGCAGGGGGAGGCACAGGCAACCACGGCGGCGCCACAATGGCAACGCGCAAGGGTCTACTCCTTTGATCTATGGCGACCCACTGTGCTCCACACTAAGGGTCGAGTCCGTCCGAGAAACCAGCCCGATCATCAAGAACCTGACCGCGGTCAAGAACAGCTGCTCCTGCGCCTCAGCCACGACGAGTTCACTCCGAGTCCCCGCAATGGGTGGCCGGCGATGTTCGATCGCGCACTGGCTGCGCCCGGCCGCCGTCGCCGCACCGGCCGACGACTCCTGACGGCGGCCCCCGAAGGATGGGTCCGTGCCTGCCCGAAGATCGGTTATGGCCTCCGAGAGCCCGATCGGCGGAATCGGGCTTGCACACTGTAGGGAAAGCGAATACTTTTTCTTAGGTTGCCCGAATAGAGGGTCGATGCCCGACCCCTCCCACGCTCCCTACCCAACCGGAAGTCCATGACGACACAGCCGACACCGCACCGGCCCCCGGGTGCCTGCCCAGGGCTCTTCAAGCCATGACGCGTCGCATGGGTGGACGCGCGTTGGTCTGCGGTGTCCTGACTGGCGCAGCCGTGCTCTTGGGCGCGTGCGGATCCTCGGGGTCTGGACAGGCCACGGGCGCCACCAAGAGCGCCTGCGAACAGGTGAGCGCGGTGCTGAGCGACGGCCCCGACCCGGGTGCTGACCCGGTCGGTTATGCAGAGGCCCAAATCCTTCCTCTCCGCCAAATCAAGACGGCCGACAAGAACCTGGAGCGAGCCATCGACGATCTTGCCTCCGCCTACCAGCAGTTCTTTCGCACCAAGGGCGGGACCGTGGCAAAACAGGCGGTCAGCCGAGCGTCCGCCGAGGTCAACGCCATCTGCCCGGGCGCCGCGTCGTGAGGAATCGACGAGCATTGCGGAGACGACGGTGGGCCTGGGGGCTGGCCGCGGTGACGGTGGCTGGATGGTCGCTAACGGCCTGCGGATCATCGTCGGGATCGGGCCAATCGATCACGCTCTACAACGGCCAACACGAGCAGACCACCGACTCATTGGTTGCCGGCTTCGAGAAGGCGACCGGGATCACCGTCAATGTTCGCAACGATGACGAAGACATCTTGGCCGACGAGATCGTCACCGAGGGCTCGAGCTCTCCCGCCGACGTGATCTACACGGAGAACTCCCCGGTGCTCGAGTACCTCCAATCCAAGGATCTTCTGGCCAAGGTCGATCCGTCGGCGCTGGCTCACACCCCGAGCAAGTACAGCTCGCCTGAAGGAGACTGGGTCGGCGTGTCAGCTCGGGTGAGCGTCCTCATCTACAACCCCGGCCTGATCGCAAAAAGCCAGCTACCCACCACGGTCCTGCAGCTGGCAGATCCCCGCTACAAGGGGGAACTCGCCTTCGCCGCCGGAGAAACCGACTTCCAACCGATCGTCACCTCCGTCGCGCGCACCTACGGAAAGACGGCCGCGCTCAACTGGCTGGACGGTATCAAGACCAACTCCGCCAGCCACGTCTACCCCGACAACGAGACGATCGCCGACGAGGTGAACCGCGGTGCGGTCGCCTTCGGGGTGGTGAACCAGTACTACTGGTACCGGATGCGTGCCGAACTCGGGGCGTCGAATGTCGACGCGAAGATCACCTTCTTCGCGCCCTACGACCCCGGTTACGTGCTTGACGTCTCCGGAGCCGCGGTCCTGAAATCGAGCAAACATCAGACAGACGCCCAGAAGTTCCTGGACTTCATCGTGTCCAAGAAGGGTCAGGAGATCATCGCCCACTCGATCAGTTTCGAGTACCCGATCGCCTCGGGGGTGACCACCGCCCAGCCCGAGACCCCCTTCGACCAGCTGCAACCGAACTCGATCACCATTCCCGAGCTCGGTGACGGCACGACGGCGATCGCCCTGCTGAAACAGGCTGGGCTGTTGTGAGCGCTCCCGGCCCGGCATCGTTCTAGCGGGCCAGCGCGGCGTCATTCCGACATGACCACAATCCAAGAAATCGCGCTAGTGGTGGAACGTCCCTCCGAGGCGGCCCCGACTGGTCGAAAGACTCGTCCGTGGTCCCTGCTCGTAGGGAGCGGAATCGTCGCAGCCGTGTTGTTGGCGCCGCTCGTCTTCTTGCTCATCGAGGCGAATGGGACCGGGGCCACCACCATCGCGCACCTCATCTGGCGGTCTCTGACTCGCAGCTTGCTGTGGAACACCGTCCGGCTGACCGTCGTAGTCACCTTCTTGTGCGCCGTGATCGGCACGCTTGCAGCATGGTGCGTCGAGCGAACCAACCTGCCGGGCCGCCATGTCTGGGCGGTGCTGGTCGTCGTCCCGTTCGCGATCCCCGACTTCGTGGTGAGCTTCGGGTGGGCGTCGCTCAGCACCTGGGTTCAGGGCTTCCGGGGCGCAGTGCTCGTCATGACCTTGGCCGTGTACCCACTCGTGTACTTGCCGGTGGCGGCCAGCCTGCGGAGCGCCGACCCGGGGCAAGAGGAAGTCGCCCGCAGCCTTGGCCTCGGGCCACTCCGAACCTTCCTGCGCGTCACCCTCGGTCAGGCCCGCGGTGCCATCCTCGGCGGCTGTGTGCTGGTCGCCCTGGTGCTTCTGGCCGAGTATGGGGCGTTCGAGATTCTCGGCTATCAGACCTTTACAACCGAGATCTTCACCGAGTTCCAAGTTTCGTTCAACGTGCCGACGGCATCGGCCCTCTCCCTGGTGCTCGTCGTGCTGGGCATTGTCGTGCTGGGCATCGACGCCGCCGCTCGAGGCAAGGGCCGGATGGCACGTACCGGTCCTCAGGTCCAGCGGGTTACCGAGCGTCAAGAACTCGGCCGGGCCAAGCTCCCGGTCCTGATCGGCTTCGGGGCGCTTGTCGGACTCGCCCTAGGCGTGCCGATCGCGTCCAGCGTCTATTGGATGTTCGAGGGGGGCGCCCAAGCACTGAGTGGCGTTTCGATCCTCGACGCTGGTTGGCACACCGCTTTCTACAGCGGGGCGGCTGCCGCCATCGCCACGCTCATGGCCCTTCCCGTCGCCCTGCTCGCCGTTCGACACGGCGGGCCCGGCGCCCGGCTGCTCGAGCGCAGCACCTTTCTGGTTTTGGCCATGCCCGGCCTGGTGATCGCCTTGGCGCTCAGCTACTTCAGCAATCACTATGCGAACGACTTTGGCTACCAGAGCGCTCCGCTCTTGATCCTGGCCTACGCCATCTTGTTCTTCCCGCTCGCCCTGGTCGGAGTGCGGGCTTCGGTCGCCTATGCCCCTGTGAACTTGGAGGAAGTCGCTCGCTCGTTGGGTCAAGGACGTCTGGCCGTCCTCCGACGGGTCACCCTGCCGCTCGTCGGTCCGGGGATCGCCGCGTCGTTCTGTCTCGTCTTTCTCGCCGCGGTCACCGAGCTCACGGCCACCCTCATCTTGGTCCCGACCGGCGTCCAGACCCTGGCCACCCAGTTCTGGGCCTACCAGCAAAATCTCTCGTATGGGCAGGCGGCCCCGTTTGCGCTCGTGATCATCGCGATCGCAGCGGTCCCGAGCTATGTCCTCAGCCGCTACTTTGACCGGCTGCCGGCCCGAGCCACCCGATTGGACTGAAAATCGCGCCAA
>Ga0302325_10020235_pt1 | contig 13961 bp, 14 predicted proteins | sample Palsa_T0_2_FD_201948 | JGI IMG/M metagenome (GOLD analysis project Ga0302325, IMG submission 201948) | Peat permafrost microbial communities from Stordalen Mire near Abisko, Sweden - Palsa_T0_2 | ecosystem: Environmental > Terrestrial > Soil > Palsa > Peat permafrost | place: Sweden: Abisko... | reverse complement strand
CCAGAGGCCGTACACATGGCCGCACCAACCAGCCCTGCATCAGCTCAAGAACTCCCTTGCCACAGGAGTGCCGTCCACACAGGTGGCTCACACCATTGGGTCCCGCGTTCGAGGTTCTGGCACGCTATGTGACCCGAAGGTTGGTCCTCGCTGCCGACGCGTTCCTAGAACCCGCTCGGGCCGAGATCGGCCAACGCGCCCTCTAGCTCCGCAAGTTCCAGCCGCAGTTCCGCCAACGCGGTCTGGCCCTCCCGCGGTCCCATGCCCGGAACGATCGCGCCGGATGACGTTTCATGGATCTCTATTTGGTGGCGCACATTGGCGATCGCTTCCTCAAGCTCTCGGCGCAGCGGCTGTTTATCGTCGGTTGGCATCAAGTTCCTGCTGGGGACGGCGACACTTCTTGAAGGCAGTCGAAGCCCTCGAACACCGGGTGTCCGAGATATAGCGGCTTGTTTCCGCCCGCGGCGCCATGCGCAGCGCGGAACGCCTCGGATCGCGTCCAGGCTTCGAAATCGTCTCGAGTGCGCCAAACTGTATGCGAGGAATAAAGGATGTGGTCGTCGTGGCTCGGGCCGCGCAGAAAGTGGAAGGCAATGAAACCGGGCACGTCGGCGAGATGGGAATCTCGCGAAAGCCATACAGCCTCGAACGCTTTGGCTTGGTCCGGGATGACTTTGAAACGGTTCATGGCGATGAACATCGACCTGCTCAGTAGGAACGCTTGGGTGGCTGCGCCAGAGGATGGGTAGTCTCGCATGGCGCCAGTTCGATCGCCAGCGACTGGCGGCCCGGGCGGCCGCCTGATGCGGATGCGGCGAACTTCCGCTTAGTGCCGACCTGCCCGTTCTTACGGCAGCTTTGGGTCGATTGTGTTGAAAAACCCCGGCGTTGCCAGGGTTGGGGGGCGCTGATTCACTCTGGTCGTTGCGGCTGGAGTTGAGTCGATGATGGGCGAGCGGACGGTGATGCAGGAGGCCCTGTTCGTCGGCTTCAGCATCGAGCGACACGTGCCTGCGGATCACATGCTGCGTCGGATCGACCGGTTCGTCGATCTGTCGGGCGTGCGCGCTCACGTGGCGCCCTTTTACAGCGACGTGGGTCGTCCCTCGGTCGATCCGGAGCTGATGATCCGGATGCTGCTGGTGGGCTACTGCTACGGCATCCGCTCGGAGCGGCGGCTGTGCGAGGAGGTCCACCTCAACCTAGCCTATCGATGGTTCTGCCGCCTGAGCCTCGATGCGGACGTGCCGGACCACTCGACCTTCTCGAAGAACCGCCATGGCCGCTTCCGCGACAGCGATCTGTTGCGTCAGGTGTTCGAGACCGTGGTCGGCCGCTGCATGGCCGAGGGTCTGGTGGGCGGCGAGGGCTTCGCGGTCGACGCCAGCATGATCGTCGCCGACGCCCATCGTCAGCGCGGCGTGGCTGGAACGGCGGATCTGGACCCGGCCTCGAACCGGGCGGTCACCGAGTATCTGGCGGTTCTCGACGACGCGGCCTTCGGCGGCGCGACGGACGTCGAGCCGAAGTTCGTCTCGCCCACCGATCCGGCGGCGCGCTGGACCGCCGCCAAGGGCGGGCCGGCCGTCTACGCCTATGCCGACAACTACCTGATCGACCTGAAGCACGCGGTGATCGTGGACGTGGAAGCCACCACCGCCGTGCGTCAGGCGGAGGTCACCGCGGCCAAGACCATGATCGACCGCACCGCCGAGCGGCTCGGGGTCACCCCCGAACGCCTCGCCGCCGACACCGGCTACGGCTCGGCCGAGATGCTGGCCTGGCTGGTCGATGAGCGGAAGATCGAGCCGCACATCCCGGTGTTCGACAAGTCCAAGCGCACCGATGGGACCTTCTCGCGCGACGACTTCACCTACGATGCCGACGCTGACGCCTATACCTGTCCGGCTGGCAAGCCGCTTCGCCGACGCCGGCGGCGGCTGGCCAAGCGCTGGGCCGCTATGACACCGCCCAAGTCGGTCAACTACCGCGCCGCCAAGCGCAACTGCGGCGTCTGCCCACTCAAACCCAAGTGCTGTCCGCTCGAGCCGGTGCGCAGGGTCACGCGCTCCATCCACGAAGCCGCCCGCGACAAGGCCCGCGCCATCGCCAAGACCGAGGCCTACGTCGTCTCTCGCAGGCAGCGCAAGAAGGTCGAGATGCTGTTCGCCCACCTCAAACGCATCCTCCGGCTCGACCGACTACGCCTGCGAGGACCCTGTGGCGCCCGCGACGAGTTCCTCCTCGCCGCCACCGCCCAGAACCTGAGGAAACTGGCCAAGCTGATCCCCGCTCCGGCGCTGGCCAGGGCCACCTGAGCCGATACGGCTCTCGTCAACCTCCGCGCCGACCGCGCCGCTTCACCCGTCGAGCCGTCTACGAGCCGGGTTCTTCAACACAATCGGTCCGATTCTCTCCTTTGGCTTCCCGCCGCAAAGCGGAAGCTCACGTCGGCGAGAGACGGACGCGGGCTAATCGGCTCGGCTGTCGCGAAGCGCTGCCCGCCACGCTTGCTCTCACACGATTGCTGCCCGGGGGGCGCGTCCTACACGGCCGTCGAGCCATTCTTTCAACTTGGACCAGCGTCGCCGTCCCGACACGTTGCGCACCGCAATCGCGACCGCCTTCTTCTGGCCGACCAGAACCACGAGCTTCTTGCCGCGCGTGACGCCAGTGTAGAGCAGGTTCCGCTGCAGCATGTTGTAATGCTGGGTCATTACCGGGATGACGACCGCCGGGTATTCCGACCCCTGGCTTTTGTGAATCGTGGCTGCGTATGCCGGCACAAGCGTGTCGAGTTCGCCAAAGGCATAGATGACGGCGCGGCCATCAAAGCTGGCCGTCAATTCGCCCTCCTCGGGATCGACATCATCGATGTAGCCGATGTCGCCATTGTAGACGTCCTTGTCGTAGTCGTTCTGGATCTGCATGACCTTGTCGCCAGGGGTGAAGGTCCAGCCGAAGCGCTCGACCTTTCGTTCACCGGCGGGGTTGAGGACGGCTTGCAGTTCGATATTCAGCGAGCGGGCGCCAACACCGCCGCGGTTCATGGGGCAAAGCACCTGGACGTCGCGAATAGGATCAAGACCAAACCGCTGCGGAATACGCGTCTTCACCAGCTCCACGATCCGCGTCACGGCGGTTTCAGGGTCGTCCGCCTGCACGAAGTAGAAGTCACTGCCCCCCTCGGGCCTTGAGAGATCGGGTATGACGCCCTGATTGATCTTGTGCGCGCTGGTGATGATCCGGCTCTGAGCGGCTTGGCGGAAGACCTCGGTCAGTCGCACGACAGTTACGCTGTCGGACGCGATGATATCGGCCAGAACCTGACCTGGGCCGACTGAGGGCAGCTGATCGATGTCGCCCACGATCAGCAGCGCTGCATGGTCAGGCACGGCCTTCAGCAACGCCTGCATCAGCATCACATCGACCATGGAAGTCTCATCGACGACCAGTAGGTCGCAGTCCAACGGGTGGTCGGCGCCCCGTTTGAATCCGCCTCCCTTCGGGTCGACCTCGAGCAGCCTGTGAATGGTCTTGGCCGAGAAGCCGGTGGCCTCTGTCATCCGCTTGGCGGCGCGTCCGGTCGGTGCGCAGAGCAGCAGGTTGACGCCCTTCGCCGCCAGAATGCGCAGGATGGCGTTGACGATGGTTGTTTTGCCTACCCCCGGTCCGCCGGTGATGACGAGGACCTTCGAGGCTAAGGCGCGCCTGATCGCGGCGACCTGACTTTCGGCCAATGACAGGCCGATCTTCTGCTCGATCCAAGGCAAGGCCTTTTCTGGATCGATGTGGAGCCAGGGCAGCTTTCCGTTGACCAAGCGCAGCACTCGCTCGCCGATAACCTGTTCGGCCCGGTAAAGACCGGCGAGGAAGATGCACGCTGTGTCGCCCACTGTAGCGGCGACGACCGTCCCTTCTGCCAGTTCGAGATCCAACGCGGTCAGAACCAGCCCCTCCGGGACCTCGAGCAAATCGACAGCGAGCGGCGCCAGTTCCTCGGTGGGCAAGCCGCAGTGTCCCTCGTCCATAGCTTCGGTCAACGCATAGGAGATTCCGGCGCGGACCCGGATCATCGCCGTCTTCTCGACGCCGAGCTTCATGGCGATCGCATCCGCGGTCTTGAACCCAACGCCGCGAATGTCGCGCGCCAGGCGGTAGGGGTTTTCGGTCATCACCTGCACGGCGTCAGCGCCGTAGGTCTTGTAAATGCGTACCGCCCTAGCGGTGCCCACTCCATTGCTGTGAAGGAAGACCATGATCTCGCGGATAATCTTCTGCTCGGCCCAGCCATCGGTGATGCGCTTGGCGCGCACCGGACCGATGCCAGTCACCTCGCGCAGGCGCTCGGGCTGTGCCGCGATCGTGTCGAACACCTTCTCGCCGAAGGCCCTGACCAGCTTCTTGGCGTAGACCGGCCCGATGCCGCGGATCATCCCGGAGCCGAGATACTTCTCGATACCCTCGACGGAAGTCGGCTCCGACGTGCGCAAGAAGCGCGCCCTGAACTGTTGACCATGAGTGCGGTCGTTCACCCATTCGCCGGACGCCGTGATCCACTCGCCGGCCGAGATGGTGGCGGCGTGACCGATTACCGTCACCAGGTCGCGATGTCCGCGCGCCTTAGCCCTCAGAACACAGAAGCCGTTCTCGTCATTGTGAAACGTTACCCGCTCGACCAGGCCGGCGAGCACTTCGCTCGCAGAAGAATGCGTCTCCTGTTTCACCGCCGCTGTTTCGCTTCCGATGGGCCGAAGCGCGAATATATGGACATGGTCGGCCGGAGGACAGCTTGAGGGAAAGCTGAGTACGCCCGATCGGGCAAGCCAAGGCGCGACGCGGCAAACTGGTAAGCGGCCTCTCGCCTGCGCGTCATGCTCAGAAATGACCGGGAACCGGTCATCCGGACGCGCGCTGGGGCGGTGCGCCAGAAATAGCTGCCAACCTCTGAGCGGCTGCCCTACGACAGCCCCATGGCCACGGTTGACCAGATCGCACCAGGCAAGACCGCGACCTTCTCAGGTGCGGTCGTTGCGCTTCTGGCCGCAGCGATCTTCATCAACTACGTCGATCGCGGCAACCTCGCTACCGCAGCGCCCCTGATCCAGGGCGAGCTGAACCTGAGCAACACCCAGATCGGGGTCCTCATCTCGGCGTTCTCCTGGATCTACGTGCCAGGGCAACTCCTTGCCGCCTGGCTGGTTTCGAGGATCAACGCCTACCGCACATTGGCGATCGGACTGGCGCTCTGGTCCCTGGCGACCGTTCTGACGGGCTTCGCCACCGGCTTTGCCGCACTCTTCGCGCTGCGCATTCTCCTAGGCCTTGGCGAGAGCGCCGGGTTCCCGGCGAGCTCCAAGCTTCTAGCGCAACATCTGCCGGCGCATCGGCTGGGCTCAGCCAACGCGATGATCAGCGCGGGCATCTCGCTTGGGCCAGCTGGCGGAATCTTATTTGGCGGTCTCCTGATCGCCCATTCCGGCTGGCGCGTGCTGTTCGTGGCCTTCGGTTGCCTCTCGGTGCTATGGCTGGGGCCTTGGCTGGTTGCGACGCGCGACCTCTCTCGGGTCGGCCGCCAAGTTCAAGCCGCCGCCGAACCTACCTACCGGGCTCTCATGGCGCGGCGCGAGCTGTGGGCCGCCGCGTTCGGCCACTTTGCCTACACATATCCGTTCTACCTCGTCCTATCCTGGCTGCCGCTCTACCTCGTGAAGGCGCAGGGCTACTCCCTGTCCGCGATGGCTGAGCTGGGCGGCTTGGTTTACGTCCTGTCGGCGACGATCTCGCTTGGCGCCGGCGCGCTCGCTGATCGATGGATGGCGCGCGGCGCCAGCTCCAACCGGGCCCGCAAGACGCTGATCGGCGCGGCAGGCGCCATCGGGATCGTCTCCATGCTGATGTGCGCGTTCGGCGACTCGAAACTCGCAGTCGCGGGGCTGCTTTTGTCTTCGCTCTCCGCCGGTCTGGGGAGCTTCAATCTCTACGCCATCGCCCAGACGCTCGCGGGGCCCACGGCGGCGGGCAAGTGGGTGGGTCTGCAGAACTGCATCGGCAACATCTCCGGGATCGTGGCGCCGATCGTGACTGGCGTGATCATCGACGTGACCGGACGGTTCAGCCTGGCCTTTGTCGCCGCCGCGCTCATGTACGCGATTGGTCTTTTCTGCTGGACCTTTGGCATCCGGCGCATCGAGCCCATCATTTGGCGCTGATCGGACAGGATCTCGCGGGCCTTCGCGGCCCTGCCTTCGGTAGATAGGAGGAGCCTAGCGGCGCCGCACGTCGCGCGGGCTCTGACCAGTCCAGCGCTTGAACGCGCGCGAGAAGGCGGCCGGCTCGGAGAATCCGACGAGGTAGGCGGTCTCGGTGACCGAGACCTTCTTGGCTCCGAGGTAGTCCAGCGCCAACTGTCGGCGTAGGTCGTCGAGCACCTTCTCGAATGTCGCGCCCTCGTCCCTCAGTTGCCGGAACAACGTCTGGCGGCTCATCCCCATCTTCGCGGCGATCCCGTCCACGCTCGTCTCGCCCTTGTGCAAGATCGGCATAAGCAGGCCCTCGACACGGCCGCGCGCTGACGTTGCGCTTGCCAAGCGCCTGAGCAGAGCGTCGGCGTGGGCGCTGAGGACCCCGAAGACATAGCGCGGCTCAACCGAGATCTTGTGAGTCATTGATACCGCGTCGAGACGGACCGCGTTCCAGCCGGCTTCGAACGTCACCGGCGCGCCGTACACGCGCTCGTATTCGGACCAGTAGGCCGGCGCCAGGTGCGTGACGTGCACGGCCGTAGCGAGCTGGTTCACGCCGAAGCGGCGCGGTCCGCAGATCATCCGGGCGAAGGTGGATTCGGTCAGCTCGGGAAACGCGTTCGGGTTCTCACGGTTGTCGACCGCCCAGAAGGCCCCGTCCCGTTGGACGACGCTGAACCGATCCTTGGGTCCATCGACCTCGACGACTAGGCGCCCGTAGCGATTCACCTGAGCCATCGCCTCCGCCATCGTCTCGCAGGCATAGGCGATCAGACCCACCACCGAGATGCGGGACATGTCGTTGGTCTCGCCGTAGTGCAGCGCCAGCGCAGGGTCGTTGGCCAACAACTGGCCCGCGCGCATCAGCGCCACGTAGTTCGAGAACGGGACCCGGCGATCCACGTCTGCCAGGTCCTGCGGGGCGATCCCGGATCGCGCGGCAAGTTCGGTCGGATCAGCGCCTTTAGAGACCGCGAGCTCCGCCAGGCCGCGCGCCAGACCCGCAGCGACGGTCAGCTCAGGCATCGACGGTGTTACCTGCGATCATATGTTCGGCGCCCAGGATCATGGTGGCCACGTCCGCCTCAGCTAGGTTAGCCGCCGGCGCTATGACGATGGGAGTCAAGACGATCCGCGCGGCAGCCACTGTGCAATCCGATCATGGGTAGTGTCGTCCTTCACGGCGCGACTCTGCTCGTATTCGTGCTTCACATCAGCGCGGGCGCGCTCGCCCTCGTCGCGGGGACGACTGCCGCGGTCGCCCGCAAAGGAGGGCCGGTACACCGCCTGGCCGGCAACGTCTTCTTTGCCTCCATGCTGGTGATGGCGACATTCGCCGCGGTGCTGGCTGTGGTCAGGCCGGGACAAATCATCAACCTCTTCATCGCCGCCTTCGCCTTCTACCTAGTCGCAACCGCTTGGCTCGCGGCGCGCAGGCCCGACGGCGTGGCCGGAAACGCTGAAAAGGCCGCGCTCGCTGTGTCGCTGGTTCTCTGCGCGCCGTTCGCCCTCGTGATCTTCCAAGTCGCGACGGGGATCACCGTCTTCAAGACCGCCTTCACCATCGAGGGAGCGATCCTGGTCGCGCTCTGCAGCTTCGCCAGCGTCATCGCGCTCGCCGCCTTTGGGGACGCCAGGGTCGTGCTGGCTGGCGGGCTTTCGGGACGCTCGCGGATCGCGCGGCACCTGTGGCGCATGTGCGTCGGATTGACCCTCGCGACGGGCTCGGCCTTCACCAACGGTTTTGCCCGGTTCCTGCCCGGTCCCTACCACGTGCCGCTCGTCTTCTTCCTTCCCCAGTTCCTGCCGCTGGTCCTGCTGGTCTACTGGATGATCCGCGTGCGGTTCGCCGGCTGGGTCGAACGCGCCCCAGTCGCGCCTACCGCATAGCTCTGTCCGTCAGCCGGCGCTCAGTGCCTGCAACGTCGTTCACCACCCAACCCGTTCCTTCGGAAGGTCCGTTGTCCGGGAACGGATGGATACCCGGACGACAGGGAGGGCGCGAGCCCTTGTCCGCCTGCAGTGGCTGGGCGGACACGTCGGCTCTCTGCCTACGGCGTCCTTGCTAAGGCCCGATTTCCGATGGCGAGAAGGCGACCCCGAAGCGGGTCTGTGGTCGCGTAGTTGTCGGGCGTGAGCGCGCCGTGATGGCCGATGGCGAGCCGGCGCGTGCGGCCCTCAACGTTCCGGTATTGGACGAAATACGTCTTAGGACCCCGTAACTGCCTCGGAGCAACTGCGGGACATGTGGTTCGATCAGGCTTGGAATCTATTTCTTGAAGGCGCTAAGCAGGTCGCCGCCGACCCGGGCCTTTCCCGCGCCGTGGCGCGCTTCCTCGAGGAAGAGCGCCGCCAGGTGCAGGGCGGGATGGACTGGCTGGCCGAGGAATATTCTCCCTTCAAGGCCGCCTGAGCCGGATTACAAAACCCTAACTGGCCCCGCATCGCGACCCTGCTAAGTCGCATCCCAGCGAATTTGGGGAGTGATTTGGCGATGCGAGGGATTCTGTTTCTTACCGCGGCAGTCGCGGCGGTGGCCGTCGCCGGGGCGGCGCAGGCGCAGCCGACGGCGGCGCAGGTGCTGGATGCCAACCATGCGGCGATGGGCGCGGGGCTGGACGGCAAGGGCGTGCTCGACGTGCGCTACGACTACGCCGGCCAGGGCCTCACCGGCGAGGTGCGCTCGACCTACGATCTGCAGGGCGGCGGCTTCGTCGACAGCCAGGATGTCGGTCCGACCACCGGCGGCAATGGCTTCGACGGCGCGACCGCCTGGTGGCGCGACCTCTCCGGCGCGATCACGCCCGAAGCCGGCGGCGACATCCGTCAGCTCGCGGTCAACGAGGCCTATCGCGACGGCAATCTGTGGTGGCGCGCCGACCATGGCGGGGCGAAAGTCGATGCGCTGCCAGGCCAGACCAGCGGCGATCAATCTTACGATGTGCTGCGCGTCGCACCGGCCGGGGGCAAGCCGTTCGAGGCCTGGTTCGACGCCAAGACCCACCTGCTGGCCCGCACGGTCGAGAACCAGGGGGCCCAGACTATCGCCACCGATTTCGCCGATTACCGCCCGGTCGGCGGCGTAATGACCGCCGGCAAGCAGGTGATCGATGACGGCACCGGTCCGCAGTACCACCAGACCATGACCATCAAGAGCGTCGCCCTCGGGCCCGTGCTGCCGCCAAGCGCGTTTGCGCCGCCGGCGTGGACCCCGACCGACGCGCGCATCGCCAATGCCGAGGGGCGGGTCACCGTGCCGATGCAGCTGCTCAACAACCACGTCTATCTGCAGGTGATGATCGACGGCAAAGGGCCGTTCCTGTGCGTCTTCGATACCGGCGGCCACAGCGTGTTGATGCCGGACACGGCCAAGGCGCTGGCGGTGCACGCCGACGGCGACGTGCCCGTGACCGGGGCGGGCGAGGGCGTCATGGCGGCCGGCTTCAGCAAGGGCGTCGACTTCCAGATCGGCGATCTGACGTTCACTGGCCAGACCGTGTCCGTGCTGCCGTTCGGGTCCAAGGCCGTCGAGGGCTTCGACGAGCAGGGCATGCTCGGCTTCGAGCTGGCCCGGCGATTCGTGACGGTGATCGACTATGGCGCCAAGACCATCACCTTCATCGACCCGGCCCGGTTCGATCCGAAGGACGCCGGCACGCCCGTGCCGTTCGCCTTCTACCAGCACCTGCCGCAGGTGTCGGGCGTGTTCGAGGGCGTGCCCGGCCGCTTCGACATCGACACCGGCTCGCGCGTCGAGCTGACCCTGACCAAGCCGTTCGTCGAGGCCAACGGTCTCACCGCCAAGCATCCGAAGGGCGTCCTGGCGGTGGACGGCTGGGGCGTCGGCGGTCCGTCGCGGTCCTACGTGACGCGCGGCGAGTACTTCACCCTGGGACCAGTGCGGATCGATGGCCTGGTCGCCAGCTTCGGCAGCCAGGGCAAGGGCGGGTTCGCGGACCCGAACTATCAGGGCAACGTCGGCTCCGGCCTCTTGAAGCGGTTCGCGGTCACCTTCGACTATGGCCATCAGGTCATGTACCTGAAGCCGCTGCGGCCGCCGGCCGGTGACGTCGGCGTGTTCGACCGCGCCGGCTTCTGGCTCAACATGTCGCCGGCAGGGTTCAAGATCATGGACCTCACCGCCGGCAGCGCGGCGGCCGCGAGCGGGCTCAAGGTCGGTGACGAGATCACTGCGATCGACGGCGTTTCCGCCGCGAAGATTGATCTGCCCGACCTGCGCAAGCGACTGCGCGACGAGCCGGCTGGGACGCAGGTCAGGTTCGACGTGCTGGCCGGCGGACAGGCAAGGAACGTGACGCTGACGCTGAAGGACCAGATTTAGTGCGACTAAGTCCGCTTTTCCCCGCGGACCCGGGGGAGCGGAGATGGGGTGGCTAGGACCGCTCCCAGGCGGCCTTGAGCCATGCCTCGATCTCCGCGTCGACCTCGGCGGGGGCTGAGAGCAGCGTTCGAGGCTTTAGCCGTTCTGACCAGCTCTCGTTCTTCGGGGTGTCCAGTCGCGGACTGATATCGGCCGACAGCGCCAGGCCCAGCATCAGCTTGCCGCCTTTGACCGGGCGCCAAGTTTGGTTTCAATCTCGGCGGGGCTACCGACCGAGGGGCTATGGACAGCCGGCCGGAACGCATCCGTGAGGTGGCCGAAGCCTCGCTCAAGCGGCTGCGGATCGAGTGCATTGCTCACCCACAAGGGCGCCAGATGGTCCTGGCTGAAGGCATGGGGCCTGCGGGTGGCGCAGCGGCGCGGCATGCGCAGGGCGGCTGTGGCTGTGGCGCGCCGACTGGCCGTGATCCTGCATCGTATGTGGGTCGACCAGACCGACTTCCGCTGGAGCAACAAAACCGCGCCCGCCGCCATGGCCGGCTGACCGCCCCCCAGCCCCTGCCTCAATGAGTTCTGCTCCGGCAGACCGGTGTCCCCACGGGGACGATGGAAGGGTGAGTTCGCAATGTCCGCAGTCTCCGCTGCCAACCAACAGGCTCACCAACTTGGATGGTCGGCGCACGGCATGACCGGATTCGACCACGCGGCGTGTTACCCCGCGCTTGGCGTGCCGGAAGAGGAGTATCGGGTCGAAGCGGCGATCGCGATCGGCCGGCAGGGTGACCGGGACGTGCTGCCGCAGAGCCACCGCGAGCGCGAGGGGCCGACCGATCGAGACCCGATCTCGCAGCTGGTGTTCCAGGGGCGTTTTCAGGCCTGAACCTGCGTGGCGGCGTCCCGCCCGGCCTTTCCCGGCAGCGGACATTGCCGCGTTGTCCGCCAAACGACCGCTCGCGGACACGATTGTTTGAACTGAACCCCTTGGGTGAGACAGTAAATTACGGACAGCTCGGTTGCGTTAGAGCCCTGGGCTGCTGCGCAGCAGCCCAGGGCTGGTTGGATTCGAACTCCACTGGCGACAGGTAGGCAAGCGCCGAGTGAAGCCTTTGGCGATTGTAGGCGGTCTCGAGGAACTCCCCGATGGCGGCCCTGGCATGGGCGAGATCACGATAGGCGCTGGCGTCGACTTCTTCGTGCTTGAGCGTCTTCATGAAGCTCTCGGCCATGGCGTTGTCGTAGGGGCAGCCGGCCCGGCTCATGCTGGGTTGGACGCCGGCAGCCTCGAGGCGGGCGATGTAATCGCCGCAGGCGTACTGCACGCCGCGATCGGAGTGATGGACCAGGCCGCCGGCGATTACCTGACGGCTGGCTAACGCCATCTCCAGCGCGTCCAAGGCTAGGCTCGCCCTCAGGTGATCGGCCATCGCCCAGCCGACGACCTTGCGGCTGAAGGCGTCCAGCACGACGGCCAGGTAGATGAAGGCCTCGGCGAGCCGCACATAGGTTATATCGGCCACCCACAGCTGGTTGATGGCCATGGGCATCAGGTGACGCGCCAGGTTCGGCCATACCCGCCAGCTGTGACGCGCGTCGGTTGTCGGCGGTCTGAACAGCGGCTTCTTCAGGCACAGCAGGTTGTCCTCGCGCATGATCCGAACCAGACGCTTGTGGTTGACTTGCCAACCTTCGCGCCGCAGCAGCGCGCCGATCCGACGGTAACCGTAGTGACGGTTGGCCAGAGCCAGGCGCTGGATAACGTCGCGCAGCGCCGTCTCCTCCCGCAGCGGTTCGCTGCGGGCCCAAGCTCGGTAATAGGCCGCCCGGCTGACGCCGGCCAACGCACACATCCTCTCCACCGAGAGCCGTGCTCCCGGCGTTTCGCCTTGCGAGCGCGTCACCGCCTGGATGTGGGCGAAGACGTTGTCACGCCAGGCTCGTCGCTCGGCCAGCGTGAATCCTCTATGTGCTGCAAGGCGCCTCTGAAAAAATCCAGGTCCAGCTGTTGCTGGCCCACCTTTCGCTCCAGCTCGGCGATCTGAGCCCGCGTCTGGACCAAGTCATTCGACTTCGCCCGCGACGCGCGCAGGCTCTCTGAAGCGAGAACCTCTGGTGTGCGCGGGCGCCCACGCTTGCTCGTCAGCGCCTCCGCGCCGTTCGCACGGAACCGGTCGCGCCAGTGATAGACGATGGTCCGATTGAGGTTCAGCTCAACGCCTAGGGCGCTTGCGCGCTCGCCAGCCTCCAGCCGTTCCACGGCCTTCAGCATGAACTCCCGGCTGTAGCGGCCGGACTCGCTCTGAGACATCGGTTCGTTCTCCTGGTTGAGAACTGTCCGAATTTATCTGTCTCACTTTAGGGGTCCACTCCACGCCAATGCCCGATGCGGACACCGCGGCCGCGGCAGCGGCTCCATCCGTTGCCGGACAGCGCCCGCTCCGAAGGCCCGAGGTCGGTAGAAGCGGACGCCGCACGACCTGAGGTGATCGTGACCGCGAGCTTCGTGGTCAATGGACGTTGGATTGCGCGGCGGCCGCGGCCTCCAGCTCTGATACGGGATAAGGCGTCGTCTTGCTGCCCTCGATCAGTGTGTTGAGGAAGTTCCCGAAGATGTTCGCGACTGGAGCGCAGTGGTCGACCAGCGCGCTCAGGGCCGGCGTCAGGACCGCCGGTTCCGCCTTCGGGGCGAGCCATTCGACGAACGCCCAGTCGACGTAGCAGCGGTCGTAGAGGCGGTGGGTCTCGAAGAAGGCGCGCTCAGCCAGCGACAGGTCGAAGTCCGCGCATTGCGCCAGCCCGAAATCGGCGGCGTAGACTTGCTCGCCGTCGGTTAGCAGGTTGTGGGCGTGCAGATCGAAGTGCACCATGCCGCGGTCGTTCATGAAGGCCGCGGCGTCGTGCAGTTGGTCGTGAACTCGCAGGATCGCCGCCTCGGAGCCGGCGTCCAGGCATCCGCCGGTTGATCTGTCCTTGAGCCATGCCGGCAGCGTCTCGGGCACGTATTCGAGGAAGAGCACGATCGACGCCGACGCGGCCAAGATCGCCTCCAGGCGAGCGCGGACGGCGTCTGAGTGGTTCCAGTAGTCCGGCGACCGATCCAGCCAGGCTTGTTGCTCGGCGGAGAGCGGCGGCGCCGTTCTTGGCAGCACGCGCCAGTGGTAGACCAACGGGAAGTGCTGGCACTCGCCGGACAGCGCCCACACGCTGGCCTTCAGGTACGCCGTGAGCTCGCGCCAGGCGCCGAACCCCGCCGAGCCCACGCCGTATTGATAGAACACCGGCAGGTCGAACAGGTTGGCGGTGGAGCCTTCGTTCTCGGCGGTTCGCTCAAGGTCCGCGAGGGCAATCTTCTTGACGAAGACCTTCGCGTCTCC
>Ga0302325_10020233_pt1 | contig 13962 bp, 8 predicted proteins | sample Palsa_T0_2_FD_201948 | JGI IMG/M metagenome (GOLD analysis project Ga0302325, IMG submission 201948) | Peat permafrost microbial communities from Stordalen Mire near Abisko, Sweden - Palsa_T0_2 | ecosystem: Environmental > Terrestrial > Soil > Palsa > Peat permafrost | place: Sweden: Abisko... | reverse complement strand
GCGCGGCAAAGCCCTGTGCGTCGCCGTCCGGAAGCACATAGCCGCTGTCGCGATCCTTGACCAATTCCGCCAAGGTACCGTCGCCCCGCGCGACAACGGGAACGCAACCTCGTCCCATGGCTTCCAGGAGACGCATCCTGTCCCTCTCGGATTCCGAGAGGACAAGGAACACGTCGGCGGAGTCGAAGATGACCGATTCGGAGCCATCTTCAACGGCGGTGAATTCGACCGGTACATTGCGCTCAAGCATGGCGGCTACGACGCGCTCAAGAAATGCCGGATGGATTGGGCCTGCTGATTTCAACCAGGCTAACCGGAGTGGCGTATCCCACGTGAAAGGGCGCTCCGGCGGATGTTTCGGAATCTCGAAAGGCAGAGGGATCGTGACCACACGCGGGGCGAGGCTGGGTTTCAACCGGATGAGCCGTTCAGCGATCCCCATGCTGCCGGCCACGACAGCATCCCAGTGGATCGCCCATTTCGCTGCGCGCGCAAGGTTCCGCGGGTCGATGTCGTCCACCCGGCCAATCACACCGACTCGATTGGACAGGGCCGGGCAGACCGACCGGTGCAGCCGTTCGTCGGCCGTCAAATACAGGCACGGCGCCTGGCTCTCCAGATAATCGGCTAATGCCCGGTGCCGTGGGCGCCATAATGCTTTTTCGATCGGCGTAGCAAGCACGCGGACTGGCTCGCCGCATTCCATCGAATCGGGCGATACGCCGGGCGGGAGAAGAATCTGCGCGGGCCGGTCACTCCCTTGCAATCCCTGCGCAAGCGCCGCCGCGAAATCGACTTTCGTCCTACTCGGCTCTGTTGAGGCGATGATCACCGGATACGGATTCACGATATCCTCACGCCATGCGGGCAGACGCCCGGTGCGCGGCTCTCCTACCGCCTGTCGATAGTCTTCATAATCCGCACGATACGAAGGGAAGACGCCCACTTTTTCTATGCCCCGGAAATAGCGAACCGGGAAAACCTCTCTTCCCGCCGCTTGGTAAGGCGGGGTGCGCAGGAGCCCCTGTGGGCGGTGAAAGGTACCGCTGGCGCTTTCGGCGGCAATCTTCCCGAAGAGCGCCAGGTATGCGTCAACCATGTCTTCGGAGCGGAATCCACGCTCAATGACGGTCTGCCGCGCAGCGCGCGATAACTGGCCGCGCCGGACGGGTTCACGATAGAGCTCTTCCAGTTGCCGGCAGAAACCTTTCAGGTCGCCTACCGGCACGCGGTAGCCATTGATATCGTCCCGCACCAGCTCGGACAGGCTGGCGGTATCGCTCAAAACAGGGACACAGCCGCTTGCCATGGCTTCAATTACCGCCTGTGGCAACCCCTCCAAACTCGACGTCAGAAGGCAAACATCGTACCGATGCAGTTGTTCCAGGACCTGCTGATGCGGGAGAAGGCCGAGGAAGCGGATTGCGCCTATTTCCATGAGAGGCTGGGATGCGGCCATCAGCTCATCCTTATCGGGACCGTCGCCGATGATGGTCAACTCAACAGGCACGCCGCGGTCGAGCAGAGCTTCGACGATAGGCGGCAATTCGAAGATTCGTTTCTGGCGATGAGTGAAGCGGCCGTGATAGACGATTCGGAGCGGATCTCCGCCAGCCGGAGCGGGCTCCCTGAACGGCCCGCCGGGAACTTCGGTGCCGTGAGGAATCCGCACGATCCGGCTGGCCAGTTCCGGATGTAGCTCCGCCACGCGGGCCGCGATTTCCCCTGTTGGCGCCACGATCGCGTTCCAATAGCGGCCAAGCCGTTCTACCTGGTCGTAGTGGAATGGGTCGCCATTCTGCACGATGCCCACGATCCCTACCTGAGAGGAGAGATGCGGAGTTACATTTGAGTTCCGCCAATCGGCGGCCGGCACATAAATGCAAGGAGCCCGTTCCTCCAGGTAACGGACGAGCGTTCCCCACCGGGAGCCCCAACTGGCATCGCGGGCCGCGGGCAGCAAGTCAAAAGGCAACCCCGCCGGCAACGGTAGCAACGGCCCGTCACCGGAAGCGCGATCGGTATCCTCCTCAGTAAGCAGAACCCGGGCGTCCACGCCTCGCTGTCGCAGGCCGCGCACCAGCGTTTCGGACAAAACGCTTTCGCCGCTCAACCACCAGCGCGGGCGCCCAACAATCACGCGGTAGTCAACCGGGGACCGGTTAACCAGGGGCTGATTAACCAGGGCGGGTTTGAAGTCAGCCGATTTACGCGGTGAGGATCTTCGAGCGAGGCGGTCCGCAATCACCGGCAGGACGGGTCCCGGGTCAACCGGCCGAACGCCAAGGTGCCTGGAACGCTCTTCGAGCATGTCCTCGACGTCGCGCGCCAGGCTCCAACCGGGACGATCGATGCCGGCCTGAACCAGATGCAGGAGAGTGGGGTGAATGCGCGGAAGCGAATCGTTCAACGTATAACCGGCCGTCCGGTCAAAGCGCAGATCCTGATTCCTCCGATCGACGATGAAGTTGTATTCGGGAGGAAGCCGCGCCTGCTGCTGCAGGCCGAGTTTCCAAACGGTGGCGATGAGCGTTCCCTGGTCTCTAATCCTCCAGTACGGGTCTTCAAAGATCCGCAGGGTCAGGGTGTGCCACAAATCCATGAACGTGACGGCGCCCGGGCCGAAGAGGAAGACTCCGCCATTCCAGTGAACCCATTGGTCCGGCACGGAGACGCCGAACTTGCGCTGAATTGCCTGCGTCAGGTGGGAACAACTGGCCTTGCGCTCTTCCAGGCACGAACAGTTCACGGCGAATGGACTGAACATCCCGGCACAGCTTTCGAGGAAAGTGAAGTCGGAGGCAAATGTCACGGAGCCCGCCCGTCGATCGAAAATGAGGCCGACTCCATCCGCGGCGGCGATGACGTCGGTATCGAGGTATGCGTACTCGCGGTTCTGTGGGAGGAACTTATGAAGCCCCGTCTTGAGGAAGATGCTGGCCTGGTGATGATTCAAGCGGACTGGCGTTTCGACGTCGATTACAGTGGGGTGATCGATGACGATTTCGTTGCGGCGCGTATCGGTGACAACGAGGATGGGGAGAGTGGTTCGGGGACGGAGATAGTCCAGCGAACGGTGCAGCGTTCGGATGTGGCCCGCGGAACCGCAGACAGCGTAGACGAAGGCGCGGTCCCTAAACACGAAGTGCCTTCATCATTTTGGTAATCCCCCACGGGATGGACTTGAGGTCGTGCCGGATCAGGTGGCCGAGTCCGGTTTTGAAGAATGCAAAGTGCATGACGGCGAGGGCCAGGTACATCGGGCTGCGAAGACACAGTGGCGCCAGCATGATGACGGGGAACCAAGCGGGATAGAAATCTCCCAGGAACCGGAAGCCGTAGAGCGTGACGGCCTGTTCGGAAGGCATTTTCCAGGGAAGGCCGACTGGAATGTTCCACAGCCAGGCAAGTTGAAAGCCCCGCCAGCAGAAAAACAATGCCACGGCAACCGGGTAGAACCTGAGTTCGCGCGAGAACGCGAAGGTCATGAGAATAAAAAATGCCAACTCGGCTGGAACGACGATCCGGGACAGGAGCCAAAGCGTCCGCGCATGGCCGTACCGCGTGACGAATGTGTTGAGCCCGGACGCCGCATCGCTCTCGGCGTCCGCGACCTGATGCACGAGGATTCCTTTTACACCGACGAATAGCGACCAGGGAATCAAAGCGACGAGAAGCAGCGGCTGTGGCTTCGCCAGACCACTAAGACGGCTCCAGGTGGTCCAGGTGATAAGCACGGGAACGGTGAAGGCGTACAGCGCATCCGTGAGGACGCCGGAAACCGGACGAGCCTTCAGCCGCAGCGGAGGTGCCGCGTAGATCGTGAGAAGCAACAACTGGACGCCGATGAACGAGAGGTTCCAGGGATTGGCAGGCAGAATGAGCCAGGGCAGCCAGGCCATTGCAAGAAGCGCCACTGTCATGAGCGCAATGTGGAGGGGTTTTCTCCCTTGCATCGTGTTGAGCTTGCCGGCGGCCCGGTCTACCTCGAGGTCGCCAAGGTCGTTGACCACGTGCCCGAATCCGGCGACGCCGATGAAAGCGGTAATGAAGGCGAGCATGGCGATAAGAGAGCGACCGAGCGGCACGAAATTCGTGCCAGTGGCCAGCAGGTAGTAGGCGAGGCCAAGTACGGGCGGCGCCTTGTCGTCCCACCATTTCTCGGCTTTCAGGACCTTGCCGGCAGCGAGCACGCGTGTCCTCCCATCCAGAGCGCAAGAACAAGCAGGCTCCAGGTCTGTTGAGTGTTTCGCCCAACGAAGTTCTGGACACCCTCGAAATCGAGTACGCTGAAGATCTTCTGGGCGCGGTCCTCGAGGAAATCCCGTTTCAGTTCGGACATGCCTGGCGTCCGGAGCCACGCGGCCATTGGGCCGCCGAATCCCTGCTTGGGCCGCGCGCGAACTTCGGGTGTCCACATGGGCGCATAAGCCTGCCGCAGCAGGATTTTCTCCCGGTCCAAATCCACCTTGAGAGTGTCCGGGAGCGACAGGCAGAAATTAGCCAGGTCCACGTCCAGAAAAGGCGTGCGCAATTCCAGGCTATTGGCCATGGAGGCGCGATCCGTCTTGACTAGGATGTCCCCGGGCAGATACAGTTCCATGTCGAAGCGCAACATATCGTCTACGGTGTCGCGCCGGTAGCGGGAGTGGTCGATTAACCCATTGCTCCCGGCGGAGATCCCCAGGCTCTTCTGTTCCTCGAGAGTGAAGTAATTGCGGAAGCCTTGCGAGTAGCGGCGAACGGTAGGGCTTCCCACAGGGGTGTTCGGGAGCCACCGCCGCCCGAGCCAACGGGAAACCCGCTGCATCGCCGACTGCATCTTTGGGGGCGAGGGAGGTTCGAGGAATTGCCGCGCCCAGAACACGTACCCGCCGAGCAGTTCATCCGCGCCATCGCCGCCGAGCGCGACGGTCACGTGCTGCCGGGCCGCCTCGCAGATGAGGAAGGTGGGGATGTTGGAGGAATCCGCAAACGGCTCATCGTAGATCGTCTGCATGCGCATCAGGAGGGCCGGGATGTCGGCGTTATCGTCATCGAGCTCAAAATGGGAGGTCCGGCAGCGATCCGCCATGCCGCGCGCGAAAGGCAGTTCGTTTTCGACTCCCTCCCTGAACCCGAACGAGAATGTGCGGACGGCCGGTTGATGCCGGCTGGCGGCCGCGGCGACGGTGCTGGAATCCACTCCTCCGCTGAGCAGCACACCGACCGGCACGTCAGCCACGAGCTGCCGCCGGACGGCCGTGTCGAAGAGATGGCGGAAGCGCTCGACGGCATCTTCCATGGGCACGTCTTCGAGGACGTCGGGCGGTTGCCAATAGCGCTCCACTCGGAGGCGACCGTTCCGGAACCGCAGCATGTGCGCCGGAGGCAGGATGTGCACGTTGGTGTAGATCGTGTGCGAAGGATGGACATGGAGCCGTACCAGGTAGTGGCTTACAGCGCACGCGTTCAGGATCGGATCGATCAGGCCGGAGGCGAGAAGGGACTTGATCTCGGAAGCAACCAGGAACTCTCCCGTGGGAGCGAATGCATAGTACAGGGGCTTTTCGCCGAAGCGATCCCTGGCGCAGATCAACGTCTGCCGGCGGTCGTCCCAGAGCGCAAACGCGAACATTCCCGGCAGGTGGCGGAGAAAACCGTCGCCGTGTTTCGCATACAGAGCCAGGATCACTTCCGTATCGGTGCCGGTCCGGAACGGATAGTCACACAGATGGCGCTTCAGTTCGCGGAAGCCATAGATCGCGCCGTTGAATGTGATGCCCAAAGCGGCGTCGTTCGACAGGATCGGCTGGCGGCCCCCCTCAATGTCGACGACGCTAAGGCGGGCGCTGCCGAGCGTGCAACGTTTAAAGCGATGGACGCCCTGGCTGTCCGGCCCGCGGTGGCGCAGAGCGGCGACCATTCGGAAGACGGGATCCTCCAGGTAGAGATCCGCCCCAGGCGTCACTACAGCGGCTATGCCGCACATGGCAAGAGTCCTTTCGCGGCAGGAGGTTTAGGCTGGCGCCCCAGTTGTTTGCCGCAAATTCGATCTACCGCCGGAGGTGCTTTTTGCGTGATCGGCAGACTCGCACAGGCGGGTGTTGTATTGCATGACCGCCTCCACTAGCGGAGCCTCGCCGTAGGGCTTCATTGCCGCCACCAATGCCGATATGTCCTTTGGCAGGCAGCGGCCGCGAAAACCTCGCTCCGCCGTGACGCTCGAATGCGATGAGCCGACACGGGGGTCCGCAAGCCAAAGTTCACGCAGTTCGCTGAAGTCGACATTCAACGCCGCGGCGATATCGAAAAACTGATTCACGAAGGCGACTTTCGTAGCAAGGAAGCAGTTTTCCATGTATTTGCACAATTCCGCTGTGCGAGCAGTTGTGCAATAGCTTTTCAGCTTCAATCCCGTAACCGACGCATAGGTGGAGACAACAAATTCGCAAGCAGCCGAAGGACCCCCGACGATGAGAAACCCGCAATCGCCCTCATTTCGCCACGGGTGTCCAGGTTGCTCGCCAAGGTACTCCGGACTGAACGTGATGGACTTGCCGGTCGCGGCGGCCAAACGATCTACCGTGCCAGGAGGAATCGTGGATCGAACGCAGATTGGACCGGTTATCCAGGCGACACACTCCTCGACTATGGAAACATCGCAACTCACGGTGTCTTTCCCAATCGGGGTGGGTACGCAGACAAATACCAAATCGCAATGATTTATGGCGTTTTTTCGCTGCGCTGTGTCGTGGGGTGGCTGGAATTTATCGTAAATCGCCACTTCGAAATGGCAATCGCGGGAAAATATGCGCTCCATCGCCGAGCCTACAACTCCGTGACCGACGATCCCTATCCTGATGCTTTGCCTTAATTCCACTGGGATTCACGCAATTCTATCCGATGAACGATTAGTCTATCATGTGCATCCAACCACTAAAGTTCGATAATACCGGGCGAATTGCAATCATCGTATGTTATCGTTCGTAACAAGAAGTGACCCCAATCGCTCGCAACGAATCGCTCACCGTCGCGGTTCATACGCCAGGAAGCGCGCTGACGTCGCCTCTCGCTCTGATCCGGCAGCTCGTCATGGATTCCATTCGGTCACGCCATGTGATCTGGGAAATGTTTAAGCGGGACCTCACCAGCCAATACCGGCAGTCTCTCCTGGGAGTACTGTTCTCTCTGCTCCCTCCCCTGGCGACCACGGCGTGGGCCATTCTTTTTCGTAACGCTCATTTGATCAATGTAGGCAGGTCCAGCGTCCCCTATCCTTTCTTCGTGCTCTGCGGGATGATGATTTGGGCGGCGTTTCTGGAGGCGCTCGATGCTCCGATTTCAGGTATATTGTCCGAGCAGTCGTTACTCTCCAAAGCCTCGATTCCGCCGGAAGCGGTTACTTTCGCCCGCTTAGGACAGGTATTCTTCAACTTTGGCGTAAAATCGCTGGTCGTGGCCGCGGCCGCGGTCTTTTACCGTATCCATGTGCCCTGGACCGTTGTGTTGGCGCCTTTCGGCGTCGCGCTGATCGTTGCGCTGGGCGCGGGCGTCGGTCTGATTCTGGCCCCGCTGAATTTTCTCTACCGGGATATCTCTAAGGCATTGCCGGTTATCACGACATTCTGGTTTTTTCTGACTCCCATTATTTTCGTATCGCCCGGCCAGGGAATCGCCTCGGTTATCATGGACAAAATCAATCCGGTTACCCAGATCCTGATGGCCACACGCGATTTGATTTTCCCTGGAAGCGGGGGGACACGGGAGGGCTTGATTGCCGCCTCCCTCTTTGCAATAATCCTGTTCTTCGCGGGGCTCATTTTCCACCGGTTAGCCATGCCCGTTGTGCTTGACCGGGCGAATTCCTGATGAGCGCTCCGGCGCTCCCGGTATTTGCTGCCCCCCAGGCTCTGGAATCGGCGTACCTTATCGAAGCCGAGGGCGTGTCGAAGAAATACTGCCGCAATTTCCGTAAATCGCTTTCATACGCTGCGCGAGACGTTCTGCGGAGTCTTTTTCCAGGGAAAAAACGGGCGATCCTGCGCCCGGACGAATTCTGGGCCGTAAAGGACGTTACGTTCACGTTGAGCCGCGGAGATAGTCTTGGGCTCATTGGTCAGAACGGAGCGGGCAAGTCGACACTCCTTAAGCTTCTGACGGGACAGCGCGCATTGACGGCTGGAAAGGTGACCGTGCGCGGGCGTGTGGTAGCTCTCACCGAACTTGGCCTGGGCTTCGACCCAGTACTGAGCGGGCGGGAAAACGCCTACATAAACGCCGCCGTGTTCGGCGTACCGCGTGCAAAACTCGATCCGATCATCGAGGACATCATCGATTTCTCCGGCATTCGGGAGTTCATCGATTCCGCAGTGCAAACGTATAGCTCGGGGATGAAGGCGCGGCTGGGATTTTCAGTTGCCACCCACCTCAATCCGGATATTCTGATCGTCGACGAAGTGCTGGCGGTGGGCGATCTGTCCTTCCGGCGCAAGTGCGTGGAGCACATTCAGGGCTTTCTGCGCCGTGGTGGCTCCCTGTTGCTGGTGGCCCACGATCCCTATCTGGTTCAAACGATATGCAATCGCTGCCTGGTGATGGAAAAAGGGCGGCTGATTTTCAATGGAGGGTCAGTGGAAGGCGTGAACCTGCACTTTGAAATGGGGCACGCCGGAAGGCTGGAGGCAGTCGGTGGATCGACGCTTCCCGGATCGACTCTTCCCATCGATACCGGCGACGGACAAACCGACGAGCGAAATTGGCTTTCTCCTTCCAGCGGCGGGAAGGCGCCGGCAGTTTCTCCCGAACACAGCCCAGGGGTTTCCCTGCGCCCCACCCTGACCGGCGAGCACCCGGTTGTCGTGGATCGGTTCGAAGTCCTGCCGGAATCGGATACTGTACTGATGACCGGCCGTTCCGCAATCGTCACGATCTATTGCCGGTCGCAGGTTACTGTCGCCGCGGGCTGGGGCTTCCTGATCTGCACGGCGGATCTGGTAACGAGTATCTTCTCCTGCTCGATCGGGCTCGATGGGCGCAGTGTAGTGATTCAACCTGGCGAAAACCAGTTCCGCTGCCGCATCCCGAGTCTGCCGCTCTGTCCCGGGAATTACGCGATTCGGGGTGGAGTTTCCGATCTTAGTACATCGATGGCCATAGCATTGCTCGGATTTCGGGATGCCCCTCATTTCTTCGCCGTAAAAGGCGCCCAGGTGGACAAGAAAAGCAATTGGCACGCTTTGCTCAATGATCTGGTCTCGGTTCCCGTCGAATGGCCGGATACCGATCAGGAGGGACCGCCTTCCTCGTAATGAAGTAGGAATATGCACATAGAACAAAACTTTCCGCCCGTGTTCGCCGATCCGGTAGTAGAAAGCAAATTCACGAAGGATGGCTATGTGGTTCAGCCATTTTTCGAAGAGGCCGAGGTGGAGGCGTGCAGAAAACTGTATTTCGACACGATGCCGGAACCTCCTTCCGATTTTTTTACGACGGCCTTTTTACCGGACGGCGAAACCCGGCGCAGGGTGAAAGAGGGCCTGGAGAAGGTGATCGCACCCCATGTCAAGACCTTGATGCCCAACTACAGTACATGTGTACGGCACTTTATAGTAAAGCGGGGAAGACCCGATGCCGGCCCCCTGCAACTTCACCAGGATTTTAACTTTGTAGACCATACCCTGCACCGGTCCGTTCATGTCTGGATTGCTCTGGAGGATGTCGACCAACATAACGGATGCCTCACAGTGCTGCCCGGCTCGCATAGGTTGACCCACCATATCTCCGCCATGGGACTCAATGCGACACCTTACGATCCTTACCGCCAGATACTGGAGGACGATTGTAAGGCCGGAATACCGATGAAGGCCGGCGAGGCTCTGTTCTTCGACGAACGGACCTTGCATGGCTCGTATCCAAACAAGTCGCCCAATGTGAGGATTGCGATGGGCGCCGTCTTTTTGCCTAAGGGCGTAAAGCAGCGCCTGTATGTGGCGGATGACGCAAAATCGCCTGTCCTGGACATACTTGAGGTCGAGAGGGAGACTTCGCTGAATTACAGCGCAGTGCTGCGGCCGCCGTACCCGGAAGGCTTCAAGAAAATAGGTACCGTCGAATATACCGCGCAGATGCTGAGCCCGGAAGTAGTCCAGAGCCTCCGGCGCATGCCGGCGAAGGCAGATCCCATTCCACAGTCCTCCGGACCCGTACAGGTTCCGGTTGCTCTGCTGGGCACGAGGCCCGGTTTCTTTTCCCGATTATTCGGTCGCTCCTGAACATGAACATCGCAGAGAGGGATGCTCCTATCCGTGACGCGCGCAAGCCCTTGGCGGTCCACACCTCGGACGACGTAAAGCGCTATTACAATGAGAGAACCGGAGCCTACCTGGAGGGATTCGGCGAGGTCTTTCAGGGGAGCCGTCCCGCGTCCACCACCGACCTCCTGAACTACATCGTCGAAGCCGCCGAACTGTGGAGCGGCATCCGGATCCTCGATGCGGGATGCGGTATCTGCGGACCGGCCATCTTCTTCGCGCAGAACCGCAACCTGGCCGTGGAGGCCCTGACCATCTCCGCCGTTCAGGTCGCGGAGGCCCTGAAACGGGTACAGGCTGAGGGTCTCGAAAAGCGGATAACCGTTCGCGAAGGCGATTTCCATAACCTGGCGACGATTTACGATGCCGACTCGTTCGACCGCATCCTGTTCCTCGAAACGATCTGTCACGCCCGGGACTACCGGACCGTACTCGAACAAGCTATGAAGATCCTCAAGCCGGGCGGACTGCTTTACATCAAGGACTTTTACTGCCAGGACTTTCGCTCGAAACCGGCTCTTCTCGAAATTCAACTGGAAGATCTCAGAGCGCTCAATCGGTGTTATTGTCTGGTTCTGCCGGACCTGCCTTCGCTCCTCGATCTGGTCTCAGAGCTCGGCTTTGTGCTGGAGTATCTGCGGAAGCCGGGCTATAACGCGGTGTTTGAGCCGTGGATCAGCTTCGATCGAATCACCGGTCAGCCGTGGACGCCCAGGCTCCCATACTTCGAACTGATTGCCGGCGTGGAACTCTGCTGCAGTAAACCGGTTTCCCATGCTTGAGAATCTACTCAGCTTCTGCGTCCTGTGGGCACTGGCGGCTCAGTCTACCTCGGCCGCTCCCACGTTCAACCGGGATATCGCTCCCATCCTGTACCAGCAGTGCGCCCCCTGTCACCATAGCGGGGAGGTGGCCCCTTTCTCACTGATTTCGTACGAGGACGCCGTGCGCCACGCGCCGACCATCGCTGCCGTGACGCAGCAGCGGAGTATGCCGCCCTGGAAAGCTGAGCCAGGCCCGCACTTCAGGCGCGAGCGGCGGCTCACCGACGAGCAGATCGCGTTGATCGCAGACTGGGTCGCGCATGGCGTGCCCGAAGGCGACCCTGCAGCCAGGCCGGTGCCACCGGTGTTCCCGGATGGCTGGCAGGCCGGCCAACCTGACCAGGTCTTCACGATGCCGGCCAACTTCACCGTGCCCGCCGAGGGGTCGGACCAACTGCGATGTTTCGTGATCCCGATGAATTCGAATCGCGAACTGTATCTCAAATCGGTCGAGTTCCGGCCCGGCAACCCCCACATCGTGCATCACGCCGCGTTCTTCATCGATATCACCGGGGGCGCGCGGAAACGGGCAGGCTCATCCGGAAGCTACTCATGCTTTGGAGGGCCGGGATTTTCGCCGGTGGTGGTGCTGGGAGGCTGGGCACCTGGCGGCGGACCGGATATCCAGGACGACGGACTTGCGATTACCGTTCCCAAGAATGCCGATCTGGTGATGCAACTGCATTACCATCCCTCAGCGAAGCCGGAGTCGGACCGGAGTTCGGTAGCATTGAGGTTCGGCGAGCGATCCCGCGTACCTCTGAGTCAGGTGTTGATTGTTGGTAACGTCGACATTCCCGCAGGCGCGGCCCGGCATGTGGTCAGAACCGGTCTGACGATTCCGTGGGATGTAGAGGTGCTGGCGGTTGGACCGCACGCGCACTACCTTGGCAAAGACCTGAATGTGACCGCGCATCTGCCCGATGGGACTATACGATCGTTGGTCCATATCAAAGATTGGAGTTTCCACTGGCAAATCGAATACTTCTACGAAACCCCAGTCAAGCTGCCAAAGGGTACAAGGGTGGAGATCGAATATAGCTACGACAATTCGGCGAAGAATCCGGACAACCCGTCGCATCCCCCGGTCAGAGTGCGCACGGGAGAGCAGACCACGGACGAGATGGCTGTGCTGTACATGAGTGTTGAACTTCCCCAAGGCACGGAGGAATTCGATTTTCAACGGGCACTGGCCGTAGAGTATGTAGACCAATACCTGGAGCAGGGATTGGACCCCAGGTACCTTTACCCACAAGTTATGCTCGACGCGCCGAAGCGGGCATGGCTGGTCGGCGCGACAAAAGCGTATGCCCATGATCGGAGCGGAAAGCTGACGGGGCCCGGACGCCAGGCCTTGGTTGCTGAATTGCGAAAGCGATTGGAGCTGCCGGCTCAGCCGTAGACTTCTACCTATGGAAACTTTCGCGCAAATTGTCCAGGAGTACAACGTCTCCCGCCAATGCGTCGATAAAGGCAGCATCTGCCATGCCCCGGAAAGCAGTATGTATTTCGGACGCGACGGAATGGTTAGTGCCTGCTGCTATAGCAGATCGGGTTTGTGGGGGAGTTATCCCGTCAACTCCATCGCCGAGATCTGGACCAGCGCGCAGGCAAATTCCATGCGGCAGGCAATGCGCCGCAATGAGCTTCCCTTCGGCTGCTCCCTGTGCGCGGACCAGTTTCTCGCCAGGAATTTCGACGGCTTGCTTGCGCGCCAGTTCGACCAAAATGCGCGCCTTCCTGGGATCGCGCGCTATCCTGTCCGTCTCGAATTTGAACTCTCAAACAAGTGCAATCTGGAATGCACTATGTGCTCAGGTTTCTATTCGTCCAGCATACGCGCTAACCGTGAGAACCTGCCGCCGCTGCCTCAACTGTACGACAAGGAGTTCGTTCAACAGCTTGTTCCGTTCCTTCCCCACCTTACCCACGCTAAGTTCCTGGGAGGCGAGCCCTTTCTGGTCGACATCTACTATGACATTTGGGAAAAGTTGATCGAACTGAATCCCGTGTGCAAGGTATCGATCACAACGAACGGAACGGTTTTCACAGACAAAGTCAAACGCGTTCTGGAGAAGCTGAACTGCGAGATCATCGTTTCGCTCGACAGCGTCAACCAGGCAACCTACGAATCGATCCGCAGGAATGCGTCGCTGGAGCGTACGCTCAACAACCTGGAAATCTTTTCTGAGATAAACCGGCTCAAGGGCAAGCGCCTCACCATCGCCACCTGCCCGATAGTTTCGAACTGGCGCGAGATGCCGGAACTGGTCTCCTTCGCCAACCGCCGTGGCATGAGAATTTTTCTGAACACCGTTGTGTTCCCTGCCGTGCACTCTCTAAAGACTTTGCCGGTGGCAACGCAGCGCGAGGTCCTCGAAGTATACCGGGCATACAGGCCGGAGTTACGTAGCGAAATCGAGTACATCAATCGCGAAGCGCTCGAAAGCTTTTGCCGCCAGATTGATTTCTGGATCGCGGAAAGCACTCCCGGGCCCAGCGAGGAAGGTCCTCGAAGCCCACTGGAAAAGCGTTACATAGGCCTATTGGCGAGCCACGAAACTTCCGCTTCCGCCAGATGTTTTCTCTCAGACCTTTTGGGGGGAACCGGCCGCCCGGAAGGTCCGGCAGCCTCGGAGACCGCGGAGGATCCGGTACGAGAGCTGCGCGGTTATTTTCAGGCCATCTGGGAGGTAGGCGCCACGCTGCAATCGGAGGGACTGCTGGAGCGGCTGAATTTCGACAATAACGAACTCGTAAGTTTTCTTCAGCTTGTGGAGGGCAGAGTAAGCCCTGATGAGGCCGGCAGAATCCTTTACGAGGTACGAAGATTTTCCGGGCAGATG
>Ga0302325_10020230_pt1 | contig 13964 bp, 11 predicted proteins | sample Palsa_T0_2_FD_201948 | JGI IMG/M metagenome (GOLD analysis project Ga0302325, IMG submission 201948) | Peat permafrost microbial communities from Stordalen Mire near Abisko, Sweden - Palsa_T0_2 | ecosystem: Environmental > Terrestrial > Soil > Palsa > Peat permafrost | place: Sweden: Abisko... | reverse complement strand
AGGGTCTCGAGCGTCCGGGCCAGCGCGTCCGCCACGATCTGTGGCGAGGTGCAACGCAGCAACCCTTGCACGATCCGTTCGTACAGACCGGAGGTCGAGTAGATCCGATCGTAATCGTGCAGATGAACGATCTCCTCGACACCGGCGCTAGACCGTAGGCCGATGTATTCGCCGTCCGCGTCCGGCGGCCCGATCAACCTGACGCCAAGGCCGGACGGCTGGCCACTCTCTGAACTCATGAGAATCGGTTTCCACGGCTAGACGATCGGACCGGCCGGCATCGAGTACGCCTCGGGCCGGCGATCGCGCAGCGGGTTGTTGAACGCATTCCAAGCCCGATCTCGCCGAGCCGCGGCGAGGTCGACCTCCGCATACAGGATCTCCTCCCGATCAGCGGAAGCTGGTCCAGCCAGCGGCCAGCCAGTGTGGCCCACGATCACACTTTGGCCAATGAATGGCTGGCCGCGTTCGGTTCCGATGCGGTCGGCGGCGACCACCACGACCGAATTTGAGTGTGCGGACGCCATGCACAGAACCGTGGCCATAGCCTGTCGGTTCTCGTCCTGTCCCGGGATCGGGACCCAGTTAGTCGGTATGCAGATGATGTCGGCTCCGGCGATCACGCACGTGCGGTAGCTCTCAGGGAACCATCCGTCGTAACAGATGAACGTGGCGATTCGGCCAATCGGTGTGTGAAACACCGGGAAGCCCAGATCGCCCGGCTCGAATATCAGGTTCTCATCGCCCCACAGGTGGACCTTTCGAAACTTTCCGACCAACCCACTAGGTCCGAACACGGCCGACGTGTTGAATAGCCGGTCGCCGGATCGCTCTGCGATGCCGATGACGATGTGCACGCCCAGCTCCTCTGACAGCCCCGCGAGAATCAGGGCTGCCGAGCCGCCTGGCACCAACTCGGCCAGCGTGAACGCCTCCTCGCGCGACTCGAACACGTAGCCGGTCGTGGCGAGCTCGGGTAGAACGATCAGCCGAGCCCCACCTTCCGCTGCATGTGTCACGTGGGCCGTGATCTTGTCGAGATTGGCCGGCGTGTTACCGAAGTCCGGCTCGAGCTGAACCGACGCGACCTTGAGCATCCATCCCCCCTAACGCGCGAATCGATTCATCGGAGCCGGTAAGGCTAGCCGAATCTTGCGGCTACGGTTACCGCTGCGTGATTGCTCCGACGGGTCGTCGTGAGCTGAAATCGTTTGCAGTTGATGCCTTGCGGCGGTCTTCGACGTTGATCGCAAGCGCAGCTCGCCTGAACCCTGGCCTCGCACGTTTCGTCAAGGCGGACGGATTGACGGGGCCTTATTTGTTTTGATAGTTTGGCTCGCGGTGTCCGCGGTAATCGTTTTCATATTCTGCCATCCGAACGCGGACTGAGATCTCGTGGCGCGAGTCCTTGTTGCAGGAGAGTCCTGGAGCACCGTCTCGGTCCACACCAAGGGATTCGACTCCTTCACGACCGCGGTGTACGTCGAGGGGGTGAAGGACTTTCAGGAGGCAATTGAGGCAGGGGGCCACTCGGTGGAGCATCAGCCATGCCACGTGGCGGCCGACCACTTTCCGGCTACAAGGACCGACCTCGCTCGCTTTGACGTTGTCGTCCTCAGCGACATCGGTTCGAACACGCTGCTCCTGCCGGCGCGAACGTTCATACAGGGCCAAAAAGGCGTGGATCGCCTCGAAGTCCTCCGTGATTGGGTTGCCGCAGGGGGAGCGGTGGCAATGGTCGGCGGCTATCTGAGCTTCCAGGGGATCGAAGGGAAGGCTAACTATCGCTGCACTGCGTTGGCAGACGTGCTGCCCGTCGAGCTGGAGCCCGGCGATGATCGCCAGGAGACACCCGCAGGGCGTCGGATCAAGAAAGCCGGTATCGATCATCCGATCACGGCCGGATTGGACGACGACTGGCCGGCGGTCCTCGGGTTTCAGCGACTGCTTCCGAAGCCGGGCGCCCAGGTTCTCGCGGGTATCGACGGATGGCCGGTCCTCGTCGTCGGCACATATGGCCAGGGACGGGTGCTCGCCTTCGCTACCGATATCGGCCCTCACTGGGCACCCAAGGAGTTCACCGAGTGGGACGGGTTCCGTGAGCTGTGGTCGAGATCGATGAGCTGGCTCGCACAAGAGCAACTCGCCGGCGCTCAGTGACCCGGAGATCGCCTGCCTCGGATGTGAGAGCGATACCCAAGGTAGTCAGCGGCAGCCATCGCCCCCGGGTTGCCTGCAGCTCTGAGCACCGTCTGACCACCGGTCAACATCCATGACACCGCAAATCGTCGTCGTTGGATCGACCATGATCGATCTCCTGGTATACGCCGAACGATCGCCTGAAAAGGGTCAAACCGTCACCGGCGAGCGTCTGACGATCGGCCATGGTGGCAAGGGCGCGAACCAAGCCGTCATGGCTGCTCGCCTCGGTGCCGAGGTCACCTTCGTAACCCGAGTTGGCAACGACGTCTTCGGCGAGATGGCCCGCGCCAGTCTTGCCGAGCAAGGCCTCGATCTGAGCCGAGTCAAGCGGGTACCAGGCCAGTCGACCGGTGTGGCATCGATTTGGATCGAACCAGATGGCACCAACCGGATCCTAATTGTGCCTGGCGCCAACGGGGCGCTCTCGCCCGAGGACGTGGCAGGTGATCTCGCCGAGGTCGCGCCTGCGGACTGCATCGTCTGCCAGCTCGAGGTTAGCTCCGAAGCTGCCAGGGCCGCGCTGCGTTGGGGCCGCACGAGTGGAGCGATCACGATCCTGAATCCCGCACCGGCTACTCCACTGGACCGGGAGATGCTCGAACTTGTCGACTGGCTCATTCCGAACGAGACCGAGTTCTGGGATCTCTTCGGTGGCGAACCCACTGATGGCCGCCTTGTGGAGGTGGCGTCGGCCCTGGCGGGCGGACTGATCGTCACCCTGGGTGACGATGGTGCCGCGACGGTCGTTGACGGCCATGTCGTTCGTGTTCCACCGCCGCGGGCTGCGACCATCGACACCACTGGCGCCGGGGATGCATTCGTCGGCGCACTCGCGTATTCGCTATCGATGGAGACGCCACTCGACGCCGCCATCACCTTCGCCAACCGCTGCGGCGCGTTGAGCACCACGAGGTTCGGGACCCAGTCCTCGTTTCCCGATGCGGCGGAGCTGCTCTTAGAAGGGGCGCCCTCCGAGGCCTGAGTCAGGGGAGGTCGCAGCCGTCTCGAGCGGCGGCTGCAGCGGAAAGTGGCACGCGGCGAGGTGCTGCTGATTGCCAAAGCGCCGCAGCACGGGTGTCTCACTTTCGCAGAGGTCGCGCGCACGAGGGCAACGAGTGCGAAAGCGACATCCGGACGGGGGATCAACCGCAGACGGAAGCTCACCCTTGAGCGCGATCGTCGTCTTCGAGCGTTCCACCTCCGGGTCAGGCACGGGAACCGCGTCGAGCAACGCTGACGTGTACGGATGCGCGGGCCGGTCGTAGATGTCGCCTGCAGGGCCGACCTCGACGAGCTCGCCCAGGTACATCACGCCCACCCGGTCCGCGAGGTACCTGACGACCGCGAGGTCGTGCGAGATGATGATGTAGGTCAGGTGGCGCTCGCGCTGCAGGCGCTTCATCAGATTCAGTATCTGGGACTGGATGGACACATCGAGAGCCGAGACAGGCTCATCGGCAATGATCAGCTCCGGCTCGACGGTGAGAGCACGCGCGAAGCCGATCCGCTGTCGCTGGCCTCCGGAGAACTCGTGCGGGTAGCGGTCCAGGCTCCGAGCTGACAGGCCCACTTCGTCCAGCAGTTGTCGTATACGTGCATCCTGCTGGGACCTGGTCCCGATTTGCTGGGCCGTAAGCGGCTCTAGGAGAGTCGCGCCGATCCGCATCCTCGGGTCGAGAGCCGCGTAGGAATCCTGGAACATCAGTTGCACCTCACGAGCGCGGCCTCGCAGATCCCTGCCGCGCAGGGTCCCGACTTCCCGCCCGGCGAGCAGTATGCGGCCGGAGTCGGCACGCTCCATCGCCGCAATCAGCCGACCGAGCGTGGTCTTGCCACACCCCGACTCACCGACGACACCGAAGGTCTCGCCACGGTCGACCGAGAGTGACACACCAGAGACGGCCTTGACTGAGCCGACGCGACGTTGCAGGACCCCCTTCTTGATCGGAAAATCCTTGACAACATCCTCGAGTACCAGAAGCGCCGACTCGGTACCTTCCTGACTCTCGTCAGCGGAGTCGCGGTTACCTAGCTCAGCGACCGCACGCGCCGGTTTCACCACCAGCGCCCCGGCCTGGCCACTGCCGGCTATCCCGTCGACAGGGAAGAAGCACGCGTACAGATGCTCAGGGTCCTCGCCGCCGAGCGAAGGATCCTCTTCGAAGCATCTACCCTGAGCGAAGCGGCACCGCGGGGCGAAGCGACAGCCCTTGGGTGGATAGGCCAGGTCCGGCGGGACTCCAGGGATGCTGTAGAGGCTCGCGGCCGGGTCGGTGTCGACGTTCGGGATCGATTCAAGAAGCGCTTGCGTGTACGGATGGCGCATCCGACCGAAGACGGCACGGGTCGTACCGGACTCGACGATGCGCCCGGCATACATGACCATCACCCGGTCCGCGCGGCCGGCGACCACACCGAGGTCGTGCGTGATCAGCAACATACCCATCTTCAGACGCTGCTTCAGATCGTCCAGGAGCGAAAGGATCTGAGCCTGGATCGTGACGTCAAGCGCGGTGGTCGGCTCATCGGCGATCAGGAGCTTCGGCCGGCATGCCAGCGCGATCGCGATCATCACCCGCTGCCGCAGACCTCCGGAAAGCTGATGGGGGAAATTGTCGAGTCGCTCCCTCGGCTTGGGCATTCCGACGAGATCAAGCACCTCGGCCGCCCGTTCGCGCGCCTCCGCCCGCGATGCCCGCTCGTGAATGCTGACGGGCTCGGCGATCTGGTCACCGATCGTCATGGTGGGGTTGAGAGACGTCATCGGATCCTGGAACACCATCGCGACGTCGTTGCCGCGCACCTGCCGCATCTCCGACGCGGACAAGGCGGTGATCTCGCGCCCGGACAGCACGATGCTCCCGTCGACGATTCTCCCTCCTTGAGGCAAGAGTCGCATGATCGTCAGCCCGGTCATCGACTTTCCGCACCCCGACTCCCCCACCAGCCCGACAGTCTCGCCAGCCTTTATCGTCATCGACAGGCCATCGACGGCTTCCACCGTTGCGCGGCGCATTCGAATGTGCGTCCGTAGGTCTCGTACCTCGAGCAGGCTCCCAGCGCCGGCGTTCATCAGCGAGCTCAGTCCCGTCATCGTCGCTGGAGTCGCACTTCGAAGGCGTCCCGCAAAGCGTCGCCTACGAAGTTGAATGAGATGACGGTCAACACGATGCACACGCCTGCCGGGTAGATCAACCACCAGTAGCCGTCGTAGACGAAATTCAGCCCGGATGTCAGCATGCCGCCCCAGTTAGCGGCCGGTGGCGGCGGACCAAGGCCAAGGAAACTCAGCGCCGCAAGGAGCTGAATTGCATCAGCGACTGAAAACGTCGCAACGACAACCACCGTGCCGATCACATTCGGCACGACGTGGCGCAGCACGATCTTTCGGTCGCTGACTCCGACGAAACGGGCCGCCTGGACGAACTCTCGTCCCCGGAGAGCAAGGGACTCTCCGCGTACGAGGCGAGCCGTCCCAAGCCACGAGACCATCGCGATCACGATGATCAGGACAGGGATGGTCGGGTTGAAGGCACTTGCAAGCAGAAGAACCAGGAGCAACGGGGGAATGGCAAGCCAGGAATCGACGACTCGCATCATCAACGCGTCCACCCAGCCGCCGACATAGCCCGCTACCGCGCCCCACGCGGTGCCGACCACCGTCGCGAGCAAGGCCGCGGCGAAGCCGACCTCCAGCGTGGACTGCCCGCCCAGCATCAACCGGCCGAGGACGTCATATCCGACCTCGTCGGTCCCCAACGGGTGCCCGTCACCTGGGGGCTGCGTGACCTCCAGGAGGTTGGTGTGGACCTGGTCGGTGTGGTAAATCAGCGGCCCGATGAAGCTGAACAGGACGAAGAACACGATGATCCCGACGCCTGCCAGAGCCAGGCGATTCTGGACGAACACGTCTAGAATGCGGCGCCCGACTCCCCTGTCTGCGGACTGCCCGTCAGGCCCTGCGACCGGCTCGACGGGCTGTTCCGGCTCCGGTGTCTCCGCGGTCACCGACATCTGTGGCCCGTGTTGCCCCGGTGAGATCACGTGTATCGCACACGAGGATCGGCAACCGCGTACAGCAAATCCGCGACAAGCGAGCCGACGACGGTCGCAACCGCAATCACGAGCGTGAATCCCAGCAGTAGGGGGAAGTCGTGAGTAGTCGCCGCGTTCCAGAACAGGAGCCCCATGCCTGGATAGTTGAAGACTGACTCGACGACAACCGCCCCGGACAGCACTGCCGGCAGGCTCAGGCCGATCAACGTGATGATTGGGATCACGGAGTTCCGCAACAGATGCTTCCTGAGGATGGCGGGTTCGGCAACACCCTTGGCCCGAGCGGTCCTGATGTAGTCCTGCACCAGGTTCTCGAGTGCCGACGATCTCATGTACCTGCTGAACAGCGCGACGGTTCCGATCGCCAGAGTTGCGACTGGAAGCACCATTCCGAGGGGATCCTGCAGGACAGCCCAGACGGTTGCTCCTTGGGGACCTTCACTTGGGAAGAGTCCAAACTGCACAGAGAGCAGTAGGATCAGGAGTATCCCGAGCCAAAATACCGGCATCGAATATCCGATCAGCGCGAGCGAGGTAACCACGTAATCGAACGGCTTGTTCCGCCGCACCGCTTGCACGAGGCCCAGCGGAATTCCAATTCCGATCGCAACGATGTAAGCGAGACCGACCAGAAGCGCGCTCTTTGGCAGGTCTTCGCCGAGGAGCGAGATCACGCTCTGGTCGTAGTGGTATGAGTAACCGAGGTTGCCTCGTACAACCCGGCCCAGGAAAGTCAAGTACTGGACGTACAGCGGGTGGTTGTATCCATTTTCAACGATGAAATGCTCTACCTGAAAGGGCGTTGCCCGTGGGCCGAGGAGGGCCCTAGCTGGCCCTCCGGGGAGCACATGGATGATGGCGAAGACGATGATCGTCACACCGATAACGACGATGAACGCCTGAATCAGCCGGCGCACGAGGAACGCGGTCATCGCCTACGACCCGCTGCACACGGGCATGCGACGTCGGCCATGGCCGACTCTTTATCGACCATGGCCTCGCGCCGCGAATACCGCGCATCACATTTGTTCATCTGCAACAGCACACGCCATTCCAGTCTGTCCACACCAAGCGCGACTACGTCTGAAGCGCAGGCGTGGCGCACATCCTCATCACCGCACGTTTGCCGAGCTCAGCTACCTCGCTCATTTCGAGAAGTACCAATCCTCCGGCAATATCGCGAAGTAGACGTTCTGCGGCGTGACTCCCTGCAACGTCGACTTGATCTCGCTCAGCTGATACGGGCCGTCCTGCTGCCAGATGAACGGGACCTGGTTTGTCAGGTAGTCCTGGAACTTGTCCAGTGTTGCCTGACCTCCGTCTGGACCGACGTTTGCGCGGACGTTCGCGTCATTGGTCGGATCGGAGTAGTTGCTGGTGTTTCCGCCACCACCGGTTTCGAACAGGATCTCGCCTGCAGGGTAGTAATTCGGAGTGTACAACCAGCCCTCACCCCAATCGCCCAGCTGCCAGCTGCAGCTACTCTGGCTCGCTTTGCACGGAACCGCGATAGACGAGACAGTCGCAAACGAGCCACCGATGAGGTTGTACTGGATACCGGCCGTCGCAGCGTCAGACTTGAAGACCTCCACGGACCGGACGAGAGCCTCAACCCCTGACGCGTAATTGAACGTAAACTCGAGCTTGGCGCCGGCCTTGACGCCTGCCCCGCACTCGTTGGCACCGGTCCCCGGCGACGCGCAGTAGCTGACGCCATTGGGCACAATCTTCCAGCCGTGGCTCTTCAGGAGCGCGATCGCACGCTTCGGGTTGAAGCTGTACGGGCATGATTCCTCGTACGCATCTGCAAGGTTGCCCACTGAGCTGAACGGCACCGGGCCGCAGGTCTGCTGGGCGTAGCCGCCGTAGAAGGCCTTGATGACTCCCTTCTGGTCAATCAGCATCTCCATCGCCTGGCGAACGTAGGTCTGCTTGAGAATCGGGCCCACTACCGGATTGTTCTGGTTGTCGGCGATGTAGTTGGTGACGTAGACGTTCCACGGTGCAAGGTTGTACCCTGCGGAGCTAAGAGCGCCCTTCTGGGGAAGATCCTCGTAGGGCAGATAGCCGACGTCGAGCTCGCCCGCACGCAGCGCGTTCAACTCCGCTTCGTCGCTCGTGAACGGCAGCTCAACAAACCTCGAGATCCGGGGCTTCACCGGCCCGGAGTACTTGGGGTTCGGGATAAACGAGACCTCTCCGTCCTGCGAGAAGCTCTGGAGGGTCCAGGGGCCGTCCACGACCTTCCACAGCGGGCTGGTGGCGAAAGACGAGATCTTTGCGCCCTGAGCGCTCAGGTACTTGTAGACGGCCAGCGCTCCGCTCGCTGTTTCGTCATATCTCTTGACCGGGCTCGTGGCCGATGTCTTGTCCATCGTCTGGATTGGCAGCGGCTGAATCTGTGAGAGTTCGTTGGACGTGAACCACGTTGGGTCCACGCCATGCGTGAGATGGAAGACGATCGTATGCGGGCCTGTCACGGTCGTGCTCGCGACGTTGTCAGGGTAGTTGCCCGGCGCATACGCGCACCAGTTCGCCTTGTTGGCGGTGACGAGGTTCTGCCAGAACTGTACGTCTGAGGCGGTGACGGGCGTCCCGTCGGACCAGAGGTACGGCTTGAGCGTCACTGTCGCCTCAGTGTTACCGTGCGAGTACACGGGCGGGTCGGCGAGGCTCACAGACGTGTTGAGGCTCGGGGACTGCCCACTACCGAAGAAGTAGAGGGGCCGCCACATCAGATACGTCAAGAACTGGGTGTTAGCCGAGAAGCAGTATTGGATCGGATACATCGGCCAGATGTAATTCGGGGTCTGATCCGGCAACTCGGCGAAGGTGACGGCTCCGCTGGCGGCCGCCCTCGCATAAACGCCGGCGCTAGCCCTTAGACCGACATGGTGAGTACTTGTCGCGCACGCAGATACACCTAACCCCAACGCGGCGGTCCCCAGAATCGCTACAAATTGACGTCGGCGAAAATTCATCGGCTCTCACTTTTCGGATTGTCTTTCTGCTTGCTCCCTCCTCCTGATTGATTCTCAGCAGCTCGTGGCGTCCTCCCCTAGGCCTGTCGACCCGTCCGCGAGGTTGTGGTGCCGCTCATCGGATCACAGTGCAGCTTTCCGAGCCGAACCAGACGACGTCCTCGAGCTTGATCGCCTGGATGTAGTTCCCGACGAAGGGCTCGATCGCCCAAGCACCCCACATCTCCGTCTCATTCCACGGATCGATATAGCCGTCGTCGTAGGAGGTCGAATGACCAATGGAGTGCCCGACGTTGCCCAACCGATCGAGCGGAAGCAAGGAAGCGCGCTCGCATGCGGCCGCGTACACGGCGAAGAGGTCGCATGCGCGCATCCCCGGACGCGCGGCCGCCAGAACCGTTTCGTGGATCTCGTCCACGACCCGGAGGAGAGCGTGCTGAGCCGGGTTGTCTCCACGAACAAGGCTGCGCGAGCAGTCGCCCCACCACCCGTCCACAGTGACCGGGAGGATGTCGATGTGTCCAAGGTCAAGATTCCAAAGAGGCCTGTCGGTTGGCAGCTCGGTCGGGAAGCACCTGAGCGTGCCGGGTCCGAAGCCGACCAACGTCCCAGCCCAAACGCCGGTCGCGCCGGCTTTCACGGCGTAATCGTCGGCCCACTTTGCGAGCTCGATCTCAGTGATCCCGGGCCGCGCCCATTCGCAGGCCGCTTCGGCCGCCTCGATGGCGAGCATCTGAGCCGTGACGAGACCGGCAGGGGGCCCTGGAGCGACGTTCATAGTTTCAGTTCCCCGCAGCAGATAGAGGTGGTGAGGTTCGATTTCGGATGGCGTGTTCCGGGCGGGCAACGGCGCTGTCGAAGGCCTTGAACTTTCTTCCTGAAATCGTTACCAGCACGGCGCGGCCGTGTCAAGGTCCCGGAGTACAAGGGGGACATCGTAAGGCGCGGAGGAGTCCGTTCTTGGCTCGGCCGGCGACCAAGAGCTTGCGGCAGGGTCTGGACCCGAGTTATAGTCCGGCGCGTCTGCGTTTCCGGATGCATCGCGCGCTCAGCGCGCCGGCGGCGCCCCCCGGATTTGCTGTCGATTTTGACGATCCAGAGACTTCCGTCCTCACGAACCATCCACTCCCAGATGCTGAAATCGTTTGCACCAGATCCACTTAGGCAGTCGCGGCCGAGAGCTTGCAGGGCGTGACGACCATCGCCGATGTCGCACGACTCGCCGGCGTCTCTCCCGCGACGGTTTCACGGTTTTTCAGCGGCCGGCCAATCCGCGCTGAAGCTGCCGTCCGGAACGCGATCGACGAGCTCGGCTACTCGCCCAATGCGATTGCAAAGAGCTTGAAATCGGGCCGTACCGGAAACGTCGGCGTGATCATTCCGGACATCAGCGATCCCTATTTCGCGTCGGCCGTCAAGGGAATCGACATGGAGTCGCGGGAACGTGGCTACAACCTGTTCCTCTGCAACAGCGACGACGGCCGGGAGCGCCAGGACCAGGCCCTCGTTGCGTTGCTCGGGGTGGTCGACGGTCTGATCCTGACCCCTTCAATCGAGTCTGGGCCGCCGCCCGCCAGCCTTGCGCGGCATGCGTGTCCGCTCGTGCTCCTCGATCGCGAGTTTTCGGAGCCGGTCGATTGCGACACGGTGACGGTCGACAACCTCGCGGGAGCCAAGCAGGCGGCGCGCTACCTGGTCGAGATCGGACACCGGCGCATCGGGGTCATAAGCGGCCCTCTGACTTCGACACCCGGGCGTCTGCGGCATGAGGGGTTCATCCAAGGCCTGACCGAGTCGAGCATCGAGCTCGAAGACCAGAACGTGTTCGTCGGCGACTTCAGGGAAATGGACGGTTACATCGGCATGAAGCACGTTCTGTCCGGCTTGCCTCCGACCGCGGTCTTTGTCGCGAACAACCTGATGGCGATCGGCGCCTTGAGAGCTTGCAAGGAGAGTGGACTGCGGGTTCCGAGTGACCTGTCGTTCGTCTCCTTCGATGATCTTGAAGTTGGGACGCTCCTGGAGCCGGCGATTACGACCGTGGGAAGGCACCCCACACAGGAGGGCGCGCTGGCGATGTCGTTGCTGGCACAGCGACTGGAGGGCGACAGCTTCGATGCGCCCCGGCGATGCGTGCTCGAGACTCGGCTCTCAGTGCGAGACTCGTGCGCTGCTCCTTCGTCTGGACACCGCTCACCTGTCGGCATCCCGGCCCCCACCGCGTGAAGGTCGATCGCTGACATGCGCGAGATCGTTCAGCCTGGGGATTACTCCTACGTCTTTTCTCGCGATGTCGCTCCGATCACGTCCGTTCTGCCAGGCGAAACGGTGGCGGTCTACACCGAGGACGCGTTCACCGGCCGGATCCGCGGTCCTGAAGATCTTCCGAGTCGGGTGCTGGACAACCGCCTGAATCCACAAACTGGTCCGATCTACGTTGAGGGCGCGGAGCCGGGGGACACCCTCGCCGTTCGGATCGACGCCATCGAACCGACTCGCGACTGGGCCGTCAGCGCTCTAATCCCATTCTTTGGCGGTCTAACCGGTACGGCGGCCACCGCGATGTTGACCGACCCACTCCCGGAGCGCATCTACGTTTATGACCTTGCCGACGGCATGCTCACGTGCGGAGATCGACTGCGGTTCCCCTGGCAGCCGTTCCTCGGGACGATGGGAACCGCTCCTCCGCTGGAGGCCGTCTCCGCCCTCACGCCGCACGCCCACGGCGGCAACATGGATGTCCGGGATACGTGCCCTGGAAACACCGTCTTCCTCCCGGTGTTCGTGCCCGGCGCCCTGTTCTTCACCGGCGATGCGCATGCGAACCAAGGGGATGGGGAGCTGTGTGGCGTCGCCTTGGAGATCTCGGCTCGTGCCACCCTGACGTTTGACCTCACCAAGGGCCGTCCGATCGCTTGGCCGCGGATCGAGAGCCACGACCGTCTGATGGTGGTGGGCAGCGCGAGGCCAATGGAGGACGCAGCTCGAATTGCCTACCGGGAGCTGATCGATTGGATCGTCGCCGACTACGGATTCGACAGGCTTGATGCTTACCAGCTCCTGACCCAGGCAGGTTCGATGTACGTGGGCAACATGGTCGATACCTACTACTCGCTCGTAGCCGGGATTGAGAAGTCCTACCTCGGCGGGCTTGCTGGATAGCACCCAGTGAGCCTCGGCTTCGATCATCCGCGCTCTGCCGCCCGGATCGACGCTGACGTCCAAGCGCTGGCAGGGCCTCCGTTCAGCGACTTCGACGACCGGGTCTGCAGATATGCGTACACGTCGAGCTACCGCTGCACGCTCGACTACTTTGCGGATGCATGGCGCCAGCTCGGCTTTGAGGTCAGAGAGGACCCCATCGGAAACTTCACAGCCCGTAACCGCCCTGCCGGCGAGCCCGTGTTCGGCATCGGCTCGCATTGCGACTCCAACCGGAACGGTGGTCGGTGGGATGGCCCACTTGGCGTGGCAACTGCGCTTGAGGTCTGCCGCGTGAGTCGTGACTTGGGTCTCGACCTGCCCCTCCAAGCGATCTCGTTCCTCGAGGAAGAGGGCTCGGGGTTCGGGCAGCTGCTCCTTGGCAGCCGGATCGCAGCGCTGCGAGTCGAGGAGAGCGAGCTACGAGAGCACGTGCGGTCGATTGATGACGGCCGGCCATTTTGGGAGCACGCGATCGATGCCGGTTACGAGCCCGACCGGTGGCGCGAATGCGCCCGGATTCTTGACGACCTGACGTGCTGGATCGAGCTCCACATCGAGCAAGGTCGCCGACTTCAGGACGCCAACTGCCCGATCGGGATCGTCCACACGATTGCCGGCTACGTCCACGGTGACATCACGATCCATGGCCAAGCCGACCACGCCGGAGCCACGCCCATGCCGGCGCGCAAAGACAGCGCCGTGGTGGCCGGGATGACGATCGCTGAGCTCGAGCGGCTAGCGCTGGCTGCCGGAGGAGGGATCGTCGCGACTGTCGGAGAGGTCGAGATTGAGCCAGGGGTCATCAATGTCGTCCCAGGACGCGCTCGAATCTCGATCGACGTCCGTGGGCCTGTCGACCGGGTGGTGGCCGACGTAGTCCGCCAAACGGCCGACTTCGCCGCGGCCCTGGCCGCCGATCGCGGCATGCGGTCGGAGTGCACCGAGCGCCAATCATCCAAAGCAGTCCGCATGGATGATGCCGTGGTTGCCGCGCTCGAGGACGCCGCGCGCGCCATCGGCGTCAGCCCGATGGCGATCATCTCGGGTGCGGCCCACGACACGATGATCGTCGCCGACCGCGTGCCCAGCGCGATGATCTTCGTGCCCTGCAAGGACGGGCTCAGCCACACCCCGCTTGAACATGCCGATCCCGCTGACGCCGCGCTGGCCGTGGAAGTCATTACTCGCGCGATGATGTCTCTGGCGGGTCGCGACAACTAAACGCGGGGCCCCGGAGGGCCAGACATAGACGCCCCCGAAGGTCTTGGGCTGCTGGGCGAGGTGCGGGATTTGCCGATGAGGCGCTAATCGCTCAGGGCCGGGAACCGAGCGCGGCCGAGCCGGCGAACTTCGCCTTGGCGCCGAGCTGCTCCTCGATTCGCAGAAGCTGGTTGTACTTTGCGAGCCTCTCCGATTGCGCGAGGGATCCGACCTTGATCTGGCCGGCATCGGTGCCCACGGCGAGATCGGCGATGAAATCGTCACAGGTCTCGCCGGAGCGAGCCGACACCACAGATGCGT
>Ga0302325_10020229_pt1 | contig 13965 bp, 14 predicted proteins | sample Palsa_T0_2_FD_201948 | JGI IMG/M metagenome (GOLD analysis project Ga0302325, IMG submission 201948) | Peat permafrost microbial communities from Stordalen Mire near Abisko, Sweden - Palsa_T0_2 | ecosystem: Environmental > Terrestrial > Soil > Palsa > Peat permafrost | place: Sweden: Abisko... | reverse complement strand
ACGCGGCGCTGCATCCGCTCGGTCAGCGCGTCGCGGGGTCGCTGGACGCCCGGGAGGTCGACCAGCACCAGCTGCCAGTCGGCACCGGTCGCCACCGCGCGGATCGCCCGGCGCGTCGTCTGCGGCTTGTCGGAGACGATCGCCACCTTGGCGCCGACGATCCCGTTCGCCAGCGTCGACTTGCCGACGTTGGGACGCCCGGCGATGGCGATGAAACCGGACCGGGTCTGGGTCTGACCGGCGCGCGGGCGCTTCGCTGCCGGCGCGCTCACTGAACCCAACGCATCAGCTCGGCCTGGAGCGCGAGCATCTCGCCCTCATCGGACTCGTGGTCCATGCCGCTGAGATGCAGCGCTCCGTGGACGACCGCCTCACGCAGATCCTCGGTGTGGGCGCGGCAGATGATGATGTCGCCCAGTTCCCGCGGCCCGGCGCTGACGCCGGCCTCGTCGACGCCGAAGGACAGCACGTCGGTCGGCTCGTCGATCCGCCGATACTCGCGGTTGAGCTCGCGAATGCGGTCCTCGGCGACGAACTCGATCGCCAGGTGCCCGTCCTCGATACCGGCCGAGGACAGCGCGAGCGCACACAACTCCTCGACCTCGACGGCCGTCGGGCCGTCCCCGGCCGCGGCGTCGATCCCGATCAGTTCGACCTCGAGCACCGCGGCGTCTACGCGCGCATTCGCGGTCGCAGCTCCGGCGCCATCCGTTGGGAGTGCTCGGTGTACGCAGCCACGATCTGCCGGACCAGCTTGTGGCGAACGACGTCCTCCTCGCCGAAGCGCACGAATTCGATCCCCTCGACGTCGCCCAGGATCTCGCCCACGACGACCAGCCCGGAATCCTGCTGCGGCGGTAGGTCGATCTGCGTGATGTCGCCGGTGACGACCACCTTCGAGTTGAAGCCGAGCCGGGTCAGGAACATCTTCATCTGCTCGGGGCTCGTGTTCTGAGCCTCGTCGAGGATGATGAAGCTGTCGTTGAGGGTGCGCCCGCGCATGAACGCCAGCGGCGCCACCTCGATCACCCCACGCTCCAGGTGCTGGGAGACGCGCTCGGGATCGAGCATGTCATGCAGCGCGTCGAACAGCGGCCGGAGATACGGGTCGACCTTGGCCATCAGGTCGCCGGGAAGGAAGCCGAGGCGCTCGCCGGCCTCCACCGCCGGGCGGGTGAGGATGATGCGGTTGACCTCGCGGTGGCTCAGCGCCGCCGCGGCCAGCGCCACCGCCAGGAACGTCTTACCCGTGCCCGCGGGGCCGATCCCGAACGTGATCGTGTTCTGGCGGATCGAGTCGACGTAGCGCTTCTGGTTGACCGTCTTGGGCGCCACCTTCGTCGCGCGGTGGCGCCAGACGACGTCTTCCAGGATGCGCGAGGGCGATTCGTCCTCGTCCAGCGCGCGGGCGACCGCCTCGATTGTGCCGGGCGCGATGTCGTGCCCCTGGGCGATCAGCTCCGAGAGCTCGCGGACGACCGCCGCCGCGGCATCGACGGCGGAATCGTCACCCTCCAGCGTGAGCACGTTCCCGCGCAGATAGACGTCGCAATCGAGATGACCCTCGAGCGCTCGCAAGACGGCGTCCTCGCTGCCGGCCAGCTCGGCGGCGACGCCGTTGTCCAGCTCGAGCGCTTTACGCACTCAGAGCCTCACGCACGCGCGCAGAGGCGCGCTTTCCGTCGGCGCGACCGCCGGTCTTGGCCATCACGGCTTTCATCACCTGCCCCATGTCCTTCGGTTCCCGGGCGCCGGTCTCGGTGATCGCCACCGCAACGATCGCATCGAGCTCGGCGTCGTCGATCTCGGCCGGAAGGTAGGTCTCGATCAGGCTCGCCTCGGACTCCTCCTGCTCGGCGAGCTCGGGTCGGCCGGCGTCGCGAAATTGCGTCGCGGCTTCGAGCCGGCGCTTGCGCTCACGCCGGAGCACGGCCAGCTCGTCGTCGCTGCCGTCCTTGGCGGCCTTCTGCAGCTCGCTCAAGACGAGTCGCAGCGCCCCGACCCGGTCCTTCTCCCGGGCCTTCATCGCGCTGGTCATGTCAGCGCGAACCTGTTCTGTGAGCGTCATCTGCTTTCAGGATACCCCGCCCTCCCGCAGAAGATCGCAGCTGATCCCGTCCGCCTGGATCTCGACGCAGCGGACGTCGACGAGCTCGCCCCTCGACGCCGCGCCCGCAGGCAGATAGCAGCGCGTGTAGTCGGCGGTGTAACCCGAACACTGCGTCGCGGCGACCTTGTCGACGAGCACGCGTTCTGCGATCCCAAGCTTGGCGGCCCGATGGTGGCGGGAGCGAACCTCCGAGCGCGCGCGCAGCGTATGCGAGCGCCGTTTCTTCTCCGACGCCGAAACGCGGTCGCCGAGACGCTCGGCGGTCGTGCCCGGACGGGGCGAGTACGAGAACACATGGACGCGGGTGATGCCGGCGGCGTCGACGGCGTCCACGGTGCGTTGGAAGGCGCGCTCGTCCTCGGTCGGGAAACCGACGATCACGTCGGTGGTCACGTTCACCTGCGGTGCCACGGCGCGGAGCGCCGCGATCTGATCCAGATACTCGCCGGCGTCGTAGTGGCGGCCCATCGCCTGCAGGACCTCGTCGTCGCCCGATTGCAGCGGCACGTGGAGGTGCGGACAGACCTTGGGCTCGGTGGCGAGCGCGCGCAGGAGCGAATCCCTGACGTGAATCACCTCGACGCTGGAGAGCCGCACGCGCTGCACGCCCGGCACGCGCGCGACCTCGATCATCAGCTCACCGAGCTCGAGGCCGCGTTCGGGGTCGCGGTAATCCCCGACGCTGATCCCGGTCATGACCATCTCAGGTTGGCCGCTGCGCACCCGCTCTCGCACCTCGCGCAGCACTGCGCTGGCGGGGCGCGAGCGGGCCGGGCCCCGAACCGTGGGGATGATGCAGTAGGCGCAGTGGCAGTCACAGCCGTCCTGGACCTTGACGAAGCCGCGGGTCCGGGCGGCCGGCTCGGGCGCGCCCGCGCTCCGCGGCGACTGCGCAGCAGTGTACCAGCCCTGATTCGGGCCGGGCGGCGCTGCCGCGCTCTGGTGGAGCTCCGGCGCGTGCCGGCGGATGTCACGTGGGTGATTGCGTGGCGCGGCCCACACTGAGTGCGCCTCCTCGGCGCAGGCCAGCCCCGAAAGCTGGTCCCCGAACGCGGCCGCGATCTCGTCTGCGGTCCCGACCAGCGGCCTCACGCGTGCGTCGATATCGGCGAATTGCCGGGCATTGAGGTTGGCCGCGCAGCCCGCCACGTACACCTCCTGAACGGTCTTCAGCGAACGGCGGACGGACTGGCGCGACTTCGACTCGGCCTCGCCGGTGATGCAACAGGTGTTGATGACGTGCAGGTCGGCCTCGGACTCCGGCACCTCGGTGTGTCCGGCGGCCAGCAACGCCTGCCGGGCCAGCATCGCGTCCGCCTGGGACACTTTGCAGCCGAGGAACTTGACCGCGAACGAGGCCACTGGCCCGAACCCTACCGGGATCGGCACGCGCCGATCCCCTGGTGTCGGCAGGCCTGATCTCCACAGGAAACCGGCGGAGCCGGTCACCCGGCCCCGCCGATTATCCCTAGGAATAGATGATTTCCCGGAATCGGCCCCAGCCGATTCCCCAGTCAGCTGCGGGAACCGCCGGCGACCCGTGGACTTTCGTACTGCTTGATGATCGTCGCACGGCGCGGTGTCCTCGAACCGACCCGGTGAGAGAGGAGAGAGATCTCTTGCGGGATTCCAGTCCGAGGCTTGGGCCGCGGCGCAACGACATCAAGAAGTAGGCCACCGAGCGTCACACCGATCGCCAGCGGGTTTGGCAACTGCGTTCACCTCCTTCACAGATTTCCTGGATCGCAAACGTCTCCGACAGGATGCGTCATAACGCCAGTTCGGGCATGGGCCGCGTGGCTAAGATTCGCCGCGGGGGGGTTGGCCACAGGGGACTGGGGAAGATTCGGCAGAGCCGAATCTCCCGAGGCTGGTCGGGACCGCCGTGGCGTGTCTTTAGGCCGACAGGGCCTCGGCGGCGGTCTCGATCAGCTTGACCACGTCCTCCGGGTGGGACACCATCGCCACGTGGTTGGATGAGACCTCGACAGTGGTTGCGCCCATGCGCGCGGCGAACTGGCGCTCGGCGTCGGGCGGGATGGCCTGATCGCCCTCGGCCACCAGGAACCAGGTCGGCAGAGACTTCCACGCCGGGACGCCCATCACGTCCCCGAGGGTCGAGGCGGCCAGGGGCTGCTGGACGGCGAACATGACCTTCGCCTTGACCGGGTCAACGTCGGCCGCGAAGTGGTTGACGAAATCGTCCTCCGGCAGCCAGGCGAAACCCTTGTCGTCGATCACCAGGTGCGCCAGCGCCGGCGTCGGGGGTCCTCCCTGCGCCAGCAACGCGCCGATCGACTCGCCCTCGTCCAGTCCGAACGCCGCGATGTAGACCAGGCCGACGGCGTTCGGCGCATCAGTGCCGAGAGCGGTCATGATCTGCCCGCCATAGGAGTGCCCGGCGACCAAGGTCGGGCCAGTCTGCAGGCTGAGCACGTGGCGCAGTCGCGCGACGTCATCGGCGAGCGAGGTCTCCGGAAACTGAGGCGCCGTCACGTTGTAGCCGTCGGCCTGCAGGCGCTCGATGACCGCACTCCAGCTTGAGCCGTCGGCCCAGGCGCCATGGACAAGGACGATGCTCGGTGAACTCATACGCAGTTCCTCAATCGGTTGTAGGGCGAGAACCTGTCGGCCGTGGCTCCGGTCAAAGCCACTCCCAGGTAACTCTCAGCCTACCGGTGTCGTTCCGCCCGGGCGTGAACATTTTCCTCATTCTGAAATCGGCCGCCAGCCAGGCCTGGCGAGCGCGAAAACCATCGCCGTAGCGGCAAAACTCCACACACGTCACCGTTGTGGACGGGGTGGTCGCGTCAGATGCCGCTACGCGAGCCTCCACAGCCACACCCCCTGCCAAACCGGCACGTGGTCCCGATTTGGCCCACTTTTCTGGCGCATATGGGGCGGGGTAGGGGTTCGGGGCGGGGCCGCACACCCGCCTGAACGAGGGGTGGTCGCGATAGGCCTGGTCGGGTGTCGCGGCTTACCGCGGCGATGCTCGCGTGAGCAAGAGGGCGGCCCACTCGTGATGGACGCGGCGCTCGCGCTCGGCGAGCCCGAGCGGGTGGAAGGCGGCGGCCACACGATCGGCCTCGTGGCGCAACAGCCCGCTCAGGATGAGTTCGTCCGGGCACTCACGCAGGGACGCGGCCCAAGTCAGCAGTGGCGGCGCTAATACGTTTGCCGCCACCAATCTCGCCGCGGGCACCTGATCGACGCGCATGTCGAAGCGGCGCACGTCGATCTCGACCTCGTTCGCGATGGCGTTCGCGGTCGCGGCAGTGACGCTGGCGGGATCGTTGTCGAGCGCGATCACCGGCGCCCAGCCGAGCTTTGCGGCGACGATCGCCAGCACTCCCGATCCGCTGCCGAGGTCCAGGAACGGACCGCCGGGCTCGCGGTCGAGCATCAGCTCGAGGCACAGGCGCGTGGTTGCGTGGGCGCCGGTGCCGAATGCCTGCCCCGGGTCGATCACGACGTCGATCGGCGTCTGGCCGCGCGGCTCCCACGGCGGGCGGACGGTGAGCCGGCCCTCGAGCACCAGCGGCTTGTGGAAGCTGCGCCACCGTTCTGACCAGTCGTCGGCGATCTCCTCGGTGCTGATATCGACGAGCGCCCCGCCGGCTGCGGCGGTCAGATCCGGCAGCGCCGGGAGCTCGCCGGGCGGACCGTAGACGGCGTACTCGATCACCTCATCGCCGATTGCGACCTCCTCCACGCCGCTCGGGGCCAGCTCGAGCAACTCGGCCAGCACCAGCTCGGCCTGCTCGCGCCGGACGCGGACGGCGAGGCGGAGCATGAGGTTGAGGGCTCCGGCGGGCGACTAGCCGCCGAAGGCCCGCTTGAGCTTGCCGAACATACCTTCATCGCTGCGCAGGTTGTCTTCGGTCATGCTCTCGGACAGCCGCTCGAGCAGCTCGCGTTGCTCGCGTTTCAGCCTCCGCGGGATAACCACGTTGACCACCACTCGCAGGTCGCCCTTATGGCGGCCGCGCAGCGCCGGCATCCCCTGGCCGCGGATGGTCAGGGTCTCGCTGGGCTGAGTGCCGGCCGGGATCTCGAGCGCCACGTCGCCGTCGAGCGTCGGCACCTGCACGGTCGTGCCGAGTGCCGCGAGTGGCGCCGCGACATCCACGACGGTGACCAGATCGTCGTCGTTGCGCACGAAACGCGGGTCCTCGCGAACGCGGACCTGAACGTAGAGATCGCCCGCCGGTCCGCCGTGCTCGCCGGCGTGGCCGCGGCCGGTGACCCGGATCCGCTGTCCGTCATCGATCCCTGCGGGAACGTCGACCGAGAGCTTGGCGCGCTCCACGCGGCGGCCGCGCCCGCTGCAGACCTTGCACGGGTCGCGAGCGACGCGACCATCACCGCCGCACTGGTCACACACCGTCGCCCGGACCACCTGGCCGAACGGCGTCCGCGTGACCGCACGCACCTGACCGGCGCCGGCGCACTTCGGGCAGGTCTCGATCGGTGTGCCCGGTTCGGCGCCGTTGCCGTTGCAGTGCTCACAACGCGAGATCGCGTCATAGGAGACCTCCACGGCGGCGCCGCTGGCGGCCTGCCGGAGATCGATCTCCACGCTCAGGGCGACATCGCTGCCCTGGGCGGGCCCGCCCGGGCGGCCGCCGCCTCCGAACACGCTCCCGAAACCGCCGCCGCCGAAGAAGGCCTCGAAGATGTCGCCGACCGAGCCGAACGAATCGAAGTTCGGCGCGTAGCCGCCGTTGCGCAGCCCCTCGTGTCCGTAGCGGTCATAGGTCGCGCGGCGCTCGGAGTCCGACAGGACTTCGTAGGCCTCCGCGGCCTCCTTGAACTTTCCTTCGGCCTCGGGATCGTGGCTGTTCACGTCGGGGTGCAGCTCGCGGGCCAAGCGGCGGAACGCCTTCTTGATCTCGGTGTCACTGGCGCCCCGGGCGACGCCGAGGACCTCGTAATAGTCCCGTGGCATCTGCGAAGCGCTCATCGAACCATGTCCCGGGAGAACTGCCCCCAGGGCAATTCTCCCAAGATACGAGCCGCTAGGCGAGTACCCCTCATCGTTCGTCGTAGACCTCAGACACGAACCGAGACAGCTGGGTGGCCGCTTCCTTGACTGACCGGATCGCGTGGCCGTAGTCCATGCGTAGAGGCCCGATCACGGACACGGTGCCGAGGTTGCGCTGCGGCAGCCCGTAGCTGGCGGCGACGAGCGCCAGTGAGCGCAGCTCCGGGGTGCTGTTCTCGGCCCCGATCCGCACCAGCACGTCGCGGCCGGTCAGCGCTGAGCGCAGCACCGCGAGCATGGTCACGCGACGCTCGAGCATGTCCATCAGCGCATTCAGCTCCGACACCTCGGCGATGCGATCAAACCGCAGCAGCCGCGCGGTGCCATCCATGTACAGGGTTGCCTGCGAGGCTTCCTCGAGGTCGGTGAACACCGGCGCCAATGCGAACAGGAAGGCCGTCTCGCTGCTCGACAGCGTGGGGTCGCTCAGCCGCTGATGGAGCATCCGCGCCCCGAGCCCGAGTCCGACCAGACGCTCGTTCAGGTAGCTCGCGGCCCAGTCGCACAGACCCGAGTCGACCGGTCGACCGAAGGTGAACAGGCGCTTGGTGACCCCGCCCGTCGAGGTGATCACGACGACCATCAGCACTTGCGGCTGCAGCGCCAGCACCTCGATGTGGCGGATTGTCGAGGTTTCGATCGGCGGGGCGGTGACGATCGCCAACAGGTTGGTCACCTGCGAGAGCGCCTCGGTGGTCACCCGCATGGCCTCGTCGAGCTCGCGGCGCACGAGCGACAGCGACAGCCCGGGGCCGGTGTCCGTGGTCGGCAGCAGACGGTCGACAAAGTAGCGGTAGCCGGCTTCGGTCGGAACCCGCCCGGCGGACGTGTACGGATGAGCGAGCAGTCCCAGCTCCTCGAGCACGGCAAGCTCGTGTCTCACCGTGGATGGGCCCCACTCGACCTCGGCCGAGAGGGACTTGGAGCCCACCGGCGCGCCCCCGTCGAGGTGTTCCTCGACGAGCTTGCGCAGGAGGAGCTCCTGTCGCTCCGTCAGCATGAGATTGATTGTAGGTCGGGGAAATCGGGGAAATCGGCTGGCGCCGATTCCCTATGGAGATTCGGCAGGGCCGAATCTCCCGGAGTCGGTTGGAAATGTCCCGCTTATTTGAGCGCGATCTCGGCCTGGCCGTTACGGATGATGCGCTTGCCGGCCTGGGTGGCCTGCGAATCGATGATCGCCACGTCGCTGGTCACCTCGCGAACCGTTCCCGAGACGGTGATCTCCTCCCCCATCACTCCCATGCCGCGGAACTGAACCGACAACCGCTTGAGCGTCGCGGGTCCGCCACAGGCTTCGGTGTGCGCGCGGGCGACCTGCGCCATCGTCCACAGGCCGTGGAGGATCCGTCCGGGCAGACCCACCTGCTGGGCGAACTGCTCGTCGACGTGGATCGGGTTGAAATCGCCCGAGGCGCCCGCGTAGCGGACCGTCACGTAGGGGTCAGGAGTGACCTTGAGCTCGATCGTGTCGCCTGCCTTGACGATCATGCATCTCCCCTCACGATGTGGCTCCAGGTGCCGACGCAGACCGTCTCACCGTGCTGGTTCTGGGAATTGGATTCAAACTCGTAGAAGCCCATCCCGCCCCGCCGGGCGACGTCCTTGACGGTCGTCGTGGTGGTGACCTCGTCGCCGGCGATGACCAGCGGGCCCCAGCGAAACTGCTGGCTGCCGTGGACCATCATCGCGAAGTTGATGCCCACCTCGGGATCGAACAGCGCCGGAATGACCGACCGCCCCGCATAGACCACGGCGAACATCGGTGGCGCGACCACGTCCGCGTAGCCCGCCGCTCGCGCCGCGGCGAGATCGAGATGGACGGGGAGGGTCTCGCCCACCGCCGCGGCAAACTCCTTGATCTTCTCCCGCCCGACCGCGTAGGTATCGGGCGGATAGGTCTTGCCAATCGCGTCGGTGTTGATCGACATCGCGGGAGGACAATAACCGCCGGGAATTCAGATGATGACCGGCACAGCGCCGCCGTCGACCGACCACGCCGCCCCGGCGACGTTCGAGGCGGCCTCCGAGCACAGGAACACGATCGCCGCCGCAACCTCCTGCGCGGTGCCGAGACGGCCGACCGGCTGGCGAGCCGCCGTCGCTTGCAGCACCTCGTCTCGGCTGATGCCCGTGGCCTGCGCGTTCTGGTCGAGCAGGCCCCCCGGCGCCAGCCACAGCTCGCTGCCGATCGGACCCGGTGCCACGGCGTTCACCAGCACGCCGCGCCGCGCGTAGACATCCGCGAACGCGCGTGAGAGCGACAGCTCGGCCGCCTTGGTGACCGAATACGCCATGTTGGTCTGAGAGGGGCGCTTGCCCGCTGACGAGCAGACGTTCACGATCCGTCCCCAGCCTCGCGCGACCATCACCGGCGCGGCGGCTCGCATCAAGCGCATCGGCGCCATCGCGTGGAGCTCCCACAGCGCCTGCCAGTCCGCGTCGGTCAGGTGATCGAACGAGCGCACGAACGTCATGCCGGCGTTGTTGACCAGCACGTCGAGGCGATCGAAGCGCTCGAGGCAGGCCTCGACGAGACGCTCACCGGCATCGGTGTCGGTGACGTCGAGCGCGAGCGTCTCGGCCCGTCCCCCGTGTTGGCCGGCGGCAGCGCGACAGGCCTGCGCCGCGGCGGTGAGGGGCGCCTGGTGACGACCGACGAGCAGAACACTGGCGCCTTCGGCGACGAGTTGCGCCGCCGTCGCCTGGCCGATGCCACGCGAGGCTCCAGTGACGATGCAGGCGCGATCGCGCAGGCCGAGGTCCATCGAATTTGGATTCTCACACGAGACGAGTTAGGGTGCGGCGACTCGCATGAGCCCCGCGGTGGCCCTAGCCCCGGTCCATCAGCAGTACCTGCTGCAGGCCAGGCAGATGCAGGCGTTGTCGTTCGCCGTGCATATCCCGTTGGTCGCGTTTGGCATCTCGTTCCCGGTCATGGTGCTGTTCGTCGAGTGGATGTTCATGCGGACGGGGGATCCGATGTATCGCACGCTCGCGCGGCGCTGGGCTCGCGTGATGGCGGCGCTGTTCGCGGTTGGGGTGATCACCGGCACGATCCTGAGCTTCGAGATGGGGCTTCTGTGGCCCAATTTCACCGCCACGTTCGGGAGCGTGTTCGGCCTGGGTTTCGCGATCGAGGGATTCTCGTTCTTCATGGAGGCGATCTTCATCGGGATCTACCTCTACGGTTGGGATCGCCTGTCCCCGCGGGCCCACCTGGCCTGCGGAATCCCGATCGTGATCACGGGCTTCACCGGCTCGTTGACGGTGATCGCGGTCAACGCGTGGATGAACCACCCCGGCGGCTTTCGACTGCGGGGCGGCAAGGTCATCGATGTCCATCCGCTCACGGCGCTGTTCGCCAACACTTACCTCTGGCACGAGCTGATCCACATGTACATCGCCGGTTACATCGTCACCGGCTTCCTGGTCGCGGCCGCCTACGCATTTGGGCGACTACGGGGGAACTGGGGCCGCTTCGAGCGCACGGCGATCGCGATCCCGCTCACGATCGCCGCGCTGGCCGCGCCAGTCGAAGTGCTCGTGGGCGACTGGGCCGCGCGCGATGTGGCGACCACCCAGCCGCTCAAGCTCGCGGCGATCGAGGGTGTCGGCGCAACGACGCGCGGCGCCTCCGAGCACCTCCTGGGTTGGTACACCGACGGCCAGGTCAAGTACGGGATCGCGATCCCGCACCTGCTCTCGCTGCTGGCGTTCCACAGCTGGAACGCCAAGGTGACTGGTCTGGACACGGTGCCGCCCAGCCAGCAGCCACCGGTCAATGTGGTGCGGATCTCGTTCCAGACGATGGTCGGAATCGGGACGATGCTCGCCCTGCTGGGGATCTTCTACCTGGTTGTGCGGGTCAGGCGAAGACGGCTACCGGAGTCGCTGTGGTTCTACCGCGCGGTGGTGCTGGCGGGGCCCTTGTCGGTGGTCGCGTTGATCGCGGGCTGGACCGTGACGGAGGTGGGGCGCCAGCCCTGGGTCGTCTATCGCGTGATGCCGACCGCCGCCGCCGTGACCGGCGCCAAGGGCATTCCAGTCGGCTACGCGACCCTGGTGATCACGTACATCCTGGTGGGCGGCGCGGTCGTGTGGATCCTGCGCCGCCTGGCCCGCGCGCCGCTTGACGTCCCCCCCGAGATCCCGCCCCAGGCCCAGCCCGCGTACTGATGCTGTACGTGCTCCCGCTTGTGTTCGTGCTCGCCGGCCTCGTGCTCTACGCGGTCCTCGGGGGCGCCGACTTCGGCGCGGGGTTCTGGCAGCTGTTCTCCGCCCCCGGTGAGCGCGGGCAGATGATCCGCGACCACGCTCATCACTCGATGGGCCCGGTGTGGGAGGCGAACCACGTCTGGCTGATCTTCGTGCTGACCGTGTTCTGGACCGGCTACCCGGTCGCGTTCGGCTCGATTGCCTCGACGCTGGCGGTACCGCTGTTCCTCGCCGCGCTGGGGATCATCTTCCGCGGTGCCGCCTACGCGCTGCGCGCCGGCGCCTCGAGCGCACGCGAGCTGCGCATGGTCGACATGGTGTTCTCGGTCTCGTCGTTACTGGTCCCGTTCGCGCTCGGGACGATGATCGGGGCGATCGCCGCCAACCGGGTGCCGGTCGGAAACGCGGCCGGGGCAATGTTCTCAAGCTGGCTCAACCCCACCGCGATCCTGATCGGCGTGCTGGCGGTGGGTAACACGGCCTACCTCGCGGCCGTTTACCTCGCGGCCGATGCGGCGCGCAGTGGTGAGGTCGATCTCGAGCGTGAGTTCAGGGCCCGCTCGCTGGGCGCGGGCCTGGTGTCCGGCGCGATCGCGGTCGCCGGCCTCGTCGTACTCCATGCAGACGACCACGTGCTGTTCCACGAGCTCACTCGCGGTACCCCGCTGGTCATCCTGATCGTGTCGGTGCTCGCCGGCATCGTCACGCTGGGGCTCGTGTACCGGCGCCGGTTCGAGGCGGCGCGGCTCAGCTCGGCGGTCGCGGTCGCTGCCGTCATCGCCGCCTGGGCGATCGCTCGTTACCCGGTGCTGCTCCCGGGTCTGACGGTTCGCCAAGCCGCCTCGCCGCATGACACCCTCGTCACCCTGGTGGTCGCGGTCCTGGCCGGTGGCGTGATCCTGTTCCCGTCGCTCGCGCTGCTGTTCCGGCTCGCCCTCACCGGTCGCTTCGACCCCGGGGCCGCGCCGGCTTCCGGTGTGGCCGCCGCTCCGGCTGCGGGTGTGGCCACCGCGCCGGCTGCGGGTGTGGCCCCGGCTGGGGATGGCACTCCGGCTGCCGCACCCGGTCCGGCTGCCGCGCCCGGTCCGGCTGCCGCGCCCGGTCCGGCCGCCGGTCCGGCTCAGGCCCGAGCCCCGGCCGCCTTGCGCCCCGGGCCCGCGGCGTCGCCGATCCTGACCCGCGTGGCGGTTGCCTGCCTGATCGCCGGGATCGGGTTCCTCAACGTAGCCAATGCAGGCTGGGCGCACGCGCTCGGAGTTCTCAGCCTGTTCGGCTTCATGATCACCGCCTTCCTGACGATCGTCCCCGCCGCGCTCGCCGGCGACGGCTCCGGGCTCTAATAGCCGCATCACCGCTTTCTGACAATCGTCTCCACGCGAACGTTGGCGTTTGAGGTCCACCCCTCGGACGCCAAACGCCAACGTTCGGACATCCAGCCCGGATTATTGCTCGTCCAAGGAACGGGAACGCGCAGGCGAACGGAACGCCGAGGCCTCTGGGATGATCCGGCCGTGCACAGCCAGGAGCGCCCCGGCCAAACCGCGTTTCTGTTTGATCTCGACGGGACGCTGATCGATAGCGTGTACCAGCACGTCCTCGCCTGGCGCGAGGCGCTGGAGCTGGTCGGTATCAGCCTGTCGGTGTGGAAGATCCACCGCCGGATCGGGATGAGCGGCGGATTGTTCGTCACGGCGCTGGCCCGCGAGCTGGAAACCAGCCTCGACCCGGAGACGCTCGCCCAGCTTCCCGGTCTGCATGCCGACGCTTATATCCGACACATCGACACGGTCGAGCCGCTCCCCGGAGCAGCGGATTTGCTGGCCAGCCTGACCGAGCACGACGTGCCGTGGGCGATCGCCACCAGCGGCGTGGAGCGCTATGCGCGACTTGGCCTCGAGTTGCTCGGTCTCCCGCCGGACACGCCGATGGTCACCCGGGACCAGGTCCGCTATGCCAAGCCCGACCCGGATCTGTTCTTGACCGCCGCCGACCGGATCAACGTCGACATTCGGGACAGCATCGTCGTCGGCGACAGCGTGTGGGACCTGCTGGCCGCCCGCCGGGCGCGCGCGCTCGGCATCGGGTTGCTGTCGGGCGGCTATGGGCGCGAGGAGCTGATCTATTCGGGGGCGTTCCGCGTCTACGAAGATCCGCGCGACCTGCTCGTGCATCTCGACGAGGTCGGTGTGAGGCGCCCGCTCTAACGATTCTTGCCACGAGCACAGCCTCGCGCTAGGCTCCTGGAACGGTGGTCAAGCAAGGAGCCCTCAGAGCGTCGGACGCCGATCGTGAACAGATCGTCGATCGCCTGCGCAAGGCGTCCGCCGAAGGCCGTCTGGCGGCCCACGAGCTGGAGCACCGGGTCACCACCGCGCTCAAGGCGCGCACCTACTCAGAGCTCGACGCGACAGTCGCCGACCTGCCCGCCGACCGGAACGGACGGCGTGGCGGCTCGCACTGGGCCGTATCCACCGTCCGGGCACACCCAGCGCTGCTGCTGGTGGCGATCCCGATCGCCATGGTGGTGGTGGCAGCGGTCGTGGCGATCACGGTGGTGTGGGCCGCGGTGATGATGATCGTGTTGCTGCTC
>Ga0302325_10020228_pt1 | contig 13966 bp, 20 predicted proteins | sample Palsa_T0_2_FD_201948 | JGI IMG/M metagenome (GOLD analysis project Ga0302325, IMG submission 201948) | Peat permafrost microbial communities from Stordalen Mire near Abisko, Sweden - Palsa_T0_2 | ecosystem: Environmental > Terrestrial > Soil > Palsa > Peat permafrost | place: Sweden: Abisko... | reverse complement strand
GGGGTTCAAGACTGCTTCTACCTCGGCGTCTTTCATGTACTTTTCCAGCATCTGTCCGTATTCTTCTTCGAACCTCCACTGAACTTCCCGATCGCAGGCAGCAATGACCTCGTCCTTGGTCTTGTTGAGCGAGTGGGTGTTGTAGGTTGTGGAGAGGGGTGAGATTGGGGACGCAAGTCGTCGTCGGTGGTATCCATGTACATGAGGATGTGGTGGCGAATGCACGAGTTTCTTGGTGGCAGGGTTGTGGTCGAGGTGGTGAGGATGCGGCACAGCCGAAGGGTTCATGGTTGCAACAGACATAAGTGGTGTGATACTTGTGCAAAGTAGTAGAGCAAAAGAAGATGCGTGAAAAACTAGATGTGTTTGATGCAAGCAGGTCGTGAAAGTGAAAGAGTGTGGTGGTTCCGAAGGAGGAACAGTCCAAATGAATGACTAGAGCGAGACAGGCAACAGGGTTGCAGTGTTGCTAGCGTGGGGGAGCGTAAGGACAGAACGACGCGGGACGCAAGTGGTGCAGAAGGATGGCCGAGGAAGGAGAGAGAGAGAGACTTGGGGGCGAGGGATGTGGATATATAGGAGGACGCAGGTGGAAGGGGAGAGTGTCTCTCTCTCGTGCTGGGTGGTGGGTATGGCCAGGAGGTGAGGTGCGTCGTGATCGATATTCAGAATGTATATAATAAGTTATATATTGTGTGGTGTGGTGTATTATGCGTGTGAAGTGTTCGTTCGTTCGTTCAGAGCCCTTTTTGGCGGAGGAATTGAGGAATTATGATAGAGTCGATTGACTGTGCGAGGCCTTCGCTAAGAGTGCAATATGATCCGGAATGTGAAATCGCTGATTGGCCTTTGCCTCAATCTCGCGTGGTGATGCTTAATCCTACCGAATCGCAGCTGAGGGTCTGCCGTAAGCCTGTGGGTAGAAAAATGGCCGTGCGAAATTAAAAATGTAGGGTGGCGCGTATCCGGGAGGGAGATGAAGCAGGTGTGCCAGAGGATGGAGCTGCAGCGTATGCGCTTTTGCGACCAGACGGCGGGCGGGCGGGACGAGCCGGGCGGGAGCAGGCAGGGGGATGCTGAGATGAGATGAAGGGTGAAGGGAGGCCAACCACGGGCAAGGGGGACGTGCAGAAATGACAGGGCGGCTGCAGCTGTGTGTGCGAGTCTGGCCTGGGGAACGATCGCTGGCTGGTATGGTATGTAGATCGATAGATGGGCCTCGATAATTTAGAGGCTGGTGGAGGCAGGAGGCTGCGGCGACAGACGGGCGCGCGGGACGAAACCGCAATGAATCAATGAGTGGACGGGTGTGTGTGTGCGCCTGTCTCGGGTTGGTTGTGTGATGTGCAGTGTGTGTGCAAATTGCTTGCAAGAAATGGAGTGAGACTGCTGCGAGGGGTTGCTCGAGCTTATGGATTTGCCTCGCTCTCAGCTACGCTCTCGCTCGATGGCGCGCGTCCCCGTCAATTTCGATATGTCGGGACGGGAAGGCAATCTCGCACGGCCCAAAGGGGGATTCCCGCGATGATTGGCCAGCGGCAGGTAATTTCACACTAACTTCCGTCAGCCACTCTGCAAGGAGGTCCACTACCAGCCCACCACGGCCAATGCCAGAGACATACCTTTTCACACCTCCTACCTAATAATATCCCGTCTGCAACAACTGGCTCCCACAGGTTCGACAGCGATGAGTAAATCCCCCGATTGACTGATCCGCTGGGGAGATGATGTATGGTATGTAGCAGGATATATCAAATCTCGATAATCTCCCTCGCGTGTCTTCCCACGATCGCTGCTTCTTCTACCCTGCCTACAGTCAGCACACCAACCTCCTGCAGTGTGAAATACGTACCTGGCCTCAACGGATTCACCGACCGATGTGATACCTCGCTTGTGTGCTCTGTTAATGACGCGCGTATGCGTAGAGGCGTGAAAGGAGGCCGAATTGCCGGAATAAAATCGCAATTGGCAAGCAATCGACAACTACCGAATGTACCGTTGTCCGAGTGAATCGCAGTGGATGCTTCACGCGTAATAATGTGCTGAGGAGAACAATTTCTCAACTCGCGATGTTGATGCTGAAGATAGCGGGAGCAGACGCGAAGGGGGAGGCTTCCGAGTTTTATAAAAATAAATTTGACGATATGTATCTTCACACGACACTAGTTCCCCGCTAATACCGGCTGAGCCGTTCACGTACGGAAGTCTCGCTATCTGTGGCATGCAGTAAGCGGCCCTAATTATCAACATCATTGCGCTTAAAGTGGAAACTCTAAATTTATGTGCCATGCATGGAGCGTTCCATGGTGGAAGACTGGACAGAAGATCGCACGTGCAACATTTCGCGCCCGTGGGCGTCCAATGAGGCCCCGCCTCGCCAAATGATAGGCCGTAGCACGCGATAAAATGATCAGCTCCTGCAGCTTATAATGTGACGGACACAGCCAAGCGATAGCTTCCTTGGTTCCCGTGCTCCAAAATACATTCATTTCACCGTATATTGACACAAAACGTGCAATACATCCGCACTTCACATTCGATATAGGCTCGCTGCGACTTTCCTTGATACTGCAGGCGTGCTGTCAGACCGCATCATCGAGGCCTGAGCGATGGCCGACGCGCCGAGATCATGTGGAGAACATCAAACTCTAATCGTCTTCAGAATAGGCACTGTTCAATTCAGGGGTCTTATGAAATTGACAATGGCCAAGAGCTTTCTTTGTTATCGGTAGCTTTGTGCTCTTGTGACCCATAGCGGTGTACTAGTTGCGAATTAGCCGTAACGAGTGGTCATTTACCTTAGCGCTTGGACGCAAAAGCTTCTCCCCGAAAATCGGGTCAACGATCGGAAGGGTTTAAGTTTGCTCGAGGGTAACCTTATCCCGCCCATGCGCGGTTTGGTAATGGCTGACCTTGGCAGGCCAGAGAACTGTGCGCGCAGCCGGTCAAGCCAAATCAGCCGCCAGCCCCTGAAACCCACCCAAATCACCCACAGCCCACCCTTCGCCACCGGTTCTGAGTGGAACGGTCGGTTCCAGAGAAGAAATTACACGCATCACCAGATTCGGGACGTGATTGCGAAGCCAGCAATAACATGAAATTAAGCCGTCTGACCACACTTCCTTCTACTTGCCGACTATTGTTGATCCCTCATTTTATTACCCGTCTCGCTAGCACACATTACACACGCGTTGAAACCCCGTTGCCCTTACGGGACCCTCAGCATATATATAAAACTGTTGCCCTTTGCGGAAAAGAAGGTTGTCCCGCATTTTGAAATCAAGATCCTGATTTTACCCCCACTTCGCTAGTGGATTTGAGAAATTGACCTCCGTCGTGTCAGCCTCCTGATAGCCGCACTAAAATAGATTCCATGCCATTCCTTCCCAAGCCTCGGTCTAAATGGAGTTGTTCGTCCCAAAGATTGGCTCATACGATGATAACTGGCTCACTTTATCCTCGCCGTCTCAAGCCACCTCTTCATCCCCGATGACTCTGCCGTTGCTGCACGTTAGACAGCTGATTACAGCCGCATGTAAAGTAAGCGCACGGACAGGCGCGAACTCTCCGGCTCAGGGCGGTGATTACGAAGTGACGATCAACATCCGCGGCCGTGCGCTACTTGAATCAATGAAACTTGGTACAGTTGCATTGTGCGACTACACGGGTTCCCGTATTGCTGCATCTCGGAAGCCTAAGGTGCCTCTTCCGGCAGTGGCCTCATAGCCTCCTTGATAGACATCCATTGATGACAATCACTCCACCCTGCCTACATACATGCACGGATCCGCGCGTTGATCTTGCAGCGTCTCGCGTTGGTCAATTGTGATGACTTCATCATGTATTATCCACACAAAGGAATCCCACAGCCGATCTGCGCAGAGATCGTCTTGTGATGCAAGATGCATAAATTGACCCCGTTTCCCGCTCAACCGATAACGTATTCCGCAGGCCGGTAGCTCGGTGCTCTATATTGCCGCCTGCCGATGTTATTTCTGATTCGCCCAACTGAGCGATGAAAAATATGACGCGTTTCATTGGCCCTCCCAACGTCCCAGTATGCACGACGAAATTGCTGCTCCGCCTTAAAAAAGAAAGGAAGCATCGCCATAGAAGCACATAATTACGGCACGGCACTGAACAAAGCGACTAACGTGGTATAACCGGCATTTCAGATACTTCGACGGAAGCTTAGTCTGTTAGAGATGGGATTTATATCATATCATATCGAACGCAATTTGATCATTATTCTCTCGCCGCTGCTTACGGCCCCAGTTCGCTAATTTCGGCTACATTTCGCAGTCACATCCATCACCGATTATTTACGTGCGTCTTAAAGATAAAATATCCGTTTCTGGAACGGATGTCATACCGTCTACCGCCGGCAACTGTCGGGTAACGCGACCCGTCGCCTACCCGTGGGCGTGTTTCCTATTCACAGCCCTTCTTCTCAGGCGACCCACGCGGCACGCAGCCGGGTTATGAAATGCACGCTCGGCGGCGAAGGCGTGTCTCAGTTGTTTCATGTACCCAGACCCCTTCGCCAACAGGCCAATGCATCGCAACACGCCGCCAACGTCAAAGCGCGATCAGCTGCAAAAGGCGTCTGTCAGGGCTGCAGCTCGAAACCTGGTAGCGGTTTACCCGTTGACAGACGAGTGTCATGCAGGGGCGGACGCCTGTGTGCATGTGACGGAAGCGTGTATGTTCATTGTTGTCAGGGCGTGCGTGTTCGGAGGATCATTCGCGTCCATTTTAGCTCGGACGATTTGAGTGGGGGTTGTAACTTGTGGTATTACTCTTAACGAATACATATGTACTTACACCGATTCTCTCGAAAGAAGTCGGCCCGAGTTGGGGCGCTTGTTTCCATGACAAGTAGCACGAACCCTTTATCCGTCGGAAATGCTTGCCTGCATGAAATTGGACCTGCCTTGTTACTTCTGCACGATCATGTATAAGAAGTTATCCCCCTGCGCTCACATATGCTCCCACGGGAACAAGAGTTAAGACACACTTGAAAGGGACGAAAAGGGGTTTCAAAGGCTCGTTTGCACCACGTTGCACAGAGGAAATGAACTCGATAAATGAACTCGTTTACGCCATTCGTAGCGCCGAACCCCCCGAGACGTCCGTTAGTCACTGCGACCTCGAGGAAAAGTTTTCACGTTCCCGTTGGTTTCAGTTCGAGTTATCCTATTCGTTGTACACTCCTCTTCCTAAGTACACCACTCCGTCCTCGTCACGCTCGTTCTGTCGTCATCAACCTGTCGAGGACACTTCTAGCCCCTTGGAGGTGCTTCGGCCATGGAATACCCACGGTAATACCATTTGCCATCAATCAAATGCCATCCGAGTTTTCACCTTTCAACATCACATCCTCTGCTTATCGCTGCGGGACGTCATCATCGAAATCAGACCTTGCCCCTGGGCGCAATTCTACTCAAATCGTGGGGTGGGTTGTAGGAATAAATAGCAGCTCAACGGCAATGTGTATTACGACAGTACCTTGAACCAATCCAGACTAACACCTAGATGTCGGGACCGAAATACTCTCGGCATCCTCCTTCTTAGCTCCGTTATAGACCTGAATGGGAACAGCAAAAGCAACCTCCGCTCTACTTGCTCACAACGACAACTCACTTCGAGGGTCATGCCATACTGCAAAAGAGATGTTCAAGGGGTTTCTCGAAGAGAACAAGCTATATGCTTGATGAAGATACTGGAGATTTTGGGACCACCATATCGAAAGCAGTCCCCGGCTCAGTACATGATGACCTACAAAGGAACGGCATTTATTGCCTATGTGTGCTCCGCTTGCAGCTTTAGGGACGCTCCCGGGGCAGGGGGATGGAGTGTCAATGTTCTGCGGCTATGGATTTGCCTTGGCCCTTTACGCTCTCGGTCAACATTGAGTTGATCGAAATGCGAGCGTGTCAAAGTCTTGTACTTGGATATTTCCTTTAACTACCATGAAAGATGTATCAAGGTGACAAAACACAAACATTAATAGCACACCACATTCCTGCTTTCCTCATCATGCTCCAGACTTTCCTCATCCTCAGCCTCATCCTTATCCAACGTCCTCTTCATGATCCAATCTCGCGCTGACTTCAACTGATCCTCAAAGACAGCAACTCGCCAGGATGAGAGATCAGTTGAGGTGAGCGCGAGATCAGATCATGGAGAGGACGTTGGCCATGGATGAGGATGATGAGGATGAGGAAATTCTTTGAACCTATAAATGCCAAACTGCACCAAATGAAACATGTCTCTGTGCCTCGTTGCGCAAAAAAGCCTCTGTGTTATTAAACCTGTGAGACTGAAGTAACAAGTGGGACAAGTTGGACTGTATTTAACTTTTCAGTGCTGTAGGTTCTGGCCATTGATAAATGCCTCCCGTGCTTCTATTGCTGTTTCGCGATTCGCAGCTGCGTGACCAATTAAATACATACCCCAGTGTGCGCCGATCACAAGAGACCGTTAGGTTGCCGTGGCAACTGCCAACGGCCATCGCAGGCTGACGAAAGCAAGTGCGTTTCCCCTGAATTAAGGTTTGTGCTCGCCCGTTTGTATTGGAGGCACGGTCCGCTTTCTGAGCTATCACTTTCACAATCATAATAACATCGGCTGGAGCCCGCAAAGGGAGGCTGGCACTCGTCCAACAGCACCCTGGTCGTCGCTTCGTCTTCCTATCCTCTCTCTTACACTCTCATCGCCAAACAGTTTATCCCACCTCACGCAATTAGCGGCGCCCCGACCTGGTCGTTTTCTGTCCCCTTGGTTTCGTCTCCTTGTATACCGTTTCAATTCCGAAGTACCCGATCGCTCTATCAACCACTTCGTTGGATCAGTTCCGAAGCAGGTCCCTTGTACGAGTAGACCCAAGGTCGACGGCCGAGTAAGGAAGATGGTCAACGTGGGAAATTGCCTGAGATGTTGCTGTCTCATGCTCCCTCTTTCCTGGACTATCAGCACCTTCGTCTTATCTATCTGGATTCTCGTCGGAAGCACTTCCACAGCACCGTTTCCCTCCGACACCTATTTCTTGCGGGTATCATCCCTTCATTGAGTCTCGCTAATCTGCCTTACAGATGAATGTGAGTATGATAGATCCGCCGGTCACGCCTCCCTCCGGTTATACAATAGCAGAGTACATCGGCTTACATGACTTTTGTATCCCTGTGCTAGTGTGTTGCTAACAGAAGATCAAACGGGACTATGGAACTTTTGCGAAGGCTATTACCGATTAGACGAGGACTGGCAAGCCGTTGTCACAGGATGCAGCCAAAGCAATAGTGCCTACTCTTTCGATCCAATTTCCATCATGGCAACCGAACTCCGATCCCCTTACACAATAATATTTGTGCAATCTGAAGTCGATGCCATCCAAGCTGTCCAGGCGGCTGCAGGATGGCACAAAGCAGCCTTTATCATCACAGCCATCTTTTCAGGCTTCACTTTGATCGTTGGGCCTCTCACCGGGGTCTGGCATCAAAGAAAACTCTTCAATTGTATTCCGGTAGGTACGATGTGTGTTGCCGCGGTGTTTGTATTCCTGGCGGCCTGTACAGTTACAAATGTCTTTTTCCAATTGCGGGATTCGTTTAACAACGACACTCGATTGAATGTTCAGGCGCATATGGGGCATCAGATGTTTGCCTGGGTCTGGCTTGCCGTTTGGACCTCCTGGACGGCGGTAGGCCAATGGTGTTGTGCCGCAATCTGTTGCCCCGGAGGTCATCGGAAGCATCGCGTTGAATGGAGAAAACGTACATCACATCTCACACTTTTACTAACACTTTGTTTAGCCTTCCCCGGTGTAGCCGGTATAATTCCAGTACCTTGGATCGGATCGGCCGTAGAACGCCCCCCCTCCACAGTAGCAATGGTACACGATCAAGGTCCGCAATATCCCAACCCACCTGTCCTGGCTCCTTAGTTTCTAACAAGTTTTAACAGGCCAACCGGGCATGGTTCCCATTGTTCCCATATTTCCTCAACCACCACCACCGCCTCAACAACAACATCATAATTATGGACAAATCGTTGCATCTGGTCTTACTGGCGCGGCTCTCGGCTTCGCAGTAGATCATCATCACCATCAACACGATCAAGAGAATCCTCCGCCGCCACCCCCACCTCAACAACAACACCATTATGGACAACTCGTCGCAGCGGGCCTTACTGGCGCTGCTATCGGCCTGGCAGTAGATCATCATCACCATCAACACGATCAAGAGAATCCTCCGCCACCACCACCACCACAACACCATTATGGACAACTCGTTGCAGAAGGCCTTGGTGGCGCTGCTATCGGCCTGGCAGCAGAACATATGGTTCACCACCATCAACACGATCAACAAAATCCTCCGCCAGCAAATCTCCCTCCTCCACCAGTCAATAATGCGCCAGTGTTAGTCCCAGTAGGTCCTATCCAACCGCCAATGGTCGGACCAGATCCACATCACGGGGGTGGTGCCGTCGCTGCTGCCGTTGGCGCTGGTGCTCTAGGACTTGCAATGGGAGCAGAGATAGAAGCACATCATAATCGCCTGCCACAACCGCAAATACCGCCTCCCCCACCCCCAGTGGTGGTTCAACAAGTTGATCAGGCTCCGATCCTCCTGGAGGCTTCTGTCACCGTGGAAGAAACTATGCAAGTTAATCAACCTCCAGCCCCGATAATCATTCCTGCTCTTCCAGTTTTACAAGATCCATTCCAAGACCTTCCTCCAAATCAAGGTGGTGCTGGAGGGCAACCTATGCCTCCACCACTTCAGATGCCGGTTCCTCCAGTAGGAATGGGGCAACCTGTACAGATAAGACCTCAACCCGTTTCAGGAGGAGTTCAGGACAACCTACACGAGAACTTTCCATATGGTCCTGGACCGAATATGGTTACTAATTCATTAGATACTTTGTTCGTACAGGAACAGCAGCAGCGAAGATGAGGAGGTTTTGAAAACCTGGGGTCAGAGACAAAATCGGGATTTCAATAGCGCGCATCAGCATGAGTTTTTGGATTATATTTATTTGGATATCATCAATGTTTGAGTGGGATTGGAAAGTAGAAATAGTATTAGCTAGTAATGAGAGAGATGTCTCAAGGATCCCTGGCGCCCACTTATCGCTTTTTCTCAAACAGTCCTAGTTATTAAAAGTTCGCACAAACCATGATAACGACCAAATATACATCGTAAGGAAGATATATTTGGCGGTATCAGTGTTATAGCCGTTATGAATCAAGATCACTCAACTCCCAAACCTCTCCAATCCACAAAATCTTAACTACTCATCTCGCTATCCTCAAAACTCTCACTCTCCTCCTCCATTTCCTCGGTCTCCTCTCCCTCTTCCTCCTCATCCGGATCCGGTTTCACTCTCTGCAAACTCCTAACCCTCTGCTTCTTCTCCTTCGATTTCTTCGCTCCTGTATCCCGTCCCGCAACTTTAACGCGTACCTTGGTATTACTCTTGGCCTGATGTTCCAGGGGAACAAATTTCGTAGACTTGGAGTTGTAGCCGTAATCGAAGAAGAGTTCTTGACCGGGGTAGAGGTCTGTTTTGGCGTACATGCCGATTCGGTGGACGCCGTTTACGAGACTTATTTTGGCGTAACAGTTGGGGTTTCTAATTGAGCAGTTTACAAAGCGGAATTTATTGGCTGCGTGAGTGGCATCGACTACTTGATCTAGTACGTCAGATACACTGTGAATGCGGATATGTGCAGATTGAGTTACCTTTATTGAGAGTGAAGAGGAAAGATATGTACTTTTGGTCGTATATTAATCCCCGTCGTTCACTCTCTTCATTCCCGATGAGCTCACCTTTATATTCCTGCCATTAGCCGAAAGGAGATAGAACGCGGAATACCCCCAAGAACTGGTTTGCTTTGACCCTTTCACCGGCAAACAAGCCCCATCCGGAAATAGTGGAGCGACCCATCATGGTTCTTTTAGTTTCTCCTCTCTGGATACTAACGTTTGCACATCCCCCTTCGTATATCTCTCCGTTGCGTTCTTTGGCTAGATTTACTGGATCAAGGACTTCGGCGGCGAGACAACTTCCGCAGAGATCGACATCGCATTCTCGACCCCATTTAACACATTCGCAGTAATGTGTTCCGCATGTGCCGCCTTTCTTACAACTACATCCTCTCCATCGTTTAGGACAGTCCTACTATCAACATTGTACATCTTGACCGGAGGTACAGGTGGACAAGCACACTCTTTCTCACAGTGGACTTGGTCTTTAACACATGGACATTCACGACCACACGGTCCTTCATGATCACATGGCGTGAACTTGCCTCTCTTTTCATTGTCACCCGAATAACCACAGTCTGGGGGGTATTCCGTCTTGGCCTCCCGTTTCGAAGATTTAGATTTTACGAAACCGGTTTTCCGTTTTTTGTGGACGTGGACGTGGGATCGTGATTTTTGTTGTATGGTCGAGGATTCAATCGACATGGAGCGGGATTGACGTGACGAAGAGGATGGACGGGATTGTTCGGACGAGAACGTTGTTGTTACGGTCGTGGTTACTGTTGTTGTTGTCGTCGTGGTCGTCGTAGGAGGGGTCAGCGGGATAACTCCTTTGGCAACGAGTTTTGCGTAGACCTTGGATTAGCTAGAAAGAGATGAGGAATTAATACAATGTCGCATGGTTTCCCAAGACCAATGGCGGCGAGACAGCATATTCTGTTGGACTTGCCTTGGATGCGAACACAGGTGTCTAAAAGACCCAAATCCTCATCTGTCCATATTCCTGTATCGGTCATTGGGATTTCTGGTGTCCGCATCTATCGTCAGATTGCCCTTAGCAGAGGCGGTACTCTAACGATATAGCATTCTTCGCTGCATGGCTCGTTTTCTCGGTATGGAGTACTATCATCATCCCCTCGCGGTAACACATCGCATCGATCAACATCTACCATCAAGACAGATCTCGTGAAGAATACCATGGAAACAACAATCATGCATCGTGCATATGGGACAACTGAGGAATCGATATGTTTCGATGGCTTCCTGTGGGTTTTTCATTGCTCTCACGGGACTTTGATGGCTCTCAAGTGGCGAGTCCTTGTTCAGTCTAGAGTTAATATAGTTCTACCTCAAGGACATACCCTTTGAGTACATAGTTCAGGCATAAATTCGTCTTGGCCTCCCATTCCACATTCAAGCGCTCCAGTTTGTCAATGATCGCTTGTGAGGCAGGTTTCATAGGCTTCCCTTTTCTTTCTTTCTCTTCTTCTTCTTCTTTCTCAATTTTCTCTTTTACCGCACTCATCGCCTGTTCCACTGTCAAGTCATTCATTTCCAAATACCGTCCCACAATCCTCGACAGGATTTTTGACCCTAGAAATCAACACCCTGTTCTTGGCGCAATGTGGATACGTTCTAAATCCTCCTCCTCGAGCGCCGTGCGGACATCAATCTTGTATGCATCCGCCAAATCAACATCATCCGTCTCTCCAAAATACGGCACATATGACAGAAAATCAACGTCCTTGACATGGTGATTTTTCCGGATCGTGTTGAAGTCTTTATACTTCGGCACGCTTTCCACCATCGGCAGCACAGCAGCCTGTCTCGAAACAGTCTTCCTATTCACGATTGACCCTCCATTGTCGAATACCTGTCACTCAACTTAAGTCCGTGGGAAACACGCGTACCTCGACGGTAAACCTCGTGAAATGTCCTGTCTCTGGTTCCGGTGTTCTATGCGATACGGCACTCGTTCCATATGCGTCGAGCTGTCGTTTCGCCGCTCTCATCGCGGCTTTCCTTGCCGTACGGAGTAAATTCTAGAACATGTTAGCCGGGGCCAGGGCGTAAAGGGGGTAGAGGGGGTACTCTTGTATTGTACAGGTATTCATCTTTGAGAGCAGCGACCAAGTCGTCAAGGTTCTTTGCGTTTTGCCCAATCACGGGAAGGGGCGGAAGCGTAGGCTTGTGTTTATGTGCTGCTCGCGACATCTTCTACAAGCGCACACAAGCGAGACGAGTGCTGGCGATCGCACGGTGAAGGCGGGTTGTTGATAGCTTTCCACGTTATATCTCCTATTTAGGGCAGGCTAGGGCGGGAATTTAAGGTGTGGACACGGCGGCGTTGGGCCAATTGTGTACATTGCAGGCGACTCACAATGGCGGACGCAAGTCGTGAAGAGAAGCTAAAGGCTGCCAGAGAGACGGTGCAAATCATTCTTGTGTTGGTGCTGATTATTCCAGTTCAAACAATTGCAGAAAAAGAAGGCTGGTGGAAAGACTGCAGGAGCAAAGGCAAAGAAGCCAAAAGGCGATCAACCTAAAGAACCAGAGCAACCGTACGCCGTGTATTCAAGAATATGCTGACAGTATCAGAGCTGTGGCTGCAGAGCCAGAGGTCGCAGAAGTACCTGAACCTGAACCTCAGAGTGAAGAGTCGCCAGTCCCCGCGGTAGTAGAAATCCCAACGACCAGTGACCCAGTCAAAGATGATGCAGCGCTTCAGGAGCTGCAATCTCAATTGGCCGAGAAGGACACACAAATATCGTCCCTACAAGAAGAGCTATCTTCTCTTAAATCCCAAGAAGTACTTTGGCCCTCGTTGAAAAGACACTAACAGTAGGAAAAGAATAAACGCGACATATCCCAATATTCCACTTCCATCGCTTCAAAAGAAAAAGAAATCGCATCCCTCAAATCCTCCGACTCGGAAAAAGATTCCTTAATAAGTTCCCTGCAATTAGAACTAGGCCAACTGCAATCCCAACTCACATCCCTCCAAGAATCCACAGGCTCAGCACCCACATCCGAACAATTCGCCCTTCTGACCTCCGAAAGAGATACTCTCCAATCTCAACTTACGACTGCCCAAGAATCCTCCTCCTCCTCACAAAAAGAACTCAAATCCCTGCAAGAAAAACACACTGCCTTGGAAAAGGATACCAAAACCACGCATGAAGCATTAATCAGTCTTCGCAACGAACACGCAAAACTAAAAGACTCCCATTCAGGAGAAATCCAAAAATCACGTCTCGCCCATTCAAGAGCCTCTGAGCTGCAACTCGAGAATAAAACCCTCCTCTCCCGCGTCGAGGAACTCAAACAAAAACTCGTCTCCCTGACCTCGGAGAAACTCGAACTGGTCGAACGAACCGACTCCCTCGAAAAAGAACTCTATAAACTGCGCAAACAGGCCCAGGTGTCTGCTCTCGCTGGAGCCGAGAGAGGAAGTGTGGAATTGAATGCGGACTTGGATCAGTTGATTCAGGGACAGGAGGCGAGGGATGCGATTAGGGAGACGAATCAGAGGCGGTATTCGCAGTTTGTGGGACAGAATGTGCAGGGGGAGGCAGCGGAGACGTTGAGGGAGATCAATGAACGGAGACTGAAGAAGGGGAAGGATAGTGGAGAGTTTGGGAGGGAAAAGGAGGTTGGGTTTGTGATTGATCTGGTGGCTGCGGGCGGAGGCTGTGGGATGTGTGTTGGAGAGGTATTGACATTGTAAACAGTGTAGGAATGGGACAGGGAATCAAGCATATCGGTGCGTTGACATATTTTATCGAGCGAATAATCCTTGAGTGGTCTCTGTAATCTCTTACGCTACATCGTCTTGCCACTCCAGTAACTCCATCCCCGTTCCAAAAACCACAAAACGCCGTCTGTCCTCCTTAACGCCAAGGTCTGCTATTCCACACACGTCAGGCACAAAAGTATATCCTTCACAAAATAACCACAATCTTTCCCCTTCATCTTTCCATATTCTAATTTTTTGATCTATACCAACCGAAAGATATCGCGAACCTCCCAAAAATAAAACGCCCGTGACAGTCGACGTATGTGCGTCCAATACCTTTGCCAAAGGAGTACAAATAATATCCCTCTCAGTGACTTCCATCTGTGTCAGATGAACTGCATTATCATCGCCGCCCGTGAGAATATGAATAATGCCATCTATAGTTAGCTTCAAGAGTAATTGT
>Ga0302325_10020227_pt1 | contig 13966 bp, 9 predicted proteins | sample Palsa_T0_2_FD_201948 | JGI IMG/M metagenome (GOLD analysis project Ga0302325, IMG submission 201948) | Peat permafrost microbial communities from Stordalen Mire near Abisko, Sweden - Palsa_T0_2 | ecosystem: Environmental > Terrestrial > Soil > Palsa > Peat permafrost | place: Sweden: Abisko... | reverse complement strand
CCGATCTGCCGCGCGAAAACCAATTGCCGCACCGGGCCTCGGGCCTTCCTGAGAACGTGGAGGCGAATAGCATGAACGTTCAGAAAGTGGTTCGTGAGATCCACGCCCGATTGGAACAAGAAGAGGCCGTCGAGTCTTTATCCGCACGGGAGTCGGAGGAGTTGGCCGCGCTCCGTAGCGCCTTTGGGCGCCTGTTCCAGGCCCGCAACGCAGTTGGGCAGATGCCGCCCGGACCCAACACGATTCGAGCCAAGCTCGGCAGGTATCTGGTTCGCGCCGTCCAGCGCAGCTTATTCTGGTATACCCCGCAAATCGTCCGGTTTCAAAATGAGGCCAGCAACGCGCTCGATTGTGCGTGCAATTTGATCGCCTGGCAGGTCGAACGAACGGCCGCGCTTGAAAAAGATGCGCAGAGGTTTCGCAGAGAATTGCCGAAGCTTAGCGGGGAATTACCAAAACTGAGCGGGGAACTAACGAAGCTCAGCGGAGAATTATTGAAGCTCAGAGTTCAGCTGCCGCTCGTCAGGACAACCCCAGCGGCAACGGAACATCACCGCGGTCATGAGCCCGATCAAGAGGATGCCCGGCAGTTGCCGGACGACTTCCAGTTCGCGCTGCAAGACCGTTTCCGCGGATCGGAACTCGAAACCATCGAGAAGCTCCAACCATACTTATTCGAGATCGAGGGGGGCAAGGAGTCGTTGCCGCGGGCGCCGTGGCTCGATATCGGATGCGGACGGGGCGAGTGGCTCGAGGCGGCCGGTCGATCCGGATACTCTGTGGTGGGAATCGATTCGAATCCAATTGCGGTGGCTCACTGCTGCGCAAAGGGGCTGCACGCGGAAGAGACGGACGCTCTGGGTTATTTGCGATCCTTGAAAAGCGAATCGCTGGCCGTGGTCACTTCTTTTCACACCGTAGAACACTGGCCGATAGGATACTTTCTCGCTTTGATGCAAGAGGCGGTGCGGGCGCTCAAGCGGGGCGGGTTGATGATTATCGAAACGCCGAATCCCGCCAACCTGCAAATGGGATCAAGTAATTTCTGGAAAGATCCGACGCATCGCCGGCCCGTTCCGCCGGCGCTGCTGGAATTCGTTTACCAGTATTCCGGTCTCAGCGTGGTGAAGCGCCTGGACCTCAACCCTTCTCCGCAGAATGAAAGGCTCCCGTACGATGAGATCAGCGTGGTTCATCGCTTGAACGAATCACTGTGCGGGCCGCAGGACTATGGGCTCATCGGGCGGCGGTAAGGCCGGGAGCGTTGCGCTCTTCACGCCGCTTCCGCCTTCGCAAACGGGCACCGCCGATTATGCCGCCGACTTGATTCCGGAGTTGGAAAAACTGGTTGAGTTGCAGGTCTTCGAACAGGTTCCGCGGAACTTCAAGCCGGAGAAGTTCGACGCCGTTCTCTATCAACTCGGGAACAATCCGTTTCACTCCCAGATCTACGATCTGGCGCTGCAACATCCGGGAGTGGTAGTTCTGCATGAAGTTAATTTCCACGACCTGATTCGGGATATGACGAAAGGCGGGGAACAAGCCTATTTCCGCGAAGTGGTCTACGAGATTTTCGGGCGAGAACTGGAATCGCTGCCAAAAAACGGATTGATCGAACCCGGGCCCCAGCCTCGCAGCTTTACCATGACCAGGCGTTTGCTCGACCGGAACAAGGCGTGCATCGTTCACAGCCGCTTCGCCGCCGAGGAGGTGCGGTTGCGGGGTTTTCCAGGCAGAATCGCGCATATCCCGCACGGCGCGCGGATCCGCAATCTGGACGGCGCCATGTACCGCGCGCGGCTTGGCGTCCGTCCGGAGGAGCCCCTGATCGGCATGTTCGGATACCAGAGGCCGGACAAGCAGGCATGCGACTGCCTGCTTGTATTCCGGACCGTCCTCGACAATCTTCCGGAGGCAAAACTAATGGTTGCGGGGCTGCCGCACCCGGAGGTGCCGCTGGATGAGCGTGTGAAGACACTGGGCCTCCAAGACAGCGTGCGCATGCTTGGGTTTCAGTCGCTGGAAGATCTGGACGGCTATATCGCGGCCTGTGACGTGGTTCTCAACTTGAGATCGACGACGTACGGGGAAACCTCCGGCATCCAGACGCGGGCGTTCGGCCTGGGCAAGACTTTGGTGGTTTCGGAAAACGGCGCTAATCAGGAGTTGCCGGATGAGATCTGCGCGAAGATCCCGGTGGACAAACTTCAAAATCGCGTGGTGGCGGAGTGTCTGCTCTGGCTCCTTTCCGACCGGAGGATCACGACGGAGATCGGCCGCTCGGCCCAACAATGGATCGCCAGGACGTGTTTGTGGGAGTCGGTCGCCCAAATGTACGCGGATTTCCTATTTCCGTCTCGCCGCAGTTCCATCCCGGCCAATGTGTCCGATGAATACTCCGATCCCAGGTTTCTGCGCGATTGCCTCATCGGCTGGGTGAACCCTGACTCCGACGGCCACCGGTATCTGGAAGCGCATATGAGCCGATTGATTAAGACGCTCCAAATGACTCCTCGCGGAGGGGATGGGCGCCGGGTGCTAGAGATGGGATGCTATTTACAGATCACACCGGTATTGCGGGACTTGTGGGGATACGGCGAGGTGCGAGGCTGCTATCTTGGAGCAGGCGGACGCGAGACCCGCGTCGTCCAGGGCAGGGACGGAAAGACGTTTGAGTGCACAATCGATTTGTTCGATGCTGAAGCGGATATGTTTCCTTACCCGAGCCAGCATTTTCAGACAGTGCTCTGCGGCGAAGTATTGGGACATCTCCGGCGCGACCCGATGCAAATGATGAAGGAGATCCACAGGGTTCTTAAGCCAGACGGGGTGCTAATATTAACCACCCCGAATGTGGCCTCGCTGCGGGCCGTCAATTCCATTTTGAGCGGACATAATCCCAATCACCTTAGTCGATATCCGCTTCCTTTCAAAAACGGTGAAAACGCCCGCGAGCCAGGCGATTTCCGAGAGTACAGTCCATCGGAGATCGCGCAGTTGCTGTCGGATTCCGGTTTTGTCGTCCTCCGAATCGAAACTGGCCCGTACTCGGAGACTTCCTTGGCGGAAGCGGCCTCGGTGAGGGATCTTCTGAAGCATGGAAAACGATCGACGCTTCTTCGCGATGACTGTATCTTTGCAGTAGGGCGAAAAGCAGCGATCCCGAAGAACCGCTATCCTCAGTGGCTGTATGATGAGTAGCGGCTCGGCGCGGATTCAGGGTGGGCCGGCTTACGGGGTTAACGATCTCCGCACCAGGCGGATCTCAAATAGTTTCGGCCAGTTCTTTCCGGTAACGAACAAGCGGTCGCCCGCGGCGTCATAGGCAATGCCGTTCAGCACGGAATCGGAGCCTGGAGTGCGTTCCGCGGGGGGAAGCAGACCGGTGCAATCGATCCAGCCGACCACTTTACCGGTAGTGGGGTTGATGCGCGCGATGCGGTCGGTTTCCCAGATATTGGCGAATAGCTCGCCTTTGACCCATTCGAGCTCATTGAGATACTTTACGGGCTGGCCATCGGCGGTGACGGTAATGCGGCCGGTTTCCTGCAGCGTTTCGGGATTCCAGAAGCGGATCTGGGGCGTGCCATCGTCCATGATGATGCGATGGTCGTCTTTGGTGAAGGACCAGCCTTCGCCGGGATAAGTGAACTGGCCTTTGGGCGCGAAGGTGTTGAGGTCGTAAATGAATCCAACCTGGTTCTGCCATGTGAGTTCGTAGAGATTGTCTTTCCAATTGATGATGCCTTCGCCGAAATAATCTTCGGAGAGATCATGCTTCTGCAACACCTCGCCGGTTTCGAGCTTCACCTTGCGGATGGAAGATTCGCCGTTCTTGCCGGTGGCTTCATAGAGAAAGCCGTTGAGATAGAAAAGGCCTTCGGTGAACGCGCCGGTATCGTGCGGGTAGGTATGGACAATCTGATAGGTGTATTCGGGAATGGCTCCGGCTTCCGTGGCAGGAGTGCAGGAGCACGCAGCTAGAGCGGCGGCGAGGACGAGAAGGCGCATGAATTAAAGGGTACAACAGCGCAGCCCATGGGGTCGCGTTACTTCCGGAGACCGCTCCACTGCTCCGCCACTACGATGGAATTGGCTGGATTTCTGGGGTCGTACTTCACCGAGACAGGGCTTTCCACGGAGAGGGTGCCGGGAATCCGGTCTTGCAATGAGGACACATCCTGGCATGCGGTGTACTCGACGCCGCGCACTAAATAAGAGTAGAAGAGATTGTTGTCGCGGAATTCTACCAGCGTCGCGTCGCCCATCTTGCCGGAAGCGGCCAAAACCGCGCGGCGTTGGCGTTCGCGGTCCTCGGGGGTGACGCGGGAAGTTCTCCAGGCGCGATAGCCGAGCGCCGCGGCAATCACAACCAATAGGGCGCCCAGAACAAGGCTGACGTACTCGGCTGGCGTGTGTGTCAAGGTAAGGCTAGTAGTGAATGATTAGTTTACCGCAGTCGTGGGGCATGCTTTGGCCGGCCGGATGGAAGAAATCAGGCGGTCAATCCGAGATCGGCCATAGCATCTGGGCTGTCTTCGTAGATTAACTTCGCTTCGCCCCAGCCCTGGCGTCGGAGATGGCGCATGTAGAGCCACGCGGCGCCGAAAGCCACGCCCAATATGCCGAAGGTCGCCGGGATTTGGCTGTAAGTGGCGATCAGGACTGCCAAGGGAGGCGCGGCCATGAAGATCGTGGCGAGATACTTGCCCAGAATCGTCGCCACCGGCCGCTGGCCAGGCGCGTAAGAGCAGGCGAACGGAAGTTGCTGCCAGCTGTAGAAGAGCGCTTCGAATATCGCCATCGAGGCCAGACCTTGGAGTATCAGTACGCGCGCGCCAAGACTCCAGCCGAGCACGGCCACGGCTGCGGGCGCGGTCACCAAATAGATCGGCAGGATGGCGTAGACCAAGGTCACGCGTTCCACGGCGGACATCCACTGCGCCCGGCCCTGACTCTCGGTGATGCGGAAGAGCCAGTTGGCGCGGAGTTCGGCGGGCAGGCGAAAGACATGGCGCAGGCCGGGAATCACGATCATCGACGCCACAATCGGCCAATAGTACACCATGAACTTCAGCGTGGAAGCGGCGCTGGCAGACCAATGGGCCGCGGCCTGCGAGATGAGTACGCTGTTGATCAGGATGCCCGCGGCGGAACCGGCGTAGGCAAGCAGAACCAGGCGATGCGTGCGGCTGCGGACCAGGGTATTGGCCATGAAGTGAATGATGGCCGCTTGTCTGGGATCGCGGGCCAGCAGGTTGAGAACGTTCCATCCGCGGCGTGCACCCGCGGCTTCGCGGGGCGTTTCGAGCAGTAGGGTGCGATAGCGCCGGTAGCTGACGAAATACACCAGCACTGCCAGGAATAGAGAGACCACAAAGGCAAACCCGGCGCGCGCCGCGAAGACGTGCATCACCGGCTCGCCGCTGCCGTGGAAGGTCTGCTCCAAACCGGCAAACCAGACGGGGGGCGCCCAGGCAAAGCGCCGCAAGAGCGTCTGCCGGTCCGGCGCCCATTGAGAGACATGAAAACTGCTGAGGGCGCCCAGCAATAAAGCGCAGCTTAAGACGCCTTGCACTGTGGCGGCGGCGCGGGCGTACCAGCGGCCGCTCAGCGTATTTACCAGCAGGCCTTGCAGCGCGACGATGGCAAAGAACGGGAAATAACATGCCAGCGCCCACGGGATGCCGCTGGCAAATGGCGCGCGCACAAGCAGCGCGGGAATCGCGTTGAGAGCCAGGACCACGATGGTGGCGAAAAGGCAGAACGCGATAAACCGCGCGGTGAAGATCTGGCGCGGGTTAACCGGCAACGAGGCCAAGGCAAAGTAGTCGGCGCGGCTGGGCATCAGCATCTGCCATTGCAGAATCGCCAGAAGGCCGCAGACGCACATGAGCAGCATCAGCGGCGCCAGTTGGCTGGAGAAGTGCATGAAGCGCACGGCTTCAACGGATGGATGCGCGGCTCGGCGGAAGGGCGCGGCATTTTGCATGTCGAAAAGCGCCATGCGCGCGGCCAACAGCATGGCCAGGCAACCGGTGGCCACCGTCCGCCACTGACCCGGCGTGGCGAATAACTCGCTGTCGAAGATGCGCGCCAGGAAGTGGCGAGTGAGCTCGAAAACCGGGCCGTGGGTTTCGTCCAGGGGCTTCACGCCTGCATTACCTCGATGATGCGGCTGGCGAAGGTCTCGGTGCTGAATTCCTGAGTCAGGTGGGCGAAGATCTCTTCCAGCGATGGCAGATGCATCAACTCGCGCAGCCGCTCAACGGAATCGTCGGCGGCTACGCGGCCCTTACTGAGGATCACCACCCGCGAGCAGATTTTCTCCACCACCTCCATTAAGTGCGAACTGAGCAGGATGATCTTGCCTTGCGCCGCGAGCTGACGCACCAGTTCGCGCAGCATCAGGATCGCGCCGGCATCCAGACCGGACATGGGTTCGTCGAGAATCAGGACGTCGGGATTATGCAGTAGAGCGGCAGAGAGGAGAATCTTCTGGCGCATTCCTTTCGAATAGGAAATAACTGGCGCGTAGCTATCGTCCCAGAGTGAGAACAACTTGAGGAACTGGTCGATCTTCGGCTCCAGAATGGCGCGCGGGATGCCGCGCAGGCGCCCCGCGAGCTGCAGATACTCGCGGCCGGAAAGGTGGGGATAGAGATTCGGCTCTTCCGGAACGTAGCCGATGCGGCGCTGGAAGGCGGGAAGATCGTCGAAGATACTTTTGCCTTCGAAGAGAATGCGGCCCTCACCCGGCTCCAACAGGCCGACGAGGATTTTGACGGTGGTGCTTTTGCCCGCGCCGTTAGGTCCCAGATAGCCGAGAATCTCGCCGGGGCGGACCGTAAAACTGACGTCCTGAATCGCGGGGACGCCATGGTACCGCTTGGTGAGAGACTGGACTTCCAGCATGGAGGTTAGACATCGGGGCGGGAACAATTGTTCCCGGTTCGCGAAATTGGCAGGAGGAAGCGCCTCCCCACCTTAATGCGCGCCGACCGTCTCTTCCACCGGTGCGAACGGGCTGATCAGGTTGTTTTCGCCGTCGAATTCGAAATCGATCGCGTCCTCAATTTCGAGCTGCGGGCTGCTCTCCACCTGGGCGCGCAGGTTTTCACTGATACCGATGCGTCCGAGTTCCATGCTGTTGCGGATCCAGCCGTAAGTAACCTGGCTCAAATCGAGTTTGCCCACGGTGGGCGTGAAGCGCTCCAGGCACTCGCGGTCGGTGGCAAAGTGGACGGGCGTGCGAATCGCGGCCGGCGTGTTAGCGGTGAGCGAGTTGATGATGGTGGGCTCCCAATTGGTTCGGTCCACGAGGCGGTCGGTAACCACGTCCGCCATGCCAAGGCCGACGGCGCTGTTGTAGGTCAGCTCGCTCAGGTCGCGGACAAAGATGCGCTCAAAACGCGGCGTGTTGGGCCACGGATTGTATTCGCCATTCACGCCGCGATTCACCACTTTGGTGTCCATGCCGGCGCCGCTGATGTTCTTGCCGATCTCGTCCAGAATTAGAATGTCGAGATCCATCGGTATCTTGGCCATCCACGATTTCACCAGCGCCAGATTCTCCGCTTCGCGCTGCTCCATGGCTTCCACCGGGACGGCGTCGATCTTGCCGGTATTGTGGTTGGCATCCTCGAGAATCGCCAGGCCGCCGAGAATCTTGCCGGACTTTAACACCTGACGCCCCACCGTGGTGATTACGTGTTCGAGGCCAAGTCGGTAGGCATAGGAGTGGTAGCGCTGCGCGCCGGCGAATTTGCCGAGACCGATGGCCATCATCTTAAAGAGACCGCTTTCGATTTTGCCGGCGAAATCGGTATGCCACTTGACGCGGCCCACCAGCATCACCCCATCGGAATCGTAAGCGAGCTTATCCATGAAGGCTTCAATGCCGTCGTCAGTCTTACCGAGCGACACCACTTCGAGCTGGCTCACCAGGGGGCAGCCCATGGACGCCTCGGTGATGCCGTAGTGCGCCAAAACGTCGGCCTGGCCGGCAGCCGACGCGGCGCCGTGGCTGCCCATGGCGGGGAAGAGAAACGGCTGCATGCCGGCTTCTTTCCAATATTGGACGGTGCTGCGAACTATGGAGGCGATGGCGTGGATGCCGCGGCTGCCGACGCCAATTGCGATGCGCGCGCCGGGCTTCAGCCGCGCGGCGAAGCCGGATGCGGCTAGCTGAGTGCGGACCTCGGCCGCGACGTCGGGAATGCGGCGGTCGGGGAACATCTGCCGGACGAGGAGCAAGCGGGGAAATCCCATAGCTTTATTCTAAGCATTTTCGGCCATGGGAGCCTCCGGGGCTGGCGTCGCGAAGCCTCGGCTATTTAGTTTAATTACTGGAGGGCAAGCTAAAGCATGCCCCACCTATCTATCCACGATCAACGTGACCGGGGATGTGTGCGTAATACCTCCGCCAGTGGCCGTGACGGTGATGGTGTACGAACCGGGCGTGGTGTTCGAGGCCACTGTCATGGTCATGGTGGAACTGCCCGAGCCGGGCACACCGATGGACATGGGGTTGAAGGACACAGTCACGCCTGTCGGCTGGCCAGCCGCCGACAAAGCGATCGCCGAATCAAAACCGCCCGAAGCCGTCGTGCTGATGGTGGTGGTCCCTCTCGATCCCTGTACGACGAAGACGGCAGTTGGCGATGCTGAAATCGCGAAGGCCGGCGCGGTCACTGTGAGTGTAACGGTGGAGGTGTGGGTAATGCCCCCGCCCGTACCAGTGACGGTAATCGTATACGACCCGGGTGCGGCGTTCGAGGCCACTGTCACGGTCATGGTCGAGTTACCGGAGCCGGGCGCGCCGATGGGCGCGGGATTGAAAGCCACGGTTACGCCTGACGGCTGACCAGCCGCGGACAAGGCGATGGCTGAGTTAAAGCCATTCGAAACCGTCGTCGTGATGGTGCTGGTCCCTTTGGCTCCCTGTTGGACAGAGACCGAGGTTGGCGAGGCTGAAATCGCGAAGGCAGGCGAGAGCACCGTCAGAGTGACAGTGGAGGTGTGCGTAATGCCTCCGCCCGCGCCGGTGACGGTGATCGTGTACGCACCGGGCGTAGTGTTCGAAGCTACCGCCATGGTCATGGTGGAACTGCCTGAGCCGGGCGCGGCGATGGGCGTGGGACTGAAGGTTACGGTCACCCCTGTTGGCTGACCAGCCGCAGACAAGGCGACCACCGAGTCAAAGCCGCCCGAAACCGCCGTCGTGATCGTGCTGGTCCCTTGGGTGCCCAGTACGATGGACGCTGAAGCCGGCGAGGCCGACATGGTGAAGTTGGGAGCCGTCTTGATTCCGGCAAGTGTGTTGATGAGGCCGGTCCCGTTTGGGCTGCCCCAACCGGTCACGAGGTCATAGCCGGTCGCCGCCGAATAACTGCCGCTCGACCCGCTGGTGATGTCATGGAAATTGGCGCCATACGCGGAGCCCGCTGCCAACGGATAAATAGTGGGATTAATGAAGCCGAGAAGCGTATTGCCATTGAGAAGCGCCTGTTGATTGACCAAAGCCATGTAAGCGGCCCACATGGGCGTCGCGAAACTGGTTCCGCCATACTCGTTAGCAGTGCAGGCGGTTTGGTCGGCGCACACGTAAAAAGTAAAGTTGGCGTTGGCCGATACGTCCGGGCCGTTGCGATAAGTGGTCGAGCCCTTGTTACTCGAGTTGATGACACCCGCGATCTGCTGCCACGAGGGAATCGCGATCCTGTCCGGGGAGATGCCGCCGCCGCTGTCCGCCCAGGCAGTTTCCGATTTCCACGGGCCGGCCGCACCGGCGGTGATCAGGTCCGTGCCGCCGACTGAAATGACATTTGCATCGTCGGCCGGCCACGCTTCGTTTCTCGACGACCAGGTGGAATCGTCGCCGGATGCCGCAAAGAAGTTCTGGCCTTGAGCGGACATCCTCTGGAAGTACGGGTCAAGCGTGCTTGCATCCGCCGGCGTCCAACCCCACGAACAGCCAATCGTGGTGGGCAGCGGGTTGTGCGTGGTCATGGCGCTGATGATTGCGGTATCGGTAGACCCGACGTACATCACCAGGCTGGACAGCCCAGGCGCCATGCCGAGCGCCTGGGTCATGTCGAGCGTCTGTTCGGTGTCGTCGCACTGACTGGGGCCTCTGGAATAGACGCAACTGGTGCTGGTTCCGTCGGTGGAGAATAGGGTGAGCGGCACGTTGTTGGTCTGGCCAATGTTCGCGAAATAGTTATTCAAGTCGGTCAGATCGGTTCCATAATACTCAAACAGTCCTAGGTTCTGGCCTGCGCCGGTCAGAGCCGTTCCGCCGTAGTATGCCGCGCGCATGTCGCTGCCTAAGAAAGAAGCCGAAGGGCCGGAGCCGGTGGTGGCTTGGGGCACGGGGTTTTCCCGGCCGGAACCATGGGACTTCACATAGTCGCTCTTCTTGACCAGCATGGGATGCGGGATTGAATAGTTGTCCAAACCCGAGACATGCCACAGAGGAAACGGCAGGCCCACGGTGGGCTCGCGGTCCGGAGCATAGAATGTGCGCTCTTCGGTGGGGTGCTGGTAGACGCCCATGCTCACATGGAAGGCCTTCTCGATGACCGCCACCGAACCCTCGACCTGGACATCCATTCCGTCGCGGGAGCCGCCCACCACTTGTAGACCGTTGGCCACAGCATAGCGGGTCAGAGCGTCATAATCTTCTTCGCGCGGGCCAAACTGCGCGGTAAACTCCGCGACCGTAAGGAACTGGCGGTAAGAGGGGCTGGCAGGATCGTGGAGTTGCTGCAAGAACTGATCCAACGCGGCCTGATCGCGCAGCGGCAAAACAATGTCAAGGCGCAGGGACTGAGTGGCGGGCAACGGGTTCAGGAACCTCGCCTGACCGCTGGTAACTGCTTCACGCACATGGTGCGTCAGCGCAGATTGCGCCAGCGCCGGCGCTTGCATGACTAAGAGAACAGCGGCCGAACACAGCGCGACGTGTAAACCTCGCAGGATTGCGATTCCATAACTTCCGGACGATTGACTCATTCGTAAATTCTTCCCTGATTCATCTGAAATTAGTACCTGTTCCGGGTCCCTAACAGCGGCCTGCCCTCGCGCGGTTGAAGCTTCGCGAAAAGGTTAGCGCCGAGGCGCAAATGAGGAGTGGAGCACCGGAAAGGCGGCGTCGTCATGCTGCGAGGCAACATTTAGAAACTCCTCCGAGGCTTCTTATCGGCTCATTTCCGCCGACTTTCTACTAATTTTAAGCATGATTTTAGCCACAAACTACGGCTCGCGCCAGGAATCTCAAAATGCAGTACTAGTCCTGGCATTATTGGGCCGTCCAATCTCTGAAAACTCCGCGCGCGTGATACCATCTCTGCCATGATTGCCCGGATTACCCCGATCTGTTTTGCGGCTATCCTCTTCAGCACCTCTATGCAGGGGCAGCCCGGCCGCGATTGGGCGACCCTGGGACATACGCCGGCGATATCCGCAGGCACGGAGATTGAGGCGAGAACCGGCGGCAAGCGCTACCGCGGTCAATTCAAAGCTGTCGAAGATGACGCCCTGGTCATAGTCACTGCGAGCGGCGAAGAGCGGCTGGCTCGAGCCACAGTCTCGCGCGTGTCGGTGAAGGGGCCGGGACACAGGCTGCGGAACATGCTGATCGGGTTGGGCATCGGAGCGGCTGGAGGCCTGACGCTTGGGGCCATAGCAGATGCCAGGTGCACCGGGAATTGCGTGGAAGGGAAGAGGCCGTTGGGGAAAGAAGCCGGAACGCCGTTGGGCGCCTTGATCGGGGCAATTATCGGAGTTGCTCTGCCGACCGGCGGCTGGCGGGTGGTTTACCGCGCGCCTTAGATGTTTGATGAGATCGAGATATTAGTTATACCGCTTCGCGGCACTACTGGGCAGGCTAAAGCGTGCCCAACCCATTGTGAACCTACAATGGTAGATCCATGGTTGGCGTGGTTGATAATATGCGGCTGGCCGTCGAGGCCGTTCGCGCGCACAAACTCCGTGCGGCGCTGACGGTGCTCGGCCTGACTATGGGCGTCGCCACCCTGATCACGGTGATGACGCTGGTGCAGGGCGCGAATCTGTATGTGGAGCAGAAGATCGCCAACCTTGGAACCAACGTCTTCCGGCTGGCGAAAACTCCGTTCGCGGTCGTCGACTTCACGGTTACCGTGAAGGCGCTCAAGAACAAAAATATCGATATCTCCGACTATCAAGCTGTCGCCGAACTCTGCCGGGCATGCGAGCAAGTGGGCGCATCCGCCAGCGGCACGCTTTCAGTGCAGTACCTGAACAAACAGGCGGATGACACCAGCATTATCGGATACACCCCCAACATGGTGGATATCGACACGCGCACGCTTGACCTGGGGCGCTACTTCACGCCCGGCGAGGACAGGCACGCGGCATTCGTCTGTCTCCTCGGCGCCTCATTGGTGGATCAATTCTTTCCTGGCGTCAATCCGATCGGCCGCAACATTCGCAGCGGAAGCCTGGAATTCACCGTCATCGGCACGTTTCAGAAGCTGGGTTCCGTGCTCGGCCAGGACCAGGACAACTTCGTGATTGTCCCGCTGAACACGTATCTGAAGGTGCGCGGATCGCGGTCTACCCTGACGCTCGAAATCAAAGCTTCGGGCGGCGACAAGAATTTCAATGCGGCGCAGGACGAGGCGCGCGTCATTATGCGGTCGCGCCGCCACGACCCGCCCGGGAAGGAGGATAGCTTCTTTATCGGTACGTCGCAGAGTTATATCGAGCTGTGGCAGAGCATCAGCGGCTCATTCTTCGCGGTATTCGTGATGGTGAGCTCCATTTCGGCGGTGGTGGGCGGGATTGTCATCATGAACGTGATGCTGGTCAGCGTCACCCAGCGAACCCGCGAGATTGGCGTGCGCCGCGCGGTGGGCGCCACGCAGTCCGACATCCTGCGCCAGTTTCTGGCGGAAAGCCTGCTGCAATGCCTGATCGGAGGGGCCGTTGGCATCGCGATCGGTTTCGGATGCGCGCTGGCGCTGCGGACTCTCACATCGTTTCCGGCTTCGGTGCAAACCTGGGTCGCACTGCTGGGCTTTGTCCTCAGTTCGGCGATCGGGCTGTTCTTCGGCATCTATCCCGCGCGCAAGGCGTCCCGTCTCGATCCCGTAACCGCGCTGAGAACGGAGACCGGATGACGCGGCACGAGGCGATTGAGAACTTATCGGTGGCGCTCGATACGCTGCGCGCCCGTAAGGTGCGCTCGGGCCTGACCATCCTCGGAATCGTCATTGGAGTGACCACGGTGATCGCGGTCGCTTCGATCATCGACGGACTCAATGGCGAGATCAAGGACCGCGTACAGCGGCTCGGATCGAATACGCTCTTTGTGACGCGCATCCCGCCGATACAGAACACCGCCCGGTTGCCGGCGAAGATCCGCGTGCGGAAATACCTGCAAGAGGAAGACGCGGCTTTCATCGAAGAATCGAGCCCGGCGGTTTCCTACGCGACCGTATTCGCGAATCGCATCAATTTCAACGACCAGGTGGATGAGATTCGCTATGGCGACGCGCACGTGGAGCGTTTCTTCCTGCGCGGCGTGCAACCGGAGTACATCAACGCGTTCCCGCTCTTCGCTGTCGCCATGGGCAGGTTCATTTCGGCCTTCGACGAAGAGCACGCGCGCAACGTGATTGTGATTGGGCGCGCCATCGCAGACTCGCTCTTCCCTTCCGTGGACCCGCTGGGCAAACCGGTGCGGCTGAACGGGCGGCTTTATGAAGTGGTAGGCGTCTTTGAACCCGACCAGGGCCTCTTTGCGAGCTTCGGCGTGGATCAGTTCGCCTGCATCCCGATGAGCAATTTTCGCAAGAGTTTTCCGGAGATCAAAGAGCGCTTCATCGCGGTGGCGGGCAAGGATGGGTATTCGATTGACACGATGAAGGGGCAAGTGGAAGAGGCCCTGCGGCGAAAGCGCCACGTGCCGCACAACGCG
>Ga0302325_10020226_pt1 | contig 13966 bp, 12 predicted proteins | sample Palsa_T0_2_FD_201948 | JGI IMG/M metagenome (GOLD analysis project Ga0302325, IMG submission 201948) | Peat permafrost microbial communities from Stordalen Mire near Abisko, Sweden - Palsa_T0_2 | ecosystem: Environmental > Terrestrial > Soil > Palsa > Peat permafrost | place: Sweden: Abisko... | reverse complement strand
GGCGCGGCGGGCAGGGTACTGGCGGAGATGTTCACGAAAGACGTAAATTAGCAGATGGTGCTAATCTGATTCTTTCGCCAACTTTTAAGGAGTTTTTCTAGAATGTCCAGTTTTTCCGCCCTGCGAACGGGGCTGCTCTGCATCGGAATGTTCGCGCTTGCCGGTGCGGCCACGGCGCAGACCAAAATCGGTATCGTTAACCTGCAGAAGGCGGTTCTCGAGAGCGATGAGATCAAAAAAGCTAATACGGAGATGGAGGCGAAATACAAGCCCCGGCAGCAGGCCGCACAGAAGATAGAACAGGAGCTGCAAGGCATCCAGCAACAGTTGCAGAACGGCCAGGGCAAACTGACCCAGGGGGCCATCGAAGATCTGCAAGCCACGGGGCAACGCCGGCAGCGGGAACTCCAGCACCTTTCCGACGATCTTCAGACAGACGTAACCGCTGAGCGGAATGACATTCTGCAAAAAGCGGCTGCAAAAATGCAGGATGTTGTGAAGAAGGTCGCCGAAGAGAAGGGCCTGGACATGATTGTCGATACGCAGACCACGATCTACTTTAAACCGGCTATGGAAGTCACCGCCGACGTTCTGGCAGCATACAATAAAGCGCATCCGGCCAAGTAACCGCCGGTAAGGACGTATGGCGAGCTACCTCGATCAATACGGAGCAGGCGAAGAGCGGCGCGAGAACATCGTCAAGTTCAGCGTTTTGGGCGTACTGTTTGTCGTGATTTTCGGTAGCCTCGGCTACTATCTCTTCAAGAATCACGCTCAGGAAGCCAAGGTTCGCGTTTTCCTGGATACTCTGCGTCAGAAGGATTACCCCGGCGCCTATAAACTCTGGGGCTGTTCTGTTGCGACCCCTTGTGTGGGCTATCCGTACGACAAGTTTCTTGAGGATTGGGGTCCAAAAGGCGCCAGTCCCGACATTCTGCGCATCGAGGATAGCGAGAACTGTAACTCCGGCGTGATTTTGACAGTCGATACAGAAGCTGCCAAACAGGAAAAGATCTGGGTGGAAAAAGAAGGTGGCGGCTTGGCCTACTCGCCGTTTGAGATGTGTCCAAATAAATCACCGTTGTCGAACATGATTCATCACACAGTAGGAAAACTTCGGAAACCGTTCTTGAACTGATTTGGACATTAGGAAAGGCTGAATGAGCTCCACCACAACCACAACGGGCGCAGGACTGGAAGGCGTCGTCGCCGGCGAATCCGAGATCTGTTACATCGATGGCTATGAGGGCATACTCAGCTATCGCGGGTACAACATTCATACGTTGGCCGAAAATGCCACTTTTGAAGAGACGATTTACCTGTTGTGGGTGGGCAATCTGCCTACCGTGGCTGAACTGACTGCATTGAAATCTGAATTGGGCGCGAATTACGGTCTGCCGCCCGAAGTAGTCGCGTTTCTCGCGGGAGTCCCCCAAGGCGCTTCCCCCATGGACGTCCTGCGTACCGCGGTTTCGATGTTGAGCCTTTACGATCCGATCGCGAAGGACATGTCGCCCGAAGCCAACCGCAAGAAAGCGGCCAAGCTGATGGCCCAGACGTCGGCGATCGTGACCACCTTCGACCGACTCCGAAACGGAAATCCTGTAATCGCGGCGGACCCGAACCTCAGTTTTGCGGGCAACTTCCTGTACATGCTGTCGGGAAAGACTCCCGATGAGGTGATGACGCACACGTTCGATGTCGCCCTCACCTTGCACGCGGACCACGAGTTGAATGCTTCCACCTTCGCAGCACGCGTCACAGCGGCAACTCTTTCCGACATTTACTCCTGCGTCACTTCTGCGATCGGAGCGCTAAAAGGCCCCTTGCACGGTGGGGCCAACGAGGACGTGATCCGCATGCTCCTGCAAGTTGGCGATGCCGATAAGGCCGTAGAGCGCGTTCACGAAATGCTGGCCAAGAAAGCCAAAATTCCCGGTTTCGGCCATCGCGTGTATCGCACGGAAGATCCGCGTGCCACCCACCTGCGCAAGTTCTCGGAATCGCTTGGTAAGAGCACGGGTCACGAGAATCTCTACCTGATGTCGAAGCGCGTGGAAGAGACCATCAAGACCGAAAAGAAACTGAACGCGAATGTGGATTTCTATTCCGCGTCCACGTACTACTCGCTTGGCATCCCGACCGACATTTTCACGCCGGTCTTCGCGGTGAGCCGAATGTCCGGATGGACAGCCCACATTCTGGAGCAGTATCACAACAACCGTCTCATCCGTCCGCGCGCTGAATACAAAGGCAATCCCGACGGGATGCAGTGGATTCCCCTGGAAAGCCGATAAATGGACGAGCGCGCCTACTACTCCGAATCGCCGACCACCAAACCTGCGAACCTCAACTGTCCCTTCTGCAAGACGGTCAACGAATACGAACTGAAGTGGCTGCTGCGCAAGAAGAAGGATCGCTTGCCGCCCGGGGGTGATGAGCGAGATCGCGCGAAGTTCGCCAAGGCGCAGAGCTATATGCTGCTTCTCGACGACAAAGCGACTTGTAAGAACCCGCGCTGCCGTCGACCGTTTGAAGTTTCCGGCGTCAAGACCGTCGCGTTCCTATAAGGTGTTTACGCTTGCAAAGGCTCAGGGCGCCTTAGCATTGGCAACGATTTAATGGATTTGCCTGCCTTCTTCTGAGCTAAGCGTAGCTCGTAGATGCTTTGCAGGTTCAGCCAGAATTCGGCGCTTGTTCCCAGAAAATGCGCCAACCGCAATGCCGTATCGCCCGTAACAGCTCGTTGTCCATTTAGGATGCTGGTTATCCGATTGGTGGGCACGTTGAGCTTGCGAGCAAGTTCAGCGGCGCTCATAATACCAAGCTCCGTCAGTTCTTCCGCCAGATGTTCTCCCGGGTGAATTGCAATTAATGCCATAGCGATGCCGCCGAAAGCCTTTATCCGTTGTCCGGCCGTAAAAACTGTCGAGTTTCTTTAGATCCTGTAAGATATTCCGGGATGAGTATTACCCGGCGGAACCTGCTGGCTGGGGCAGCCAGTCAGGCATTGGCGGCCCAGCGAAAGCCCAATTTGCTCTTCATCCTTGCGGATGATCACGCAGGTTATGTCCTGGGATGTGACGGCAACCGGCTGGCCAGAACCCCTCACCTCGACCAATTGGCGTCGGAAGGTACGCGGTTTGCAAGCCATTACTGCAATTCGCCGGTTTGTACACCATCGCGGCAGAGCTTTTTGAGCGGTCAACTGCCTCATATGGCTGGGGTGACGCGGCTTCCAACACCGCTTGCCGAAGACAAACCAACGCTCGCGCGGCAATTCAAGAAGGCTGGCTACGCCACGGCCGTTTTCGGCAAGATGCACTTCAATGTGCCCGCAAAACCCGGCCTTCACGGATTCGATTTTCCCGTCACCGAAAATGAGCTGACGCGGGCGTGGAACCAAAACGTCCATGCCGCGGCGGTTCCCAAAGACATTGCGACCAAGCCGCCTTGGCATCCATTTCAGGATCCGGCTCGCATCTGGTTGAATGCCGATCAACGCCCCTACCCGCGCTTTGAGCGCGACATGCGTTCGCTCTACCAACTGCAGCTTGCGGAACAGTTTTTGACCGAGCATCGCACTCAACCTTTCGCCATGTGGCTGAGCTTTATGGAGCCGCATTCGCCTTACGACTTTCCGATCGAAGATCGAAATCGTTTTGACGCAGCGCGGTTCTCGGTTCCCCGCGTGGGTCCACAGGACGGGTCGCAGATCCCGCTCATCTTTCGAAACCTCACGGACGACGAGAAACGCGGCATCATCGCCTCGTATTACACTTCCGTCGAGTATGTCGACCGCAACATAGGCCGGACACTGGACATTCTGCGCCGGTTGGGGCTTGAGAAAGACACCCTCGTCGTCTACATGGCCGACCACGGCTACAGCCTGGGACAACATGGCCGGTTTGAGAAACACTGCGGCTACGAACCGGCGTTGCGCGTACCGCTCATAATGCGCCTCCCAGGCAAGGTCCGTAAGGGCGTTGTCCGGGACATGACCGAACACATTGACGTGCCGGCGACCATTGTGGATCTGATGGGCCTCAACCCGCTGCCGGTGCAGCACGGCCAGAGCCTTCGGCCTTATCTCGAAGGGCGGGACATGGATACGCCCCGGAGCTGGATCTTTAGCGAGTATCTGGAGAACGAGGAGGCGTACGTCCGGACGGACCGTTGGAAATTCATATTCTGCTCCGGCAAACGCAAGCGCACCGACGGATATGAAACGGATAATCCGACGCCGGGCCGCTATCTCCGTCTCTTCGACGTTGAGAAAGATCCGGGTGAGTTCTCCGATGTTGCCATATCCAATCCGGAGATTGTGCAGAAACTTCAAGCTTTGATGCTGGGCCGTTTCCGTGCGACGCACCCCGAGGCGTCCGAAGAACCGCAACGTTTGTCGGCTGAAGAGGCGCTTGAATTCTACGTCAGGCCTAGGGACGTATAGACCAAGTCCTTTTCCATCACCCTGTTAGACTTAAATCCTGCGGGCAAAATCACCCGCCACACAGAGGACATTCGTGACAGGCAACGACATTCGGCAGGGTTTCCTAGACTTCTTTCAGGCGCGCGGGCATAAGATTGTCCGCAGTTCTTCCCTGCTTCCCGCAAATGACCCTACGCTGCTCTTCACCAACGCCGGGATGAATCAGTTCAAGGAAGTGTTCCTTGGCCAGGAAAAGCGCGACTATGCACGCGCTACCACTTCCCAAAAGTGCGTCCGCGCAGGCGGCAAACACAACGATTTGGAGAATGTCGGTTACACGCGCCGCCATCACACGTTCTTCGAGATGCTCGGCAATTTCTCCTTCGGCGATTACTTCAAGGCCGATGCGATCCGCTATGCCTGGGAACTGGTTACCGAGGTCTACGGCCTCTCGAAAGACCGACTTTACGTCACTGTTTTCCGCGAGGATGATGAAGCTGAGGAACTTTGGCAGTCCGTAGCGGGTGTTCCGAAGAGCCGCATTTTCCGGCTTGACGAGAAGGATAACTTCTGGCAAATGGGCGAAACCGGGCCGTGCGGGCCGTGTTCCGAAATCCATTACGACATGGGAGTGGAGGCGGCTGAGCCTGGCCGCGAACATGAGCAATTTCCGGAGGATGGAGGCGGCCGCTTCGTCGAAATCTGGAACCTTGTCTTCATGCAGTTCAATAAGGATTCGAGCGGCGTGATGACGCCGCTTCCGCGTCCATCGATCGATACGGGCTTGGGCCTCGAACGCGTTGCTGCCGTGTTGCAAGGGAAGTTGACGAATTACGACACCGACCTGATCCTGCCGATCATTGAGCATGCCGCTGAACGCTTCAGTGTGGCTTATAGAACGAACGATAAGGTCGATACCGCGCTACGGATCATCGCGGACCACGCGCGCGCCACGGCATTCTTGATTCACGATGGCGTCCTACCTGCCAACGATGGCCGCGGTTATGTGTTGCGCAAGATTATGCGCCGGGCGCTGCGATACGCGCGCGCCATCGGCAAGGAAGAGCCCTTCCTCTACGAACTTACGGGGTTCGTCGCCGAACTGATGCGCCCGGCTTACCCCGAGATGATGGAGAGCGTTTCGCGCGTTGCTCGCGTCGTGAAGGATGAAGAGCACCGCTACGCCACCACCTTCCTGGTCGCCGAGAAGATGTTCCAGGATGAGGTGAGAGCGCTGCAAGGCGGAACATTGCTGCCGGGCGCCGTTGCTTTCAAGCTCTACGACACGTTTGGCCTGGCTCTCGATGAGCAGGAAGAGATGGCTCGCGAAGCTGGTATTGCAATCGATCGCGACGGTTTCACTGTGGCGATGCAGAGCCAGAAGGAACGCGCGCGGGCCAGTTGGAAGGGCGCGGAGAAGGGCGCCGTTGTTCCTGCTTACCAGAAGCTGCTGGTCGATCATGGCCGCACCAAGTTCCTCGGATACGAACACTTGGAGAGCAAATCCAAAGTGATCGGCCTGCTGGTGAATCGCGAGTTGGTCGACTCCATCGAACCTGGCGCCGACGCGGAGCTTGTGCTCGACCGGACGCCTTTCTACGCAGAGACCGGCGGACAGGTAGGAGACCGCGGAACTCTCATCAATGCTGTTTCCGGCGAACTGGTTGCTACCGTGACTACGGTCTTCCCCGGAGTTCCGGGCTTGAGCATTCATCGCATACATGCCACTGGCGCCTTGCGCGTGGGTGACGAGCTGCGGTCGGAAGTGTCGGTTGAATCGCGCCGATCGACGGAGCGCAACCACACCGCTACGCACCTGCTGCACGCCGCGTTAAGACAGGTTCTTGGGACGCACGTGAAACAGGCGGGTAGCGTGGTCGAACCGCCGCGCCTACGCTTCGACTTCACTCATTTTGCGGCTCTCGATGCGGCTGAAATCCGCGAGATCGAGCGGATCGTGAATCATGAGATTCTGCGGAATGCCAGTGTCACGACGAAGATTCTTCCGATCGAAGAAGCGCTCGCGACCGGGGCCATGGCGCTGTTCGGAGAAAAGTACGGCGACCAGGTACGCGTCGTGAGCATCCCTGGACAGGAAGGCATCTTCAGCCGGGAACTCTGCGGCGGTACCCACGTCTCGCGGTCGGGCGATATCGGCGTGTTCAAGATCGTCAGCGAAGGCAGTATTTCCGCTGGAGTTCGCCGCATCGAAGCCATTACTGGCGAAGAAGCGGTGCGGAATTATCAGCAGTCTTCCGACGCCCTCCACCGGATCTCCCAGCTTGTGCGTGCCGGCGAACCTGAACTTGTCGAACAGGTGGAACGTATCCTCGCCCAGCAGAAGACCCTGGAGCGGCAAATCGAGACTCTAAAAGACAAGGTTGCGCAAGGCGCTATGGGACAGCTCGAAACACAGGCGGCCACGATTAACGGCGTGAAGGTGCTGACCGCTAAGCTGGACGGCCTCGACCGGTCGCAAATGCGCACATTGGCTGATTCGTTCCGCAATAAATGGAAGTCCGCGGTTGTCGTACTGGCCGGTGGCGATGACGGCGCCATCTCGATCGTTGCTGGAGTCACCAAGGATCTAACCGGAAGGCTCCAGGCGGGCAAGCTTGTTGGCCAGGTGGCTCAAGCTATTGGCGGCAAAGGCGGCGGACGCCCCGACATGGCTGAGGGTGGGGGTAAAGATGCGGCCGCGCTGAGCCAGGCTCTGGAATCCGTGTACCAAACCATCTACTCTTCCCTGTGACCGACTTCGACGCCATCGTCATCGGAGCGGGACCGACGGGTCTCGCTTGCGCGATTGAGCTCGAAAAACGCAAGTGCCGGACATTGGTGCTCGATAAGGGCTGCCTTGTCAATTCGATCTACAACTACCCGACGAACCTGGTATTTTTCACCACGCCCGAGCTACTGGAAATCGGCGACATTCCGATGACCAGTCTGAATGACAAGCCAAACAAGGTGGAGGCTCTGAAGTATTACCGGCGGGTGGCGCAGCATTACGGGCTGACGATCCAGCAGTACGAGCCTGTGCACAGTATCGAAGGAGAAGACGGCAATTTCCGCGTCCGCACCACGGACCGCGACAATGCCGCTCATGCCTACTCGGCGCGCAAGGTAGTCCTGGCGACGGGCTATTACGATTTGGCCAATCGCCTCAATGTGCCAGGTGAAGATTTACCGAAGGTCACTCACTACTACAGGGACGCCCATCCCTTCTACAACTCGGACGTGGTGGTTGTGGGCGCCAAGAATTCAGCGGCCATCGCATCGCTGGAACTGCTTTGGTATGGGGCGCGCGTCACCATCGTTCACCGAGGGCCGGCGATTTCAGACTCGGTCAAGTACTGGATCAAGCCGAATATTGAAAACCGGATCAAGAGAGGGAAAGTAAAGGCGTACTTTCACTCCCGGGTTATGGAAATCACCGAGAAGACCGTTCTTGTTGACACCCCGGGCGGACCCGTCTCGCTGAAGAATGACTTCGTGCTGGCGCTCGTTGGGTATCAGCCTGACGTCGAGTTCCTCGGGAAAGCCGGCGTTCAGATCGATCCGGCCACACGGCGTCCCCTGATGAATATGGAGACGCTTGAGAGCGAACGTCCCGGCGTTTATCTCGCAGGCGTGATCGTGGCGGGTATGCATACCAGCGAGATTTTTATCGAAAACGGTCGATTCCACGGAAAAGTAATCGCCCAAGCCATCGCGGCATCCTGTTCGTAATAGCACCTTCCCGTCTCCGAGCTTGTCCCATTTGGCCGCCGAATTGCGCCACAGAGACCAGCAAGGAGTCACAACGATGTTTGCTTCAATCCTGAATTCCCTCTTTGGCTGTACTCATCAAAGAACTACGTTTCCCATCACACCCGAACGCCGCAAGGGGCTTTCGAACGGCGCTGTGGAGACGCGGGGCAAGACGTATGTGGCCTGTCTCGATTGCGGACAAGAGTTTGACTACGACTGGAAATCAATGCGAATCGGGCAGCGTAAATCGACAGTCGTGCACAGCCCGACGAGAATTGCGGTCCACAACTAGTATTTAATCTTAGTGTACTTGACGCAGATTATATTACTTATGTATCATTAAGTCATGAATCTCAACCGCTTCACGGAGAAAGTTCAAGAAGCTCTCCGGGCGGCCCAAAGTGCTGCCGCCTCCTATAACCATCAGCAAGTCGATGTCGAGCACTTACTGCTATCTCTACTGGATCAAGAGGGTGGGCTAGCTGCATCTGTGCTAACCAAAGCCGGTGCACAAATCAGCACAATCAAATCCCGGTTGGAGAATGACCTGGCAAGGATGCCCAAGGTTTCGGGACCGGGCGTTGCAGCCGACCAAATCTACGTCACCCAAAAGCTCTCGAAGCTCTTGGCTAAAGCCGAGGATGAGGCCAAACGCCTAAAAGACGACTACGTTTCGGTCGAGCACATCCTGCTCGCTGCAGCCGAAACAAGCCCTATTTTCAAAGACTTACATATCGAACGAGACCGCGTCATGCAGGCGCTGCGGGAGGTACGCGGCAGCCAGCGCGTCACTAGTCCGAACCCGGAAGCCACCTACGAGGCGCTGGAGAAGTACGGTCGCGATCTGACCAAAATGGCTTCGTTTGGTAAGCTCGATCCCGTCATCGGACGGGACGAGGAGATCCGCCGCGTTGTGCAGGTTCTCTCCCGGCGCACAAAGAACAATCCGGTGCTCATCGGCGAACCCGGTGTCGGTAAAACCGCCATTGTAGAGGGACTGGCACAGCGCATCATCCGAGGTGACGTGCCTGAGGGACTGAAGGACAAAAAGGTCGTTTCCCTTGATATGGGCGCACTCATAGCGGGCGCCAAGTTTCGGGGCGAGTTCGAGGAGCGTCTGAAGGCTGTCCTCAAAGAGGTCCAGGATTCGAACGGCGAGGTAATCCTGTTTATCGACGAACTACATACGGTCGTCGGGGCGGGAAAAGCCGAAGGCTCCATGGACGCCGGGAATCTGTTGAAGCCGATGCTGGCCCGGGGAGAACTACACTGCATCGGGGCCACCACGCTGGATGAATTCCGGAAATACATTGAAAAGGACGCCGCACTGGAACGGCGTTTCCAGCCGGTACTTGTCGACCAGCCGACAGTCGAAGACACAATTTCGATCCTGCGAGGCCTCAAGGATCGCTACGAGCTGCATCACGGCGTCCGGATCAAGGATTCCGCTCTGGTCGCAGCCGCGATTCTGTCTGACCGGTACATCTCGGATCGTTTCCTGCCCGATAAGGCCATCGATCTGGTGGACGAATCCGCTGCCAAGCTGCGTACCGAGATCGACTCCATGCCGGCAGAACTGGATGAGATCCAGCGGCGCCGCATGCAGCTCGAAATCGAACGCCAGGCGTTAAAGAAGGAAAAGGACGCCGCATCGAAGGACCGGCTCGCGAAAATCGAAGGCGAAATTGCCAACCTGCGGGCCGACGGCGATGCGCTCCAAGCGCGATGGCAGTTGGAGAAGCAGAGCGTTCAGAAACTGCGCGAGTATCGCGAACAAATTGACCAAGTTAAGGTTGAGATCGAACAGGCTGAGCGGCAGTACGACCTCAACAAAGCTGCGGAACTGAAGTACGGCAAGCTGCGGCAGTTGCAACAGCAATTACAGGAAGCCGAGTCTGTCGCAAAGAGTCCGAAGCAGCTTCTTAAGGAAGAGGTGGGCGAAGAGGATATCGCCGCCGTGGTCAGCCGATGGACGGGCGTGCCTGTTTCGAAGCTGCTCGAGGGTGAGATGCAAAAGCTGCTGCACCTGGAAGAAGAGCTGCATCAACGCGTGATCGGCCAGGACGAAGCAGTAACCGCGGTTGCTGAAGCCGTGATCCGCGCGCGCTCCGGACTAAAGGATCCGAAGCGGCCGATCGGCAGCTTTATATTCCTGGGTCCGACTGGAGTCGGGAAAACGGAACTTGCGCGTGCGCTCGCCGAATTCATGTTCGACGACGAGCACAACATGATCCGGATCGACATGTCCGAGTATCAGGAGAAGCACACAGTCGCGCGGTTATTGGGCGCGCCTCCGGGATATGTGGGCTTCGAAGAAGGCGGGCAGTTGACTGAGGCGGTGCGACGGAAGCCTTACTCTGTCGTGCTCTTCGATGAAATCGAGAAGGCCCACCCGGACGTTTTCAACACGCTGTTACAGGTTCTTGACGACGGGCGGTTGACCGACGGCCAGGGCCGAACGGTCAACTTCAAGAACACGATTCTCATTATGACTTCCAACATCGGGAGCCACCGGATTCTGGAGTATCAAGGCACCTTCGCCGGCCGCGATTACGAGAAGATGAAGGACACGGTGCTTAGCGAACTCCGTCATTCGTTCCGGCCGGAATTCTTGAACCGGGTCGACGAGATCATCGTCTTCCACGCTCTCAGCGAGAAGCACCTCAAGGAAATTGTGGAGATCCAGCTCTCGGGTCTGCGTCATCGGTTAGAGGAACGTCACATTACGCTCACACTGACCGACGAAGCCCGGGCGCATCTGGTGCAATCCGGCTACGATCCGACCTACGGAGCCCGCCCACTAAAGCGCGCTATCCAGAAGCAGATCGAGACGCGCTTGGGCCGCATGATCATCAAGGGCGAAGTGCGGGACCACGAAAATATCGTGGTGACCCTCAACAAGAAGGAGCACGAACTTACCTTCGAAGTGGTTCCTGCTCACGAGGAAGTACAGGTCTCCTGATTACGTTAATCTGGAGACAATGCTTGCCGAAGATACTCTGGCTCCGCCGGAACTGATCGCCAAATATCAACCCGTTATCGGGCTTGAGGTCCACGTCCAGCTGGCTACCGAGACGAAGATTTTCTGCTCGTGCCCGACCAGTTTTGGAGCGCCTCCCAACACCAATGTTTGCCCGGTTTGTTTGGGCCTGCCAGGTGCGTTGCCGGTTCTGAGCAAGCGCGCAGTTGAATTAGCGATGAAGGCGGCGCTGGCTCTGAACTGTACCGTCAATCCGCTCTCGCGGTTCGCGCGCAAGAACTACTTTTATCCTGACCTTCCGAAGGGCTATCAGATCTCGCAGTACGATCAACCGCTGGCAGAGCACGGCTATATCGATATCAGTATCGATGGTGTGAAGAAGCGCATTGGTGTCACTCGCGTCCATATGGAGGACGACGCCGGGAAGAGCGTCCACGAAGGCTTCCGGGATTCAGACAAATATTCCTATGTGGATCTCAATCGCTGCGGGATGCCGCTGATTGAGATCGTCAGCGAACCCGATATGCGCTCCGCCGACGAAGCGCACGCTTATCTCACGGAACTGAAGCAGATCATCCAGTTCGTGGAAGCGTCTACGGCCGATATGGAGAAGGGCCATCTGCGCTGTGACGCCAACGTTTCGGTCATGTTGAAAGGCGCGGAAAAGTTTGGCACGCGGGCTGAGGTCAAGAACCTCAACTCGTTCCGCTTCCTGAAACAGGCGGTGGATTATGAGATCGCCCGGCAGGTGGCAATCATCGAAAACGGCGGTCGCATACATCAGGAAACCCGGCTGTTCAACTCGACAACCGGCGAAACCATCGGGATGCGGAGCAAGGAGGAAGCTCACGATTACCGGTATTTTCCGGAGCCTGATCTTACGCCGCTCAAGGTGAGTGAGAAGTGGCTGGAGGAAGTCCGCGCTACGATGCCTGAGCTTCCTGCTGCGAAGAAGGCTCGCTTTGTCGATGAATATGGGTTGCGCGAATCGGATGCGCAAGTTCTGGTCGCGACACGGGCGATGAGCGACTTTTACGAGAAGGTAGCTGAAGCGTCGGGAGATCCGAAAACTGCGGCGAACTGGGTGATGGGAGATCTACTGGGGGCTCTCAAGGGTACTGAGATCACCGAATCGCCTGTCTCAGCGGCGCAACTCGGCGAACTCGTAGCGCTTATCAAGAAGGGTGAAATTTCCGGCAAACTCGCCAAAGAGATCTTCCCGAAAATGTTTGCCACCGGAGACGGCGCCGCGGTCATCATGGATCGGGAGGGCTTACGGCAGATCAGCGATTCCAGCGCGCTCGAGAAGATTATCGATGACGTGATTGCCGCGAATCCAAAACAGGTGGAGCAATACCGGTCCGGTAAGACGGCGGTCATCGGGTTTCTAGTCGGTGCGGCGATGAAGGCAAGCCGCGGACAGGCGAATCCGAACGCGGTCAGTGATCTGCTCAAGGCGAAATTATGATCAAAGAAGGCGATAAAGCACCAGCAATTAAGCTAGAAACCGACACAGGCGAGAAGTTCGACCTTTCCAAACACAAGGGCAAGCGCGTGGTGGTGTTTTTCTATCCGCGCGCCGATACTCCTGGGTGCACGATTGAAGCGAAAGAGTTCAACGATGCTTATCAGAGAATCGCAAGCAAAGGCGTCGAGGTGTTTGGAATCTCGCCCGATACCCCGAAGGCGCAAACCAAGTTCAAAGAGAAGTTCGGCCTGGGCTATACCCTGCTGTGCGACGTCGATAAAGAGGTCGCTGTCGCATATGGCGTGTTGAAAGAAAAGAACATGTACGGCAAGAAAGTGATGGGGATTGAGCGAACTACCGTCATTGTCGGGGCTGACGGCAAGATCGAAAAGGTATTCAACAGAGTGAAGCCCGAAGGCCACGCCGAAGAGGTTCTGGCAGCCCTCTAATTTCAATGATTTGGTGGGGCGGACTTCAGTCTGCCTCAATGTCGCGCACCCCTTCTAAATTGACTTTGCCCGCTCGAACGCGGTAGAACGATTCATGCAAAATTGTTCTCGCCGGGAGCTGCTGATGGCGGGTTTGGGAGCCGCGGTAGCAAGCCGTTTCGCGCACGCTGATACGGCAGACGATCCTTCCAGCCTGAGCTTGAAGGAAGCTTCCGCCCGGATACGCGCCAAGAAGGTTTCCCCGGTTGAATTAACTGAGGCTTGTCTGGCTCAGATCAAGACGTACAATCCCAAAATCAACGCCTGGATCACGGTGATGCGCGAGAAGGCGCTCGAACGGGCAAAGCTGCTCGAGAAAGAACAGGCATCCGGGAGTTTTCGCAGTCCGCTGCACGGGATTCCGATCGGCGTGAAAGACAGCATCGATACCGCGGGCGCGCGGACGACAGCGGCAAGCGCCGTTTATGAATACCGCTTTCCATCCGAGGACGCGGAAGTTGTTCGGCGCCTCAAGGCTGCTGGCGCAATCGTAATCGGCAAGTGCAACATGCATGAGTTCGATGCCGGCACCACGTCTGCAGTGAGCTATTGGGGACCGGTTCGAAATCCATGGAATCTGGAGCGGGTGCCGGGTGGCGCGTCGGGTGGTTCGGCGGCTGCTGTTGCGATGAACAATTGCTTCGCGGCGCTGGGAACGGATTCGAGTGGCGCGATCCGAATTCCGGCTAGCGCGTGCGGGGTGGTGGGTTTCAAGCCTACGTACGGGCGCGTCAGCCTGCGCGGCATCATTCCTTATGCGTGGTCGCTTGACCATTGCGGGCCGATGGCCAGAACGGTGGAAGACGCCGCCATGGTGCTCCAGCAGATTGCGGGATACGATCATATCGACA
>Ga0302325_10020224_pt1 | contig 13966 bp, 17 predicted proteins | sample Palsa_T0_2_FD_201948 | JGI IMG/M metagenome (GOLD analysis project Ga0302325, IMG submission 201948) | Peat permafrost microbial communities from Stordalen Mire near Abisko, Sweden - Palsa_T0_2 | ecosystem: Environmental > Terrestrial > Soil > Palsa > Peat permafrost | place: Sweden: Abisko... | reverse complement strand
TGAGTTATACCGATGACGTGCAGGTTTTTCAGTGTCGCGAGCGCGCTTACGCGATAGACCGCTTCAGCAATGGCGGGATCGTGGTTGCCCGGAAGCAGGACGATGGGAAGCGCGGCGGCGGATATTATCTCGGCAGCCCGTTCGATCAGCCGTTGCGGCACGCGATGATGGTCGAACGTGTCGCCCGCCAGAATCACCAGGTCGGCGGAATTATGCCGCGCGGCGGCAAGCACGCAGGCAAGGCCGGTTGTACCGTCGCCGCCATGTAGGCGCGCCGTATAGTCGTGATCGACGTGGAGATCGGAGCTGTGAACGACAATGATGTCGCGGGCGGGCAGATTCGGCATTTACGGCAAAGCTTTTGGCTCAAGCGGGCCTTTAGCTTTACTGCACGCGCCGCAATGCTGACAACAGCATCCTACCCCGCAGTTTGGTTGCCGTTACGTCGGACTGGGCCCAAAAATTTCGCGCCAATCTCGTAGCCGGACCGCCAGACGACTTTGTAAGCGCACCCCTTTGACTTGATGTCATCGCCGCTGAGCAGCAGGACGAACTCGTCGGGCACATCGAAGCCCTCGACATGCAACCGTACGCCGCCATCGGAAATGTCGGTTATCAAGCAATCGCGCGGCAAGGCGGCGTTACCAAGCCGAATTTTCGCGACCCGGTTGAGCACACGGCGCCGCGACAAGCGGCGCTCATCATGCGGTAACGGTGCGGCGGCGGTTCGCTTTTGCGAAAGCATGATGCACGGCCTTTGATGTTACGGCCGCGCCAAAGGCTCTTTGGCGACCAGCCCAGCGACAACCCTCTCAAAGTGAACACCTAGCTGGCTGGTTATTGCGGCGTACCTAAGCGTAATGTTCGTATTTTTCTCAGATTTTCCGGAATTTGGCGCGGTCGACGGACCAAGGAACCTATTCCACTGCCTAAGAATTGATTCAAAACAAATTTGAGAAAGGCACGCCCGATGCCTGACACGCAAATGCCTGAGCAGACTGACCTCAATTCACCTCGTCAGCACGATCCCAAGCAGGATCCCATGAATCTCGTGCGGCGGCGGCCTGATCCGACGCTCGATATGAGCGGCCGCCGCATGCGCGACGGCGGGATGTCTCTTGTCGCCGTGGCGATCGTGGTAATTCTCGCCATCGTATTCTTCGGTCTCAACGGCCGAAGCACCGAAAGCACAACGCCGGCACAAACGATTCCGCTGGCGGCCAAATAGCGATACGTTCGGCCGGTCAGCTATTTATTAAACGCCGGATCGATCGGCACGCGATAGCCATTGGCGAGCCGGTTAGTTTCGTTTGCCATGCCGACGACAGCCATTAGATCGCCGAACATCGCTTCGGTTATGCCGGCCTTGCGGGCGGCCGCGCCATGGCTCGCGATGCAATAGCCGCAGCCGTTGGTCACGCTCACGGCAAGATATACCATCTCCTTGGTCAGCACATCGAGCGCGCCGGGCGCCATGATCTGCTTGACGCTTTCCCAGGTGCGCTTGAGTGACGCCGGATCGTTCGCCAGGTACTTCCAGAAATTGTTGACGTCGTCGACTTGCCGCGTGCGTTTGATGTCGTCGAACACAGCGCGAACTTCCGGCGCAGCGTCCCGGTATTCAATCGGTGCGGTCATTTCATTCCTCCGGTCAGACAGGAAACTTAAACAATCGTCCTCTACGCGCCGGCAGTGCTGGTGCGCCAATTCACCAAGAATACCCCCGTAACACAGATCGCCATGCCGACAAGCCCCAATAGTTCAAGCCTCTCGTCGAACCACAACCACGCCATCAACGCCGCAACCGGCGGCGTCAGATACATGAAGCTGACGACGCGGGTCGCCGCCGAATGGCGGATCATGAAATACAGCAGCCAGACTGCGCCAAATGAGAGCGCCAGCACTAGCCACGCCAGCGCGAACAGGAATTACGGCGTCCAGTGCACGACGCGGGTTTCAAAAATGAAGGCTGCGATGGTGAAAAGGATTCCGGCGGTCGCATACTGCACGCATAGTGCCGGACGCCAATCGATACCGCCGCCAAACCGTTTCTGGTAAAGCGTACCGGTCGTGATGCCGGCGAGCGCCGTCGTTGCAAAGACCCAGGCGATCGGCCTGATATTTTCGGTCTCGATATTCTCCCGAACGATCAGATAAACACCGGCAAGCCCAAGCAGCAGACCAAGCCACTGCCGCCGCAATACCCGTTCACCGAGCCAACGATTGGCCATCGTCGATGTCAGGACCGGTTGCAAGCTCACGATCAGCGCGATCAGGCCGGCGGATATGCCATTTTCGATCGACGCGAAAACGCCGCCAAGGTAAAGCCCGTGCACCAGCGTGCCGGTGATCGCGCTATGAAGCAGCCCGGTGCGATCAGGCCACTTTGGGTGCGTCAGTAGAATTACGACTGCCAGCAGCGCCACGACTGCGATCATGCGCAGCGACAGAAACGTCATCGGCCCCGCATAAGGCAGACCGAATTTGGCGCCAATGAATCCGGAAGCCCACAGCAATACGAAAACTGCGGGTGCCGAAAAGACGGCAAAATCTTCCAACGAACGCGGCATTTCCCGACCTGCCGTGGTTTTTATTCGAATTTGCTGCGGCCCAATCACCACCCGGCAAGCAGGATTGCAAGTGCGCCCGAACCAAATCTTCTCATCGGCGTAAGCTCAGGCAGGATTATGCGGAAAGCACGCGAAGGCCTGCACAGTTGGCTTTGCCGCAAGAACTGGAGAGGCGCATGCAACGTCCTATGACCATGCTCATTGCCGACGATTCCCACATCACGCAGCAGATCCTGACCGACGCCGCGCGCGCGTCGGAACTGCCGCTGCGGCTGAGCACGACCGACAACGGCCGCGATTGTCTGACGATGCTCAACGGCTCCAACGTCGACCTCGCCTTCGTCGACGTGCAGATGCCGGAACTCCTGGGTACGGAAGCGGTCCGGTCGGCGCGCAAGCTCGGCATCCAGACTTTCGTGACGTTGATGTCGTCGCCGCCGGCGGCCGAAGCCGTCGAAACGGCGAAAAAACTGCGCGCCTACGAGTTTCTGTTCAAGCCGTTCCAGGTCGAAGACGTAATGTCGATCATCAAGACGTATGCCCGCATCTCGTCGCCCACAAAGGTACTGATCGTCGACGACTCGACGGCGGTTCGCCAAATCGTCCAAAAGATAATTCAGGCAAGCGTTTTCAACTGCGAGATTACCGAAGCCGGCAACAGCGAAGCGGCCCTGGCCTTCTGCCGCACCGGGCATTTCGACATCGTGTTCCTCGATTGCAACATGCCTGGATTGAGCGGCATCGCTACCATGAAGCAGCTTTCGATAATTCAATCGTCGCTCAAGGTCGTGATGATCTCCGGCGATCACAGTTCCAGCAGGAGGACGAAGCACTCAATTGCGGCGCCTGCGCCTTCCTGCACAAGCCCTTCAACACGCGGGATGTCGACCAGGTGCTGCATGCCGCGTTCGGGCCTGCGTTCCCCGAACCTCAAGGTGACCAGCAGCGCGCCAAATTTCGACGTCGCGATCGAGGGCAGCACGATCCGTCTTGCCCATCGGCTGAGCGGCCACATTTTCGAGTATCTGTGGTGCGAGAAGCCACCCTATCTGCGTAACGGCGTGGTGCGTCCGGCAGCGTCCTGTTCGATCGCACCGAACACTGTCGCGTCGGTGGCGGAAAAAACGGCGTTGCTGCAATTGCGCTCGGCAAGGCTTCTGGCTGCCACCTAGCCAACCCCGATTCGGCGGGGCACACTCGGGCCAAACTAAAATGGGACGGGAACCGCCATGCCGAAAACACCGGATTATTTCGCCGGCAAGACCATCATCATTACCGGCGCAGCGAGCGGCATCGGCCGCGCCACGGCGCTGATTTTCGCGCGTGAGCACGCCAACGTGGTTTGCGCTGACCTCAACGAAGCCGGTGCGCGCGAAACTGCGGCCCTGGTCAACGGCAAAGGCAGCCAGGCGCTGGCAATCAAGATCGACGTCACCCGCCGCGATCAGGTCAACAACATGGCCGATCGCACGATCGCCGCGTTCGGCAGCGTGCAGTTCCTGTTCAACTCCGCCGGCGCCGCAATCCGCCGCTCGAAATTTCTCGACATCGACGACGATCTGATGAAGAAGACGTTCGACCTCAACGTCAACGGCACGCTCTATCCGATGCAGGCAGTGCTGCCGCACATGCTGAAGAACAAGCTCGGCGTCATCGTCAACATGGCAAGCATGGCGCACCGCCGCGGCGGCCCCGGCTCGTCGGTGCATTACGCGGCCGCCAAGGGCGCGGTGGTGTCGATGACCATGGGCGTGGCCCGCGAGTTCGCCACCCAGGGCATTCGCGCACTCTCGATCTCGCCCGGTCCGATCCAGACGCCGTTCCAGGACGCCGCGCAATCGTCGCCGGAACTCGTGGCGCGTTTCCTCGACGATGTGCCGATGAAGCGCTTCGGCGAACCGGAAGAGATCGGTGAACTGGTGCTGTTCATGTGCTCCGACGCCTGCACGTTCATGACCGCCGACACGGTTTATGTGAACGGCGGCGGCGGCTGGCGGTAGAGGATGACTCCTCCGATGCGAAATTTGCGGCCGATATACGTGTTTGTCGTCGCCGCACTGTGGGCGACGAGCGCAACGGGCGTGAACTACGCGCAGGCCCAGCAGGGCGCCACATTCAAGGTCGGTACAACCGTTCGCCACGTGTTTCCGGGCGAACCGTACGACTGGCGCGGCGCCGGATCGCACGCACTGTTCGAAGCGGTCTGGTATCCGGCCAGCGACAGCGCCGACCCAAAGCTGCAACGGATTCCGCCAGTCGGCGACACCGTCTTCGAGGCTGCCCCCGCCGCGCCCGGCGCGCCGATTGCGGCAAACCCGGCAAAGTTTCCGCTGATCCTGCTGTCGCACGGAACCGGCGGTACGGTGCATACGCTGGCCTGGCTCGCGACAGCGCTTGCATCGCGAGGCTACATCGTCGCCGGCGTCAATCATCCCGGTAATAACGCGATGGAACCTTACACGGCACAAGGCTTTCTGCAGTGGTGGCTGCGCGCCGAGGATGTCAGCGTGACGCTTGACGATATGCTCGCTGACTCCGGCTTCGGTCCGCGCATCGATACCGAGAAGATCGGTGCCGCAGGCTTCTCGCTTGGCGGCTACACGATGATGGAACTCGCCGGCGGCCGTACCTCCCGCGAGCATTTCAACGAGGTGTGCCGGGCCGCACCCGATCAGATAAGTTGCAAGGCACCGCCAGAATTTCACGAACTTGCTGCGAAAGGCGAAGAGCTCGCTAAAACCGACTCGGCCTTTGCGCAGGCGCTGCAAAGTGCTGGCGAATCCTATCGCGATCCGCGCATCCACGCTGCATTCGCCATCGCGCCGGCGCTCGGTCCGGCGTTCACGCCTGAAAGCCTCAAGGCTATCGCCATTCCGGTCGCTATCGTCGCCGGCGCCGGCGACAGCATCGTTCCCGTTGACGCTAACGCGAAATATTACGCGGCGAACATTCCGCAAGCCGAGCTCACGATATTTCCCGGTGCCGTCGATCACTACACATTCTTGGACACCTGCACTGCGGCGGCACACGCTGCCCAGCCGGCGGCCTGCAACGACCGGCCGGGCGTCGACCGCGAGGCGGTCCACAATCAAGCCATCGACATCGCGGTCAAATTCTTTGCCGGCCATCTTTAGAGGTCAGACGCTCCTTTCCTCCACCATCGTCATCATATCGCGGCTGCGGCTGACGCCTGTTGGCCAATCCTCGTCGAAATCAGCGATCAGCGGCTTGAGCACTTCGTCCTTCATCGCCGCATCGAGCTTCGCCTGATCGGCAAACTGATAGATCGCATAGTGTACGCCGGTATCCAGCGTGCTCCAGTAGCGCCAGGCCTTTTCGGCCATGAAGTCCTTGAGCGCCATCGGCAGGTGATGGGTCGAATACCAGTGATCGAATTTTTGCCGCAGTGGCTCTTCGACCACCGCGCGCACCATGAAATAAGCCTTGGCCATTGCTATCTCCTTTCAGCGGGTCATCCTCAGCACTTGCCGGCGACAGTCTCGCGGCCGTCGGTCTCAACCTGGATACGCAGCGCCTTGGTCAATAGACCGTTGGCGTAATAGCTGCCGATCGTATAGGTGAGCTCGACGATCTGCTGCGAGTTGAAGTTCTTTTGCAGCGCCGCGAAGGTCGGATCGTCGACATCGCCGCCGTGCGCCATCTGCTCGACATAGCCGAGCACCGAGCGCTCCTTGTCGTCGAACAGGGTTGAAGCCTGCCATGTCGGCAGCGTCGCGATCTGCCCATCGCTATAGCCGCAAATCTTGCTCAGCGGGATGTGCTGGTTGATCTCATAGGTCGAGCCAACAATCTGCGCCGTGCGCATAATGGTGAGCTCGAGCAGCTTGCGCGGCACGGTGGCGTTGAAGCGGATCGTAAAAGCCATGCCGGACGACGCCTGCACAAATTTCGGCGCGTGGCCGGTTGCGATCTGCAGGTTGATGATGTCGCCGCCCTGGGCGCGGCGCTTGTCGAACATCTCTTTCAGTACCGGATCGAGCGGTTGCGGCAACGGCGGCAGCCGCGACACCTTCTGCTCCTCGACTGGCACGTTTTGCTGCGCGTGCAGCGGGCCGGTCAGCACGAGCGCCGCGACAGTAGTGGCGATGAAAACGAACTTAGGCATATCGCTTCTCCTTTAGTAATCCGTCATCCTGAGGTGCGAGTGCAACGAGCCTCGAAGGACGACGGCCCCGGCGCCTCGGCCGTCGTCCTTCGAGGGCCGCTATCGCGGCCACCTCAGGATGACGGAAAAGATTATCACTCCCCTCTAATTCCCGAGGCCTTGATGATCGGCCACCACTTGTCCATTTCCGCCTTCTGGAATTGCGCGAGACCTTCCGGCGTCTGCTGTTCGCGCGCCGCGATATCGAGGCCGAGTTCGGCAAAGCGCCGGCGCACGTCCGGTTCGGCCAGTGCCTTTATCATCGCGGTGTTCAGTCGGGTGACGATCGCGGGCGGCGTACCCTTCGGCGCGTAAAGGCCAAACCAGCCGGACAGGTAATAGCCCGGCACGCCGGCTTCGTCGGAGGTCGGGATATCCGGCAGCGATGCGGAGCGCATCGGCGACAGGTTCGCCAGCGCCTTTATCGTACCGGCCTGCATCTGCGGCATCGACACCGCGGCCTGCAGCACCGCGAGATCGACCGTGCCCGACATCAGGTCGGTCATCGCCGGGCCAGCACCGCGATAGGGAATGATCAGTACCTGCGTGTTGGTGAGCTTCTCCAGCAGCAGCGCGCCGAGCTGACCCGACGCATTCTGATTGACGAATTTGGCATCGCCCGGATGCGCTTTCAGCCATTCGACCAGGGCTTTCAGGCTGTCGACGGGAAAACTCTTGCACGCGATCAGAAGCTGCGGATTGACCGTCATCAGCCCGATCGGCGCGAAATCCTTCTCCAGATCGAAACTGATGTTGTAGATGATGAGGCCGACATGGGTGTCCCACTGGCCGATGTCGATGGTGTAGCCGTACGGCGTCGCGCGCGCCAAACGCGCGACCGCGATCGAGCCGCCGGCGCCGCCGACATTCTCGACGATCACCGGCTGGCCGAGCGACGCGCTCATCTTGTCGGCCATGATGCGGGCCGCGACGTCGGTCGATCCGCCCGGCGGGAACGGCACGATCAGCGTGATAGTGCGCGACGGAAAAGTATCGGCGCGTACCGAAAGTGCGACGCTTGCAGCAGCCACGGCAAGCGCCAACGCGAAGATGATTTTGCGCATCTTTAGTTCGATGCCGGCAGGCCGGGCAGCGCGTAAACGACCGACTTCGCCGATTTCTCGCGCAGCGGAATGATCGCCTGATAGGCCGGCGAATTCCACCATGCTTTCAGATCGTTCATGCTGTTGAAGGCGAGGATCACCGTGCTGCCGGCAGGCGGAGTCGAGGCGTCCAACGCAACAGGTTGCGCTCGCGACAGCGTCTTGACGTGATATGGCGCCATCGTGCCAGGCAGCGCGGTGATATACTGCTTCCAGCCGTCCGCATCGGTCACCTGCACATGCGCGATCAGATACGCCGGCGCAGCCGCGGTCTGCGCATGCAGCACCGCACCACCAACACCGCCGATCGCGAGCAACGAAATCGCAACAGCAAATTTCCTGAACATATCGCGTGACTCCCTCTGTTTATGCGCCAATCATACGCGGCGGATGTGACGGTTCACAGGCCACAGCGCCGTCATTTCCGAAAACAGCTCAATTCTCGATCTTGATGTTCCCCGCTTTGGCGATGGCCCGCCATTTCCCCAGATCCCGGACGATGAAGTCGCGATAGTCGTCGCCGATCAACGGCCGGACTTCGTAGCCCATCGAAAAAAGGCGACCGGTGAAAACCTCATCGCTCATCATGTCGCTTAAGGCGCGTCTTAAGCGGGCGACAATCTGCGCTTCGGTTTTCGCCGGCGCCAAGAGGCCATAGCTGATAATCGCGGTGCCGTTTACGCCGACTTCCTTCAGCGTCGGCACAGTGGGCATGATGCGCGAGCGTGTCTCGCCAGTCAGCGCCAGCGCGCGGATGCTGCCGGTGTCGACAAGCTGCTTGCCTTGAACCGGAGTCACCAATCCGACGTCGATCGTTCCTGCCACCAGTGCGTTCGTCGCGGGACCAAGCCCGGCGAAGGGAACGTGGATCATCTGGATGCCGGCTTCGGCGGCAATCATAGCGATCGTCAAGTGCGGCGCGCTGCCGGGCCCCGCGCTGCCGTAGTTCAAACGCCCGGGATTGGCTTTCGCATGGGCCACCAGATCGGAAAACGTCTTGAAGTCCCACCGCGCCGAGACCGCAAGCATATAAGGCTGCTGCGCGATGCTGCCGATGAACGCAAAGTCGTCAGGCACCTTGTAAGGCAACGATAGCTTGACGGCCGGCAGGACCGACAGACCGTCTGACACGGTCCACAACAGGGTGTATCCGTCCGGCTCGGCCTTGGCGACAAAATCAGTGCCGAGCTGCGCCGCAGCGCCCGGCTTATTTTCGACGATGAACTGTTGACCGAGACGCCTGCCAAGCTCATCGGCGACGATGCGGCCGGACTGATCGGTGCCGGCCCCGGCCGCGAACGGGATGATCAACTTCACCGGCCGCGCCGGATAGTCTTCGGCTCGCACGCCGTGGGCCGCGAGGCCGATCAGAGCGAGCAACGCGATGGCCCAGGTTCGCATTTGCCCCCCGATCTCTTCGCTATTTGATCGTCCCTCAATGCCAATAGGCAAAACAAAGTCCTACCCCGGTGAGCGCGTCCGACCTGTAGCCGGGCATATAAGTGATCCAGTCAAGGTTCAGGTGCTGCGCGGCGCCTGCTGTCGCGACCCAGTTTCTGATCTCGGATGAGCCACTGACGAGTTTATTGAGTGGCAGCCCCTTGACCGCCGGGTAGTCCTTCTGCTGCAACGCGTTGACGACCACGCGGTCGAGTTCCTCGTTGACCAGGAAGTGGCTCAAGCCGCCCGAGGCGAGAATGCCGACGCGAATGTTCTGCGGGTAAGCTTCAATCAACTCGAGGATCGCGGCGCCGAGTTCGAAGCAACGCCGCGGGCTTGGCTGGTTGGGCGGGTAATAGGTGTTCAGGATCACCGGCACGATCGGTATCGGCTGCTTCGGCATGAAGCGCCGATGGATGAACGAATACGCGTGTCCTTCGTACTGGTTGCCTTCCATCGACTTCATCGCGGTGATGTCGAAGTCCCGCGCCGTCAGGCCCTGGATGATCGCGGTCGCGAGGCCCGCATGGCACGGATAATGCCGGTCCTCTTTCTCCTCCATCCGCTTGCGCTGGTCCTGCAAGTACCAGTCAGTGACGGCGTCCTGCGGCGCGGCGGCATTGCGGATGGTGTCGCCGTAATAAATCGCTATCGCCGGGCGCAGCGCATCCTTGAACACTTCGCGCTGATCGTCGCCGATGATCACCAAAACGTCGATGTTCGAAGCGGCAATATCGCGCTCAAGCCTGTCCATGGCATCCATGGTCGCGCCATGCCGTTGTGCCTGCGCAGCCTTCGCGATTTTCGCCGCCGCATCCGGCGGAGGGCTATTGAGTAGTTCGTCAAACGTGCGCGGTACGCCGTCGAAGTCGTTGATCGGCGCCCGGCGATCGACATGGTCGAACATCTCCTGCCAGTGCTCGACCGACGAGACCAGCATCGTGCCGTGCGAACTGCCGAACGCAGCCACGACTTGCGCCAATGGACATTCCACTCCCTGTTTTCAACGATGGTATGATTTCATCCCGCCCCACGATAGTGGGGGCGGATGCAAGCGTTCCCGTTCTCGCGATGCGGTTCGCACCCGAGTCTTCGTCACCAAAGAAGCCACGAAAACTTTCGCTCTCCGCACCGATCTTCGTCAGAGAATGCCGGCGGTGGCTGCCGGTAATCTCACGATCTGCGCTTTGAGCCACGAATGTAAGAACGGAAGAAAGCAAGGAAGCGGAACGCCGAGAGACGCGTATCCAACCTCCACACCCAAGCGGGTGCGGCGCGCGCAGAGCGCTGCGCGCTCGCCTCTCGGCGTCCCACCACGGCGCTTGCTGCAGTGAGCGAACGCCACAGCTCAACCCCAGCTACGCGCTTCCTGGGACGGGACTAGGGAGGAGCGGGCGTTACCCGCTCCCGGCCGTCCTGCAGTGCAGCGGTCTTGAGACCGCAGACCGGTCATCGTGCCGGCCGGGCGTATCCGCCAAGGTCGCCCGAGTGCGGAGGTGACGAACCGCCGCCCGCGGGAACCGACTCCCGCTCCGCCATGCGGAGTGACCGCATGACGTCCTTGTACGGGAGCGAGATCGGGGGTTCCTTTTTCAAATCTGAAAAGCGATGTCAAAGCATTTCTATTTGTGGAGAGAAATCTGGACGTTACGCGGTGTGTCCGAAATTGCTGCGTGACGCGTTTGAGCACAAGATTCGCATGACGCGAAATTATGCCAGTCAATCAAGGGCTTGTGCGATTTCCTTTTTCTCCTCTCGCGAAACCATGGTTCGAGACGCGGCTCATCCGCGCCGCTCCTCACCATGAGGCTTATTGAGACCTCATCCTGAGAGCCTGTCCTCGGGCTTGACCCGAGGAAGCGCCCGACAGGGCGCGTCTCGAAGGATGCTTTTGAGTTTTGCAAAGAGACAAGAGCCATCATGGCCGGGCATAGCCGTTCGAAGAACGGCGTCGCTTAGCTCGCCTATGTCCCGGCCATCTCGATAATGCTGTCCCAAACCTATCGGGATGCCCGCAAGTGATGAAAGCAGCCGGCAACGCGGCGTGCACTCGGCCTCCCCTTGCCTGCCACCAATCCGTGTTTTATATACTGAACCACATGGTTCAGTATATCCGAACCCGCTTCGATGCCTCATTCGCCGCGCTCTCGGACGCCACCCGACGCGGCGTTCTGGAGCAGCTCGGGCGTGCAAACGCTTCGATCACGGACCTTGCCGAGAAGTTCCACATGACCCTCACGGGCATGAAGAAGCATGTCGGCGTCTTGGAGCAAGCGGGGCTCGTCACCACGGAGAAGGTCGGGCGCGTGCGGACCTGCAAGCTCGGCCTGCGCCGACTGGAGGAAGAGGCGGCATGGATCGAGAGGTACCGCCAGCTCTGGCATGCACGCTTCGACGCGCTGGACAAGGTGGTCGAGGAACTGAAACCGAAGGAGAAGGTCAATGGACGCAAGAGGAGAGAGTGAGCCTACCCCCATGAAAAACCGTACGACGGTCGAACGGAAGTCCGAGCGCGAGCTGGTCGTTACGCGAACCTTCAACGCCCCGGCGCGCATCGTGTTCGAGGCGTGGACCAAGCCCGAGCTGCTCAAGCGGTGGTGGGCACCAAAGTCGACAGGCGTGTCCCTGCTTTCCTGCGAGGCGGATGTTCGTGTCGGGGGCAGCTACCGTTTCGAGTTCGGCCACGAGGGCTCAAAGCCTATGGCGTTCTTCGGCAGGTACATCGAAGTGATACCGCACTCGCGCCTCGTCTGGACTAATGACGAAAGTGACGACGGTGCCGTCACCACGGTGACCTTCGAGGAAAAAGGTGGCAAGACGCTGCTGGTCTTGCACGAACTCTATCCCTCTAAGGAAGCTCTCGACGCTGCCATCGCCGGGATGGAGGGTGGGATGCCCGAGACGTTTGCGCAACTGGACGAGCTTCTCGGCACCGTGGGCGCGAGCGTGGGACAGTCATAACGGCGCGGCTTAGTATGGCCGGTGCATCCTGCCCAGCAGCCAACCGATACCCAACGCGGCGATCGCGACCGTGTAAGGCTGCGTTTCGACCGTGTTGCGAAACCATCCATTGAGGTTTGCAGCCGTGTCACGGGCCGCATCCGCGGTCTGGCCGTAAAGGTCCTGGGCAGCGCCTGCGGCCTGATTGAGTTTGCCTTTGATCTGGGTTTCTGAATCGCCGGTAGCCCGGCCAAACCCCTCTTCGATCTTGCCGCCGACATTTCTGGCCGTACCCGACAAACGATTTTCGTCCATTAGTCAGCCTCCCTCGCGTTGAGGCGGCGGAAATGCCACCGCACAAGCAACGTCACGCGCACGATCTTTGTTCCCGAACGCGGGTCCATCCCGTCTTATATTGGTGAAAGCTTATGGAAGACGTCGAAGGACTCGACGTTGGACGTGGTTTACTGTCCCGCCATCGCCCTGCCCGCGATCGCTGCAAGCACATCGCGCTTGCCACCCGTACGGCGTCGTCGGCCATCACGCGATACACCATGCTCTGAATGTCGACTGGATCATAGGACAGATCGTAGATCGCGAGCAGCCCGCGCGCGGCGGAGAAACGCACCAGCGCATCGGCATCGTCGAGCGCCTTGGTCAGCGCCGCCACGGCTTCGGGCGTGTGCATCGCGCCAAGCGCCTCGGCGGCTTCCTGGCGGTGCACCCAATCGTGCGCCGAGCCGAGCACTTCGATCGCCGGCAACGGCCACCGCGGATCGGGATCGATCAGCCACAGCGCGCGGCAAAGAAACAACAGCCCGAGCGGATTGTAGTCGTCCTGCTTTTGCGCATCGCGCGCCGTATCGGCCTGCTCTTTCAGTTTTTCATCAAACAACTGCTCAAGCTCCGGCTCGGCCTTCTTCGATCGGAGCACGCCAAGCCCGATCACGGCACGCGCATCCGGAAGAAACGCGATCAGCATGTCCTCGGCGCGCGTGCGCTCCTCGCCCTTGAGCGAAGCGAGCGAGGCCCTATCGAGCGTATCCTGCGCCGATGTCGGGTCTTCGAAGAAACTGTATTTGAAGCGCTCAAAGGCGGCGGACATCTGGACCGGATCGGCGGCGAATGTTGCGCGGGAAAAGAAAACGGAAACGGCCAGCGTGAGCAAAACGAGGTATTGCGCTGAAGCCTTCATCGCCCTCGTGGTTGCCGGAAAACCCGTCGCGCGGTGGCCTCAGTCCTTAGTCGCGCCGAAATGCAACCAGGTTCGCGCGGGCATCCACGTCTTCACTTTTCTCAGGAAGCGTTAGCGGCTTATCGCCTGACGCCGGCTTAATAGGCTCCGCCGGCTTGCTAATCGACGGCGGCGCTTTCTGGATTTCGGCGCTTTCCGGCGTTACGGTGACGTCAACGGTCATACCCATGTAGCTGTCGGAAGCGCCGAAAAAATTGCCGGCGACCGGAATGGCCTGACTGATATCCCGTGTCACGGCGACGCGAATGAGATCGGCACTATCGATCGTGCCGTTGGTCGGGTCGTACGCGATCCAGCCGCAGCCCGGCACATAGATATCGGCCCACGCGTGGGTCGAACCGGCGCCCCTGATCGCGGTCGAGGGATTGTAAAGATATCCCGACACGAGACGGGCGCCGAAGCCCAGGCATCGCGCGGCCTCGACGAAGAGCACCGCGAAGTCGCGGCACGATCCCCAGCCGCGGTTAAGTGTCTCGATGGGTGTTTGCGTGCC
>Ga0302325_10020223_pt1 | contig 13967 bp, 9 predicted proteins | sample Palsa_T0_2_FD_201948 | JGI IMG/M metagenome (GOLD analysis project Ga0302325, IMG submission 201948) | Peat permafrost microbial communities from Stordalen Mire near Abisko, Sweden - Palsa_T0_2 | ecosystem: Environmental > Terrestrial > Soil > Palsa > Peat permafrost | place: Sweden: Abisko... | reverse complement strand
GTGCCCACGAAACCCTCCTGTAAGTACAACGGCGCCGCGCCGGGGGCGGGCGACTGGAATGCAATCAGCGTACCGATTCCGGCGCCTGACCACCATGTGGGGTATCGGCGGGGCGCTCCTATCCCGCGTTTAGGGCCTCGACGCAGATCCAAAGCGCCTCCTCGACGTGGATCGCCGGCACCCCGTCGACCCGGACCGAGAACAGCGTCACCCGGTCCGTCCGTGCCGTCGGCGCGTGCCCGGGAGCGGCCTCGCCGAACAGGATCGCGTGCACCCAGTCGGCATCGGCGACGACCAGTCGACCCGCCTGTAGATAGCTCCCGTACTCGGTGCTGCCGAGACGGTCACCTTCGACCGTGGTCCGGATCCCGGGACCGCCGGCGTGGACCAGCTCTGCGTCCAGCGCCCACACCCCGACCCCCGTCTCGACGAGCGCGACCAGCATCGCGTCCTCGAGCAGGCTGCGGGAGACGAAATGGCCGTGCATCAGGCGGGCCAGCGCCGCCTGCTCGAGCGGCGTCCGCGTGACGTCCGGATCCAGTCCGATCTCGCGGAAGAACACCCGGTAGGCGTGACCCACCGGCTGCTGGCGGATCGCCACGACGTTGGCGCCCCGGTACGTGTTCGAGAGATCCCGCAGGCGCCGCTTGAGCTCGCGCGAGCTGTTCCGGCGACGCGTCTGCACCGTCACCCAGTCGAGCCCGAGCAGCGGGAACTCGGCTCGCAACCTCGGTTCAACCCAGCCCGGCGCGGCACAGAGATCGACCTCCTCAGGCATCGGCCCGCGACGGTCATCCGGCATCAGCAGCTATCCCGGCTCGGCGGCGAGGAGCGCCCGCACCCGCTGAGCGAGCGCCGCGGGCCCAACCCAGTCATCGCCGATCAGACGGTCCTGCACGATCCCACCACGATACGCGAGCTCGACCAGCGGGCAGATCTGGACTCCGTACTGATCGCCGACCGCGCCGTCGGCGTCATACCCGACCGGAATCGTCCAGCGGTGCGAGCGGACGACGCTGATGGCGTTCGTGTGGCTCGAGTCGACGGCGACCGCGGCGAACTGAACGGTCGGGAACCGACTCGAGATCGCCTGCATCGTGTCGACCTCCTGTTTGCACGCCGTCGCGCCGGTGACGAAGAAAGCGAGGACCAGCGGCCCCCGCTTGACCATCAGGCACACGTTCAGCGCGCGCGGGTCGTGCTTCGCGAGACTGCAAGTCGGATTGTCGACGTTGGCGACGCCTTGGAGGTTCGAGCGCGCGAGCGGCGCGGCGAAGTACAGCAGTCGCTGGTGGGGCGGGACGCCGGTCGTCGCGACTCCTCGCTGGAGGAGCGAGACGACCGAGATCACGATCACAATCGCGAGCCCGAACACCCCGATCATCCACCGGTACCTCCGCGTGTCGATCACCGGAGCGGGTGCACGGCCGTGCCTGCCGGCATCGCGCGCCGTCTCGGCGGCGAGATCCGGGTCGAGCGCGTGCTGCCAGCCTCCCTCGCCGTCGGGCTCGCCGTCGGGCTCGCCGGGTGTCGCGCTGCCACTCATCGAGTTCGCCGCCAGGCGAACTCGCAAGCAGCGACGTAGTCGCTGCCACTCATCGAGTTCGCCGCCAGGCGAACTTGCAAGCAGCGACGTAGTCGCTGCCACTCACGCGACCCGTGGCCGGCGCCGCGGCCGCGGTACCCGAGCGCCGATGCGCGCGGCTGCGTTTCGCAGTAGCGCTAACGCTTCCCCTCGCTCGGACAGTGAGACCACCGCCGGGAGGACGAACAGGACGCCGCCGAGCGAGACCGTCAGATCGATCAAGGTCACGAGGCCGAAATCGCGCAGCATCGTGATGTCTGACACCACCAGCACCCCGAAGCCTGCGATCGCAGTGACGCCGGACGCGATCACCGCCGCGCCGGTCGAACGGTAGGTTCGCGCCAGCGCAGACGGCAGCTCGTGACCCGCCGAGCGCTCCTGGCGAAAACGCTCGGCCAGAAGCACGCTGAACTCCGTCGAGATCGCAATCACGAGCGCGCCGAGCGTCGCGGACATCGGGTTCAGCGGAATGCCGATCACGAACAGGATCAGGGCTGACCATCCGGTCGCGAGCGCGATCGGCACAAGCGGGACGACCGCACGCCGCAGATCCCGGAACACGGCGAGCAGCACGAGGCCAACCGCGACGATCCCGGCGAGCAGCGTCCACAACCGTCTCGAGGACGATGAGAGGGCGGCATTCGCCTCCGCCGCCAGCACCGGTAGACCGACGAGGCTCGCCATCACCCCCCGCGGCGGGTGAAGCCGCGACCGCATGTAGTCGATCACCCGCTCCTGCTTGGACAACGGCATCAGGCGGATCCCGAACGCCACCGTGGCTTCGCGGTAATCGGGCGTGATCACGGCTGACTTGAAATACGCCGGCACCGCGGCGAGCAGGCTCCGAATCGAGCTCTGGCTGAGCGAGGTGGAGCTCGCGGACCCGGACCTCGTGGCCTGCGTGCCCTGCGAGAACAGATCCGGGAGCGACAGCGCCGGGCACAGGGTCGCGTGTGCGCACCCCTTCTCCTCGACATATCCGTAGTGGCTGAGCAGGCCCTGCTCGTAGGAGATCATCCAGTTGACGACCCTCGGCTGCGTCAGGTCACGGGCGCGAACCGTCACATCGATCTCCCCGGACACGCCGGTGACCTTCTCGAGCGTGTTCAAGTCGTGGAGGGCGGGCATGCTCGAGGGGACGAGCTTGGTGACGTCGGACTGCACAGCCGTCTGGGTGTCGGCGACCCAGCCGATCACGGCGAGCGCGGCGCCGATCGCGAGTATCCGCTCGGGCCGGGCGACGCTCAGCGAGATGGCCTTCCGCGCGCCTGAGCGTGCTCGCGCGCCGACCGCAAGGACAGAGGTCGTGAGCGCGCGTACGACGCGCCGGGGGATCAGCGATGCGACGCGACGCCGCTGTTCACGAAGTATCTCGGCGGCTCCCCGAAGCGAAGCGCCGATCGCGCCACCGTCACGGTCGACGAGTGCAAACGCGGCTGCGGCAACACACAGGGCGCACGCAAACGCCACGCCGATCCCGACGACGAGCAGGATCCCGAAGCCCTGGACCATCGGAACCGGCGAGAGCAGCAGCACGAGGAACCCCGTCGCCGTCGCGAGCGCGGCGGTCGCGATCGTCGGCGCCCCGGCGATCGCGGCATGCCGGATGGCGGCCTGCGCGCTCTCTGGCGCGGGCTCGTCGGCGCGGGCCTCCTCGATCCGTGATTGGAACTGGATCGCGTAGTCGACGGCAAGGCCGATCAGGACCGGCAGCACAGCGATCGAGGCCATCGTCAGCGATCCACCGACGAGCGAGACGGCGCCGAACGTGATCCCTGCGGCCGCCAGCGCGATCGCGAGCGGAAGCAGCCGCAGCCGGCGGCGGAACACGAGCAGCAGCACCGCCGCCATCACGAGCAGCGCGGCGACCAGCAGCACACCGACCGACGCCGTGATCGTCGCCGCGAGATCGTTCAGCACCACCGGCGCTCCAGTCACCAGGTAGGTGCCGCCATACCCGAGATGGAACCTCGACATCTTGACTGCCTGTCGGATCAGCGCGATCGCGCGCTGCTGCTGCGCGTCGGACAGCGAGGCGCGCAGCCGCACCTGGATCAGAGCCGACTTCGCGGTCGGGAACAGGTAGGCAAAACGTGCCTTGGGCTGGTTCGCTCCACGCGTGTCGTCGAACACGATCTCGGAGATGAACGACGCGTTGTCGATCGCGGGCAGTCCCTGGATGCCAGAGTCGAGGTAGAGCTGCTCGAGGGCCTGCGTGTCCTCTTCCTCCTGCAGCTCGCCGGCAGCCTTGGCGTCCACGCGCTGCTCGGCGGCACTCTTGTGCTCGGCCTGGGCTGCCGCCAGCGCCTCGCTCTCCACGGCACTGACCTTGGCGGCGTCGGCGGTCTCGATCGACGCCAAACCGTGTTGGACGGAGATCACCGCCTGGTTGAGGAAAGTGCCGGGCCCGTACACGACCTGCACGTAGTTCGCCGCCATCAACTTGCCGCACGGGCTGCTCCGGCCACCGTAGGGCACGGCTTGGCCGGCGGGAGCGGGTCGGAAGGCCTGCAGCTGGTTGTCGGCCACAGCCTCCTTGCCCGCGAGGCAAGCCTCGAGGAAGGTCACGGTCGCGAGGTCCTTCGTCTCGACGAGATCTGTCAGCGGCTCGCGGATGAGGATCACGATCGAGTCGTCGCCGAAGTGGCGATGCCAGTCCTGTGTCGCCTGATAGCTCGAGGAGGAGGAGCTGACGAACGTGTCGATCCCCGTGCTCGGCTGCAGGCGCAGCGCGAGGCCGCCACCGACGAGCGCGATCGCGGCCACCGTGGCCACCGTCAGGATCGGTCTGGCCGCCGCCGCACGGGCTACACGCTCGAGTCGATCCTTCACCTTCACGGCCCGTCAGGCTAGCGGGGCGTCGGGCGGACGGCGCCGCTCGCAAGCGCGCGTGGTCCCTGCGAGCGCAGGCATGCCCACAGACCATTGGACCATCGCATGCCACGGGCGGCATGCCCAAGGAATGAAGGGCATGCGATCATTGCCGCGAGGCAGTCACGCGGCATCGATGCCCTTCATGTTCCCTAGTCCATCGTAAGCGGGCCGCGCGACTCGCCGGCGAGGAACTGCTGGATGAACGGGTTCTCCGAGTTGAGCATGTCCTCGGCGGGTCCCGCCTCGACGATCCGCCCCTTCCACACCACGTTGAGATAGTCGGCGACGCGGCGGGCCATCATCACGTTGTGGGTGATCACGCAGAACGTCGGCAGGTGCTCCTTGTTCTGCTGCTTGGCCTCATCCATCATGTCCCGGTGGACCTCCTGGATCAGCTCGCCCAGAAGCGAGGTCCGCACGGGATCAAGCCCCGAGTCCGGCTCGTCGAACAGCACGATGCTCGGCTCCAGCACCAGTGCGCGGGCGAACCCGGCGCGCTTGCGCATCCCGCCTGAGAGCTCGTTGGGGTACTTGTCGCGCGAATGACCGAGCCCGACCTCGTCGAGCCGGCGGCCGACGATGTGCTCGATCTCGTCCTCGCCCTTCTCCGTGTGCTGGCGCAACGGGAACGCAACATTGTCGTACAGGTTCATCGACCCGAACAGCGCGCCATCCTGGAACAACAGGCCGAACTTCTTGCGCATCTCGAACAGGTCGTCGTCGCGCATGTTCGGCACCGACTGGCCGTGCACAAGCACATCCCCGTCGTCGGGGTACAGGAGACCGACCATGTGCTTGATGCACACCGACTTGCCTGTCCCCGACGGGCCCAGGATCATCGACACCATCCCCTCCGGCAAGCCCATGTTCAGACCGCGGAGGATCCGGTTGCGACCGAATGCCTTATACGTATCGATGAACTCGACCGCGTCCGGGCGACCACTCGGATACTGCCGGTAGGTATGCCACTTGTACTCCTCCTCCGAAGCACCATCGGGGGGCGAGGGGCGCGGTGGCTGCTCGTCGACAACGGATACGCGCGAGGGCACTGGCACGGCCGCGGGCTGCTCTCCAGCGGCGTTCTCGCCATCATCCGAGCCTGGACCTACGAATCTGTAACTTCCCATTTCATCCTCCGATTGGTGCCCTCGGGTTCGCTCCCCAGAATAGCTGCGTCCCGAGCATGCCGATGATGTGCACGGACACGATGTTCAAGACCATCGACTTCGCCGTCGCCGTGCCGACGCCGACAGGCCCACCACTCGCGTTGTAGCCGTAGTAACACCCGACCAGCACGATCACCGTCGCCATGCACATGGCCTTGATCACGCTGTACAACAGATCCGGTGGATTCTGGAACTCCCAGAAGATGAGGAAGAATCCTCCTGACGACACGTCCCCGATCTGCTGGACCACGACAAGGTAGCTGGCGAAGAATCCGGCCCCGATCGAGCAGATGTAGACGAACGGCAGTACGAGCCAAGCGGCGAGCAGGCGAGTGGCGCAGAGGAAGGTGATTCCGCTGATGCCCATGACCTCGAGCGCGTCGATCTCGTCGGAGATCCGCATCGAGCCGAGCTCCGCGACGATCCCGGTGCCCACCTTCGCGGCCATCATGTAACCGAACGCATACGGCACCAGCTCACGCAGGTCGCACCAGGCGGCGAACACCCCGGCGTATGCCGGAACGCCGTTGGCGCTGTCGAAATAGGCGCCCTCGACCCCACACTCGAGCCCAATGATGAACACCAGCCCCCAGATCACGAGCGTCGAGGAGACGATCAGGATCCCGGACTGGCGCAGGACCTCGCCGAAGAACCTGAACACGCGCAGCCCGTAGACCTCGCGGAGCACGCGGCCGCAGAAGCCGACGATGTCTCCGAACGTCTCGATCAGGGCGCGCGGGGATTGGTAGATGGACTCCATTACCTTGGACCCCGGGACGAGCAGAGGGTGTGCGAGCTCACGCGATCACCTCGGGATCGTCGTCAGTGCGGGATGGGTGGCAAGCAGCGTCTGCGTGAATGCGTAGTTGAATGCGAACACGCCCAGGAACGCGATCACCACAGCCTGGTTGACGGCGCGGCCTACGCCCTCCGCACCTCCTGAGGCAGTCATCCCCTTGTAACAGCAGACGATCGCGATGATCCCGCCGAAGATCGTGGTCTTGACCACGGAGCCCCAGAGGTCCACCGTCGAGGCGTTGTTGAAGAAGGTGGCGAAGAATGGGCCGAGTGTCGCGTGGTTGACGAGCGTCGCAAGGATCCCGCCGAAGATGCCGAACAGCAGGGCGTAGACGTCGAACAGGCCGGTCAGCAGCATCAGCGCCAGGAACCGCGGGACGACGAGGTTCTTGATCGGATCGACCCCGAGGACCTGCAGCGCGTCGAGCTCCTCGCGGATCTTGCGCGCTCCGAGGTCGGCGGTGATCGCAGTGCCCGCCACGCCCGCGAGGACGATCGCGTCGACGAACGGGGCGAACTCGCGGATCGAGGCGAGCACGAAGAAGCCACCGAGGCGGTCGATCGCTCCGAACAGCACCAGGAAGTTGGCGGCCTGGAGGCCCGGTGCGCCATACCCGAACGCCACCGTCGAGACCAGCAGCGGGAACCAGCACAGCTTCAGGCCGAACAGGAACTGGCCGACGAACTCGCTTCCGTAGGGATACGGCGGCCGGACCGCCGACACCAGCGTTCGCGCGGTCAGAATCATCATGTTCCCGACCTCTTCGAGCACGTTCTTGGTGGGCAAGAACGCTCTGTCGGCGACTGCTCTGATCAATGGGTTTGCTCCTCCCCGTCCGCAGGCGGTGGAGTCGGCCGGCGCCGACTCCATTGGAGGAATTGGCAGAGCCACATCCTCCAAAGGACCCAGGGGGTACGAACCGCCTTTGGCTAGCGTATTGACCTATCGCCCCGGATGCCAAGCTTGAACCGGTGCAACCGGCCTGTCACCGCGAATCGCCGTGGTATGTTGCGGTCGCGGTGCCTGGGCGGAGAGCGACGATTGCGACGATGACTGCCAGTACGGTCGTCGGGCTGGTGCTGACCGGCTGCGGTGGCGGATCCAACCAGGCATCGAGTGAGCCGAGTGGGAACTTTCCCGTCGACGTCGCGGCCGCCACCTTCCCGGCCGACCAGCGACTCGCCGAGCACACCGACATGGTGATCGCGATCCGTAACGCCGGCACGAAGCCGATCCCTGACATCGCGGTCACGATCACCGACGCCAACGAGGGTACGGGCGCCCAGGCGTTCAGCGAGGATCTCGACATGCCGGGCGTCGCGTATGCATCGCGACCGGTGTGGATCCTCGACCAGGCGCCGTGCCCGGCCAATGCCTCGGACATCACGAGCGACGGAGAGTGCGCGCCGCTCGATCAGGGTGTCCGCCAGACGGGCGGTCCGGGCGGCGCGGTCACCGCGTACTCGAACACCTGGGCGATGGGGCGGCTGAAACCCGGCCAGATCGCTACGTTCAAGTGGGGCCTCACACCAGTGAAGGCCGGCGTCCACGTGGTCCACTACCAGATCGCCGCCGGTCTCAATGGGAAGGCGAAGGCCGTGGCCGGAGGTGGTCAGCCCGTCAACGGAACCTTTGTGGTGAAGATCGCGTCGGCGCCTCAGCAGTCGTACGTGAACGACGCAGGGCAGGTCGTCAATCAGCCCTAGCCGCGACCCCGGCCTTCAGGTCGTGGGTTGCGGGCCGCCCGGGGAGAGGGAAAAACCGGGCGGCCCGCCCACCGCGATGACGAACGCTCAGAGCGCCGCCAGAACGCGCGGGTGGGCCTGGAGCGTGTCCTCTCCGACTTCACCCGTGCGAATGCGATACGCCTGCTCGACCGGCAGAACGAACACCTTGCCGTCGCCGATCGACCCGGTGCGGGCGTGTCGCAGGATCGTGTCCACGATCGTCGGCGCGTCGCCATCGGCGACTGCGCACTCGATCTTCACGTTTGGACGAAGATAGGCCCTGCCCTGGGCCGCGAGTTCGCCGCCAGGCGAACTCGCAATGCCGTCGGCGCCAGCCGACGGCACGCCTTCCTGCCGGCCGGAGCCCTGAGCCTCGCATGCCGTGACGCAGGGAAAGCCGAGCTCCAGCAGCTCGGAGCGAATGGGCTCGAAAGTCTCCTGGCGGACGTATGCCATCACCATCTTCATCTGCGATCAGTATTGGCCCGGTGGGCGGTGGCGTCTTTGGCCACGTGGAGAAAGATCGGGATCGCGAGTGCTCCCGAGCGCCGTACGCCGCCCGGCGTACACGTTCGCCGTTGATTTGGCCATGTGGATAGTGACCTGTGCTTCCATCCTTCCATAGGCTTCCGAACTCACGTCTTACCGGACCACATCAGCGTGCCCCCGCCGCCGGGGCCCGCAAGGAAGGATCGATCACGCGTATGCCCCGGATTCGCCAGCAGAACGTCATCGCCGCGCAGTGGACCCCGAACGGTGGCGCCCTCGGCGCGCCTGACCTCACTTCACCCGACAACCAGGTCTTTGGCATCAACGTCTTCAGCCCTGCCGTGCAGCGCCAACGGCTGCCCAAGGACGTCTACCGCGCGCTGTCGAGGACCCTCGCAAAGGGCGAGGCGCTCGACACATCGCTGGCGGATGCGGTGGCGCTGGCGATGAAAGAGTGGGCGCTCGAGAAGGGCGCCACCCACTACAGCCACGTCTTTCAGCCGCTCACCGGGCTGACCGCCGAGAAGCACGACAGCTTCTACGGCCCGACCGGCGAGGGCACCGCTCTGGCCTCGTTCTCCGGCAAGGAGCTGATCCAGGCCGAGCCCGACGCCTCTTCGTTCCCGACCGGCGGCCTGCGCGCGACGTTTGAGGCTCGCGGCTACACGGCGTGGGATCCGACCAGCCCAGCGTTCATCCTGGAGAACCCCAACGGGGCGCTGCTCTGCATTCCGACCGCGTTCGTGTCGTGGACCGGCGAGGCGCTGGACCACAAGATCCCACTGCTGCGCTCGATGGACGCGCTGTCGAAGTCGGCGATTCACGCCCTGAAGCTGCTGGGCTCCCATGCAACGCGCGTCTTCACAACGGTCGGCCCCGAGCAGGAGTACTTCCTGATCGACGAGCAGTACTACTTCGAGCGTCCGGACCTCGTGATCACCGGCCGCACGCTGTTCGGCGCCAAGCCGCCCAAGGGACAGGAGCTCGACGATCACTACTTCGGGTCGATCCCGGAACGCGTGCTCGCGTACATGATGGACACGGAGCGCGAGCTGGCCAAGCTCGGAATCCCGATCAAGACGCGCCATAACGAGGTTGCGCCGGCGCAGTACGAGGTCGCACCGATCTACGAGAACTCCAACGTCGGCTCCGACCACCAGCAGCTGACCATGTCGATCATGCAGAAGGTCGCCCGTCGCTACGGCCTCGTCTGCCTGCTGCATGAGAAGCCGTTCGCCGGGATCAACGGCTCGGGTAAGCACAACAACTGGTCGATGGGGACCGATGACGGCGAGAACCTGATGGACCCGGGCGACACGCCGCACGAGAACCTCCAGTTCCTGTTCTTCTGCGCCGCCGTCATTCAGGCGGTCAACAAGCACCAGGGTCTGCTGCGGGCGTCGATTGCCTCGCCTGGGCAAGACCACCGCCTCGGCGCCAACGAGGCGCCGCCGGCGATCATCTCGATCTTCCTCGGCGCCGAGCTGCAGAAGGTCTTCGAGGCGATCGAGCGCGGCGAGATCGGAGAATCCACGCCGGAGTCGTTCCTCGGTCTCGGCACGCCGGTCCTGCCGCCGCTGCCGCTGGACGGCGGCGACCGCAACCGCACCAGCCCGTTCGCGTTCACCGGCAACAAGTTCGAGTTCCGTGCGCTGGGTTCGAGCATGTCGCTGTCGCTCCCGAACACGGTGCTGAACACGATCGTCGCCGAGGCGATCGACTACTTGGCCGAGGAGCTCGAGGACGCGCTCAGCGCCGGCAAGAGCCTCGAGGATGCGCTCCCCCCGATTCTCCAGAAGAGCTACGCCGCCAACAAGCAGGTTGTGTTCGATGGCGACGGTTACTCGCAGGCGTGGCACGATGAAGCCGCGGCACGTGGGCTGCTCAACCTCCCCTCGACGGTGGACGCGCTGCCGTTCCTGATCAACGACGAGACCGTCACGCTGTTCTCCAACTACGGGGTACTGAACGAACGCGAGCTCCACTCGCGCTACGAGGTGTCCCTGGAGCAGTACGTGACCAAGATCAACATCGAGTCAGAGACCGCCTCGTCGATCGCCCGGACGATGATCCTGCCGGCGGCGGCCCGCCATGTGGCGGAGCTGCTCGCAGCGCAGCTGCCGGAGCTGGCGTCCGAGACCGAGGGGCTGCTCGGATCGTTCGTCGAGAAGATCAAGGCACTGGAATCGGCCAACCTCGATGAGAGCCATCCGGACAGCGAGGACATCCTCGACGCCGCCAAGTACATGCACGACACGGTGCTGCCCGCGATGGGCGAAGTCCGAGTTGTTGCCGACACGCTCGAAAAGATCGTCGCCGACGATCTCTGGCCGCTGCCGAAGTACTCGGAGATTCTGTTCATCAAGTAAGGGGTCGGGCGAGAGGCTCGACCCCCCCGGCCGGCAGTAGTCTCGAGCGGTCCGGCTCCCGGCTGGACCGTTCACAACTTGAACGCAGGACTACCGTGGGAGGCCATTGCGGCTGATCCGGGGACCTGGGCAGAATGCGCGAGCACTCCGGGTGTCCACGGGTTCGTGGGTCTGCGTCTGGGGTCGGGACGGGGTCGGCACGACACCCGCACTTGTTCTCTTACAAACACGGAGTCGAGCCTTCAATGAGACGGTCTTTCGGTCTGCTGGTCGCACCTGTTGCCACGGTCCTCGCCTTGCTTGCACTCGTCGGGATCCCCTTGCTCTCCGGCGGCTCCTCTGCCTCGGTCGCCTCGGCGGCGACGACGTCGCAGCAGATCGGCCTGAAGGTTCTTCTGATCACCGACAGCACGGCTAACAGCCAGATCGCCTACGCGGACTGGGAGAACACGCTAAAGCGTGAGGGCGTGCCGTTCGATTCGATGGTCACGAACGATGCGAGCCCGGGCAGCGTGCCGCTGCCGGCGTTGTCGAGCACCCTCCCCAACGGGACGCAGGTCGCCAACTACGAGGGTGTCGTCGTGGCGACGTCGGGGACCCTGGGCCTGAGCACGGCGCAGTACACGACGCTGCAGACCTTCGAGCACCAGTTCTCGGTGCGCGAGGTAGCCGCATATGTGGTCCCGAGCAGCGACTACGGCCTGACCGCTCCTAACCCCGCGGGCGGCGGAGCCATGTACGCCTCCAATACGCCCCTGACGCTGACCGCGGCCGGCGCGAGCGTCTTCCCGTATCTCAACAAGGTCTCGCTCGACCCCTGCACGACGTGCACGTTCGGATACGACGGCACGCCGCTGACGGGCTCGGCGCTGCCAAAGGGCGCGAGCGTCCAAACGCTCATCTCGGGTCCCAATTCGAGCTCGCTGCTCGGCATCTACACGAGCGCCGACGGCCGCGAGACGATGTATCAGACCTTCAATCAGAACCCGTACCTGCTGCAGAGCGAGCTGCTGCGTCACGGAGAGCTCGCCTGGCTGGCGCGGAGCACCTACTTCGGCGATCAGCGCAACTATCTCGAGACGGACATCGACGACAACTTCCTCTCCGACGACAGCTGGGACACCACGACGCATTCGACCGACTACACGCCTGCTGACGCGTTGCGCGAGACCGGCACCGACGTGATCAACGCCGCGAAGTGGTCGGATTCGAACACTTTCCGGATCGACGATCTCTTCAACGGTGGCGGCAGCGTGGCATGGGCGGGCGACAACGGCTCCGATCCGCTGCTGGCGCAGTTCCAGACGACCTGCTCTTCGAACTGCGGGCCGGGTAACGCCGGGGCCGGGAAGTCGTACGCGAACTCGTTCGGTTGGATCAATCACACCTGGGATCATCCGAATCTCGATCAGGGTTGCGCGACGCAGGCCTATATCGAGGCTGAGATCCAGAACAACACGAACTGGGCCGCGAGCGCGCCGGGTGGCACGCTCGGCGATCCGACCGCGACGACCGGTGGTCTCGGATTGACCGCGGACGCGACTGGCGCGACAGCGCTCGGGGCGGAAAACCCGGGTGTGGTGGTCACCGGTGAGCATGCGGGCCTTGCGAATCTGATCCCGGGCAACCCGGGCATCGTCGATCCGCCCGAATGGGACGCCACGACGGTGAACACGACGGGCGGCACACTCGCGGCCGGCACGTACGAGTATGCGATCACGGATGACTTCACGATCGGCGGGCCGCAGTCCTCGGCGTCCGAGACACAGGACGTGCTGACGGTGCCGGGGTCTGTCACGTTGACGTGGGGGGCGGTCTGCCACGCGGCGGAGTACAAGATCTATCGTGAGAACCTGGCCACGCCGGGGACGTGGGTGCTGCTCTCGACAATCGAGGCGCCGACGACGGCTCCGCCGAACAGCTCGTTCGGCGACCCAACGTCGACCTCGCTGGTCGGAAACGGTGGTGCGCTGGAGCAGACGCTGACCGATACGGGTACCGCCGGCACGGCTGCCACTGCCCCGTCGACGACCACGAACCTCGCGGTCGAGAGTGCGTATGAGCAGAACACGCTGCTGCCGGCCGCGTTCACGGCGATCGGGCTGACGGCGTTCGGCGCCGACGCGTCCAAGCCGTACCCGAACCCGGCGACCGCGACGTTCGCCACCGGCTCCCCGCCGGCGAGCCAGTTCGCGGCCGGGCAGACGTTCATTGATGGTGGCGCGCAGGCGGTCCCGCGCTACCCGACAAACATCTACTACAACGTCTCGACCGAGGCTCAGGAGGTCGACGAGTACAACTACCTGTACCTCCCCCCGCCGGCCGGCGACTGCGTGAACAGCGCTACCACCACCTGCTTGACCGCGGCAGCAACGTTCGCCGACATCATCGGCAGCGTCGACACGGGGATGTTCGGGCACATGATGGGCAACGACCCACGGCCCGATTACTTCCATCAGACGAACATGATGGGGATGCCGCCGGCAGGGTCCGAGGCGGGGACCGGTGACCTACCGCCCTCGGCGTGGACGCCACCCGCGACGGCGCCCGCCACCGGCGACGGCCTCTACTACTCGACGATGGACCCGCTCCTCTACCAGTACGACGAGTTCTTCAGCGTTCCGCTCATCCAGCCCACGATGCTGCAGATCGCCAGCCTCCTCGCCGAGCAGTCGGCATGGGCGGGGACGACGGCAGTCACCGCCAACATCGAGGGCAACGTGGTCACGGTCACGAACTCGAGTGGTGGCGCAATCGAGACCCCGCTCACGGGGATCAGTGGCGTGGGCTCCCCGTATGGCGGCACCCAGTCAGGCTGGATCAGCGTGCCCGCCGGCACCAGCACGTATACGGCGCTCGCCGCCTGGCCGGCCCAGCCGTCCGGTCCGGTGATCGTCACGCCGCCGATGGGCCCGGCGCCGGGAAGCATCGCGAAGGTCGAGCCCAAGCTGACCACGA
>Ga0302325_10020222_pt1 | contig 13968 bp, 14 predicted proteins | sample Palsa_T0_2_FD_201948 | JGI IMG/M metagenome (GOLD analysis project Ga0302325, IMG submission 201948) | Peat permafrost microbial communities from Stordalen Mire near Abisko, Sweden - Palsa_T0_2 | ecosystem: Environmental > Terrestrial > Soil > Palsa > Peat permafrost | place: Sweden: Abisko... | reverse complement strand
GGGAGTCGAGGTCGCCTCTGTCGATCACTACGACGCCGACGGTGTCATCTCTTTGGCCTTGCTCTGCGTCGAGGGGCTCGCCGCCGATCACGGTGCGCTTCTCGTCGAGGCGGCCCGGGTGGGGGACTTCGACGTCGTCGCTGACCGTCGTGCCGCGCTCGTGGCCTTCGGCCTGGGCGCGTTGGGTGATGTCGGCGAGGCGCTGGCGACGTTGCCGGGGCTCGTCCAAGACCCCGAGCGCTACCGGGCGCTGTGGAAAGAGGAAGCCGACGCCTTCGACGCGTCGGTACGCGCCCTGTCCGAGGGATGGGCGTCGATCGAAGAGCGTCCGAACCACGATCTCGCGGTCGTGCGCGTCGACACGTCGCATCCCGACGCGTCGCGAGCGGCATGGGACACAGCACCGCTGCACCGCGCCGCGGTGCACTCGGCCACCGAGCGGCTCCGGGTGGCGACCATGGCCCAGGACAGTGAGGCCCAGGGCGCCGTGGAGCTGCGCTACCGCTACGAGTCGTGGGTCCGCATGGTGAGCCGTCGGCCTCGGCCCCGCGTCGACCTCGGGCCGATCGCCACCGAGCTCACCCGATCCGAGACCGGTGGCGGCCGCTGGGTGTTCGACGGGGCCGGGGCCATCACAGGTGCGTTACATCTCGCCCCTGGCACCACCAGCTCGCTCGACCCCGAGGAGGTGCTGGACGCCGTGTGCCGGGAGCTCGAGTCCCTCGACGCCGGACCACCGGCTTGGGACCCGTACGCGCCGAGCGGGGTCCGCGCCTGAGCTCTACTCGGCCCTGAGCTCTACGCGATGGGGAGGTCCCACAGGGGGAACCACCGCGTCAGGTCAGGCTCCATGGGGAGGTCGTCGGCGAGCATCCCCTTGAGCCGGAGCTCGAGCTCGTTGTCGCGTTGCTCGTCACCCATAGGGGCGAAGGGATAGAAGGTTCCCTGCTTCGCCAGGTACACGATGTACAGGGGACGGGTGATGGCGTCGGCCTGGCTCCCACTGGCATCGGGAGCACCGGCGTCAGCGGTCGTCTCGGTTCCGTCGGTGGGCCCGGGGGCGAATCCGAAGACCGAGCACAGCAGCTGCGTGCTCCATCCCGCGTCTTGGAGCGACGAGTGCACCATGTGCACCCTCGTGACGAGGTCGTCCACCGCTTTCGCCTCGACGATGATCCACCGGTAGCCGAACTTGTCCCCCACGTGGCGCACCGTGGGGACGTCGGGGGCGCCCGAGGCCACCGGGGTCGGGGGCTTCGAGGCGCCCACCCCGGCCGCGCCAGTCGCAGCGGCCACACCGGCCGGAGGGGTCCCGACGGTGGTGCCCGGGTCGTCGGGGGTGGTGAGCAGCTGCTCGAGCTCGGCTTGCATCTCAGCGAAGGGTTGGCCCGACGGTGGCTTGAAGCAGACCCCCGCCCGTCCGGTCGGCACCAGGCCCGAGGTGACCTGCAAGGTGATGGCCGCGTTGGGCAGGTTGAACAGGGCGTCCAGGTTGGCCCGGACCGGCTTGGTCCGGCCCAGCAAGGTGTCGAACAGGCCCATCAGCGCGTGGAGGGCGGCGGGAGGCGCAGCGCGTCGCTCAGAAGCACCACGTCACGAAGAAGGACCACGTCGCTCAGAAGCACCGTCATCCGGGCTGGTTCATCTCGGCTTCGAGCTTGGCCAGCTGGTCCAGACGCTTCTGCAGCGGCGGGTGGGTCGAGAACAAGGTGGAGAGGCTGGTGCCCTTGGCCAGGGCCGGGGTGAAGTAGAACGCGTTGAAGTGCTCGGCCGAGCGTAGGTCCCGGGTCGGTATGCGCGACATCTCCCCGCTCACTTTCACCAGGGCCGAGGCGAGCAGCGACGGCCTGCCGATGAGGATGGCACCCGAACGGTCCGCCGCCAGTTCGCGATAGCGCGACAGCGCCATGGTCAGCAGGAAACTGATGGCGTAGATGATGGCGGAGACGACGATCACGGCCAGCTCGACCATGGCCGCCTGCCCGGCGCCGCCGCGGTCGTTGCCTCCCCCGAAGCCGCCGAAGATCCCGGCGTAGATCGTAAACCGGGTGATGAGCCCCGCCACCATCCCGAGGAAGCTGGCGATGGTCATGATGGCCACGTCGCGGTGCGCCACGTGGGACAGCTCGTGGGCGAGCACCGCTTCGAGCTCGGGCTCGTCCAGTCGTCGCATGATGCCCCGAGTGGCGCACACCACGGCGTTCTTGGGGTTCCGACCGGTGGCGAATGCGTTGGGCATGTCGACATCCGCGATCGCCACCCGGGGTTTCGGCATGTCGGCCAGGGCGCAGAGCCGGTCGATGATGCCGTGGAGCTCGGGCTCCTGCTCGGCGGTCACGATGCGCCCGTGCATGCCGAACAGAGCGATCTTGTCCGAGAACCAGTACTGGCAGAACAGGAACACCGCCGCGATGACCAGGATCACCCCGAGGCTGAGGCCGACCGCGAAGAGGATGCCGATGACGACCGCGTAGAGCACGACCATCAACAGCCCGGTGATGAAGATCCGGACCGTGAGCCCGTGGTCGGCAGGGATGCGGCGGTCGATCGCCATCAGGAATTCACCTCGGGTGGTGTCGCTGGTTGGGTGGTCGGGGACGGGGCGGGGTCAGCCGATGCGGGCAGTGGCGTTTCGGTGGTGGCGGTCGCCGGGGGCAGGACCGCGGAAGGCGCGACAGCCAACTCGGTCTTGAGCGCGGCGAGCTCGCGTTCGACCTCGGACGTGGCGCTCACCTTGTTCAGCTTGGCCTGGATGTCGTCGGTGCTCGAACTCAGGTCGGTGAGAGCGCCGGACTCCAGGAGCTCGTCGATGGCCCCGGCCCGCGCCTGCATCTGGGAGATCTTCTCCTCGGCGCGCTGCATCGTGGCGCCCGCGTCGCTCATGGACCCCGAGATGCCTGCCACGGCCTCGCCGATGCTGGACTGGGCCTGGGCGGCGGTATAGGTCGCCTTCAAAGTCTCCTTGCGCGTCCGGAACGCGGCCACCTGGGCCTGGAGGCGCTCGGACGTCTCGACCAGCTTGTCCTGCTGGGCCGCGATCTGAGAGTGCTGGGTCTCGAGCTCGGTGAGCTCCTCGGCGATGGTCGCCCGCCGGCTGAGGGCCTCGCGGGCCAGGTCCTCGCGGCCCTGTCCGAGTGCCAGACGGGCTTGCTCCTGGAGCTTCGACGCCTGTTGCTGGAGTTGGGTGGCCTGGATCTCGACGCGCTTTTTGGCCGTGGCCACCTCGGCGATGCTGCGTCGCATCTTCTGGATGTTCTCGAGCTGCTTCTCGTACGACAGGTCGAGGGTGTCCCGGGGGTCCTCGACCCGGTCGAGCAGCTTGTTGGTCTTGGCCCGGAAGATGTTCAGGAATCGCTGGAAGACACCCATGGCACCAAGCAGCATAGGGGAGGGTCATCGCTTGGCAGCCGCGCCGAGCGCCTGGTGGAGCACCCTACGCACGGCCTCCGCGTGCCCGGGGCCCGACTTCCGCTCGCTTGCGCTCGGCCCGTCCCGGGGCCCGGTCGGGTGCGCCGCCGGCCTTCGCCCAGGCACGGCTCGGGCTCCTTCGAAGGCCGGGTACCGTGAGGGAGATGAGCACGCGCCTGTGTCTGCTGACCGTCCACGCCCACCCCGACGACGAGGCGTCGAAGGGGCCCGCGACCGTGGCGCGCTATCACGCCGAGGGCATCCACACCGTGCTCGTGTGCTGCACGGGGGGCGAGGAGGGCGACATCCTCAACCCCGCCATGGACACGCCCGAGGTCCGCGCCGATCTGGGTGGTGTGCGCCGGCGTGAGCTCGAGACGGCCGCGGCGCTGATCGGCTACGACGAGCTGGTCATGCTCGGCTATCGCGACTCAGGCATGAAGGACTCGCCCGCCAACGCCCACCCCGACAGCTTCGCCCAGGCACCGCTCGACGAGGCGGTGGGAAGGCTCGTGGCTGTGATCCGGCGGGTGCGGCCCCAAGTGATCGTCACCTACGAGGACGACCAGCAGGGCTATCCCCATCCCGACCATCTGCGCGACCACGAGATCTCGGTCGCCGCGTTCGACGCGGCCGGCGACGGCTCTGTCTTCCCCGAAGCGGGCGAGGCCTTCCAACCCCTCAAGCTCTATTACGTGGGGTGGTCGGCGGCCCGGATCCTGGCGATGCACGAGAAGTTCCTCGAGCTGGGTCTCGAATCACCCTTCGACGAAGCCTGGCGCGAGCGGGCGAGCAAGATGACCCGCACCTACAGCACCGCCGTGGACATCTCGGACTACGCCGATGTGCGGCGCCAGGCCCTGTTGGCCCACGCCACGCAGGTCGACCCGACGTCGCCGTTCTGGTTCGGGCTGCCCTCCGAGGTGGCCCGCACCATCCACCCCGTCGACGAGTACAGCCTGGCTCGCAGCCTGGTGGGCCCCACCGGCGACGGGGTGACCGAGGACGACCTGTTCGCCGGTGTGCGGGACCTCGCCGCTCGGTAACATGCCCCGACGACGCGCAGGGCCTGCTCCTCGGGGGCGGCGCTGAGGAAGCCGACGACCAGGGAGGACCGTATGTCGAAGTGGCTGAGCCAGGAGTGGCTCGACGAGACGAGGAAGATGGCCGAGGGCCAGCCCGAGCGTCCCGGTGCGTCGGCGCGTATGCAGTACGTGGTGACCGGCGCCCCAGACGGTGACATCGACTACTACTGGGTCCTCGAGAACGGCAAGATCACCGAGAGCCAGCTCGGCCGGCTCGACGACGCCGAGGTCACGCTCACCACGGGCTACGCCGACGCCCTCAAGATCCAGAAGGGTGAGCTCGACGCCAACGCTGCGTTCATGCAGGGCAAGGTGAAGGTGACCGGGAACATGGCCAAGGTCATGGCTCTGCTGCCCATCACGAACGCACCCGAGTACAAGACACTTCAGACCGAGATCGCGGCGATCACCGAGTTCTGATCCGGCGCGACCTGCCGCGCCTGGACCTGGGCGCCACGGGCGCCCGGGTCGCTCAGGCCCCGGAGCGCATGAGGTCGCGCAGCGGCCGGTACCCGATGAGCGTGACCCCGGCGTCCTCCAGGGCGACGCGCAGGTCACGGTCGTGCACGAGAAGCCGGTGGTCGTCGACCCGGGCCTCCCAGTCCGTGGCCATGGCCTCGAGCTCGGGACTGTCCACCGCCGGGTGCAGGTAGGCCTCGGTCACACCCGGCTTCAGGGCCGCCACCGCGTCGAGGAGGATCTGGCGGCTCCCCACCCCGGGCACGTAGACGAACTCGTCGGGGTACACCACGCCCTCCTCGGCCGCCAGGGACCGGAAGGGGAACCCGATGAGCCCTTCGGTGTCCGCCCCCGACAGGCGCAGGGGCAGCTTGAACTCCACCGCCAGGTCGAGGTACACGTCGAAGAACTCCGACTTGATCTGCATGGTGCCCATGTGGGCGTCGAGGTGACTGACGTCGAAGCCCCACAGGATGGCCCGCTCGATCTGGGCCCGGCACTCGCGGCGAACTTCGTCGAGATCGGCGTGGTCCCAGACGTCCTCGACCGTGCGGGGGAACCCTCCATCGCCATCGAGCAATGACGGAGCGTGGGTGATGGGGCCCCACCGGTACAGGTCGAACTCGGCGTTGACGGTCAGGTGTACCCCCACGTCGTCACCCCGATACGCCGCCGCCGCGCCCCGCGCCCAGGGACAGGGGACCATCAGGCTGGCGCTCGTCGCCAGGCCGTCGCGCAGCGCCTGGTAGACCCCGACGTTGGCGGCGTGGCAGAAGCCGAGGTCGTCACAATTCAGGATGAGGAGCTTGGCTTCCTCGGCATAGCCGAGTCGTTCAGCGAGCGATGCCACGCACGCGACGGTAGCGCCCTGGCCGCCCTGGCCGCCCCGGCCGTCCCACCCGGCCCCGAAACGGGCGATCAGGCTGCGTTGGCTCGGGTGTCGTCGAGCGCAGACGCTCGGGCGAGCGCGGCACGAGCCGCGGCCAGCCCGCTGCGTCCCACCCGGCGGGTGGGCTCATCGATCCGCCATTCGCTGTCGGCGGGACGGGCGGGGCGGCCGGCCAGGTCGCCAACCAAGGGAAGCTGCAGTTGGTTCTCCACGAGGGACAGGATCGCAGCCGGGTGTAACGGCCCCTTCGTGGGGGTACCAGCGCTTTCGGGGCCGAAGGTGACCACCACGCGACCACGAGATGAACACTTGGTGACGGACTGATGGTTTGAGCAGGGACTTTGTTGACTTCACGACGCCCCGGCCCCATGCTTTGCCCAGTTCAGGAGGGGCCATGGTCCACCCCCAGGGACGACATTCCTGTGGCGCGACCGTGGGACGGGCGCGCCACGCGCACTCCTCTTGACGCAGAAACGGGGAGCGGCGAGGTTGCGGTACCTAGTGAAATCGTCCCGATCACGTCGCACGTTCCAGGCGCGCGCCCGCTCCATATTGCCTGTGATCGTCAAGCCCGCAGTGGTACTCGCCATCGCGGTCGCGGCATCGTGCACGGTGTCGAGCCTTCCCGCCGGTGCGGCCCAACCCAACACCTCGACACCGGTCAACTGCACCACGCCGGTGGGATCGGACGCTACCTGCCCGAGCCCAGCGACCCAGCCCGGCGGCCTCGATCATTTCCTCTGCTACCAGGTCGCCACCGACCAGTTCACGCCGCCGCTCGTCGATCTGACGGACCAGTTCGGCCAACACGATCTGGTCCAACCGTTGTCTGCGTCGAGCCCCCACGCGTGGGACAACCAACTGTGCAATCCCGTGACGGTGACCGTCGCATCCCGGCATGGCACGGTGACAGGGCCCACCTACGGCGTGAGCAGTCCGACCGCCCATCTCTACTGCTTCACCGACAACACCGGTCGCGCGCCGCCCGTCGACGTGAGCGTCCAGAACCAATTCGGCACCACGTCGTTGGTGGTCCGCCGCTCGACACGACTCTGCCTCCCGTCGTGGAAGTTCGACCCCAACCAGAACCCGGGCAACCCCCTGGCGGCCGGCTCGACCAGCCCCGGCACGTGGACCGATCCCGCCGACCTGAACCTCAACCACTTCCAGTGCTACAGCGTGGGGTCCTCGCAGCGGGGCTTCTCCCGCGGGTTCCGCACCGTGCAGCTCGCCGATCAATTCGGCACGTCCACGGTTGCCGTCGGCCCACCGAAGGAGTTGTGTGCACCTGTCGTCAAACAAGTGGTGAGCGCGACGGGTCAGTCGACGGGAGAGGCCTCGACCATCAACAGCGACGGCCTCGACGGGGCACACCTGGTGTGTTACGCCGTCTTTGCCTTCCATCCTCGCAATGTCATGGTCGGGAACCAATTCTCCGCCCCGGCATCGTCGGCAATTCCTCAGCCGGTCCCGGTACGCGTGAAATACGCGGACCAATTGTGCCTGCCCTCGTTCAAGAACGTCATCCCACCAGCCGTCACGCCTGAGGTGTCGAACATCCTCCTCCTGCCTCTGGTGGGCGTGGTCTTCGGTGGTGGGGTCCTGGCTCTGGTGTACCGGCGCCGTCGTCGCACCTCCGAGGTGGTCTGACAGAGTCGGCACTCGGGTTGATCCTGTATCTTCGGCCCGGTGGATCGATACGGCATCACGGTTCCTTTCGACGACGTGCCGTTGGCCGAGCACGGAGCCTGGTACGAGCGCCTGGACGAGCTCGGGTACACCGACGTCTGGACGGGTGAGGCCAACAGCGCCGACGGTTTCACGCCCCTGGCCCTGGCTGCGGTGTCCAGCAACCGGCTCCAGCTGGGGACGGCGGTGGTGCCGGTCTACACGCGCGGCCCCGGGCTGCTCGCCATGCAGGCCGCCACCCTGGCCGAGCTGGCGCCGGGTCGCTTCGCGCTCGGCGTGGGCTCGTCGTCCGATGTCATCGTCGAGCGTTGGAACGCCACGCCCTTCGTCGAGCCCTACCGGCGGGTACGCGACACGGTGCGGTTCCTGCGCGCCGCGCTCAGCGGGGAGAAGGTCGACGTCGAGTACGAGACCTTCACGGTGCGCGGGTTCCGCCTGGGACGGCGCCTCGACCAACCTCCGCCGATCTACGTCGCCGCCCTGCGCCCCGGCATGCTCCGGCTGGCCGGGCGCGAGGCGGATGGCGCCATCCTCAATTGGCTGTCGGCCCAAGACGTGTCGAAGGTCGTCCCCGAAGTCGGGCCGGGCAAGGCCATCGTGGCGCGCATCTTCGTCTGTCCCACCGAGGACGCCGACCGAGCCCGGTACGTGGGCCGGATCGCCGTCGCCGCCTATCTGAACGTGGCCGTGTACGCGGCGTTCCACGAGTGGTTGGGTCGGGGCCCCCAGCTCGAGGCGATGTGGAGCGCGTGGCGCTCCGGGGACCGCAAGGCGGCCCTGGCCGCCATCCCCGACGAGGTGGTCGACGAGCTCGTGGTCCACGGGTCGCCCGACGAGTGTCGTGCGCACGTGCAGCGCTATGTCGACAACGGCGTCACCATCCCGGTCCTCGCCCTGCTGCCCGGGGGGGACGAGCTCGCCAAGGCGGTGGAGAACCTCGCCCCCGGGGTCTGAGCGGTCGGTCAGGTCGGGGGACGGGGCCCGAGGACCGCACCGAGGGCGGCGTCGATGCGAGGGTGGTCGAAGCGGTACCCGGTGGCGAGCAGTTGGGCGGGGAGGACCCGCTGGCCGGCCAGGACCATTTCCGACGCCAGGTCCGAGCCGAGCGCGACCCGCAGCGCGAAGCCCGGCACGGCCAGGACCGAGGGTCGACGCAAGGCCCGTCCCAGCGCGCGCGTGAACTCCCGGTTGGTCACGGGCGTGGGGGCCGTGGCGTTGACCGGGCCCTGCACGGCCGGCTCGTCGAGCACGTGGAGGATGGCACCGACCTCGTCGGAGAGCGAGATCCAGCTCAGCCACTGCCGGCCGCTCCCCAGCCTGCCCCCGATCCCGAGTCGAAACAGCGGCAGCTGACGCGCCAGGGCGCCTCCGCCGGCACTGAGCACGACCCCTGACCGGACCCGCACGACCCGGACCCCGGCTTCGGCGGCCGGGGCGGTGGCGCTCTCCCAGGCTCCGCACAGCTCAGCCAGGAACCCGCTGCCCCCCTCGCTGTCCTCGGTCAGCTCCTCGTCGCCGCGGTCCCCGTAGAAGCCGACGGCCGAAGCGCTGACCAGGACGGCCGGGGGCCGGCTGAGCCCGGCCAGGGTCCGGGCCAGCAGTGTCGTGGCCTGAACCCGGCTCGACACGAGCTCGGCCCGACGGGCCGTCGACCAGCGTTTGTCGCCGATCCCGGCGCCGGCCAGGTGCACGACGGCGTCGGCCCCCTCGAGGGCACCCGCGTCGATCGTCCCGGTGCCGGGGTCCCACCCGGCCTCACCCGGGGCGGGAGCCCGACGGACAAGCCGAGTCACACCGTCCCCCCGGCCGGCCAGGGCGGCGCCGACCGATCGACCGATGAGCCCGCTGGAGCCCGACATCACCACCCGCATCGCGCGCTCAGGCTACGTCGTGTTGAGCGCGGCGAGATACGAGGCGCGAGACTTCGGGCCATGGAGTCACTGGTCGCCCCGCTCATGGCGACGTCGGGGGCCACGGTGGGTGTCATCGTGGGCGTGCTCGTCGCCCTTTTCGTGGTCTTCGTCTTCTTGTCGTCGGCGATCCGGGTGGTGACGGAATACGAACGGTCGGTGTTCTTCCGTCTCGGTCACGTGCGGCCCGAGGCCAAGGGCCCGGGTGTGATCTTCCGCTTCCCGATCGTCGACCGTCTCGTCAAGGTGACGTTGCGGGTCGAGGTGGTCGACATCCCGCCCCAGGCGGTCATCACCAAGGACAACGTCACCATCCAGGTCGACGCCGTGGTGTACTTCCAGGTGGTCGACCCGGTCCAAGCCGTGCTCGGCGTCGACAACTTCCGGTTTGCCAGCCAGCGGATCGCCATGACCAGCCTACGATCGATCATCGGCCGCCACGAGCTCGACAACCTTCTGGCCCATCGCGAGGACGTGAACAACGAGTTGCGCACGGTGATCGCGGCCTCGACGGGGCACTGGGGTGTCGAGGTGCGCCAGGTGGAGCTGCGCGACATCACGCTCCCCCCCGAGCTCCTCCGGGCCATGGCTCGTCAAGCCGAGGCCGAACGCGAGCGAAGGGCCAAGGTCATCGCGGCGACCGGTGAGCTCGAGGCGAGCCAGGAGCTGTCCGAAGCGGCCGCCAAGCTCTACGAGTCGCCGGGGGCGTTGCAGCTCCGCGCGTTGCAGACCCTGGCCGAAGTCGCCAGCGAGCACAACTCCACCCTGGTGTTCCCGGTGCCGATCGAGCTGCTCACGGGTTTCATCACCCACGGGCGCGCCGCGGCCGACTCCGTGCCGCCGGTGGCCGTCATCCCCCCGGCCCCCCCGAGGACGCCGCCGCCCCCGGTGGGTCGAGGCGACAGCCCCGGTGGCTCAGGGGGCCCCGCTGGTTCGTCGGCCGAGGACCTGTGGGGTCAGGAGCCGCCGCCTCCGTCGTCGTAACGGGCTCTGATCCCTTCGTCCGCGGCGCGTACCTTGGCCGCCATGGATTCCCGGAACGTCACGTAGGCGCTCGACAGTCCCTCGTCGGACAGGGCCAGGATCCGAACGGCCAGTAGCCCGGCGTTTCGGGCGCCGTCGACGGCGACTGTGGCGACGGGGACGCCGGGGGGCATCTGCACCATGGCCAACAGCGCGTCGAGCCCACCGAGGTCACCCGACGCGATCGGCACGCCGATCACGGGCAACGAGGTGACCGCGGCCAGCACGCCCGCCAGGTGGGCCGCCTTGCCCGCTCCGGCGATCAGGGCCCCGAATCCGCGACTCTCGGCGTCGCGGGCGAATTGCAAGGCGTCGTCGGGTGTGCGGTGGGCCGAGAGCACGCGGACCTCGACGGGAACGCCGAACTCGCGCAGCGCCTCCACCGCGCCTTCCATGACCGACGCGTCGGACGCGCTTCCCATGACCACAGCCACCGATTTCATCGCACTCCTGTCGTTGTCGTCCCGCTTCCAGCGCGGGGCGGCTCCCGGCCATTCTGCCCTGTGGGCCGCCGCCGCCTCACCTCCGACGGCCCGTGCCGCGGGGAGGCGTCAGCCCGACGGGGCCACGCGGTGCAGCTCGGCCCGTAGGTGCCCGCACAGCGCCCCGATGGCCGCCATGTCGAGGGCGTTGCCGCTCCGCCATGGTGGACGACCGCGGCACTCGGCGGGAGCAAGGTGCCCTGGGGGATGAACCGGTCGATCCGGGCGTTACCTGCACGGTCATTTCGCTCTTTGTGGCGGATGAGTTCCGCTGAATCAGAAGGCCACATGACAGAGACAGCATCAGCTTCGCAGCGGTCACCGGTACTGCCCAGCTACCGAGTGCCGCACTCTTGGCCTCAGATCGTTGGGCTCGTCGGCTGAAAGTCAATACCTCGCGAAACTTCACGGTGATCCTGACCACGCACTCGGCCGCCCGCATTGACGTCGGAAAGGTTGTCCTCTTGGACCTGACAGGAGCCAGGCGAGTGACCGGAAACGCCCCCTTCCTACAGGAAGCACGCGGGCAAGCGCCCACCACGTCACGATAATGAGCCCCGTGACCGTCGGCCATCTCCACCCACCGACAATCAGGCTCAATACGCACGCAACGACTCCGGCCAGGACGCCAAGGCCCAGGACGACCATGGGCCAGGACATGAACTGCCGTCGATTCTTGCCAACGTCACTAGACACGAGAATTGGCGGTGCTTTTCACCGCTCCGACGGTCAGCAGCTCTTCTCCTTCGATGAGCATCGAGCTCTCCGGGATAGAAGACGAGGTCATGCAACGAGCGGTGGTTGCGGCAACGTGCCGCTCCCAGTGCAGACGGCGTGCCTAGGGTTGCCAAGGTCATTGGCTATTCGGCCAAGAGGTTGGGTCACGGTTCAGCGGGGTCCTCCCACGCAGCGCCGACAGGACCATGGCCGTCAGAGCAATGAGGGCGAGAAACATGGCTGATGCGTCGAAGCCCCGGGTCACGAGTGCGACCGAGGCATGTTCGGATCCAGCTGCGAGCCCGAAGATCAGACTGGAGAATGCCAGCCCCATGGCCGTCCCCATACCTCGGGTCATGTTGAGCACGCCACTGGCCATTCCGGACTGTTCCTTGGGCACAGACCCCATGATGGCGGCGTTGTTCGGTGGGGTGAACAAGCCGAGGCCGATGCCGAGGATGGCCAGTTCGATCATGATGGCGAGTAGCGAGCCATGGGCGACGATCAGCGCGCTCATCATCGCCGCCGAGATGGCCATACCAGCCACAGTGAGCGGCCGTGCCCCGAGCCGTTCGGCCAGCCGACCGGCGATGGGTGCGGTGACCCCCAAAGCGATAGGCATCACGCCGAGCATCAGGCCGCTGCGGCCTGGGCTCTCGTGAAGGGCACGCTCGAGATAGAAGGGGACTACGAACAAGGTGCCGAAGAGCACCAGGTATGAGAGCAGGCCACTTGTGATACCGGCGGTAAACGGGATCCTCTTGAATAGCGTGAGGTCGAGCATCGGAGCGGCGACGTGGCGCTCGCGATGGACGAACGTGACCCCCATGGCGACGGCTCCGAGGAGGAGCCCGATGATGACGGGAGACGTCCAGCCGGCCTTGTCGCCGAAGGACAGGGCGCAGAGCAGTGCGGCGACGGCGGGGACGAACAGGGCCAGGCCGAGCCAGTCGAAAGGCACCCGGGTCTGGAGGTGACGGCTGCGCGGGACGAGGTACCAGGCCATGACCGTACCGACGATGCCGACGGGGACATTCACGAAAAAGATCAGCCGCCAACCGCCGAGCGCGATGAGCAGTCCGCCGATGGTCGGTCCCAGGGCGAGGCCGAGAGCCTGGGCCGCTCCTTGAACGCCGATGCCGCGGCCCAACTTCTCTCTGGGGAGAGCGAGGACGAGGATCGCCACGCTGTTCGCCTGGATCATGGCCGCACCGACCCCCTGCAGGACCCGAAAGCCGTCGAGCGCGAGGAGGTTCGGGGCGAAGCCGCACAGGCCCGAGCCCACGATAAAGACGATGAAGCCGTACATGTAGAGCAGCTTGCGGCCCACCATGTCAGCCATACGACCGATGCCGGTGACAAGACCGACGAGGACCAACAGGTAGGAGAGCCCTACCCAGGTGACCGCCCCCAGACCGGCGTGGAAGCTCCGCTGCAGCGTCGGGAAGGCAACCGTCACGATGCTGGCGTCGAGCTGGTTCATGAAGGCCCCGATACAGACCGTCACCAGGACCAGCCAGTAGGCGTTGGGCCGGGCGGCAATCGACGGCGGTCGGCGATGCTCGACGAGGATGCGACGCCATCCGAGCGTTGTGGCGCTCTTCGTTCCGGTGGATGTCATCGGTTGCACCCCAGACGGCCCGGTGTCACTCAGGGTCATCGACAAACAGGTGCTTGGCGTTTTCGATGTCGTCATCGATCAAAACGACCGCTCGTCCCGAGCGATCGAGCAGGCTGGCGGCGATGCCGGCGCGATACCCGGTGGCGCAGTGCACCCACAGTCGGCCGTCGGGCAGCTCGTCGAGGCTTCCAAGCAGCGAATGCAGCGGAATGTGAGCAGAGCCGGGGATGTGGCCCAGTGCCCGCTCGTCGTCTCGTCGCACGTCGAGCACAACGGCGCCGCGCTCTCCGGCAAGGTCGTCGAAGGTCGCGGTCGGGTAACTGCCGAGGACGCTCTGCGTGGCGAAATCGCTCGGCGCCCCGGTGGCCGCACCTGTAGGCCGGTCGATCCCGATGCGGACGAGGTGTCGCTGGGCGTCGCTGATCTGTTGCGCACTCTCCCCAAGCAAGGTGAGGGGTGTCTCCCAGGGGATGAGCCACCCCAGATACGTGGCGAAGTGCTGTCCGAGGGCGATCCCGATGGTCCCCTCTACGTGCTCGGCGGCAAAGGCGCGGGAGGACCGCAGGTCGACGACCCAGTCACCGCCGGCAATGCGTCGGGCCAGCTCGACGGCGTCGGTCGGTTCCGGAGGCGACAGATCGACCGGGAGAGCTCCCTGTCGATTGAGCGGGCCCATGTGGGTGTA
>Ga0302325_10020221_pt1 | contig 13968 bp, 11 predicted proteins | sample Palsa_T0_2_FD_201948 | JGI IMG/M metagenome (GOLD analysis project Ga0302325, IMG submission 201948) | Peat permafrost microbial communities from Stordalen Mire near Abisko, Sweden - Palsa_T0_2 | ecosystem: Environmental > Terrestrial > Soil > Palsa > Peat permafrost | place: Sweden: Abisko... | reverse complement strand
TGGACCCAGGCGTATCAGTTGCCTGGTCCCGGATTCAACCTGGCCAATCCCTATGGCGGCTCCCCAACTCCCTTTGGCACCGGAAACTTCGTAGCGCCGGCTACGGTGCTCACAGTGCAGTCGGGCATGGTGCCCCCATATTCGCAAAACTGGAATCTCTCCATCGAGCGGACTATTGCCAAGGACTATCTGCTCGACGTTCGCTACGTCGGCAACAAAGGCACCCATCTCCCGCGCTTTATCGAAGCCAACCCTTCCATCTACGGGCCGGGTGTCAACGCCAATAACAACAATGAGATCCGCGAGTACACTACCTGTAACGCGGCGGGCGTCTGCAATTACGGGTCGGTCGGCTTGATCGCTGATGACTCCAGTTCCACTTACCATGCGCTGGAAGTGGCCTTCTCCCGCCAGTACGCGCACGGCCTGAGCTTCCTGGCGTCTTACTGGTATTCCAAGAGTTTGGACTATATCTCGTCGCTGAACGTCGCCGGCTCGGCGCCCACGCTGGTGGCCGGCGAAAACGACCTCGCGCAGAATCCGTTCGACCTGAGGGCGGAGCATGGTCCCTCGTTGTTCGACGCCACCCAACGCTTCGTCTTCAGCGGAAGTTGGGCTCTGCCGCGATGGCAAGGTGCTTCGGCGGCCGTCTCATTTCTAGTGAACGGCTGGCAGCTCAACACCATCGCCAGCCTGTCCACCGGAACCCCGTTTACGGTCTACGATAGCGCCGACGTCTCTCTGCAGGGCAGCGCGCCCGAGATCAGCGGCTTCTACTCCAGCCGGCCCGATCTGATCTCCAATCCGAACGTGGGGCAGCCGCACACCGCCAATGAATGGGTGAGCCGCGCGCCCTTCCTCCAACTGAACCCGACGACGCAGGCCGGACAGTTCGGCAATGAAGGCCGCAACGTGGTGCGCGGACCGGGTATCGAGGATGTGGACCTATCGCTATTTAAGTATTTCAGGATCAGTGAGACCAAACGCGTGCAGTTCCGCGCGGAGTGCTTCAATTTGCTCAATCACGCGAATTTGGGACTGCCCGAGAACGACCTGGAATCGCCCGCATTCGGACAGATTCTGCAATCCGGGCCGCCGCGGCTGATGCAACTAGCGGTGAAGTTCCTGTTCTAGCGGAGTCTGTTGAAGAACGGCGGCTTTTGGTACTCAGCGGTTCGGGAGGAAGACTCATGGGTGCGGTGGCGTTACGAGCGTCCGGAACGGCTGGAACATTTCCGCTCGCGAGGAAATCCCATCCGGAAATGGAAATGCATCAGGAGAAGGCGTATCATGCCCATACCAACTGAGCCGATCGGCAGTATTCCTCGTCCTCATGAACTCATCGAAGCTCTTGGGAAGTTGAGCACCGGTGGATTGAAGCAGTCCGAATATGAGCAAGTTCTCGACGCCGCGGTACACGACACGATCCGCCGATTCGAGAAAACGGGATCGCCTGTAATAACGGATGGGGAACAGGCGAAACCCAGCTTTGCGACTTATCCCCTTACGGGCCTCAGTAGCCTCGCCTCCGATGGCGTTACAATTACGTTTGCCGACGGGCACACGCGTCAACTTCCGAGGCTTACCGCCGGACCTTTCCGGTATGGGATCTACGCCGAGACCTACTTGAAGAATGCGATGCGGCTCACACGCCTTCCGGTAAAGCAGGCTGTTATTTCAGTTTCCGCTTTGAGCCTGATTTATGGGGATGCATCCATCCCGGGTTACTCGAAGGAGCAGTTCGAGAAGGATCTGCTGGACGAAGCCGAGTCAGACATCCGCCGCTGCCTCACAGCAGGAGCGCACTGCGTTCAAATCGACTTTACGGAGGGACGATTATCTCTGAAGCTGGATCCGAGCGGAGGACTCTTACGGCGATTCATCGAGTTGAACAATCAGGTTCTCCACCGGTTCACCCCGGAGGAGCGATCGCGCATCGGGGTCCACAGTTGTCCAGGCGGCGACAGGCACTCCACGCATAGCGCTTCAGTGGATTATGCGGAACTTCTGCCCGCGCTATTCTCGCTTGCGGCGGGGCGCTTCTACCTTCAGTTGGCCAGCGAGCCCGACCGGAAGTACGTGCTCGGGCTGATCAAAGAGAATCTACAGCCAGATCAGGTGGTCTTCGTTGGGGTGGTGGATCCCATCGTTTCCCGAATTGAGTCGCCACGTGAGGTTTCTGCCGCTGTCATGGAGGCGGCCGCCTTTATTCCTCCAGACCGGTTGGGCACCACGGACGACTGTGGTTTCGCGCCCTTCGCCGATGATGTCTCCACCGGTCGTGAGACCGCCTTCGCGAAGATTCGGGCGCGGGTAGAAGGCACTCGTCTGGCAGAACGGGAGATGGGCTTGTGACGGGCGCACTCCTCAGTCCACAGCGGCGCCCTTGGTCGCGAAGGATAGCGCGCTGGCTTCTCTTCTCCGTGTCACTCGTGGTGCTCGTTTATCTTTCCCTATGCGGGGGACTTTACTGGGCCATGTGGCAGCCCCCCGACGTCTTCGGGCGCTTCATGATGAGGATAACCAAACTTCCCTCGGCGGTCGGAATGGTATTGCCGTTCGAGACACTTTGGATGCGGGCTCGCGCCGGCAAGTTGCACCCCGGCGATCTGACACCGGACTTCACCCTGCCGACGCTCGACCATAAGAGTAAGGTCCAGCTCTCGTCCTTCCGCGGCTCGCGGCCCGTGGTCCTGGTATTCGGCAGCTACACTTGACCGCCATTTCGCCGGGAGGTTCCCGCGCTCAATAAGCTCTACGATTCCTATCGGGACCGGGTAGCGTTCTACGCCGTGTATATTCAGGAAGCGCATCCCAGCGATATATGGCAACAGCGCAGCAACGTCAAAGAAGGCGTGGTATTTGCTACACCTCGAAGCGAGGGAGAGCGGGTGGAGATTGCGGAGAGTTGTGTACGCACCCTGGGAATCCGTTTTCCCGCCCTGATAGACGGCATGGACAACTCGGTCGAGCGTCAATATACGGGCTGGCCCGATCGCCTGATGTTGATCGACACCGACGGCCGGCTCGTTTTTAAGACCGAGCCGGGTCCGTTCGGATTCAAACCGGCCCAATTGGAAGCGGCTCTGCAGCGCCTCTTGCACTGAAGGTTCCGGCCTGGCCCTCACTAAGAAGCAGCTACTATCTACTCTCTTTCAATTATTGTTCGGGGCAACTCGCGTTCGTATGATTGACGAAAGTCTCACGCACATGCTCAAGAGGGTGGAAATGACTGTTACGCGACTTTCTCTGTTACCGGTGTTTTTGCTGCTCGCGGCAGGAACGATATTGGCTCAGGATCCGGTCGGCGTTCTGGAAGGAACGATAACCGATCCGAATGGTGGGACTGTAGGTGGAGCCGTAGCGACTGTCACTAACCTGCAAACCGGCCTCACCAAACAAGCATTAACGGCAAATGACGGGCTCTACAGGCTGCCGGTGCTTCCAGTGGGCAACTACAGCCTGACCGTAAAAGCCGCCAAGTTTTCGACGTTTGTTCAGCAGCCGATCGAAATCCAGGTCAGCAAGACAGTGCGCGCCGATGTCTCGCTACGGGTGGAAGGCCTCAACGATACCGTGAACGTAACGGCGGACGCGGATCTGGTCGATACATCCACGAACACTCTCGGCAAGGTTGTCGATGGCAAGGAGATTCTCGACCTGCCGTTGAATGGCCGCAATTTTACGCAGCTCGGTCTGTTGCAGACCGGCGTGGCTCCACTGACGGCTGGAGTTCTGAAGCTCGGCGGATCTCTGCGGGCTGACCAGGCTTATACGGTGAACGGGCAACGTCCGGAGTCGAACAACTATCTTCTCGACGGCGCGCAGAACATGGACCGCATGGACGGTGCGTACGCATTGAAGATCCCTGTGGACGCCATCGCCGAGTTCCGAATTCTCACTCTAAACGCACCTCCCGAGTACGGCGGTTTCACGGGTTCCACCACCAGCGTAGTAACACGCGGTGGCGGGAACCAGGTCCACGGCACCGCATACGAGTTCTTTCGCAATGACGTGCTCGATGCCAGGAACTTCTTCTCGCAATCGGTGGAACCGCTGCATCAAAACCAGTACGGTGCCACGACAGGCGGCCCCATCAAAAAGAATCGCGTTTTCTTCTTCGCCTATTACGAGGGTTTCCGCAACCGCCAGGGCGTGACGAACACGGCTACGGTTCCGACTCCGGCTGAGCGCGCCGGCAATTTTTCCGGGCTTGCTTCCCCGCTGGTCAACTATGCGCAGGGAGGCGTAGCGGTACCCGGCGGGATGCTCACGCCGGGAAGCATCAATCCGATTTCGCTGAATCTGCTCAGCCTGTATCCGTTGGGGAATGTGACGCCGTCTATCTTTACCTCAACGCTGGTCACGCACAACGACGACGACCAAGCCGGCGGGAGGCTGGACCTAAACCGGTCCGACAACGACCAGTTGTTCGCCCGTTACTCCTGGTCATCCGGCACAAATCTGAATCCCATCTCGATTCGCGGCACGCCCTTGCCCGGATTTCCGACGCGGGACAATCTGACCGCCCATTCGGCGGTGCTTTCGGACGCTCATATGTTCTCACCGCACGTGAATAACCTGGCGCGTCTATCGTTCTTCCGCTACACCTTCGATTTCGATCAACGGCTCAACCAGACGCCTCCTTCCGCCTACGGGTTTGATTTCGCGTCGGCGTCGGCCCTCGGCCAGGGCGCGCCGTTTTTCAACATTAGCGGCTATTCATCGATCGGCGGGGCCAGCAGCGGCCCGCGCGATTCCACGCAGAACTCGTATGAATTCGACGAGGGCCTCTCGTGGCTGCATGGCCGGCACTCCATGAAGTTCGGCGGAATGTTTCAGCGCACGCAGCTGAACGTTTTTCAGGCGACCGTGCCCAACGGCTTGATCATCTTTTCGCCGTCGTTCCCCACGTCGGACGCTTTCGCGAATTTCCTGCTGGGCAGCCCGGTAGTGTTTTACCAGGGCATCGGCGATTTCGATCGCGGACTGCGCAACTGGGCGACGGGCCTCTACTATCAGGATGAGTGGCACGTGAGCCGTCGCTTCACGCTGAACTATGGACTCCGCTGGGATATTATCACTCCCAATACGGAGATCCGGAACCGTCTGAACACCTTCGTTGCCGGCGTACAGTCGCTAGTCGAGCCAGAAGCGCCGTTAGGCGTTCTTTTCCCGGGCGACCCGGGCATCGGTCCAGGCTTGGCGCCCAATTACTACAAGGCGTTCCAACCCAGAATCGGGCTCGCCTGGGATCCCACGGGCAAGGGATCGTGGTCCATCCGGTCGGCCTACGGAATCTTCTACGACCCGTTTTCAAACGGCATCAACATAGCATCGAATCCTTCCGTCAGCGCCGCGCCATGGGCGCAATTCGACCAGTTCACAGGCAACATCAACTTCGCGAATCCCTATGCCGGCCACGCACCGCCCACACCTGGCACATTCGCTTCCCCTTCGACCATCCTCGCTATGGACAGCACGGCGCGTCCGCCTTACGCTCAGGACTGGAACTTGACGATCCAGCACTCTCTTCACAAGGACTACCTGCTGGAGGCTCGCTATGTGGGGGCAAAAGGCACACGGCTGCCCCGGAACATCGAGGAGGACCCGGCGGTCTATGGTCCCGGCGCCACATCGGCAAATGCAGACCGCAGGCGGATCTATGCCGATTGCGCGCCAAACAACGGGCCTTGCGAACTGGCAACAGTGGCACTTCTCACCTATGGAAGCAACTCGACCTATGAAGCCGCGCAACTCAGCCTGTCCACCGCTACGCCGCCGGATTCATGTTCAATGTGTCGTACTGGTTCTCCAAGAGCCTCGACTATCTGTCTTCGATCAACATCAACAACTCATCCGGCCTCGGATTGGCGGGGGAAAACGATCTCGCACAGAATCCGTTCGACCTTCGAGCGGAGCACGGTCCGTCTTTATTCGACGCGACGCATCGCTTCGTGGCGAGTGGGGCTTGGGAGATTCCCCTCGCGCGCAATGCTTCGGGGATTACGCGCGTCCTTCTGAAGGGATGGCAGCTGAACACAATTGCATCGGCGAATTCCGGCACGCCTTTTACGGTTTACGATTCGACGAATGTGGCGCTGCAGGCTAGCAGTCCGCCATTATCGGCCTACTTTGCCAGCAGGCCCGACCTGATTGGCAATCCGAATCTGGGGCCGCACACACCCAACCAATGGATTAGCACAACTCCTTTCCTGCGCCTGAACCCGATCACCCAAGCGGGACAGTTCGGTAACGCGGGCCGGAACATCGCGCGCGGGCCGGATTTCGCTGACGTGGATGCCTCGCTGATGAAGAACTTCGCGATCTCGGATCGCACTGCCCTGCAGTTCCGGGCTGAATCGTTTAACACGGCCAACCATCCCAATTTCGCAGTGCCCATCGCCGATCTCGCATCTCCGAACTTCGGCCGCATTCTGTCCGCCGGACCGGCCCGGCTTACGCAGCTCGCGCTCAAGGTGCTGTTTTGAGTCCGGCTACCGGAAACGAGCTTGACCTGCGGTACGAAGGTTGGCGGATTACGCTGGCCTGTGCCGCGGCTGGAATGGTCGGCTTCGGCGCCATCGTGGTTTACGGCTTCGGAGTTCTGTTGAAGCCGGTCGCCGCCGAATTCGGATGGTCCCGTGAGACGCTGGCGACGGCTTTCGCGTGCGCGTCGTTCACGCTCGGCCTGACCTCCCCGGTTCTGGGAATCCTGCTCGACCGTTTCGGACCGAAGCGGGTCATCATTCCATGCGTGGCCGCATTAGGTCTGGCGTTCGCCTCGCTGGCATTGCTCCAACACAACCGCGTGCAGCTTTTTGGGACCTTCATATTGCTGGGCGCAGTGGGCAACGCGACGGCACAGATGGGCTACGCGCGAGTGGTATCGACCTGGTTCGAACAGCATCGCGGACTCGGGCTCGCTGTGTTCATGGCGGGCACCACGGTCGGCTCGATTTTAGTGCCGCCAACCGCGCAGGCCCTGATTGGCCGCCTTGGCTGGCGATGGACGTGTGTGATCCTCGGCTCTGCGCCGCTCGCAATCGCCATCCCCCTGGTGAAATTGGTGGTACGAGAAAAGTCGAGGCACGTCGTGCGCCATGCGGGCATAACTTCCGGCGCGGGCGTTGCCGAAGCGATGGGCAACCGTGCCTTTTGGATCCTGGCGGCCACCCTTTTTCTCACTGCGATGAGCACCACCGGGACCATCACACACCTTTCTCCGCTCCTCACGGATCGCGGCATCTCCGCGCGTGGCGCGGCATGGGCAGTTTCGGTGGTGGGGGTAACGTCGATACTCGGCCGATTGACTACCGGCTGGGCGCTCGACCGCTTCTACGGGCCAGCAGTCGCGATGGTCCTTCAGTTCATGACCGCAACGGGTTTGTTGCTGCTTTCCAGCTGCCGTACGCTGCCGGCGGCAATCGCAGCTGCGGGGCTGTTCGGCTTTAGCATGGGAGGGGAATCGGACGTGGTTCCATATCTCATCGCGAAATACTTTGGCCTGCGCCGGCTGGCCACGCTGTATGGATTGACGTGGACCGCTTACGCGACCGCTGCCGCATTGGGATCCGTGCTCCTCGGCCGCGCCTTCGACACGACAGGATCGTATGCCGAGCTGCTGACCCGGTTGGCGGCACTGGTCTTCATCGGGGGGGTACTGATGGCCGCCATGCCGCGCTATCGGGTTCGCGGCGGCGAGGCTGAAGCAGATCCGATCGCAGCGGTGCAGGGAGCGTCATGAGGTGGAACGATGGCGAATGAACCGAAACCAGCACGTGCCCAGCGGGGGACCTGGCAGCCGCAGCCGGAGACCCAGGCATTGTTGCAGATTTCAGGCAACCCAATCAACGGAGTCGGCGAAACGGCGCCGCGGCGCGCTTCGCCGTTCTTCTGGCACCCGCCCGAATTACATCCGTGGGGCGGCTTGCAGATTCTGGCCCGCAAGAATTCGCGGAAGTGCCCGGGCTCGATGGAGGCGTTTCAGGCTGCCTACAACCCTCCCGAGTTGATACCTGTGGCTGCCGAAAGAAAGCAGGCCAGCCCTGAGGAGTTTGCCGACGCCGCCATGGAGTTTGCAGTCTCGCACGAAGCCGACCAGGCCGGCATCGCCGCCATGGACCCGATGTACGTGTTCGAGGGATACACGATCGAAGAACCCTGGGTAATCATGCTGGCGTTGGCGCATAACTACGAGCGGCTGCGGCAGGTCCCCTCAGATGAGACCAACGGCGAGGGCGTCTGCGATGTCGGCGACCAATACGCGCGAGGCATGCGCGCTTCTTTTGCGCTGGCCAATTGGATCCGCTCGCACGGCTACAACGCCAGGCCGCACCCGGGTCCTTCGGCCAGCGCGCTGGTGATGATTCCGCCGGCTATCGCGTCAGGACTGGGCGAACTCGGCAAACACGGCTCCATCATCAGCCGGCACTTCGGCTCGGGCGTTCGCCTTGCGGGCGTCACCACCGACATGCCACTGGTCGCGACGGCGCCCGACCGATTTGGAGCAGACGAATTCTGCGCAGTTTGCCAGATCTGCACGCGCGAATGTCCACCCGACGCAATCCTGGAACAAAAGCAGATGGTGCGGGGCGTGGAGCGGTGGTACGTGGACTTCGACAAGTGCATTCCCTACTTTGCCGAAGCCGCGTCATGCGGAATTTGCATCGCCGTTTGCCCCTGGACGCGCCCCAACGTCAGGCCTAAGATGCTGACCGCCATGGCACGCCGGGCCGCGGAATCACCGCGTCGTTGAGCGCCTCTTGGAGAACCCCAAGCGAGTCATCTGAGTCACCCTACAACAGTTGCTTCAAGTCTGATGGTAGGTGAACCTGCGCGAGAATGCGTAGCTGCTGGTTGCACATTGTTGTGCCAACCGAGTCGGCGCCCAATCCTGGAATTGGCCCCGGCAATCATCGGAGGAACTTGCAACGCACAATGAATCTCAACATCCGCATATGGTAGGGCAGGTGCGCGGCATAGTCGAGAACCTGAAGACGGGACACCGCAGGAGAGCCACTTTGTCGACCGGCACAACTCCGCCGTGAGCCGCGATTCATCGACAACGACGCGGAGGTTGGGCGAACCGGTTTTGCACTGCTTGGACGACTTTGGTGTACGGACAGCTTGCAATACAGATACGCATCCGTTCCCCACTTTCTGCCAGTATTGAAGACAGCGGTAGGAATCCTCGAACCAGGCCTTATGCCCCGGATTATTCCATGGCCCGCGGACTTCGTAACCGGGCTCGTCGTCGAACGATAAGGCGCGCGGCGGGCAGGCCTCGGCGCACATCTTGCAGGATCGGCAAAAGGCCGCGAGTCCGAAGTCGACCGGCTGGTCGTACTCCATCGGTAAGTCGGTAAGAACCTTGCAGAGCCTTATGGCGGCGCCGAATTCCAGCATCACCACCTTATTTAGCCGGCTCAATTCTCCAAGGCCGGCATCCATGGCGAATGGCACGCTCTGTGCCGTGTCGTTGACGCTGGGGATGGCTTGATAGCCGAGGCCGCGAATAAATTCCGCCAGCGAGCCCGCGGTGAAGGCGGACTGGCTGTAGCCCAATCCGGTAGCCGCATCGCCGAGAGCCTTCGGCGCATGCGCCAGATAATCGATGTCCATGGGGATCGCGATGGCCACCACCCATTTCATCTTCGTAGGGATTACGAATTTCGTTTCGGTGACTACCGGGACCTCGACGTTTTCGAAAACGATATCCTTGTTCCCCTGTCTCAGATTGACGTAAGCTTGAATCCATCGGCGCGATGCCAACCAGGCCGGCGCCAAAGAATCGAGCCGCAGCTTTGACGGTCTCTGCCATCTCCGCAGGCGGAGCCGTGTGCCGGTCGACACCCAGCTCGCCCGGAGTGCGGACGGAGATGCGAGTCCAGGAAAGCAGTCCTTCGCCGGGCTGGGTGCTCTTCATCAACGTCCACGCGGCATCGCTCAATTGATGTTCAGGTAAGCTATAGCCGGGCTTCTTCTCCCGCATCCAACCTGAGAAGCGCGCGGCGCTTTCAGCCTGCTCGGCTTCGAATGAGCATTGGCCGTCGCGCTCCGTCTTCAGCGGCCGGTAAAGCGCGAACATATCGTCGCCGGAGAACCGCTTGAAATCGGCCGTTCTCTCTGCGAGCATGGGCCGGTCGACGGCTGCCACCGGGAGAACTTCCGCTACGGCGAGCGGGGTACTCTGCTTCGTTCTGGTTTGCATGCTACGTTCCCATCTCCTGCTGGCAAAATGCGGAAGGACGGCGTGCCGGCAGCCTACTTCGGCATTGGCGCCGCGGGCGGGGCGCTGCGCGAAGTATTTCCCAACTCGAACGAAGGGCGCGTTAGTGTTCTGGGCGACTTGGCGAATTCCTTGACTTCCAGGTATTGATTAGGCGAAACGTCGGTAAAGACCTGGCGTGTCTTCGAGGCCGGCCACCATACTTCGAGGCTCTCGATGCGGGCTGATCGGCCGATCCCGATGTGCTGTTCGAGAGGGGACGCGCCGAACGACCCGCCGCTTCCCACCGTCCGGTAGATCTTGCGGCGGCCGCGATCGGGGTCGTTCACCGACACAGCGATGCGCGCCCCCATGCCGGAGCGGTTAGACTTCTCACCCACTAGTTTAAGTGTGATCCAATTGTTTCCATGGTTGCCGGGATTGCGGAAGAGACGCGTCGTAAACCGGTCGCCAAGTTCCGCGCCGCCCATGTTGGCGACGATATCCTCGTTCCCGTTGTTGCCCAGATCGGCGAATGCAATACCGTGTCCTTTGGCGATGGCCCCGGTGCCGGAGGATGTGGAAATGTCGACAAATCGATTCCCGTCTTTGTTGTGTAACAGCACGTTCGGCAAAATCGACGAGAAAGACGGATTCCCCATGCCCATATAGATATCCGGGAAGCCGTCATTATCGATATCGCCGAAGTTACACCCCATCGGCATGAAGATACGATCCAGGCCCACCTCCGCGGTAACATCTCGGAACGTACCGTCCCCCTTATTCTTAAACAGCTTCAGCGTCTCTCCTATGGGGGGTAGACCCAGATAACTGCGAACCGACTCTTCGACCGAGGTAAAATAACTGGTGATAAACAGGTCCGGCAATCCGTCGTTGTCGTAATCCAGGAAGAGAGCGACAAAGCTAGATCGTGGGGAACGCACGCCCGCCGCACCGGACACCTCCGTGAACGTGCGATCGCCATTGTTGTGATAGAGAAAGCCCTGCCCGAGCTGGTTGGCGACATAGAAATCGGGGTAGCCGTCGTTGTCATAGTCCGCGGCGACTACAGACTTGCTGAGAGCGATCCGATCGACACCGGCCTCACGCGAGATATCGATGAACGTGCCATCCCCCTTATTTAGAAAAAGTTGCGCCGGAGCATTCTCATTCGCGATGAATAGATCCAGGTAGCCGTCGTTGTCGATATCGGTCCACACGGCGGCCTGCGAGGATCGCAGCGGTTCGAGCAGTCCGCTCTGAGCGGTCACATCGGTAAAGGTGCCGTCGCAGTTGTTCCGCAGTAGAGACCTTCTGCGGGGAAACTCCCAGCCGCCGCGCAGCACCAGCATGTCCATGCAGCCGTCGTTATTGTAATCGGCCTGAATAATATTGAGCCCACCGGTCTGGTCGGTCAACCCGGCCTTCGCTGTCCTGTCGCTAAACGTTCCATCGCCGTTATTGTGGAAGAATCGGAGGTGCGCGCAGTCCTCAATCTGGGACTCGACTATGTCGATGAGGCCGTCATTGTCGAAGTCGTCGGCGATGACGCCGCCGGCCTCGCCGAGGACCGCGATGCCCGCGGCCGGGGCCACGTCGACGAACCTGCCGAGGTCTTCCTTCGACGCCATCACGGAGGGCGGAATGAGAAACTCCCCGGGAACGGCGGAAGGCCACATTCCCGCGGTCATGTAGGCCACATTCAGCAACCACTTCAGTTCCAGATTCGACGGTTCTCGCCGCAACGCGGCGGTGTAGTACGAAATGGCCTTCTGCGCATCTTCGGACCGCTGGCGTGGGCCGCCAGGATGGCTCGGAATCAGCCAGTTCTCATTGATCGGCACTCGGCTGTCAGGGTCGGCAAGCTGAGTGCGGTGCAGGTAAGCAGAGCCGAGTACTTCCTCGATTCCTTGCGCCACGGCCACGGAATCGCCGCCGGAAATCCGATAGACCTGTTCCCATTGCTCGATGGCTTCATCGATCCGGCCCTGCGAGGCGTCGAGAAGCCCGAGCCGATGGCGCGCGCCGGCAACTTGGCCGGGATCTCTTCCGGCGTCGACCGAGGCGAGAGCAGCTTGCAAACGCTCGATGGCCGCGCGAGGAGCCTGCTGCCGGACCGTGCACGCCTCTTGAAGGTCGTGGCCAAAGCTGGGATTTCCCTGGCTGTTGCGCAGCACTTCCGACAGGAACGCATTGTAGCCTGAGGTGTCATATGTCGGACGCCAGGCGGCGCCAGGATTTGCAACGGCCATTCCGGCCTTCTGCGCCTCGGACGCCGGCGATGAGCTTTGTTGACCCTTGAGGAGTTTAAGAATCGCGTAGCCGGCCGGGACCTTGACGACATCCGAGAACTGCCCCGGTTTCAGATCGCGCACCGCATCGCGCAGATCCGCATGCAACGTTTGGGGGTCCACAATACCCAGATAACCGCCGTCGCGGGCGGTATTGACGTCGATGGAATGCTCGTTTGCGAGTTGCGCGAAGTCGGCGCCGGCGCGCAACCGCTCATGTACGGCTTGGGCCTCCTCTGTCGACCTGACGATGATGACTTCCATGCCGATCGGACGAGTCGTCTGGCCTCGTCCATCGAAGGAAGCTAGAAACACTCCCGCCGCTAAGAGCGCAATGGTCAGCAGAACTCGCGACGTTCGCCGCCTACCTATCTGCCCGGATGGGCACATATCACCTGACTTATTGTTGGAGTCACTCAAAACCGGCAATACCTCGTGAAGCAAGGAACGGACAACTGATCCAGTGCCAGCGCCGCAGCTTACTCCAACTTAGGACAAAAGAACTGACCTTACATGATAGAGCCGTGAAGTGGCGTGAACAATACTGCGATTCTATTAGTCGCGAGGGCGAGGCCGCGGGGAACATAGTCGATTTCATCTATTGATCGGCGTCCACCCGTCCGCTAGACTCGGCGGGAAGGATGAGCATGCAACCGTTGTTGTTCTTGCTGGTCCTCGGTGTTGCGAGAGGCGCGGAACCACCATTGCAGGTAGGCGCTCTAGTAGACGAAGCTCTTCGCCACAACCCCGAACTAGCGGCATCCCGAGGACAGCCGGAGCGGGCCGTCCAGTCGAAGGTGGTAGCGCGTGTGAAGCAGGCATATTATCGGCTGCGGCATGCTTACGCAACGCGTGACTGTATCGAGCGGGATCGCGATTTGCTACGGAATCTGTTACGGATCGCAGAAGCCAACTACTCTTCGGGTAAGGCGCTGCAGCAGGATGTTCTGAAAGCCCAGGTGGAGATTTCCTTGTTGGAACCGCAACTCGTCGCGATCGAGCACGAATTGCACTCGCGCGAGGCGGAGATCGATGAACTACTGGACCGCAACCCGGATTCGCCGCTGGGACGGCCTCCTGACGAAATACCACCGGCTCTCGGTTTCACCCTCGAGCAGTTGCAGGCGAAAGCCGGCAACGCCGGGGACGGCGTGCGGCCACTGCGATATGAGATCCGGGACGCTTATCAGGCGGCCCGCAGCGCCGCAACCATGATGGATATGTACGGCCGGACCATCCTGCCCCAAAGCCGGTTCGCCGTGCACTCCTCACTGGTATCTTACGAGAACGGCGCCAGCGACTTTCTGAACGTGCTGGCTAACTATACGACCGAGTTCGACGCGGAAAGGAACTATAACAACCAGGTCGAGATCTTCTCGCTGGCGTTGGTAAGGTTGGAAGAACTGACCGGAGTGGAGCTGACCCACTGAAGGAGGGTACTTGAGACCTTTTCTTATTGTCATTCTT
>Ga0302325_10020220_pt1 | contig 13968 bp, 16 predicted proteins | sample Palsa_T0_2_FD_201948 | JGI IMG/M metagenome (GOLD analysis project Ga0302325, IMG submission 201948) | Peat permafrost microbial communities from Stordalen Mire near Abisko, Sweden - Palsa_T0_2 | ecosystem: Environmental > Terrestrial > Soil > Palsa > Peat permafrost | place: Sweden: Abisko... | reverse complement strand
TTGCTTTGTCTTCGGCGGAACATTCCAATACAGGCGCGTGTCTGGGCATCCTCCAAACATTTTAATACATAAATGTAGTAATGCAATTAAGGACTAGCTTCGGTTTGGGCCGGTCGTCAAAGGCTTCTTTCAGAACTCTTACGAGTCTGGCTTGCCTTTCGGGAATCCATGCCGCGTAATGCTTTCTGACCATCTGTTCCGAATTGCCTAGCAGTTCCGCAACGTCTCGCACGGTGACACCAGAGCGCTGTAGAAGGATTCGGGCAAAAGTGTGCCGGAATCGATGCGGGGTCGGCTTTTCGCGCCAAGGGCCGCACAGCGACCAAAGGTTGTTCAGTTTACGGCGCCATACGTCGGCGATGACGTTTATGTCCCTGGTCGTATGCTCGCCGAAGATATATGGACCGTGCTCGATTGCGCGTATGCGTATACGATCCTGAAGCCATTCGGGAACCCAAGTATAGACGTGAGTGCCGGCCTTCGTCGTTCGTAGAAGAATTTCGCCGCCGGGCTGCATACGGTCCGCGCGAAATGTCGCAACGTCGCTGATGCGCAAACCAGTGTAGACACAAACAGACATGAAATCGGCAAGGTCTTGACCAGTCCATTTTCGGTTATATCGAGTATGCTCACCCTGCGCACGCTGATGGTGAATGGTTCTGGACCAGGCGATTTGCTGCTTGCCATAGTCAACGCCACAGGCATCGTACATGCGTTTCAATTCGTCGTCGCTGAACGGGAGCTTCTGCTCGCTCCGCCTGTCGGAGGCTTCTCTGCCTCGCTGATTTTTGACGAGACGCGCGGGGTTCTTTTCAATCCAGTCATTGGCCACGCAATATTCGAAAAACGCTTTGACCGTGCTCATGTTCTTGGTGGCGGTCTGCGGGGCGACGTTCCAAGCCGTCCGCATCTCGCGCACATCGATGGGTGTCCATTGATCGACCATGATGCAGCCCCTGCTCTCGGCAAAGGCTTTCAGTTTTCCAAGCAGGATGCGGTACTTCTTCTGCGTGTTCGGGGCGGCGTGCTCCTCGAACTCGGCAGTGAATCCTTTGACTGCGCGCTCAATCGTGATGCGGGCCGCAACTTCTGGTCGGGCAACTTGCTGGGGAGGTTCAACTCGTGAACCGGACCAACTTCCCTGCGCATCGAACTGCGCTGCTATGGTGCGCGCCGGTTCCCATTCCCATTGACCCGTGCTTCTGCGCTGCGCTTTGCCGTTGAGGGTGCCGGACGCGAAGATCGGACACTCGCAGCGCTTCCAGCCCTTTTTCCGTTCATCGAATTCACTGGTTCGAAGCTCGTGCGGATGTCCCGCGCGGCACTCGCGCTTATGGCGGCGATAGACCGTGAGCATGGACCCATTCTAATCCAGCTTTGCCTATGTTGCCCTAGAATCTTGCTCTATGACTGTAACTTACTGATTTTATTATGGCGGAGAGAGAGGGATTCGAACTCGTGTCCCGCATTGATGGCGCGTAAGTTATTGATTCAATTACGCGCATGGTGCGCACGAAACTCAGCTTCGAAGGATTCTCTGTACAAAATCGTGTACGGCCATTCCGTCCGAAGCGCTCTCCATGTTTGAACCAATTCCTGGAGCAAACGGGCCGGTGGTCAGGGAATCGGTAATTAGAAAACTGGATTGTTATGGTGCTATGCTTTCATAATATGAAGCGACCGTCGATGTCCAGCTGACGAGTTTCAAAAAGCCCGCGTCGGATGGCCAAGCAAGTCCATGAGCGGGCGGACAATTGCGGTACATGAAGGCGAGCATGAAAACGAATAACGACGAACTCAAGAGGGTTCTGACCGATCTTTTCGTAACATGCAATAGCATCGCAGTTTGTCCGACAGTTCCAACCACTATCCGCACAAGTTTATCAATCGTGCGAGATCGCGTCCGTGCACAATGCGCCTCACTGTTTCTGTTTTCTAAGGATGGATACCTTCAACGACAGGCAATCTGTGGTGTGGACGCGTCTGGCAACGAACTCACGGATTCCTGGTTTAGCAATGAGTGTTACGCGCCTGGCGTGAGTTTTACCGGTAAAGTACTTTGTCGGGGCGAGGGAAGCCGATTTGGAGAGCCATACTGGAGCGCTCGGTTAGATGAGGATACTAGTCTCGACACGGTGAGCCGGTCTGAGTATCTTCAGAAGCTCGGCTTACTGCAATGCGCGGTGGTTGTGCCATTGAACGGTATCCATCGGACATTCGGTGCAGTTGAAGTCATCAACAAGATCGGGGGGAATGTAAACAGCTCGCAACAAGAGGTTTTTGATTGGAACGACATCCATTGGTTGTCAATAACGAGCATTGCGATCTCGGCATCCATTTCACATCTCCGCAGACGCGAGGAGCTGACTCTTCTTATGGAGACAGCGAATCAGATAGCTCGGACACTTACAGATCAGGATGAAGCGAGCACGATTTATGAACGGATCGCGAATGCGTTGGTGGGTCCTCTCACACCCTACAAAGCTTGTGTCATTAGACTCCCTCAAACACCCGATGTATTGAACGTAATTGCCAAGGCTGGAGATCGGATAGTTTGGGAGGGTCGCCTTGACGAGCCGGTCTCGTCGAACGGGGCGCGAATCGTTAGCCTGGTCTACGTTACCGGCAAGCGGGTGATCGTGAAAAGGATCGCTGATCGCGAAGAGGATTTCTACAATCTGACGTGGATCAGAAACAATGGTCTTAAGTCATTTGGTTGCTTTCCTCTTGCCGTCAAAGGAGAGATTCTTGGGACAATTTCTCTTTACATCGGCTACGAATACGATTTTGACCCCGAAGAGATCGGATTTCTTGATAGTATCGCCTCCCTCGTTGGCTCGCTTACGGATGGTCTTCACATCGCTGGGAAACTTCGACTGGCAAACCGCGATTTGCAGGAAGATCGCGAAAAGAACGTAAGTAGCGCCCGCGTCGCCGGATCGATTGCACAGGTAGCGGAAGAACGTCACAAGCACAAAGAAGTACTCTTCAAAGTTGGTCTGGGTCTCACTGAGATAGCGAGTTTAGTGTCGGGTAAGGCAGGGAGACTGCTTCAACGACAGATCGCACTGTTGGACAGAGAACTGAACGAAGCAAAACAGGACCTGACGGGAGAGAACTATTTTTCTCGGTTGAACCTGAACCACCTGATTAAGTCCCTGCTCCGATATTTCGCTCTTGAATTTAGGGCGGACCGTGTAAGGTTCGAGCCTATCTACGGTGATGTGCCAGATATTGTTGCAAATGAGGCGCAAGTTCGTGATATAATAGTGAACCTTGTTTCAAACGCGGCAAAGGCGATCAAGAAGGCTGGAGAACGCGGTGGCGTCATTGCCGTGCGGACCGAGCTGGTGACGGTAGACCAACGGGAGTTCATTCAGATAAGCGTCAAAGATGATGGCGTGGGTATACGCAATGAAGATCGAGAACGCATCTATGTACGAGGATTTACTACCTATCCCGGCGGAACAGGTATGGGTCTATTCATAGCGAAGCAGATCGTTGAAAGTTATCACGGCAGCATTTCGTACGAGTCTTCGGTCGGTAAGGGAACAGCATTTGTAGTGAGACTACCACTCAAGCCAATTGCCTGGCAGGAGGAAATGTAATGGCTACTGTAGCGCCAGCGGTCGGTGTCATGGAGAACGATGTCGAGGTCCGGGAGAAAATTGAAGAGGCGTTGCTATTGTGGGCGTGTAAGCCGCAGACGCTGAATTCCGTGGCCGAGGCTTTGGCGTTCGCGTCGGTTGGTGGAAACGGTTTTATGATCGTCGATCTGGATATGGGGCAGGGACGGGGAACTGAAGGCCTGGAGGTAATTGAACGGGTTAAGAAGTTACGTCCAGGAATTCATATTTGTCTGTATAGTCAGCACGCGAACAGCGTTTTCGCGGATCGGGCACAGCAAGTAGGCGCCAACATCGTTCTGCCCAAATCCTTGAACATACCAGCGGACATGGAGACGATAATGGCATCTTTTGGTCATGCCCAGGCGGCAGAATACGGGCAGGATTTCGATGAGCCCATCGAGGTCGTGGAAACAGACAAGCGACATACGCTGCGAGTTAAGCTGACGTATCGAGGCAGAAGCGTTCCCATTCCGGAGGAGGATCCCTGGAAGGCCGCCGAGTTATGACTTCGCCTGCCGTCTATCCTTGGTATACTTTCGTCAACGGTAGTGAGTTGGAGCAAGGTGACATCCTACTCAATTGCCCTGTCTTCATCCCAGCTGATGACGTACTCCTACAGGAGGACGATCCGGTAGCTTTTGAATGGGAAGATCGCGACGTCGTTGTAATGACGCAAAGCTGCGATCTAGAAAAGGGTCACGAAAAGGTGACTGAGGTGCTTCTCTGCGGACTCTGGCAGAAATCCGAGATTAGGACCGGACATCTCGCCACACCAAAGGGTTTGGAGGACGCTCGCAGGGGACATCTGCCTGCCTCACACTTACTTGCACCGTGCGAACTCCCAGGTTTTCAGAGAGACATTTCGGTAGTTGATTTTCGCAGGGTTTACTCACTACCTGTTGAGTATCTTAGGAGGTTGGCAGTAGCCAAAGGAGACCGAATACGAATCCTCCCTCCGTATCGGGAACATCTAGCTCAAGCTTTCGCTCGCTATTTTATGAGAGTTGGTTTGCCGGTAGCGATTCCACCCCTGAAATAGTTTGCGACTCAAAAAAGACTGCGCCCAAAGAGGGCGCAGGTTGTCGCATCCTATACAGACCACGGGTTTTCGAACGCGATCGGTTGACTTCGCCCCCGTCTTTTGAGCAAAACCCTCAATCGTCCTCGCCTCGGCGGCTGCAATTTTGAGATCACAGCCCTCAGCAAAGGTTGATCCTCGCTCCTGGAGTTAGGTGAGGATAACGGAACGAGGCGAGGCTCGGTAGGCTTACTCATCGGACGGGGCCAACAAAACTTCATATCGGCACCTCCGTAAACACCACTTTAAAGTGGTGCTACCCAAATGATAGCTCAAAACGCTCCCGAAGTAAAGTGGACGCGCTATTTCACGCAGGAGGTACGTCAAAACAGACCTTTGGATTCCATGTTGGAGGTCATCACCACACCAACGTTTGACCCGCTCTTGGAGTAAACGTTTCTAAGGACGAACACCGCACGTCGGGTAACCCATGAATAAAAGTTGCTTTACCAATACCCGCAGCCTCACGTCGCCATAACCCTGACCATAGGAGGTTCTGTTCTGGGAACAAGGTGCGCCTGCGAAGAAGATATTCTCTGATCGCTCGATTCGGGAACCTCGCAATAGAACTGCTCCCCAGGCACAAACGTAATGTTCTTCGATTCTCCAGTACCCGAGCGTGTACAGTCATTCTTTCCGCAACGCTTTCCACGCCTGGACCAATTCTTGAATGGATCTGGCTGGTGGCAGTCCGGCATTCTGTAGACGGCAACGATAGTAGGTGGCGCGATAGAAGTCCTGAAGTCCGGTGATGCTCATGGTTGAGAGCTTACGCTGGAGCTGGTATAGCTCTTCGCGCGACAATACCATCTTGTCCGGCTTCTCCACAAAAGGAGGTTAGCATATTTCGCCGTTTGTTCGCCTACTGATTCCGGCGCTGGTTCAACTCCTTCTGCACTGCAATCTTCACTCTTGCGTCGAGCACTTCGTTGAACGCGGAAATGAGTTCATTACCCGCGCTAATTTCGGGCTCATACAACATCGAAAGATCTCTGTGCGCTTCGTCGATTGAAGCAATGAAACGTTTCAGTGCCATCAAGAGTTTGTCATCGGTTGGAGTCGGCATGATGAGATTGTAGCGCTCAATTCTACGTGACAGTGTGCTTCTAAGGGCTGCTAACGCGCGTGAAAGAGCCGGAAGACATACCATTGTATGAAGATCGAACTATTGAGGTCGGGTGTATCATCAGCTCAAGTGTTGACAGCAAGCCCACACTTGTTAAACTTCCTATGGGCCTTCGAAAGGCCGTGAAAAACTAAGCTTAACGTTAACCATGAGTTCAAAACGCACGCACGTAGTACTCGAAGAGAAGCTCGTGAAAGACATCGACCGCCTGGTAGGTCCTCGCCAGCGCAGCAGTTTCTTGACGGAAGCGGCACAAGAGAAGCTAATGCGTTTCCGTCAGATCGCAGCGCTCAAGGCCGCGGCTGGCGCCTGGAAGGATGAAGACCATCCCGAGCTCAAGCAAGGTTCCGCAAAATGGGTTCGGAAGATGCGCCAGGAGAGCGAGCGCCGCTTGAAAAAAGTGACCGCCCGTTGAAATGGCGACGTATCTCCTCGACACGACGGTCATCATTGACGCAATCAACGAAAAGAAGAACCGCAACGTTTCCCTGATCCATCTTGCGCAGCAGGGGCACACGCTTTCCTGCTGTCCGATAAACGTCACCGAGGTCTACGCCGGGCTCCGTCCCAAAGAAGAAAAAAAGACCGCAACGCTGCTCCGCAGCTTACGGCTTTATCCCATTACGTATGCCGTCGCAGAGCTCGCTGGTCGTCTCAAGCGTCAGTACTCGCAGAAGGGGATAACGCTCACCGTGCCCGATGTCGTGATCGTAGCCGCCGCGATCCATTACCGTCTGACCCTAATCACCGATAACACGAAAGACTTTCCAATGCCGGAGCTCTCATTGCACTCGTTCGCCGAGTAAAACAAAAAGGGCGAGCGGGCTGCTGGCAGCGGAGAACTCAGACGGCTCGGATGAAAGCGTATTGTTGCGGAAGAGGTGAGCGCGTGTATTTACGAATACTCGCACCAGTGCTACACGTAGCGCAAATCCCACTATAATGAACAAAACAAAAGACATATCGTTGTCGGAATGGAGAGAAATCATCGGCTTACCGGCTATCCGGGAGTCTTGGGGCTCGACGACGAGGCTCCTGACGAATTTGCTGACATGGTCTATGGAGTTAAATTTGATTTCGTGAGCGGAGGTCCTGGCTACGTCTGTGATTTGTGTATTTTGGTCGGCGATGCCGTGGGTGAGCCAATGACACTCATCAGAAAAGATGGGCGATTGGTGGTGGTTTGATCGGTTTCCTAAAAACAAAAGTAGGCTGGCGATCTAAGCGCTTCGAACCGAAGTTGACACCGCCCATCGTACCCAGCGGGGGAATCCCCGATAGGGTATCTCGTTTGCCTAATAAAGCCGGGCAATATACAATCAAAACACTAACGTTTCCAATATGTTGCAGGGACTCACGGCACCACGCCTGCCGGGAAAGGTGTAACCGGCAACCCGATGTCCATCGCATCACCGAACAACTCGGAATGGCTCACGCGCAAGAAGCTTATCGATGCCAAACTTCGTAAAGCTGGCTGGCGCGTGGTTCCATATGCGGCCGGCATTCCACTCGCGAAACTCGACCGGTGCGCCATCGAAGAGTATCCCACGGTGAGTGGTCCTGCCGACTACGCCCTATGTGTGGGTGGCGAGATCCTCGGGATTGTTGAAGCTAAGAAACTCACGCTCGGACCGCAGAACGTATTGAGCCAGGCCGAACGGTACTCCCGTGGGCTTGGCGAGAGCCCGTTCCAGTTCGGCGACTTTCGTGTTCCGTTTCTGTATTCCACAAACGGCGAAGTGAACTACAAAACCAACGTACGGAGTTTGACCCTCACTGCTACGACTTCTGGCAGATTCGAGCCGGGGTACTTCAAGTACCTGGATGTTGATGTACCGGCCGACTCGCATCTTTGGCTCAGACGGGGCGATATCCTGCTGCAACGTGGGAACACAGAGGAGTATGTGGGCGTAGCCGCAGTCTACGAGGGTGAAGATAAGGAGTACATTTATCCCGACCTGATGATCAAGATCCACCCAAAGGAGAGCGTGCTGTCGAAGTATCTTTGGATGGCTCTATCAGCGCCAGAAGCACGCCAATACTTTCGTAACAACGCGACAGGGACTCAGGGTAGCATGCCAAAGATCAACCAGACAATCGTAGAGGATGCGCCGATTCCGCTACCGTCTACCGATGAGCAACACGAGATCGTTCGTTGCGTCCAAGCCCTCTTCAGGCTCGCCGAAAAGATTGAAGAGCGTGTCGCAGCCGCCACAAACCGCGCCGACAAACTGACACAGGCAGTGCTCGCAAAGGCGTTTCGTGGCGAGCTGGTCCCGACTGAGGCAGAACTCGCCCGTCGCGAGGGCCGTTCCTACGAGCCCGCGTCGGCTCTGCTCGAAAGAGTCGAATCTGAACGTAGCAAGGCGGTGGTGTCGCAACGCAATGGAGTCCGAAAATCCGTTCGCTCTTAAACGCCTTATGCCAAGGACTGTTGAGGTGGTCCCAATCGATTGCAACAGCGCATGTTCATCTAGCATCGCGTTCTTTCTTGATGCGGCACCCCATCAAAAAAGAGACAGCGCGCCCGTCATTTCTTTATTCGTGCACGCGCGTTCGCGAGGCGTGTCAGCATGTCGCGTGTATCGTTAAGATCTACAGAGCGGATCACCGCCATGAAGCGCTCGGGCGCCGGTGCCGTGGAATACAAAAACTGTTGGCGAGGAATGTTCGAGCCGACCATCAGCTCGAACGTCATTCCAGGTATCCCGAACTGATGTGTATGAATGCCGTGCTTTGTTCCGGATTCAGGCAGATTTAGGACGGCACAGAGGTGATCGTCGAGACTCGAGATCCACACGCGGAGGACCATGTGCTCTGGAAACGGATCATCTTCATACAGAAACTTGCGAAGTGGTTCTCGATAAGGACCCAACTCTAGCGCAATGATTCGATTGTCTCTCCGCCAGGAATGCACAGCCGCCCGCCAGAAGACGCTCGCGCCAAAATAGATAACCTGATTCATGTCGAGCTCTGGTATCGCTCCGGCTGCATAAATCGCGCCATCCGGTCCGCTAAACATGGGATCGTTGGAGCGCAAAATCTTTTTGAACTTAAACTTGCCCGGAGCGCGATAAGAATGTGAGAGGACCCAGTTCTCGCCTCTCGCATGAAAACGTTGCTCACAATCGAAGCACAGTAAGTAATCCTTGGCTTGCCGCGAGGTTTGATAGGCGGATGTATCAGTAACAACGAGCGGATGTGGATTCGTCGATTTTGCCGAACGCAGTGGCTTGTAGGCCGCCGCTGGCACAAGATGACTATCGTGCAGCTTGCGGTGATGCAAACAAAGGCCGCAGATTCCAGATATTCGGGTTCCGCTCAAGTGCGCTCCTTCGGGCGACTCTATGTCCCCGCAGTGGAAAAACGGCGCCATCAACTCAGGCAGTGGCTTCCACGGACGCCGAGATCTCCTCCATATACCAAGCGCTGAGCGCCTCCGAATAAAAAGTGTACGGATTTTTCTTCCGCGCGAACGTCTCATTCGTGACATAGAGGTCGAGCGAAGTTGGTCCCACCCGCACTACCATACACCCAGCTTGGTTATTGGTAATGAACGGAAGATCTCGATAGTTCCACGCGTCATATGCCAAATGCTCCGATGCTGCGTTGCCGAAGAACGTCATCTTCGGTTGGAGAATGTCAAGAAAGTCATAGCTCCTGTCCGACTTACGTCCATGGTGCGGCGCGATGAGAAGATCGACGTTCTTCACTGACTGTTCGTGTTCCTCTAGGATGTGATTCCAGGTATCATCGTGCGAGTCGCCTCCAAAAACGATGCGAAAATTGCCTGTCCGGTATAAGAGGACGTAGGAGCAATCGTTAAAGTCATCGCAATCGTTTGCCTGGCGAACAAGATCCGCAGTAGGGGCGAGAACATGGAGGCCATCACCTCCACCAATGCCGTTCTCATCCTGATTCCAGTACTTTCCTTTGGCTTCGGAGGCCAGCGCCAATCTCTTCAATCCAGTCGGGCCGTTGCCAGCACGTAGCGTCTTGTAAAAGTTCCAATCTTCATAGTTGTAGGGAGAGCCCCCGTTGAAGTCATCGTCCTTGTTGCAGGTGTTGTTGGTGTCCCAAAAGTTTGGTGGATTGAACTCATTCCAGAATGCCTCAATCCCATCCATATGGTCCATGTCTGGGTGAGTCAATATGAAGCGCCAGACGTTCATAAGCAAACGATCCTTCATATAGAGAATCGGGTTCACCGGGTAGTCTTTCTGGTTGAAGTTTCCAAGAACGGTCGCTTTCGAGAATGCTCTGTCCAGAGCTTCGGAAAAGCGAGTTTCGTTAGTGTCTTCTTTCGCATTGCAAACGTCGATCACCGTGATACGGCCCGAATTGTGCTCGATGATCGAACAGTCGCCCTGCTTTACGTTTAAGAAATGGATTACGGCCATTGGTTGTTTATCCAGCCGCACTTGCGGTCACTGCGCAGAGTAGCGGGGTCTCCTTTCTGGTACAAGATTAGAATCATCGTGATTCGCATAACAGAGTCATGTTTGTTGGGATTCAAGTGAATCGCATGACGCCAGTAGTCGCTCTGCATAACTGTCGGCAGCGATCTTCACCCAACTGGGCGTGAACCATGCAATCCAACCCACGATCAAAGCCAGTATCAGGCCGCCACAAACGAAGCTAAGCGGTGGCGGCATCAACGCGTTCTGGAAATCGATTAGAAAAAGAAGCGCAATTGCACCCACACTAAGAAGCGAGACAGTTAGTCCAATCGGCTTCATGCCCCATAGATTGCGACGGAATCCATAATTGCAGTTCTCCTCGAAAACGAGCGGAAACCTCTCCTTGTTCCTCGTCTTCTCGATCAAGAACGCCGTACAAGCGTCATACACGTGATCGGCATGGGCGGGATCGCATCGCTCTTCATCGGAAGTCGGAATTCTAATTCCAGTCACGAGTAGCTGAAGTCGTCTATGCTGCCGATTGAGTATTACCGGATTGGGAGCGGTGCGGTGGCGGAGAAATCGCGTTGTTGGTTTGCCAGCCCACGTCTGAAACAGCTCTGGTTCCTTCCGCTTGCCTCTGTCGCGAGCCAGTTGCGCCAACAATGCGGTGCCACCACATGTCACAAGCGCGCTCCATAAAATTCCCCAGCCAATCAAACCGCCTGGGAAGTAAGCCATGACTGCCAACGCCGCAGGAAGCGCGGTAAGGAGCGACGGCTGCAACCTAGCTCGCCGTACATACCGATCGGAAATATTAAAGAAAACGTCCACAGGGCTAGTCATCGACCTCGGCATAAGATGGCTGCGGGATTGAGGAACCCCTTGCCGGTATCCTGAAAGCCGTCGTCAACCACAACGACGGTCCGCCGGGTAGACCGTGAAGATTGCCAAACCTGAGCGCTATCGCGTTCCCAGGTTTTTCATTGCCAACTGGAAGAAAATCAATTTCGAAGCCCATAAGTTTTAAAGACTCTCACTCAAATGTAAGAAACTATCGAGAGCAATTTGGCCGGATTCTCTTTGCGTGGCGCTAAAATGCTGAACTGATCAGGCGGGTCTGGGGGAGTTTGTCGGACTGGCCGAAGAGCCCGGAATCTAACAACTATCTAACGCTTGTCTCCAATCATGCCCCAATAGGTAGTGGGTCGTCAAGTATTATATCTATAAGCAGGCCAGCAACTTACCAAGGGACTAGAGTTCTAAGGTTTACCTCCTAAGTAGGAATCAGGTGAATACTCGACGTAACGGACGCGATTTCCTTCCGGCTAGGCTCCAGCATTGTGGATAAGTAGCCCTTGAAGTTTCGCGAACAATGCTGTACCGCCTCCTTGACACCTCCCCTGGCGGACGTATCATAAAGGACGTTATGAGGCACCAATTAGAGGAGGGGGAGGAGACAAAAAAACGGGATCACAAGGTCGCAGGGCGGCAAAGTTCGGGCGCGGAAAAACACGAGTTGGTGACTGACACCGGTTTCGACGAGATCGAGCCCGCCGACTTCTTCGATCCCGAGGAATTCGGGTACCGCCGTCGAGGTTTCCATGCGCCGCGCTCATGAGTGCCGAGCTCGTGCCAATTTCATCGCGCGAACTCGCGCGGGCCGGCATGGAAACGTTACCGGCCGCCATTGGCCGCGCGGGTGAAGCTGCCGCGTGGCGCTTTATTGAATTCTTCACGGCGACCATAAGGAACAAGAACACGCGCGCTGCGTACGCGGAAGCGGTCGGGCAGTTCTTCGCCTGGTGCGAGCGTCATCGCGTGCGAACCCTTCCCGAAATCTCCCCCATCGTCATCGCCGCCTATATCGAAAACCATCCGGGGGCGGCGCCTACCGTGAAGCAGCATCTCGCTGCGATACGGATGCTCTTCGACTTTTTGGTCACCGGCCAGGTCGTCCCGATGAACCCCGCGGCGCCAGTGCGCGGACCGAAGCACGTCGTGCGGCGGGGGAAGACGCCGGTACTCACCGCTCACCAGGCGCGGACGCTTATCGATTCGATCAAAACAGATTCGATTGTCGGCCTGCGGGATCGCGCACTCATTGGACTCATGTGCTACACCTTCGCGCGCGTCTCGGCCGTCGTCCACCTGCGCGTCGAAGATTATTTCGAGACCGGCAAGCGATGGTCAGTGCGCCTGCACGAGAAAGGGGGCAAGGTGCACCCTGTCCCCTGCCACCACAATGCTGAGACGTACCTCGATGCGTATCTCGACGCGACTGGAATCCGGGGCGAAAAGAAATCGCCGCTCTTTCGAAGCGTGGATCACCAACGGAAGATCACGCCGAATCCCATGACGCGGACGGACGTGCTCCGCATGGTGAAGCGGCGGGCGCTCGCGGCCGGTCTCCCCTCCTCCACGTGTTGCCACACGTTCCGGGCGACTGGGATCACTGCCTATTTGGAGAACGGCGGAACGATTGAAAACGCGCAAGCCATTGCAGCGCATGAATCCCCCCGGACGACGAAGCTGTATGATCGAACGAGCGATGAGATCACGCTCGATGAGGTGGAGCGAATCGCGATTTGAATCTGTACCGGCATAGCTACCTTGTGAAGAGGATGTCGTGCAACTTCTGCATTTAGAGCTTCAACAGCGTTAAGCACCTCTTCGTTTTGATCTCGCGTCGAAAGCAAATGGAAAAGGCGTTTCGAAATCCGAACATTCGCGGATTCTGAAGCCCGCTCGCAAGGCTGGTTCGCGCAAGGAGGCCATGCATCGTTAATGCTCGTCAGTCGGCCGACTCGCTATTAGGGTAAGATGGCTGCGCCATCGTTCTGCCGCCTGCCATCATCCCCGCACTTCAAGACGTGAGCTATCTGCTCACGCTGGCAACGGCGTGCGTTGGCCTTCCTGCGTTGACGGAAGAGGAATTCTTCTCGCGTTACTGCGACGGAGAAGTGCTTACCCTGACGGCTAGCTTCGGCTGGCCGTTTTTTTACTGACCGAACGAGCGATGAGAGTTACGCTTTGATGAGGTGGAGCGGATTGCGATATGAATATCTGCCCAAGCCAACCCCGAAATAGCGCCCACGGTTTTCGGTCACGATCTTCTGCGCGTCCGCGGTCCCAGATGAACTCTTTTTCGGATAGAATGCTTTCTAACTATGGAACTACTCGATATCGGCTCTGCGGTTCGCGAACTCTTGAATGGCATCCCGACCATCATTAAGGGACTCCGCAATTCCTACGAGAGCATTTTGCAAATAAAGGACAAGGCAGCTGCAAGGCGAGATATAGCGCGTCTCCAACGGGTGAGCGAAGCATTTGGGAAGCTGATGTTCGAGCCGGGTGGCCTACGCGATCGATTGCATGAATACCTCGTTGCACCGAAGTCGAGGTTAGCCAAAGCGAACCTGAAATCGGCGCTCAACCAAAGTCAATTGCTGTACCAGGAATGCCTACAGACGCTTGACCTCAGCGTGGCATTCAAGGCTCGGCATCCCGAACTCATGACTCAGCTCACCGAATACCACAAGCAAAAGGGACGGTTGATCTCGGGCATCGGTGACCGGATTAAGTGGCCGCTTGAAGAACACCTCACTGAGCTTGAAGATCTCGAACCTCTATTTGAAAAGGTAAATCGAGGCATCAACGAGGTTCGAACAGAGATAAAGGGGGTTTTGTTGGAGTTTGATCGTCAAGAAGGCAGTGCAAAGAAGAAAAGGGCAG
>Ga0302325_10020219_pt1 | contig 13969 bp, 10 predicted proteins | sample Palsa_T0_2_FD_201948 | JGI IMG/M metagenome (GOLD analysis project Ga0302325, IMG submission 201948) | Peat permafrost microbial communities from Stordalen Mire near Abisko, Sweden - Palsa_T0_2 | ecosystem: Environmental > Terrestrial > Soil > Palsa > Peat permafrost | place: Sweden: Abisko... | reverse complement strand
ATCGCACATGAGGATTGGCACATCGCTTGCGAAAATGCTGATGCGGGCCTGGCCGTCGCGCCCGGATGCCGATGATCCATGGGCGCGTTACGACAGCGCCTCGGATGAGGAGAAGCGCCGGATCGGGCTGGAGTCCTCGCGCTTTCGCCATCAATACGAGCAGGATATTTGCTTCTTCAGCAAATATTTTCCGGGGATCAGTCCGGCCGAACTGCGCGGTCGCAGCATTCTCGATCTGGGATGCTTTACCGGAGGGCGGCTCGTATATTGGGTCGAGCGCTACGGATTCGCGAACGCCCGGGGGATCGACGTCAAGGATGCGTATGCGCAGGCGGGCAGAAACTTCGCGGCCGAGCGCGCTGTGATGGCCGAGTTCGATACGGGCTTTGCCGAGAACCTGCCGTATGCCGCGGAGAGCTTCGACTACATCACCAGCTATGATGTGCTGGAACACGTGCGCAGTGTCGAGAAGGCGATGCGCGAGTGCCATCGGGTGTTGAAGACCGGCGGAAAATTTCTATGCGTCTTTCCTGCGTTCTTCCAGCCGCTTGAAGCCCACCTCGGCATGGCCACGGGAATGCCCGCGCTTCACTGGATATTTCCCGGTAAGGTATTGATGCAAGCCTACTGGGAGATCCTGACGGAGCGCGGTCCGGGCGCTGACTGGTACAGGCCGAAGACCCCCGAGCTGGCCGAGTGGGAGCGGCTGCCGACGCTCAATGGGATCACGATCCGCAAATTCCGTCGCATCCTGAAGGCCCAACCTGGTTGGCGCATGCTCTGGTGGAGCACCGCGCCGATCCTGTCAGACGGCCGGCGTGCCCAGCAGCCGATTTTTCGACTGCTGCGCTGGCTGTTCGCGCTGCCAGCCAAAATGCCGCTGCTGGAGGAGCTGTTCCTGGGACGAATTTGCTGTGTGTTAGAGAAGGTCGCCAAGGATACGCACAGCCCTTAAGGGCTATTTGAGAACAAGGTTCATGCCGCAGCCAAGAGTGCACGGCTCGAGCACCGTGCGAAGGCCAGGACCTGAGCGTTCATGCCCCGCATACTCGTGACCGGCGCAAACGGCTTCGTGGGCAGTATCCTTTGCCCGATGCTGTCGGCGGGGGGCCATGCGGTGCGCGCCGCGACGCGTACCGAGCGGCCCGGGCCCGGTGGCACCGTGGAAAGTGTCGTGGTAGGCGATATCAACGGCTCGACCGCGTGGACGGGGGCCTTGAGCGGCGTCGATATGGTGATGCACCTCGCCGCGCGCGTGCATGCGGTGAATGAGGCGGCTGAGGATTCGCATCTGTACCTTGAGACCAACGCCCACGGCACGCGCCATCTGGCAGAGGCGGCTGCCCGACATGGCGTGCGGCGGTTCATCTACCTCAGTAGCGTGAAGGTAAATGGTGAAGAAAACACTCAACATGCCTACTCGGCGAACGACGTGCCGCATCCGCTGGATGCCTACGGGTCATCCAAGTGGCGTGCGGAGCAGTTGCTTGCGGTCACGGCCGCCAGCACCGGCATGCAGGCAGTGATTGTCAGGTCACCGCTGGTCTATGGTCCGGGCGTGCGCGCCAACTTCCTGCGCCTGCTGCGCTCGGTCGACCAGGAGCGCTCGCTGCCGCTCGGGGCGATCCGCAACCGGCGAAGCCTGGTGAACGTGTGGAATCTATGCGACCTGTTGATCCGGGTGCTCGATCATCCGGCCGCAGCCGGGCGCGCCTGGATGGTCTCGGACGGCGAGGACCTCTCCACCCCGGAGCTGGTGCGGCGGATCGCGCGCGCCATGGGCCGTCGCGCGCGGCTGGCGGCGCTGCCCGTCCCGCTGCTGCATCTCGCCGGGGCATTGCTCGGCAAGCAGGCTGAGATGCGCAGGCTGTGCGGTTCGCTCACCGTGGACATCACCCCGACCCGTACGCAACTGGGCTGGTCGCCGCCGGTGCCGGTGGATGAGGCACTGGCGCGCACCGTCAGCTGGTATCGCAGCACGCAGCTCGCCGCGGGGTCGGGGCGCTGATGCAACCCTCGCTCGGCGTGTTGATCGGCGCACTCGCACTTGCCGCCTCTGCGATCCTCACCCAGTTCGCGCGCCGCTTCGCTGCCGGCAGCGGGGTACTCGACGTCCCGAATGCACGCAGCTCGCACCGCGAGCCGACCCCGCGCGGCGGGGGGATTGCGATCGTGTTGGTGATGACCGCCGGCCTCATCGTGATCGCGCTGTGCGGGCTGATCCGCCCGCAACTCCTGTGGGCGCTCGGTGGCGGCGGGCTTGCGGTCGCACTCGTGGGATTTGCCGACGACCGTCGCTCGCTCCCGGCCACGACACGCCTCGCCGTGCACTTCGCTGCGGCCCTCTGGGCGCTCGCCTGGCTCGGGGGGCTGCCGACACTGCGCCTCGGGGATCACCTGGTCTCACCAGGCTGGGCGGGCTACCTCTTCGGGGCGCTGGGGATCGTGTGGGCGGTCAATCTGTTCAACTTCATGGACGGCATCGACGGCATCGCCGCCTCGGAGGCGATCTTCATGGCGCTCGCCGGGGCGCTCCTCGGCCTGGATGCCGGCGCGGGCGGCACAACCTTGCCGGCGCTGTTGTTTGCCGCCGCCTGCGGCGGGTTCCTGCTATGGAACTGGCCGCCGGCGCGCATCTTTCTCGGTGATGTCGGATCGGGCTACCTCGGCTACGTGATCGTCGTGCTGGCGGTGGCCGCCACCGCCGACAATCCCGTGGCGCTGTGGGTGTGGCTGATCCTGGGCGGCGCGTTCTTCGTGGACGCCACGGTGACGCTCGTGCGCCGTACGCTACGCAACGAGCGCGTGCACGAGGCACACCGCAGCCACGCCTATCAGTGGCTGGCGCGTCGCTGGGGAAGCCACGCCCGGGTTACCCTCACCGTGGCGATCGTCAATCTCCTGTGGCTGTTGCCCTGTGCCGTGCTGGCGGCGCGTCGTCCGGGGCTGGCCGGCATACTCGTGCTGATTGCCTTCGCGCCACTGACACTGCTCGCGCTCGCCGTGGGCGCCGGGCGGCGCGAGTTGGAGAGCTGATGGAGGCAGGACGCAAGGCGGCGGTGCTCGGCGCCGGGTTTATCGGCTTGAACCTGGTGCGCCGTCTGGTTGGCGCCGGCACCCAGGTCGCAGTCCTCGACCACAACGAGGCACCGGCCGATCTCGCTGCCCGTGTGCGCTGGGTGCGCGGTGAGTTCGCCGACCCGGCCGCGGTGGACGAGGTCATCGCCGGCGCCGATGTTGCCTTTCACCTGATCTCGAGCACCGTGCCGGGCGATGAGCACGTGAAGGTGAGCCGGGAATTGTCGGACAACATTTTCGCGACGCTCGGGTTTCTGGAGTCATGTGAGCGTCTCAGCGTGCCGCGCGTCGTGTTTGCCTCCTCGTCCTCGGTCTACGGGCTGCAGGAGCGGATGCCGATCCCCGAGAGCGCCGTCACCGATCCGATCAGCTCGCACGGCATTCAGAAACTGGCGATCGAGAAGTATCTGCTGTTTCATCGCTTCCACCGCGGACTCGACGTGCGCATCGCGCGACTCTCGAACCCCTTTGGTCCGGGGCAGCGCCTGTACGGGCGGCAGGGCTTCGTGGCACTCACCATCGGGCATCTCTTAAACGATGAGCCGATACTGCTGCGCGATGGCGGCCGCCCGGTGCGTGATTTCCTCTATATCGATGATGTGACCGAAGCCCTCGATCGGCTGGCAAGCCAGGACGATGCGCCCTCGGTGGTCAACATCGGCTCGGGAACCGGGCACTCGCTGAAGGATGTCGTGGCGCTGGTCGAGGAGGTGATCCGGCGGCCGGTGCGCGCGATTCTCGGGGAGGCGCGCCGCGCAGACATCCCGGTCAGCGTCCTTGATGTGAAGCTTGCGATGGCCGGAATTGGCTTCCGCGCTGCAATACCCCTGCGCGCCGGGCTGTTGCGTACTTTAGCGCACTATGGCATAGCTTCCCCGGGCGCCCCCTGACCTGCCTGCCTCGCTGTCTCAAACGTGGCAGCGGGCGCGCTGGCCCAAGCTTGACCTTGTTGCCACAATCTTCCGGATCACCCCGCCGACTGCGCTGAGCTCCAAGGGCGCGTCAACCGACAAGCCCCAGCGTCGTTACAGACTGTCGGGTCGCAGATACGTCCCGGGTCAGCCGAGTCGCAGTAAACCAATGTAACTTTTGCCGATTTGTGCGGAGTATTGCTTTAGAATAGCCGCGCGTTTGCGATCGACCCGCTGACAGCGCTCTTCAGGGACTGAAGAAGGACGAGCGGGTTCTAGGGTGGAGGTGGCATGAGGGACAAACACGCAGCCGCCAGGACTGCGTCCTGGGCAAATTCGGCTGCCGCCGCGATTCTCGCACTCCCCCGTGAAACCAAACGCGTGATAATGGTGATCGCCGATGCCGTCGCGATCCCCACGGCTTTATGGGCGGCGCTGGCGCTGAAGTTCGACCGCCTCGATCCGGCGCTGGAGAGAACTTCCGCCTACTTCGCCGTCGCAATCGTCTCGGCGCTGTTTTTCTTCTGGTTGTTCGGTCTGTACCGCGCGGTGATCCGCTTCATGGGACCGCGTGCCATGGGAACGGTCATCGCCGGTGTCAGCTTCTCGGTGCTGGTGCTCGCAGGTTTCGACCGCTTCTTTGCCAGCCATCAGATTCCGCTGTCCGCGTTCGGTATCTACTGGGCCCTCGCGCTGCCGTACGTCGGGGGCAGTCGCTTCGTCGCGCGCTACCTGTTCCTGCGTCGCTCGGGCGTGCGGGGCACCGCCGCGCGCGTTGCGATCTACGGCGCCGGCAACGCCGGCGCCCGCGTGTGCTCGGCGCTGCTCGGCGGCCCGGACTTCGAGCCGGTCGCCTTCATCGACGACAAGAAATCGCTCCAGGGCAGCAGCATCAACGGCATCGGCGTCTACGGCACCGATTCCCTCAACGAGCTGGTGCGCAAGCGCCGCATCGACCGGATCCTGCTCGCCATGCCCTCGGCTGCGCGCCGGCGGCGGCGCGAAATCCTCACCGCGCTCGAGCCCCTGGGCGTACACGTGCAATCCCTTCCCAACCTGTCCGATCTCATCTCCGGCCGTGCGCAGTTCAACGAGCTGTGCGATGTGGAGGTGAGTGATCTGTTGGGGCGCGACCCGGTGCCGCCGCGCCCGAAGCTGTTCGGCTCGTGCATCCGCGGCAAGTGCGTGTTGGTCACCGGCGCGGGTGGCTCGATCGGCTCGGAGCTGTGTCGCCAGATCATACGGCTGGGTCCGAGCCGCCTGGTGCTGTTCGAGATGTCGGAGCTCGCCCTCTACAACATCGATCGCGAGCTGGAGGAAGTGGCCGCGCACGAGCGGCTGCAGCTGGAGATCGTGCCGCTTCTGGGGAGCGCCCACCACCGTCACCGCGTGCGCGAGGTGCTCTCGACCTTCGGGGTGCAGACCGTCTACCACGCAGCCGCCTACAAGCACGTGCCGATCGTCGAGCACAACGTGGTCGAGGGTATCCACAACAACGTGATCAGCACCTGGTACACCGCGGAAGCGGCGCTCGAGACCGGGGTCGAGACCTTCGTGCTGATCTCCACCGACAAGGCGGTGAACCCCGCCAACGTCATGGGCGCCACCAAGCGCCTGGCGGAGCTGGTCCTGCAGGCCCTGCAGGAACGCACCACCAATACGCGCTTCTGCATGGTGCGCTTCGGCAACGTGCTCGCCTCCTCGGGCTCGGTCGTGCCCTTGTTCCAGGAGCAGATCCGGCGCGGGGGACCGGTGACCGTGACCCACCCGGACGTCATCCGTTATTTCATGACCATACCGGAGGCGGCCCAGCTGGTGGTGCAGGCGGGCTCCATGGCGAAGGGGGGCGACGTGTTCGTGCTCGACATGGGCCGACCGGTGCGCATCGACGATCTGGCGCGCCGCCTGGTGAACCTCATGGGGCTCACCGTGCGCGATGCCAACAACCCCGACGGGGACATCGAGATCGAGTACACGGGGCTGCGCACCGCGGAGAAGCTGTTCGAGGAGCTGCTCATCGGCTCGAACGTGACCGGCACCGATCACCCGATGATCATGCGTGCCATCGAGCATCACCTGCCGTGGATGAAGATGCAGCAGATCCTGAACGACCTGCTCGTGGCACTGGCCAGCTTCGACTGCCACCGCACGCTCGCGCTGCTGGCCGAGGCGGTAGCCGAGTACCAGGCGGAGGTCGATATCCGCGACTACGTCTGGACACGCAAGGCGGTGCTGCCGCATGCGACGGCGGCCAAGGTCGCTGACTTTGCCGCCAAGCGGCGCCTGTCCGAGGCGGGCAAGCCCACGCAGGGTCAGAATCCCAACTGACGCGGCCGTGGTATCTTTTCGTGCTTGAGCCGGGGGCGGCCTTGCTTTAGGCTTCGACCCTTTCTTCCTTACCGCTCAAGAACTTAACTCATGCGCGTTACCATCTTCGGCTCCGGCTACGTGGGTCTCGTCACCGGCGCCTGCCTGGCGGATGCCGGCAATCACGTGATCTGCGTGGACGTGGATGCGGCCAAGATCGCGCGCCTGAATCGCGGCGAGGTGCCGATCCACGAGCCCGGGCTCGATGCGCTGATCAAGCGCAATGCCGATGCCGGACGGCTCGAGTTCACGACCGAGGCGGAGAGGGCGGTCCGCCACGGCTTGTTCCAGCTGATCGCCGTGGGTACCCCGCCCGGGCAGGACGGCTCGGCGGACTTAAGCTTCGTGCTGGCCGTCGCGCGCACCATCGCGACCCACATGAGCCGCCACTGCATCGTCATCACCAAGTCGACCGTGCCGGTCGGAACCGCGGACAAGGTGCACGCCGAGCTCACGCGCACCCTCGCCGAGCGCGGCTCGCAGGTCGAGTTCGACGTGGTCTCGAACCCCGAGTTCCTGAAGGAAGGGGCGGCGATCGGTGACTTCATGAAGCCCGACCGGGTCGTCGTGGGCACCAGCAGCGCGCGCGCCACCGAGCTCATGCGCGCCCTCTACGAGCCCTTCATCCGTAATCACGACCGGCTCATCGTCATGGACATCCGTTCCTCGGAGCTGACGAAGTACGCCGCCAACGCCATGCTCGCCACCAAGATCAGCTTCATGAACGAGCTGGCCGACATCGCCGAGCGTGTCGGGGCCGACATCGAGAAGGTGCGCATCGGCATCGGCTCGGACCCGCGTATCGGCTACAGTTTCATCTATCCCGGTACCGGTTATGGCGGCTCGTGCTTTCCCAAGGACGTGCAGGCACTGATCCGCTCGGCGCACGAGGCCGGACACGCCCCGCAGATCCTGAGCGCCGTCGAGTCGGTCAACAGTCGTCAGAAGCGGGTGTTGTTCGGCAAGATACAGCGGCACTTCAGCGCGGGCATCAAAGGCCGCACGTTCGCGCTCTGGGGACTGGCATTCAAGCCGCAGACCGACGACATGCGCGAAGCCCCCTCGCGCACGCTCATCGACCTGCTGCTGGGCTCCGGCGCCCGCGTGCGTGCCTACGATCCGGTGGCAGGCCCGGAAGCAAGCCGCCTGTACGCTGGGGTGAGCGGCTTTGAGCTGGCGAAGAACGCCTATGAGGCCGCCGAGGGTTCGGATGCGCTCGCCATCGTCACCGAGTGGCAGGAGTTCCGCAGTCCGGACTTCGAGCGGCTGCGCGAGCTGCTGAAGGAACCGGTGATCTTCGACGGCCGCAACCTGTACGACCCGGCGACGGTGAGCCGCTTCGGGCTCAGCTACTACGCCGTCGGCCGCGGTAAGCTCTTGCCTGCGGCCTGAACGGGGCCGCCTTCGAGAAGCGATGCTCACTCCGGTGATTCTCTCGGGCGGAGCGGGCACGCGGCTGTGGCCGCTGTCGCGCGAGCTGTACCCGAAGCAGCTGCTGGCCCTGATCGGCGCGCGCACCATGCTGCAGCAGACCGTGGTGCGCCTCGAGGGGCTCTCCGCCGCCGCGCCCGTGATCGTCTGCAACGAGGCGCACCGCTTCCTGGTCGCCGAGCAGCTGCGCCAGATCAAGGTACACCCGCGCGCGACGATCCTCGAGCCCTTCGGGCGCAACACCGCACCCGCGATCGCACTCGCGGCGCACGCAGCGCTCAAGGGCCTCGGCGCGGATGCCAACGCGCTCGAGCCGGTGCTCCTGGTGCTGCCCGCCGATCATGTCATCCGCGATGTGGGCGCCTTCCAGCGCGCGGTGCGCGTGGCACTGACCGCGGCGCAGTCGGGCAAGCTTGCCGCCTTCGGCGTCCTCCCCTCATCCCCCGAGACCAGCTACGGTTACATCCAGCGCGGCGCGGCGCAGGGCGCTGCGTTCGCGATCGCGCGCTTCGTGGAAAAGCCCGCGCCTGAGCTCGCGCGCGAGTTCGTGAGCGCCGGCCACTACTACTGGAACAGTGGCATGTTCATGTTCCGCGCACGGCGCTACCTGCAGGAGCTCGAGCGCTTCGCCCCCGAGATGGCGCGCATCTGCGAGAGCGCGTTCCGCGCGGCAAAGGCCGACCTGGATTTCACGCGCATCGATGCGGCGAGCTTCGAAGGCTGCCCGGCCGACTCGATCGACTATGCCGTCATGGAGAAGACCGCCGATGCGGTCGTGGTGCCGCTCGATGCCGGCTGGAGCGATGTGGGCTCATGGTCCTCGCTCCATGAGTCCAGTGATGCCGACGCCCACGGCAACGTCACGCACGGCGATGTGATCTGCGAGGACACTTACGGCAGCTACCTGCACTCAGAGAGTCGCCTGGTGGCCGCCGTGGGACTGAAGGACCACGTGGTGGTCGAGACCAAGGATGCGGTCCTGGTCGCCCCGAAGGCGCGCGTCCAGGACGTAAAGAAGCTCGTGCTGCAGCTGAAGGTGCGCGGCCGCTACGAGCACTCGCTGCATCGGGAAGTGTTCCGGCCCTGGGGCAGCTACGACAGCATCGAGAGCGGCTCGCGCTTCCAGGTGAAGCGTCTGAAGGTCAAGCCCGGCGCCACGCTGTCGCTGCAGATGCATCATCACCGCGCCGAGCACTGGGTTGTCGTGGCCGGCACGGCACGCATCACCCGGGGCGAGGAGGTGTTTCTGCTCGAGGAGAATCAGTCGACCTACATCCCGATCGGAGTGAAGCATCGGATCGAGAATCCGGGCATGATTCCCCTGGAGATTATCGAGGTGCAGAGCGGCTCCTACCTCGGAGAGGATGACATCGTGCGCTTCGAGGACGTTTACGGACGCAAGGAGACGCGCAGCTGAAGCTGGCTGCATCTCTCGAGGAACGGCTCGGGCGGTAGGCGCTGGTAAGATGCGTGGTTTGGAGGCCTCGCCCATGACCAATCTCGAGTGTTTCAAGGCCTACGATATCCGCGGCCGCATTCCCGATGAGATCAACGAATCGCTGGCCTACGACATCGCGCGCGCCTACGTCGGCCTGGTCAAGCCGCATCGCGTGGCGGTCGGTTACGACATCCGGCTCTCAAGTCCTAAGCTCGCCGCTGCGGTGAAGCGCGGTCTGCTCGACAGCGGCACGGATGCGCTCGACATCGGACTGTGGGGGACGGAAGGGGCGTATTTCGCGACCTTCGCCGAGCAGCTCGACGGGGGCATCATGGTCACCGCCAGCCACAATCCCCCCGACTACAACGGCATGAAGTTCGTGCGCGAGCAGGCGCGCCCGATCAGCAGCGACACCGGCCTGCAGGAGATGCGCAGCGCCATCGAGAGCGGCCGGCTGCCGCCCAAGGCCGCCCGGGCGGGCACCGAGCGCCCCCTCGACATCCGCGCCAAGTACCTCGAGCACCTGCTCGGTTACGTGGAGGGTGCCCCGCTGCGCAAGCTCAAGATGGTGGCCAATCCCGGCAACGGCGGTGCGGGGGTCATCATCGAGGCGCTCCAGCCGCACCTGCCCTTCGAGTTCATCAAGATCAACGAGAAGCCGGACGGGAATTTTCCCAACGGCGTCCCCAATCCGATGCTGGAAGAGAATCGCGCCGCCACCGCGGAGCTGGTGCGCAAGAGCGGCGCGGACGTCGGTATCGCCTGGGACGGGGACTACGACCGCTGCTTCTTCTTCGATGAAGGCGGGCAGTTCATCGAGGGGTACTACCTGGTCGGCCTGTTGGCCGAGACCTTCCTCAAGCGCGAGCCGGGCGCGCGCATCGTGCACGACCCGCGCCTGACCTGGAACACGCTCGACATCGTGCGCCGCCTCGGCGGCACGGCCGTGCTGTGCAAGTCGGGGCACGCCTTCATCAAGCAGAAGATGCGCGAGGTGGACGCCGCGTACGGCGGGGAGATGAGCGCCCACCATTACTTCCGGCGCTTTTCCTACTGCGACAGCGGCATGATCCCCTGGCTCCTGGTGCTCGCGGTGATCAGCGCGAGCGGCAAGCCCCTCTCGGAGCTGGTCGGGGAGCGCATGCGGCTGTTCCCGGCGAGCGGGGAGATCAACCGCCGGCTCGCAGGCGATGCCAAGACCATCCTCGCCCGGGTGCGCTCGCACTACGAGGGCACGGCGCGCGCCATCGACCTGACCGACGGGCTGTCGATGGAGTTCGAGCAGTGGCGCTTCAACCTCAGGGGGTCCAACACCGAGCCCCTCGTGCGGCTGAACGTCGAGTCCCGCGCCAGCCAGCCCCTGATGCATGAGAAGACCGCCGAGGTCCTGAAGCTCCTGGACGGCTGAAGGCCGGTCAGGGCGGTGGCTCGGACCCGGTGTCCCGGCCCCTCGTAGGACTGAGAGACGGGACATGCTTATGACACCCCGGTAGGACTACACTCGGCTCCCCGGCTATCCACGGGTGAGGGCGCGCGAGCGGCAGGCTCTTGTCTGCATTCGGCGACACTGGCTCGACTTCGGATCGGCGGGTAGTTTGCACCGTTCAATCACCACAGGGATTAGCCATGGCGCTTTGGAAAGACTCAAACACAGGAACCGCCCCCGCCCCGACGAGCCCGGGAGTTGCCCCGGCACCCGTCCATCCGCGGGAGCCTGAGAAGACCAATGTAGCCCCCCTGAGCACGGAAGCCCGTCGTCCCGCGCCGGCGCACCGCGCCGAGTTGAAGGAGTCGCACATCTCCTCCGACCTCACGATCGAGGGCAAGATCGTCGGCTCAGGTCATGTGCGCATCGCCGGCCGCTTCAAGGGCGACGTGCACGTCGACGGCAACGTCAGCCTGGATGCCGGCGCCCGCCTCGAGGGGCAGGTGAAGGCGAGCGTGGTCAGCGTAGCCGGGGAGCTCCTCGGCAATATCGAGAACGCCAAGCGCGTCGAGCTGCTTGAGACCGGCGTGATCAACGGCGACGTGAAGGCCGGCTCACTTACGGTGGCAGCCGGTTCGCGTATGCGCGGCCAGGTCGAGTTCGGTTACGAGGGCGAGGCGCGGGCCAAGGCTGAGACTAAGGGCTTCGGAAACGCATGAGCGTCGCTTCTCGCCCGGTGAACCCGGGCAAGACGCGCACGTGCCCGCACTGCAAGGCGACCATTCTCGAGAGCCTGAGCATCTGTCCGGGCTGTCTGCACCACCTGCGCTTCGACCAGGAAGCCGCGAAGCGCCAGGTGGCAGCGGAGTCGGCGCTGCGCGTCGAGGGGATCATCCGTCATCCGCCTCTGGATGAGCCGTGGGAGTACTTCGTCACCGTCACGGTCCGTAACGACCGCGGTGAGGAGGTCACCCGGCACGTGGTGAGCGTCGGTGCCCTGCAGAACACCGAGAAGCGCTCCTTCACACTGTCAGTCGACATGATGCCGCCCAAGGCTCCGCCTGATCCGAGTGCGGCCAAGGGGGCGCCCGCCAAGGCGCCGCCGTCCCCATTCAAGCGCTAACCGACCGCCTACCTTTATGACCGAGCGCGCACACTAAAAGTGCGCCTCCGTCTGTACCAGGAACTGGACCTTGTCGATGCCCGTCGCCCCGTTGAAGGGGAAGGCGATGTCGACGTGCACCACGTTGCCGAAGCCTGTGCGGGCGTTGCCGAAACGTAACCCGAAGCCTGCATCCTTCAGCAGCCCAAGATTCGGCGGGGCGAGCGGCGCGTCGCCCCAAACACGGCCGGTGTCGAAGAAGATCGCCGCGCCCACGCGAAACAGCCGGAACGGGTACCAGTCGGTGAAGTAGCGCTGCTCCAGGCTCCACAGTGCCCGGGCGGTGCCGTCCTGGTAACGCAACGGGTAGCCACGCAGTCCGTTGTCGCCACCGAGCAGGACCTGGTTATCGAGATCGAGCCTCCAGCCCTTGGTGGCGACGAGCGTGGTGAAGAACAGCCAGTTCTTGCTCTGCTCGACGTAGTAGCGCACCGAGCCGTCCATGAGTCCGTTGTCGAGCTTGCCGCTCACGACGCGGCCCGAGAAGTCTCCGTACAGGAGCAGGGTCGAGCCGCCGTTCATGAAGCCGCGCGCGGCGTTGCTCTGGAAGATGAGCGCGCTCTGGGTCGAGCCGAAAGAGGCGTCCGCCCACCCCACGCGCAAGCTCGCAGAGGTGCCGAGATAAAAATCCTCTGTGCGCAGGATCTGATCGTGGTTCCAAAGCTTGAGGAAATCATCCTGCACCAGGTCGAACTGCACCCATGGGTATATGAAGCGCCGGTCCACCGGAACGGCCGTCGGTCCGCTCCAGGTGCTCACCGGCGAGAACAGATGCTCGTCGTAGGTGACCCCGGCACTCCAGCGCCGCACCCAGCCGTCCTGCAGCCCCGAGGACAGCCCACCGAAGATCTGCGCGCCCTGATGCGAATCGGCGAACTCGTCGATGATCTGGCCGCGATCCCAGAGCGAATCGGTCTGCAGGTCGTTGATGCTGTAGAGACCCGCGGCCCAGCGCGCATCGAGCGCGTAGAAGGGCTGCTGGAGCGTGAACTCGCGCTGGCGCCCGTCGCTGTAATCCGCGTAGTTGGCCCCGAGTGACACGAAGCTGCCGAGCAGGTGCTGATCGTTGAAAGCCACCTGGTTGCCGCTGCGATCGACGTTCTCCGAATGCGAGACGACCACATCGGCACCGCTGCCCACAATGTTGGTGTCCTCCAGATACACGCCGGTCGAGTTGGTGCCACCGCTGCGGTGGAAATTGAACCCCGGGTCGAGTGTCCATACGTCCCGGGTGGTCACGCGCACGTCCACCTGGCCGTCGTGATAGGCGATGGGCCGGATCCAGGCGTCATAAAAATACCCATCCGCACGCAGCATGCGCTCGGACTCCTCCAGGCGCCGCCGCGAGTAGGGCTGGCCTGGCTTGAAAAGCAGCTGCCTGCGAATGACGCTCGCCCGGGTCCGGTAATGCAGCTTATCGGCCAGGCGGAACAGACGGGTGTCATCCTTGGGGTTGTCCAGATCGAAGATGTTCCGGTTGTCGACCAGGACCTTGCCGACGGTGGCGTGGGCGGCCTCGAGCTCCTCGTCCGAAGGGATGCCGGGGGTCTGCTCCGGCGGCGCCTCGGGGGGCGGGCGAAACTCGGTAATCACCCCATCGGGCGCGGCGCGCTCGCTCGCAGGGTTCTGCGCTCCGGTGCCCTCGCTGCTCGCGCTCGCGCTGAGCTCGGTGAGCGCGGAGGTATCGGATGCGCGCGCCGGGACGCACACGTACGCGAGCGGCGGCAGAACCAGCAGCACGAAGAAAGGGGTGCCCGTGGTGCGCGAGCCGGCGGACAGGGTGCGGGTGAGCGAGGAGCGGCCGGCCATGGCCTGTCAGCACCCGGGTCGGTCAGTGTGCGACTCTATACATCCTGGCATTGTGCGCGCCATCCTTGCGGACACGGCTGCCGAAGGTAGCAGTTCGCTACCTGCCGCACGGACCGTGATGTACTGCAACGCTTGCGACAGCCTTGCTTGACAAGCAACCGATACCTCATAGCGAAGGATTGGACCTGTGACAAGACACCTCGCTCCGCGCCGGGCGAGCCGCTTCGCCGGCAGGGCCCTCGCACTGCTGCTCAGCTGCGGCGTTCTAAGCGGCGCGATGGCCGCCACTGCCCCTGCCGACGCGGCAGCCCCGGGCAGCACGCACCCGCCCGCAACGCTCCTGGTGT
>Ga0302325_10020218_pt1 | contig 13969 bp, 15 predicted proteins | sample Palsa_T0_2_FD_201948 | JGI IMG/M metagenome (GOLD analysis project Ga0302325, IMG submission 201948) | Peat permafrost microbial communities from Stordalen Mire near Abisko, Sweden - Palsa_T0_2 | ecosystem: Environmental > Terrestrial > Soil > Palsa > Peat permafrost | place: Sweden: Abisko... | reverse complement strand
AGATTAATGGCCATTATTCTAACCTAATCAAACATTTTGGGTGCTAATCATATTCTATTCCACTATTCATTGATTAGAATAGAATATAATTAATTAATATATCACGTGGGTATATAAAATGCCTTTTCCTTGTGTTTTATTTTCAAATAGCTAAAAGCAAGATTAATTCGAAGGCAGTGGTGCTAACTTAATCGATATTATTATAATATAATAAAGTCGACTATACACACTCGAATAATCAAGCTATAAATCACGTGAATAAAACAGATGTGATTTCTTTGCACGTGATAAAAAAGTAACTTTATATATTATTTTAAATATATTTAAACATCTAATAAAATAAAAGCATAAATCAAGATAACTATTAAGTCTTTTAACCTTTTATTAATGTATTTTATATAAACACGAATAAAAATTAAATAAAACTAGACCACGTGATTAATCAATTAATTACATTTAATGTGATTAATTATTCTAATCTAATCAAGTTTTTTTTAAGGATAGCTAATCATATTCTATTCATTATTCATTGATTAAAATAGAATATTAATTGATTAATATGAATAATCCTTTGACACACTGGTCTTTATTGGCCAAAGGCCCTTGATAGGGTCCATGCAGGCGGGGTGTTATATATACTGTGACCTTCCTTTGTTCAATGGGGGGATAGTATATTATCCACTCCTTCTAATCATATTATAATGCAAAGAATAAGATTACAATCGCTACCTTACCGGTTTTCAACAATAAGCTATACCTCATGACATCGCCTGCACTTGTTCAGAGTGCTTTTTAGTCCAAGAATCTAGCTTTCGAGCCCTCATCTTAGAGTCCATGGAGCGAGTTCTTGGAGTATCTGGGGAAGCCGTCAAACCACTTAGCTTCGATGACGATGAGCATGGCCCAGGGTTTGTATCAAAATTGGTGAAAGTGATGCCCGAAACTCTGCTCGTTGAGTCTCTTCAGAGGATGAACGCCAATGCTTTGAGCTAGTCCCTCCAGTTGGCCAATATCTCCGGTTCGGCGGATGGGAGTCCCCTATTGCCCAACCGGACCTCCCATTGCGCAATAGGAGCCCTAGATACGAGTCGGACGTCCCGTTGCCCAACCGCATTGCTCAACGGGAGGGATAAGGTCTCCGGCTTATAATTTATAAAGTGCTTCTTAATATTTTTCGAATATATAATTTCATTACGTTTTATTTATTTAAATCGTGTTTACTTATTTACCTTAAAAATAAAACATAAGAAGATAAAGATATACTTTATTAAAGTAAAATAGCGTTAAAAGTCGTTTAGTTTTTAAGGGGGGCAATTAAACCATAGCGCTTAATTACCTCAAGCTCGCTAGCTAGTAGGACGATCACACGCTATAAGTTTCTAGTAAGCCCTGAATACAAGCATGCTATCGGCGAATAGGGGCCCATAGAATGGGAAGACATGAGTCGGACGTACGGTTCGTATTCGGGGCTCCGATTGGCGGGTGGGAGAATTGGCGAACTGGAGGGACCAGAGCCATGCCGCCGCCGCTACCAACGGCATGATGCTACATTTAAAACAGACAGCTTGTATCTCTGGTTTCGAAATACGATGACAATGGTCATTACCATTAGCCTTCTCAGAGTACATAATCCGTTGATAGCAGATCCCAATCTCATAGACTTTCTGTGGTATGCAAACTACACTTCCCAAGTCTGGACAATATTGACTTCTCTGGGGACTTCGAGAAAGGAATTTTGGTATTTCTCATCGGAATATTCCCATAATGCTTCGCACCCAAAGCTCACAGACGCCACGCTACCATCCAGTCTCTGCTTGGTTCATACTACGCCGCCAAGCTCGATCTAGAGCCAGACGTTTCTACGATGATCAAAAGACGTACTGAAGTATTTCGCGAGTACAACATGACACCCACAAACATTGGTCAATGGGAAATTGCGATAATCAACGTCTCTACTCAGAATACGGTTCCAACCGGCTTCTGGATGATGATATACATCGCCTCTAATGGACCTCTGCCCGACGTAATCCGATAAGAACTTTTGTCCGTCATCGCTACGAACTACCCAGATCTAGGAAACAACATGTTACAATTGATATCACGAAGTTCGCGAGTCATTGCCCTGCCCTCATCTTAACCTACCGGGAAAGTATACGCCTCACAAACGGCCAAGTTGGAACCAGGCGCTTCATGACTGACACTATCATTTCTGACGGGAAGTCTACTTATCTCCCTAAGCTAGAGTCGATCTCCAAATGCCTTCTGGTCCATCGCATCTCTCTACAGAAATTTGGGGACCCGAAGCGGAAGTATTTGACTTTATAAGATTCATGCGACTAGAGGAAAAAGTTCAAGCATACGAGAAGACAGGATTAGAAGAGCGCGAGCAAAGGAGAGCTTATTTCCCGTTTAGGGGTAGAAAGCACCTTCACCCTAGACGTTTCTTTGCGTTTATAGAAATATTGGGAATCCTGACAGCATTATTTCTTGGTTTCGATGTTGTAGCTAAGGACGGAAGTTTCCCATAGGTGCTGGGTATGAGGAGATCAAAGGCTGGGGAAGCGGTAGCTAGGCCGGCAGAAGAGACTATGAGCATGGGTGCTAAGATAAAGAGGAGAGAGGGCTGGGAAGATGTTCTATGGAAGCTCAAGACCAAGGAGTAGACATCGCCCAAACGAACGAGAGGAACTTGACCTCAAAGTCGTCCCGAGGCTACACCTGTGATGGAGCTAGGGTTGGCCAACAATGGATTTGAAATGTTGCTCGAGTAGTTGAGCGCATTTTGCGATGTATGGACAGAAGAACGCATATCAAAAGAAAAACGCTTGCGCAAAACTATTGCCCGCCCAAATTGACCTGCATCCTGATTGCTAAGCGGCTTTGCAACATGCACAACATGTAACCGTGAGCTCTCTTGAATGTCTAAAGGACTACACTTCAATGCTCTCAATAACGATAAACTTGTCACATCCGCCCTCATGAAGGCTTCCCAGCTTTTAGGTGAAGGCACGTTTTATTCTTTTCAAGAATTTCAACCATAACAATGGGAAAATGATGTTGCTGTTGCTTAGGGAATTAAGGAGAGGTAAGCAGGAAGTTGCATCAGGAAACGGAATTTTTATTGGACCAAAGGGCAATGGAATCATGGAAAAGATACTTCGTACCTTGCAATGAATTCTTACCTTTCAACTGTTCGTTTCAGGAAAATGTTCCCCGCTTGAGGTTGCCATCCTTCCCATCGCCATCCGATTTTTGAACCTGAGTTCTCAGTCAAGGATAATCGAACACTGCACGATCACGCTCGGTGACTAAAGCGGCAGGAGACGACTTCTCCAAACCTCACGATCCTCCAACCGTGGTTAAAGGATTCCTATTATGATCCATCAGATGTCCAACCCAACCTCGGTCCCCACGTGATTCGCTTCCTCCCCCTTTTCTCCACAACTTCCCGTCTCTCTCACCCTCTACCCGAACCCGAGCGCAGCCGCACTGCAACCGGAGCCTCGTTCCTCGGGGCCCCAAAGACCTCACCAGCCCTATTGACATCCCACAAAGCACGTCTCAGTCTCACCCACAAAAGCTCCAAACCCACCCGGCACAGCCTCGGCAACATTCCGGCATCACACTCCCACTTCCGCTCTTCGAATCCGAAAGACACGTTTCTCCACAACCATTTGAATAAATTCGCAAAACAGGTACTTTACTAGATGGGTGCTTTGGGCCTTTGGTAAACGAACGGAGTCGGAACGGCCAATGTCGCCCTTGCAGTAGCTGGGGATCGAGATAAGGCTGCATGCTTCCCACCTAGCAGCTCCACAATCCACTTGGGCTCTCAATCACAAGCCGCCCTTTCAGTAATTCGCTATCACTTCTCGCGGGACTCCACACCACCATTGCTCTCACAATGCAATGCAAGCTAATGAAAGAAAAAAATTAAAAAAGCGGAGAAGGCTAGGAAGGAAGGAACATGATAGCGAAGCGCGGCGGCAGAAAGGACCGAGGCCGCCGAGCCGCGGCAGGCTCGACGTGATATCAATGGAATAGTTGCATGATTCTGAGAGAGAGCTCGTGCGGCCGGCTACTGGCGCCTTTCGCATGGCCTTGAAAGCGCAAGCGCGACGAAGAATTACTCCGTTGGATTCTTGGTAAAATTACAAGTTCCCAACGCTAGGAAAAACTCTAGGAAAACCAATTACGGTAGGGTGATGGAACGGAGGAGTGTGCCTCTAGCTTTCTGGGGAAAAGGGACGGCGTGGTACAGATGTCCCGGTCGAAGGGAACCAAGGACGAAGAAGGCAAGGACGAGCCATTGTGAGAGTTCGCGTTTGAGCTTGGGTCTGGGGGGCTTCTTTTGAGATGAGGTGATGTGACGAGCGATTCAGCGATTCCCCGGATTGTCCCATTTGGTGATGTCATCTGGGCTGGGAATAGAAAGATGACTGCATATGTTGGATGTAAGGTGAGGTGTGCTTACTGGCCGGATTCCGAGGTGACACACACGGCATTTCTGTTGTTGGGGACGGCATGAAGGAAAGAGGGTGTGGACCACGCAGGGGAAAGGGGGGTGTTGGGATGGAAATTTTCCGGTGTTATTATTATCAAATTGTCTAGCTTCTTTGGATGGTGGAACGCTTGTCGGCATTATCCTCATCTGGGTCGGGGAAGCCGAAAGTTCGAAACCAGGTTGGATTCGTTGGAGATGGCGTTTGACGGTTCGATAAGCCTTCGTGGTTGAAGATGGGGTTGAGGTTCTTTCACATGCGAAATTTTGAGCCCCTAGAAAACCGAAAGTTCTTCGCTCGTACTTCGTATTTGATACTGGGTCCGTGCACGGTCCGGGCACAGGACAGGTACGAGTACTTAGTTCATGCCGCAAATTAACATGCACAATGCATGTACCTTTTGACCCAATTTGATTCGTCACTCGTTAGTCAGGACAAAAGAAGCAAGTATGACGACAGTGGGGGAGATTATTCGGGATCACTCGGAGGTGTGGAGAATGCGAGAATGCCTTTTCGGAAAAGCATTTGTGAGAGACATATGTGGAGCACGGGGAAGGGGTCTACTCTGTTCAGTAGATCACGTGCATTAGCCTCCTCTAGTTCAAAAAGGGGAGTGTGTGCACTTGCCACGTTTTACAGTAGCTTGCCCCTTAAATTCCAACAAAGACATGTCGCAATTGGAATCACCACAATCTGAGCAGCCCACGTGCATTTATCAGCGAACGAGATCTCCTGTACGCCTCCATTGCTTTTGCATACCCCGTGTCTGTCCCCCCGTTTCGCCATTCCCGCACACGGGTACCTCCGTACTGCGTACTACGTACTTACTACGTACTGTACATGGCCCCATTTACCTTCTCAAAGCGAGGCTGCCCCCACGCGCTGGAAAATCGATATCAACCTGAATCGTCTTATCCGCGCCTGCTTCACCTCACTCCTCTGCTGTCTGGTCAAAGATTCATGGAAGGTCCCACGCCGCTGGCAGTTACCGTCTGGTCTCAACGCAATCTTAGCAAGAATTCTTCAGTACCGTAGCTGAAAAAGATTTGCTGAGGTGAGCGTGATGGAATGCGCGCCTTCTATCTCGCATTACCGCTTTGAATTCATCCGGAGTCGCCACCCGTCCGAGGAACAGCCCCGGTCCACTCCACATTTTCAAGGTCTAATCCCCTTGCCGCCTCCGCATTTGAGCTGTACTGTATTTATTCATGGAGAGACGACGGCGCAAGGCATTTCAACCGCATTCCTGAATTGGAACGACTTGTTTTGGGGCCTAGGGCCGGCTAGGCATGTCCACTGCGCACTGGTATTCAAAATATGTACCTCGGTCTGTTGCATTATTACCCAGCAGCTATGTCGTCGGACACGAAGAGGCTCGCCTGAAGATGTTTTCCCTTTGCATTGATCTCCAATGCATCGTGAAGCGCCTGTTTCTCCTGTGACTTAGGCTGCATGCCATCCGCATCCACAGCGGGGTGATTCGCTGCAGGTAGCATGGCTTTGACGGCGGGCTCTGCTCCTCGTGCTCACCCGACGATGATCTCACGGTGCTTTTTTGCTTGTGTGCTGTCATGAATCATGATGTCGCGGCGCATACATTTTTATCCTCCCAAAGCAAGTTCGGTGACAGGGTGACAGGGTGACAGGATGAGACGGGCCGTGCTTTGACCCCACATGGATATGCCACCCCTTCCCCAGCTCTGAGCAAGTTTTCTGGTGTACGAAGTACTTTGTACCTTGAGATGTGAACCCCCACGCGCATCTCGTTCTCGCGGGGCGTTTCTGCCTTCCGAAACTGGATGCATCCTGGACCCTGGATGTTCCAGCCGCCTGAGATCGTATTTGAGTTGACTGAATTCCGTAAAGCTCCTCGGCGGTCCACTAATCCACCTTCATGTGGAATCAGAGAAGTGATACGTTCACCAGGCGCATAACAAAACGACACATTTCATGGTGAGGCGTCGTGGCAGCGTGCTCAGCCCCAGAATCCTGTCACCTAAACACCCGTTCCGCAGACGCCGACTGGCTGAGACCGGAACATCTGGGGCAGCGATGATACGAGTCAGCGCCTCGCAGCCCTCTTAGGAAGCTAGAAACCGCAGATCAGGGAAGCCCCAAATTCCCCACGGCCAGGCTGGTCAAGATCAATGTCAAATCGCATTCTTTTCTCAGGGAGTCAGGGGGGAGATAACCAGATAAGGTTGGATCTACAACGTAGACGGAAAAAGATACGTACCAATGCCGATGCGCAAAGCCGACAAAGACCGTCTCCACGCCTTCCAAAGTTCCAAGATTATTGGAAACGATGGCACTATCGAAGCTTGTTTCTCCCTGCGTCGCTGAGGAAAAGGAGAGGCCTGAACTTCGGCGAATCTCTAAGCCGCCAATCCAGATGTTGGAGAAGAATGGAAACGCTGAATGCTTCCAGAAGCCGCACCGAAGCGTGCCCCGCTAGAACCCCTTCTCTAGGCCTGCTCTCGGACCTAGAAGTCTCGAAGTACTTTTTAATACTATTGATGCCCTAACACCGAGATGGCGTTCTGAGTGGATTTCGCGACTCATGTCTCCTTTTCCCGACTCTGTGTTAGTATCAAAGCAAAGCAAGCGCATAGCACAGGCTACAGAGGGCCCGAGGTTAGAAGAAAATTTGATCTTCACCCCACTATCAACCTAACTCCACAGTTGTCGCTTGTTTTTCCCATTTCTCAGGTACCTGGGTACCGAAATTGCCCTCTGTAGCACTATATTACATTTCTCTTGCGCGCCACTCAGCTTCATTCTCTGGAAGCACGTGTTTTCACAGGCTGCAAATCCAGCAAGGGCTGCGATAGCATCATTTATCTGAGACGGAAGGACTCAGGATTGTCACGATATTCCAATTCTTTTTCTCCGCGAGGCGGTCTTCTCTAGAAAACCCTACTAAAAAAAACCTCCCCTTACTGTACTCACTCCATGCTCCATCACCTCCGTCATGCGGCCCGAAGAAGGCCCTGCTCTCAAGCTTTAGTTCATAGAAAATATGTTGGAGTCGAAGAAGACAGATAGCAAGAATCATCGAGCTGGCCGGTGGCATCCCTGACCGCGATGGGGTAGGGAGTGGAATTTTCTCTCTCTCTTCTAGCGTAGTTAGGGGAAAGAGAAGCTATTTTCAAAAGCCGACGCCAGACCCGAGACAACGTCATCGCTCTGACACTATTGACACGGGGGGGAGCATAGGCGCGCGAGTCAGGATTGAAGGAAAGGGCACCAGGAGACACCTGGAGACGATATATCTGAAGCCCACAGAAAACTTGGAGCTGGATCGGATTTCATGCTGGGATTGGGCCTGTTATCGTGCGCTGTGGCTAGGGAGTGGAGAAATACTAATAGGGTCCGCGAAGTATCGTCGTTTGGGGCTGGTGGGATGCTGTTGGCGGAACATCAAAGGTGTTTGATGTCCTCGCTGCACACGAAGTCGTACTCGTAAGCAGTGAACAAGACGTTTCATGGCGGTTACACACACGGAAAGGAACTCACTCAAACAACCCCACCTTATGCTGTTGCCGCCTGCCAGCGTGGGGAATAATGGGGTCTGGGTCCGTTTTTAGATTTTGATTGATCAGCCTCATCAAGGCGATAGTCGATCCTTTCGTGTGGCTTATCTCATCCCAATTATTTTGACCCGCGCAAAACATGCGACTCGTTTCACGGCAGCTCCCCGGGTGAAACAAGAGGATAAAAGGGTTTGAACCAGTCTGAAAGAGGCAAAGCTGGATGCCGATCACAGCACTTGTTCCCCAGGTTTCAATGCGAAGCTTCCGACTTGAGTGATTCGCGCCCAATTCAGTGCTACGTGGCCGGCATCTGGTTATGTTATGTTATGTTATGGCCTCCTCCATTGCATCACGAAAATGCAAATGCAGCTCAGAGGTGTGTAGAGGGAAAAACAAAATACGAAATTCCAACCGTTGACGCGCGAAGAACCTGGTCGGTATCACCAATTTTCTGCCACACACACACATTTGTTGAGAATATGATGTGATGATAAAGGAGAAATTTCACCAAACAGAAGGAAACCCGGCAATCCGAGATCAACATGCAGTGAGCTGACAGGACAGTTTTCCCGATCCAAGATATGACAGGACTGGGAGCATCGTCGCGGCCTTGTCATGATCTTGCATTTCTCTCCACCATTCCCCCCTCCCTCTTACCAAACCCACAACCCCTCACGCAAAACCCCACAAAGTTCCCTCCCGGGGGGGCATTTTGACTCGCTCCCCTTCCCCCCTCCCCTCCCCTCCTTGCCGCATAAACTTGCACACGACTCTGAAGGGCAGGAAGCACATCAATCACATCCATCACACCCTTCAATAATCACCAGTCTGCGGCGTACAGGGCATATTCGGAAAGGCAGGCCGGTCAACGAGTGGAGGTTGATTCAAGATACAAGTACAGCGTACACGGTACAGTGGCTGGAGGAGGGGGCGAGGGGGAGGGGAAGCTCTGCCCCAAAACGGGGCTTACCCAGTTGGTGTACCCCACGGATGCAAGTCTGCGCGCGCCTCCTCCAGGAATAATCACTCCCCAAATTCAAATTTCCCAAAAAAATGCAACCCATGGTTTCCATATCCTTACTCGTTATTCGTGAGAGGGCCTTTTCGCAGCGAGCGGCTACGCCTTTGCCCCAACAAATCCTGCAAACCTGTAAACCTGTAAGATTTCGCCTCTCAGCTGGAGGAACACGCATGCGCAAATACGGGGCCAGGGCAGGGGAACAGGAGTGCGAATATTGAGGGGGGGGGGGGGAACAAATGTGCGAAGGGATGTATGCCTGGACCGAATAATGTCTTTGACAGGAAAGAACGGTGAGGACCAGTGAGATGGTTGAGGGCACACGACTCGTCGAGGGAAGGGTGATGGGGAGTGCAAGGGGAGCATGAGGTGCTGGTTTGATGGCCGCTCGTGCTCGTGCTTCTGGCCTGGCCAGCCAGCCAGAAGCAGTTCAGTTCAGTTCAGTTCATTTACTTATTTTCGGCCATCACGCAAAACATTCCCCACGTTTCGCGCGACTCCGTTCCCATTTTCGTCGACATGACCCCCCGTTTTCATGCCCCTGGTCTGCCCTGGTCTGGCCCGGGGAGGGTGAGGGTGAGGGTGAGGGTTGAGGCAAGCGAGGAATGGAGAGGCAGTAATAATAGAATCAGATACTACTGTACCGTTGGAATATTGGGTGCCTGCCAGCGAAGAGAGAAGATACGAAGTACGCGTGGTGTACGAAAGCAAAGGAAGCCGGGGCACCAGGGTTGAAAGGTATGCACATTATTCAGCTGGAAGGCGGAGTCAGCGAGATGGAAGGGGGGGTGATGGTATTCCCGCCTGGGCTTGGACCTGGAGAGGGAGATCTGGGGTTTTTGCACGATAAAGTAATATTTGACAGCGGGACATGGACGTGTTGCCTTACCGTCATCCCTCGAGGAGGATTAACACATCACATTATACATTATCACATTATCACATTAGCACATAAGAGAGAACGCTCAGCTTATCCCCGAATTTCAGCCCATCGCCGTCTTGGACCCAATCCCTCCCCCATCCCAATCTCGCGGCGCATCTTCTGCAGTCCGGACGACGGTTCCGCAGCTACGCGGACTGCCGCCCTGCCCACGGATGCTACCTCAAGCGGACTAACGTGAATGCATTATCTCGAATTCCCCACTTTCTGGTCCCCACCAAAGAAAGGCGAACGAGAAAAGGAATTTGAAGGAAAAAAAAACTAAGGCCTGAACAAGCACAAGAGAGTCACGGCTGCGATAGAGAGACAGAGTCAGTCGAGTGATAATACCAAGGCCTCTCTCTCTCTCCCTTCGCCAAACTCAAACTTCCTCTCGTTTTGGAACAGCAGCGCAAAGCAAGTCGAGTCATCCCTTTCGACGACCATTTTCCTTCCCTGGACTCTGTCTCTCTCCAACATACCTCCGTACCGATACACCGATATTTCCCCAGGGCGACCCCATCCGTGGAATCTCACCCACCCACTACCAAACACCAGCGACCCCCAAAATACCAAGACCCCCGAGAAAGGAAGTCCCAGAGCCACGACCTCAAGGCATTTTTTTCTCTAGACATCTCTCGACATCTCTCGCCCCGTTGACAACAGAACGCAGGCGGCAGAGCCTTGCCCGAGTACAGTTACAGAAAAGGATTGGGAACACCTTGGCCCCCAGAGAGCCCTCCACGCCTTTCACCAGTTCGTAGCAACCTGGTCGCTCCCCATACCCGCGCGGTCCTGGGCTGCCCTGACTCTTCAACCGCGAGCGTTTTCCCTGGCTGGTTCCCCGGCTACCGCAAGCTCAGCGATTACTGGGTGCACGCAGCAGTCTGCTCGCTGGACGCATGCTATTCGCACACTACGGCTATTTTGACACAACTCAACCCAACGCAAGCACAAGCACAAGCACAAACAAGCACAAGCACGCTCGCTCACCTGGCTCACCTGGCTCACTCGAACTGGCTCAAGTCCTTCTCTCCGTCCAAGCCCACCCGCCCACCGCCCACCGCCCACCGCCTACCGCCTACCGCCTACCGACCAGCCCTCCCACGCTCTCCTGCGCCCACCGCCCGCGCGCCCACAAATTTCCTTCCCCAATCCTTCCCATTCCCCATTGTTACGCTAAGCCTACGCTGGCCCATCCGTATAAGACGCCCACCCCCCTCGGCACATCTTCTCCTCCGTCGCTGCCCCGTCATCATAATTTCGAGAACTCTATACAGCACACCCCATAGTCATAGTCGTCAACACCCACCAAACACCAACCCTCGTCACCAACATAATAAAACACCAACGCTATACCGCAATACCCCCCCGTCAACATTTTTTATATTGCAGCAACAATTCAGCAGCAGAATTGTATCCCACAAACCTGGCAGTTTTTGTGCAGGTCCCCCTTCTGTCTCCAGTAGAATTTAAAGCGTGGTAGTCGACATTCGCTGCGGCGGCCATCACATGCAACGCGCATCTTCTGCAGTGGATTTTTCAAGTCTGCTGAATCCGCAGCCCCAGACCGCCGTCGAGAGAGACCACGAGATCGCAAAGCACAGACTGGCAGAGATCCAACGAGAGCAGGAAGAAGAAGCACGGAGAAATATGACAGCCGTCTCAATGATGCCCCCGATGATTGGTGGTCAGCACGGAGGAGACGACCGACAGGATCTCCCTCGACCCTACAAGTGCCCGTTGTGCGATAAGGCTTTCCACCGTCTTGAGCACCAGACAAGACATATTCGAACGCACACTGGAGAGAAACCGCATGCGTGCCAATTTCCTGGCTGCACCAAGCGCTTCTCACGCTCCGATGAGCTGACTCGACACTCGAGGATACACAACAACCCGAACTCGAGAAGAAGTAACAAGACTACGCACCAAGCTGTCCAACAAGCTGTTCAGAGTGGAATAGATCATGGCTCTCCCATGAACATGATGCCACCCCCAAGCAAGAGCATGTCAAGATCAGCGCCTGCTTCTGCTGTCGGCTCCCCCAATGTCTCCCCTCCACACTCATACGCCTCCTACTCGACTCTTCCGTCTGGCCTCAATCCTTACGGTCGAAGTCTAGGAGGAAGCCCCCATAATGGACAGAATCTCGACATCAATCTCCTCGCAACTGCTGCTACCCAAGTCGAGCGAGAGAGCACTCCGGCCACACATCATCCTCACCACGGAGGCTCGCGACATCTCCCATACTACACCCACAGCAATCACAATAGTCGAACTCACCTTCCTGGAATTGGTCACTATGCCATGTCAAGATCGCATTCCCACGACGCCGAAGACGACCACTACGCTCATCGACACGTCAAGCGCTCTCGGCCCAACTCTCCGAACAGCACTGCACCCTCTTCACCCACCTTCTCCCACGACTCACTGTCCCCAACGCCGGACCACACTCCTCTCGCCACACCCGCACACTCTCCTCGTCTACGACCCTACGGTGGTGGCTACGACTTGCCGGGCATTCGCAACCTGAGCTTACAACACACACCCGCTCTCGCACCAATGGAACCCCAACATCTTGACGGCCAATACCACACCCCGCAAACCACTTCCGCACTCAGAAACGGCCTCTCAATCACCGACATCTTGGGCAAAACGGACGGCACGCAAAGAAAACTTCCCGTCCCTCAGGTACCAAAAGTCGCTGTACAAGACTTATTAAGTTCCGGCGAGAACGGATTCAGTACGAGTGGTCAAAGTAGCACGACAGGCAGTGTTGCAGGCGGTGATCTGATGGACCGACTGTGACTTCTTTTCTTCTTCTGGGAATTGGAAATTCACATATCACAAAGAGATGATTAGAAGGATTTGCCTGACGGCACACGGGAGGCGTTACATCGACGAACGAAGAACCACCCTACTTCGATAATTCACTCGAGCTCGTACGCACGGGACTCGAGATCTCCACTTGCTTTGTTTACCTATTTTACGACTCACTGGGCTGGCTTTTTGTGTTTTTGAGTGTTGGACTGGCCTTGCATCGATTTGCTCGATGGAAGGGTGTATGTATAGAACAGCGTGCGCGCAGCATAGACTTTGCTTTTATCTTACCTTTTTTTTTCCTTGTCCGTTCACCAAGCTGGCTATTCTCACTGCGGAAGTCGGTATCTCGATTCCCGACGACTGCGAGCTGTGAGGGTCAGCATTGTTTTTGTGCTTTGTTTGGGGACGATGGCGGATTCATAGATGGATGGGTTGTCTGGCCCGACCGAGCAAGCAGCTGGAGCTTTTGGGGCCCCTGCTAGGCATGGAGTACTGTGTTTTTTTTTTGTGTGTCTCGTGTGTATGCCGCTGTAGCAGGCAAGCGATGACGAATACCGTAGTGTTCGAGGTGGCTTATTGAAATCAATCAATCATAAGGTCTTTATCACATGCTCTGTTCCCTCCCCACTTCTCATTTTATCCTTCTTACTATGAAGCTTCTTCTATACCGAGTCCTCCTGTGATGAAGGTCAGATGAGACCTTGCTCACATGTAAATTGCATCTGATATCACTCAGATGACAACACCCAAGCTCCCCCACATTCTGAACGATGCTTTCTCCACGATGTTGAACGGGGTGATCCGAAACCTTAATCGCTACGACATGTGAAGGGCATCCCTTTTTTTGGGACTGTCTAGACGCACACCTCTCTCCCTCCTACCTTGCCTAACAGACTTCCAAGGCATTGATGCGAAAGCGTGGAGGGGAGACTGGGTTGCATCTTCACATGCTTCCCATCTAGCATAGAATTGAAAGAAAGAAAGAAGGAAAGGAAGAAAACATTAATTTTCCCTCTGGCGGGAAAAAGTTATGCGCGAGCATGGCATCATGCATGGCTTAGGGTGGGGAGGGGGGTTAGGAGGCGGGAGATATATGCCGTACAGGAAGGACCTTGGAACATGCGTACTGTACCGTGCTGTATGTACATACAGGTCGAGAGAGAAGAGGGGGGTG
>Ga0302325_10020216_pt1 | contig 13970 bp, 14 predicted proteins | sample Palsa_T0_2_FD_201948 | JGI IMG/M metagenome (GOLD analysis project Ga0302325, IMG submission 201948) | Peat permafrost microbial communities from Stordalen Mire near Abisko, Sweden - Palsa_T0_2 | ecosystem: Environmental > Terrestrial > Soil > Palsa > Peat permafrost | place: Sweden: Abisko... | reverse complement strand
CTTAAATGGCGCCGAGCTGACGACAGTAAGAACCTTCTTTGGGGGACAGGGCTCCGGGAATACGGGCGGCTGGGCGCCGGACTCAACCAAGTTTGCCTGGACCGAGTACGACCCGCTACCCTGAGCAGCCAGCGAAATGATGGGTGGCGCGTGATTCCACTTGTCACCCCTGGGATTGGCTCTGAAAGCCGCGCGCGATGGGAGCGGCCGCCACGCCTTTCATTTCCAGTTCGCGTGCAGTTCTGAGTAGCTTCGCCTCAGTGTAGGGCGCACCGATCAGTTGTACCCCAAGGGGCATTTGTCCAGGCAGGTGCATCGGAACGGTTACGACCGGCAGACCTACAAACGAAATCGGCTGCGTGAAGATGCCAATGTTCGGTCGCGAGGCAACCTCTTTGCCATCGAGCGTCATGGTTTTTTGGCCGATCTTGAGAGCGCCGCTTGGTGTCGCGGGCGCGAGGATCACATCTACGTCTTTAAAAACATCGGCCATCTGACTGCGGAACCAGGAGCGGAAGCGTTGCGCGAAACTCACCCATGCGGCCGGCGTAAGAGCCCCGGCCAAAAGCCGGCTGCGCACCAGCGGATCGAATAACTCGGCCTTGCTTCGGAGGTCCGCCAGATGATGATTCCCTCCTTCGGAGGCCGTAATGACGAAAGCAGCGGCGCGCGCCGTTGCCGCTGCTGGGATGTCTATGACACGGCCGGTATTCAGCGCTTTTGCGACTGCCCAGACCGCTTCGAAAACTTCCGGCCGCCCCTGACTCGCGAAATAGCCGCCCGCCATCGCAATTCTTAAACCGTCGGCGCCCTTGATTAGCTCTGGATAACAAAACTCGGGAGGACGATTTGTACAGACTGGGTCTGTGGGGTCGAACCCTTGTAACGCGTCGAACACAGTCGCCAGATCTTCCACCGACCGTGCGAAAGGTCCAATATGATCAAAGCTCGTAACGAAAGGGAAGGCACCCGCCCGCGAGACTCGCCCGTATGTGGGTTTAAGTCCAAATATTCCGCAAAATGCCGATGGAACGCGGATGGAGCCGTTTGTGTCCGATCCTAGTGTGACGGGCACTAACGCGGCCGCCACAGCCGCAGCCGAACCACCGGAAGACCCTCCTGCCACTCTGCTCACATCGTGCGGATTGCGAGTCACGCCATAATGGTGGTTCTCTGTGGTGAACCCATAGGCGAATTCGTCCATATTCAACGCGCCCACCAAAACAGCGCCTGCCCGGCTTAAAGCTTTCACAGAGGTGGCATCCGCCGCCGCCGGAGCCGCCTGGGCGCGCAAAGCGGATCCAGCCAGCGTCGGCAATCCCTCAATGTCTAGTAGATTTTTTACCGCGAACGGCACGCCGGCTAACGGGCCCAAGCTCTCGCCTCGGCTGACGGCGTTATCGATGCGCTTGGCCTCCGCCAGCGCACGTTCCCGCGTTACCGCGGTAAAACAATTCAAAACGCTGTCCGCGCCAGCGATTCGATCCAGCGCTGACTCGACAACGCTGCTCGCGCTGACGCTACCCGACTTCACCGCCTTTGCCGTCTCCACCGCGCTGGCCGTCTCGAAGTTATAGTTCACGGCTGGAACCGAGGCGCAGCTTCGCTGTTTTGTTCAAGCGGAAATTCCAGCATGACTTGCGCGATGCTGCTGATTCGCTTCATTTCTTCTTCCACGTCATGGCGGTCCTCTTCTCTGATAGGCAGACCAATCTTTTCGGCAGCCGCATCTACATACGACGCCTTCTCAAAAATGTACGATACGTGCGCCGACACGATCTTCCATCCATTGGCCCACTTGACCCACAACTGAGTCTGCCGCCCCTGGCGTGTTTCCGCACCGATTTTGCGCGTGAAGTCCAGGTTTATGACACCGTGCGACTGCCCAAAGGTTGTGATCTCCAACCGCAGAATCTGGCGGGCGAGGTCCACTTTGGGACGGTTCCTCCGAAACGCTTTGATCTCCTCAATACCGTAGAGATTCTCGGTCGCTCCATAGCGAATGGCCAGTGAAGAATCCCAGAACATCGATTCCAGCGTTGGAATGTCATTCTCAATAAGCGCACGCTCATAAGTCGCATGTAACGCGGTGAGTTCGGCCACCGCCGCCGCATTGTTGATTTCCATTCGGGTTTTATTCAGGCCGAGGAGGCTGCCGCCGAGGCGATCTCGCCCTCGTCTTCGGAGATGTTCATGGGAGCGCGCGCGGCAAATTTTGCGCACGCCACCAGCAGTAGCGTGACTAACAGATAACTCATCGAAACAAGGGGCGACTGGGCAATACCCACTCGCGAGCCATGCATCAGCCCAAAAAACGTCATAATGGCGCCCGCCAGGGTAAAGCCGGCCGCCTTTACCATTTGCCGGTCAATGATACATACCGCCGCTGCTCCCAGTATCAATCCCCCGAGCGTCGAACCACCCCCGAGTATTTCCAAGCCGCGATAGAAAATTCCTTGGTTCAGCATATTGCCGGCCAGTTGATCGGACACGCTCGAGATGCCCGCTGCCGCGAGTGCGCTGTTGATCATGTTCAAACCCCAGTTGGCAATGGACGGCACGATTGCCAAAACAATGGCCGGCGCATGGCGTTTGGGCGTTTCCTGGAATGCCTGCGAGCCGATCAACATACCGATGTAAAGCAGAATAGGTAGAATCGCGATGACCGGGATGATAGCCGACATAACAGAGATAGTGCCGAACCAACAGAGGAGAATGACCATTATGCCGGTAGCTGCTGAGTAGCCGATACGGCCGCCCATCGCTTTCCAGCCGGGATGACCGATGTATACCGCATTGATGAATGGATTACCCATCAAGCAGCCGATGAGGCTGACAACGCCGTCGGCGGTCAGCACGCGAGTAGTGGGATAGCTATCGCCGGCCGCAGCGGCGCTCTCGACGTTGTCCATTGCTTCCACGAGATCGTAGATACCGAAGGGAATCGCGGTAACCAATATAGTTCCGAGATATTGGAATCCGTCGAAGACATGCGAAAACGCCGGCACGGGGACGTGAAAACCGAAGTTAGCTACCGAGGCGGCTAAGGCAGGAGCAGTCATTCCGCCGAAGTTCAGCCCTACCGCCGTTGATCCCCAGGCAATGAGCGAACCAGCCGCAATCGCCACCAGGCCCGCCGGGATCTTGCCGTATTGCACGCCGCCAAACCAATTTAAGAGAATGATGGCGAAGCAAGTGATGCCAATGACTGGTGTCATGAACATCTGCAATGCAGGCGCCATGGAAATGAAGGTAATGGAAACGCCCGCGAGCGTACCCAACAGCGCGGCGCGCGGCGTGATTTTGCGGATGATGGGTGCGATGAATCCGCCGGCCATCAGCACAAAGCTCTGCACAAACACCCAGGTCAGTCCCGCCTCCCAGCCTTTCAGGGGGTCCTTGGTGGCCAGGGCAATCGGCATCATCACCACAAAAGTGACTATGAACATGTGCGGCACGCTGATGCCGGACGGCAGCGCGCACACGTCTGTGCGGCCTGTCCTCTTCGCCAGCCGGTACGCGAGAAAGGCGTAATACAAAGTGCTCAAGCACATCATCAGGCCCGTGGCCGGGAGGATGCGCCCGAAGACGAGGCTATCGGGCATCTTCAGCACAAAACGCAGGAGTGACGTGAGCGTGAGCAGGTTGACGAGAATGTTCGTGCCGAAGCCGAAGAAGGCGTTCCAATCGCCTGGCACCCAGAGTCCATTTCTAGCGTCCATCTTTTTCCTCGCTTTCTTTTTGAATGTTCGTGGCAGGCGTCGCTGACGGTGCGAAGAAGTCTACGAGGAAGTTAGGAACGGCACGTCCACTTGGCCGTGTCTTGGATCTCAGTTTAGCGTAGCTAACGGACTTAGTTCAATGCAGCACTAAGCGAGCGTGGCCAGGATTTTGTCGGAATGCCCCACCCAGCCGAAAATGCCGCCTTGTTCCTTGATCATTTTCAAACCCGCTTCGTGCATGTCGGGGAAATAGGAACCAACGCAATCTTCGAGCACCAGGCAATCGTATCCGCGGTCGTTTGCTTCGCGTACCGTGGTGTTGACGCAGACCTCTGTTGTCACACCCGTCACGATCAGCTGCCGGATGCCCCGGTTCTGGAGGATGGCGTGTAAGTCAGTCGCGTAGAACGCCCCCTTTCCCGGTTTGTCGATTACCGTCTCACCCGATTGCGGATACAGTTCCGGAATGATGTCGTGTCCCGCTTCGCCGCGAACCAGGATGCGACCCATGGGCCCCGGATCGCCGATCGTGATGGCGGAACGTCCGCGAACTTTCTTTGCTGGAGGAAGACAACCCAGATCCGGCCGGTGGCCTTCGCGCGTATGCATCACCTGCCAACCTTTGGCACGCCAAAAAGCAAGCAATCTTCGATTTGGTTCGATGGTTCGGCGGAGTTGCGACACGTCATTGCCGAGCATCTCGCCAAAGCCGCCGGGCTCCAGGAAATCGCGTTGCATGTCAATAATAAGCAGCGCACATGCTTCCGGTGAGAACTCGAACGGATAGGGCTCCGCGTCTACGGAAATGGTTGTTGTCATACGATGGCCTCAAGGAACGCCTGGGACTCCGTTTGAAAAACATCGTTGAATCGAACGATCTGCAAACGAAGCCCCTTATCCCTCCAGCGGATTCCAGATGAACCTCAGATCGAGCACAAACCCCGCAACCGGCCCTTCGCCTGCAACCTTATCAATCCCCTCCAGCGTTTCCACCGCGCGATCCGGCCGGTAGATCGCCACCGAGCGCTTCTTCGGGTTGATCAGCCAACCCAATTGCGCTCCATTCGCCATGTATTCTTCCATTTTCTCCCTGAGTAGCCGCGGCCGGTCGCTAGCGGACTGCAACTCAATCACAAAATCCGGACAAAGATGCCAGAACCCGTCCCGGCTTTGTCGATCCAGCGCTTGAACGCGGCTCTTCAGCGTCCACGAGGCATCGGGCGAGCGCCGCGCGCCGTTAGGAAGAACATAACCGGCGGAGGAGCCACATGAAATCCCACGGCCATCTTGTTCGGCCCAGACAGCCAATCGGGCGCCAATCCGCGAGCAACTAGCGCCGCCCGTAGTGTAGGTCGGTGGCATAACAATAATCTCACCTTCAGCCGTCATCTCAAAAAAGAGATCGGGATGCTCGGCACAGAACGTCGCGAACTCTCCGTCCGTCATCGGACTAGCCGTGATGGTAGCCGGCAGGTAAATATCGTCGATCACAAAGGGCATCGCCCAATTTTACCGCCCATACCCGCCAAATGACCGGATTTTAACCGTCTCATGCGAAACGAGCAGGTGAACCGATACGTTTTAATGGATAGTAGGGACAAAGTATGAATCCGTCGAGTCCAGCAAAAATCGGTCTTGCTTTCACCGCTGGTTTGGTTGTGGCCTTGGGGAGCGTCATGATTTACCTCAAAGCAAGCAGTCCGCACCCGCATGACGCGGATGCCCCACCTGTGGTTCAGCTCGCCCAGCCGGACAATCTGAATACCCCCAAGGCCGGGTCGCCCGTGAGTGCACCCGCAGCAACCGCTCCTAGCCCCACCCCTGCCCAACCCGCACCAGTGCTGCCAGAGGTACGGCACACCGCGCAGAGCCACTATGTTCGCCGCCGAACTGCGCCGCCATCGCAGGGCGCCATCCGGGTCGAGGTATCGCAGATGAAGCCCTCCGATCCGCCGGTAAGTGCGCCCGTTCCAATGCCCACCGGAGTTCCGCCCGCGGGCGCAGTAAATGAAGTGGCCCAGACCGGACCGCAGCCCCCGGTCGCCCCCCAATACAACCCTCCTCCAATGGTCGCCCCACCCCCGCCGCAGCCTCACACCGTCACGCTCCCAGCCGGCACCAACGTCATCGTCCGCTTGGGCGAAACCATTTCCACCGAGCGCAACTATAGCGGCGATACCTTTCGCGCCACCCTCGACCGTCCCATTGTTCTCGACGGTTTTGTGATCGCGGACAAAGGTTCAAAAGTACTCGGCAAGATTGTGGCGGCCGACAAGGCCGGCAAGTTTGAAGGCACCGCCAATCTGCAGGTCACACTTACCGAAATCAATACCACGGACGGCCAGCGCGTGCGCATCGAAACAGGCTTCTTCAACAGGAAGGGGCCCAGCAATACCAAGGAAGAGGCCGCAAAAATTGGCGGCGGCGCCGTCCTAGGCGCCATTATCGGAGCCCTCGCCGGCGGCGGCAAAGGCGCGGCCATTGGTGCAGGCGCGGGTGGCGCGGCTGGAACCGGAGCCGTAGCGCTCGGCAAAACCAAACCCTCTGTCATCCCCAATGAGACGCAGCTGACCTTTCAGTTGACCAGCCCAACCACCATCACCGAACACCTGAACTGACTACTCCACCCGAACTTGGCCGAATGACCGTATTGCGTCATTTGACAAGCGGAGGTCGCTTCGCGACAACTGCCAGCCCCAATACGCTAACGTATATCGGTACAACCACTCCCTTACGGCCGGGCACTCCGTTGAAAAACCGGCAGGAACACCACTTATCGTTACCGCTCCTTCGCAGTCGCGGCTCGGCTAGCGGTCGTGCGTTGTAATGGAGGGTTTTCATTATCATTGATGGGCCGGAGGTCCATGGGCTTTCCGTTCAGAGCCGCGCGCGCCAGCAAGCGTTTCCGGACACGCGACCCAACTTCCGAAGTCGTGCACTTAGCTTTGGTTGGCAGATTGCTTAGTCCTATCAGTGAAGGAGCAAGAAAATGCCACTGCTGTATATCGTCATCGTGTTGATCGTCGCGGGAGTGGGGCTTTACCTGGTTAACCGGTACATCCCTATGGCCTCCAGCATCAAATCGATTCTGAATGTCTTCGTCGTGATTGTCGTCTGCGTTTGGATATTGCAAGCCACCGGACTGTGGTCGAATGTAGCGAATTTCCGTATTCCACGCTAACCTGAATCGAAGACGCCCATGGAGCCGTTCCCCCTTTTCGCCGCGTTCGTTGCCTTTCTGTTTGTGATCTGGATCTTGCGCTGTTTGAATATCATGCGCGAATACGAGCGCGCGGTCGTCTTTCGTCTCGGCCGCGTGCTCCAGAAAGCGAAAGGTCCGGGCGTCGTTTTGATTTTGTGGCCCATCGACAAAATCATCAAGGTCTCGCTGCGCGTCGTCACCTGGGAGATCCCCCCGCAAGACGTAATCACCCGCGACAACGTCTCGTTAAAAGTCAATGCGGTGGTTTACTTCCGCGTGGTAGACGCCATCCGTTCCGTGGTCGAGGTTGAAAATTTTCGGCTGGCGGTCGAGCAGGCCGCGCAAACCGGGCTGCGCTCCGTCCTCGGCGAAGTCGAGTTAGACGACCTCCTTTCGCAACGCGACGCCCTCAATCAGAAGCTGCAACTCATCCTCGACGAGCACACCGAGCCCTGGGGAATCAAAGTCTCCAGCGTCCAGGTGAAACAAGTGGATCTGCCCCAGGAAATGCAGCGCGCCATCGCGGCCCAGGCCGAAGCCGAGCGTGAACGGCGAGCCAAAATCATCGCCGCCGAAGGTGAGTTTCAGGCCGCCGCTAAACTCGCCGAAGCCGCCGCCGTTCTCAATCGCGAACCCGCCGCCATCACGTTGCGCTATCTGCAAACACTCATCGAAATCGGCGTCGAGAAGAACACCACTATCGTGTTCCCCCTTCCTTTGGATTTGCTCGGCGGCCTTGGCCTGAAGCTGAAGGATACGCCCTAGCAGGTGCGGCAGGATGGCATCCTGCGCGCCGATTGGCAATCGGCGCTTTGGGCAGGCTCAAACGGAGATGGAAGCGTAAAGCGCCCCCAAAAACCGCGCGCACGATCCGGCCATTCCAATGCTGGCCCGAGTGTTCGATAAGCGGAGGCGGGGCGCTAGGTTATTCAATCGACTCGAATCATGTACTGTAAGCAGTGAGGATAAAGGAACCCATGATCACTCTTGCAGACGCGCGCCGCATCATCGCCGCAGCCGAAAAAAAAGCCGAAGAGATCGGCCAGCCAATGAACATCGCCGTCGTGGACGCCGGCGGCAACCTCGTCGCTCACGTCCGTATGGATAAAGCCTGGATGGGAAGCGTGGATATCTCGATCAACAAGGCTTGGACCTCCCGCGCTTTCGACATTTCGACGAAAGACCTCGGAGGCCTCAGCCAATCGGGCGATCAATTCTTCGGCATACATGCCTCGAACCACGGACGGGTCATGATCTTTGCCGGAGGAATCCCGTTAAAGAAAGGCGACCAGGTCGTCGGAGCCATCGGGGTGAGCGGAGGATTGGGCGCGCAAGATCACGCGGTGGCCGAAGCCGGCGCTGCCGCCTTCTGAAAAGCTATCGAATTGCTGCTTGGCCAAGCGCGATGCCGCCGTCGTTGGGAGGGACCAATCGGTGCGTCAAAACGTGGAAGCCCGCGCCAGTCAGCGCTTGCGACGCCAACCTCAGAAGATACACATTCTGAAACACGCCACCCGTGAGACCAATAGTCTCCAGCCCAAACTCCTCGCGCGCCCGGCGGCTGTGATGAAGTATGATCTCCGCCACGGTGAGATGAAAGCGGGCCGCCATGTCAGCCGGCTGAACTCCCGCGCGCCAATCTGCCAGAAGAGCCAACCACATGGGCGCGACGTCGAACTCCGTCCGCTCGAAAATCACCGGATACCCCGACTCAACTCCGTCTTGCGAGCACAAAGCTTCCAGTTCAATCGCCGCTTGCCCCTCATAGGTCACCTTATCTCTCAGTCCCATTAACGCCGCGACAGCATCAAACAGCCGTCCCATGCTGCTGCTTGGAACTGAGTGGCTCCCTGTTTCCAGTTGACGTCGTAGAACACGGAGTTCCACAGGCGCGCATGCTCTCACGCAAGGAAGATCCGCCGACCACTCGATGCCCGCCGCCCACAAATGCGCCAACGCCACGCGCGCCGGATGCCGAATCGCAGAGTCGCCACCGGGTAACGGAACATATTTTAAATGTGCGACCCGTTCAAAAACGTCATAGCCCACTTTCAGCGCCTCACCGCCCCAAATCGCCCCGTCAGTGCCATAACCGGTGCCATCAAACGCAAAGGCCAAAATGGCCGCGTCCTCCGCCAAGCCGTGTTCGGCCATCAGCGCCACGGCGTGCGCATGGTGATGTTGCACAGCGACCAACGGTAAACCTTTCTTTTGCGCATAATCGCGGGCCCAGCGAGCGGAGAGATAACCGGGATGCGCATCGCACACGACTCGTTCGGGACGAATGCGAAACAAAGTTTGAAAATGTTCGAGCGCCTGTTCAAACGCGTCCAATGTTTCCAGATTCTCCATATCGCCGATATGTTGGCTCATGTAGGCATAGCGCCCGCGCGTGAGACAGAAACACGCCTTCAACTCCGCCCCAACCGCCAGCGTCGCAGGGCGTTCCACCGCGAGTTTCACCGGCATTGGGCTGTAGCCACGCGAGCGCCGGATGGGCAACTCGCGCCCGCTCGCGACGCCCATTACTGAATCGTCACAAGGCACTTGAATATTGCGGTTGTGAAAGACAAACGCGTCGGCGATCTCCGATAAGCGAAGCCGCGCATCTTCGTTTCTCCAAACAATCGGCTCTTCGCTGAGATTACCCGACGTCATCACCAGCGGCCGATCTCCTAGCAACAGATGGTGCAGCGGTGCGTAGGGCAGCATGAAACCAATGAGCGGATTGCCTGGGGCGACCGAAGTTGCAAGACCCGATGAGGTACTTTTCCCTACAAGCACAATCGGTCGCTGACGGCTCAGGAGCAGGGCGCGCTGTTCGACTTCCACATCGGCGTAGCGGGAAATCGTGTCAAGATCACGCGCCATCAAAGCGAATGGCTTATCTCGCCGTCCCTTTCGTTCGCGCAAGCGGGCAACAGCGGATTCATTCGTCGCGTCCACTGCGAGATGAAATCCTCCGATCCCTTTAATGGCGATAATTTCTCCCCGAGCCAGTGCCTCTATCGTCGCCCGCAGAGCCGCTTCCTCCCAAAGCTTCTCGCCATTCCGCTCGAACCAGATCTTCGGCCCACAAACTCGGCACGCGTTTGGCTGCGCATGAAAGCGGCGGTTTGCGGGCGAGTGGTATTCATCGGCGCACGCCGCGCACATCGCAAAGCTCGCCATTGTGGTGTTCGGCCGGTCGTACGGTATGTCGCGAATGATCGTGAAACGCGGTCCACAGTTGGTGCAATTGATGAACGGATAACGAAACCGGCGGTCCCGCGGGTCTACGAGTTCGCGCAGGCAATCGTCGCACGTGGCGATGTCGGGCGAAATGGGTGTGCTGCTGTCGGCTTGGCTAACGCTATCTACGATGCGGAACGCCGCTTCGGCGCACGCGGCCATCTCCTCCATTCCGATTTCGTCTATGACTGCGAGCGGCGGAGGCGCCGTACGCAAGGTGTGAATGAAACTGTCGATTGCCTCACGTTCACCCTGAATCTCAAGCGAAACGCCCTCGCTTCGGTTGAAGACGAAACCGGTGAGCTTATGCTTAGCGGCTAGGCTGAACAGAAACGGCCGAAACCCGACGCCTTGCACAATGCCCCGTACAAACAGCCGACACCGCCGCATGCCATGAGTTTAAGCTAGAGTTCAGGAAACGCAACTTGCATGAACTATCCATCGTTCAAGGCATTATAGAGACTGTCTCTGAATCCGCTGAGGCCGCGAGCGCCAAGAAAATTATCGCGGTTTACCTCCGCGTGGGCGCATTGGCTGGCGTCGTCAAAGATGCCCTGTTATTCAGTTACGATCTCGCTACGCAAGAGACAATGCTGGAAGGGTCGAAGCTGATTGTGGAAGAGTTGCCTGTATTCATCTTCTGCCAGGTCTGCGGCAAAGATGTGGAACTCCCGACTGTGCAAAGCTTTCGCTGCCCGATTTGCAATAGTCCCAGCGCCGCCATCAAGCAAGGCAAAGAGTTGGAAATCCGTTCGATTGAAATTGAAGTGTGAAACCATTCAAAGTATGGCGACGCGTGTGCTGGAGGTGCGAAAAAACGTTCTCAACAAGAACGATGAACTAGCCCGCGAACTGCGGAAAGATTTCGAATCCGCCGGCGTCTTGGTGCTCAATCTCGTTTCGAGTCCCGGTACGGGCAAAACCATGCTGCTGGAAAAAACTTTGGCGGCGCTGGGAGAGCGTGGTTTTCGCGTGGCCGCTTTGGTAGGTGACCTGGAAACAGACAACGACGCCACACGCTTGGCGCGAAGCGGCGCACCGGCCCGCCAGATCAATACCGACGGCCGTTGCCATCTGGAAGCCAACATGGTCCGCGCGCATTTGGAGGGCTGGTCTCTGGACAACTTGGATTTTCTTTTCATTGAAAATGTGGGAAATCTCGTTTGTCCCGCGAGTTATGATTTGGGCGAAGCCGTCAGAGTGGCGCTGCTCTCCGTGACCGAAGGCGAAGACAAGCCCTTGAAATATCCCACCATGTTCAACAGTGCCGATGCCGCTGTCATCACCAAGATGGACCTGGCCGGAGCCTGCGAATACGATCGCGAAGCGGCTCTACGCAACCTTCGTGAAATCCGTCCGGCGATTGAGATTCTCGAGGTTTCCGCCAAGCGTGGGATCGGTATGGACAATTGGTTCGATTTCCTGCAGCGCAAGAAATACGGCGTGACACAATAGCGTCAGAACAGAGAGGCCTCAGTATGTGTTTAGCCGTACCAGGACAAGTACGAGACATATTCGACGCAGGCGGCACGCGCATGGGCCGCGTGAACTTCGGAGGAATCACCAAAGAAGTTTGTCTAGCGTACCTTCCCGACATCAAAGTCGGAGACTACACCATTGTTCACGTCGGCTTCGCCATTAGTAAAATCGACGAAGAGTCGGCACAAAAGACTCTCCAGATGTTTCACGAATTGGGCATCCTGGAGGAGGAATTGGGCAGTGCGTCATGAAGTATCTCAATGAATTCAGAGACGGTGAAACAGCCCGGAAGCTGTTTCGCGAGATTGATCGAGTAACCACCAAGCCGTGGGCGCTGATGGAAGTGTGCGGCGGCCAAACGCATTCCATCATCCGCAATGGAATCGACCAGTTATTGCCACAAGGTATCGAGCTGATACACGGGCCGGGTTGTCCTGTTTGCGTGACGCCGCTTGAAATGATCGACAAAGCGCTGGCCATCGCAGCAAAGCCGGGAGTGATCTTTTGCTCTTTCGGAGACATGCTGCGCGTCCCCGGCAGTGAAAAGGACTTGTTCCGCGTTAAGAGCGAAGGCGGCGATGTGCGCATTGTTTACTCGCCGTTGGATGCGTTGAAAATTGCGCGCGAAAACCCCGCGCGGCAAGTAGTTTTCTTCGGCATCGGCTTTGAAACCACTGCTCCTGCCAATGCCATGGCGGTGAGTTTGGCGGCCAAGGAGAAGCTGGAAAACTTTTCGGTGCTCATCTCGCACGTTCTTGTGCCACCCGCGATGGAGGCGATTCTCACTTCGCCCATCAACCGCGTACAGGCATTTCTAGCGGCTGGGCATGTATGCAGCGTGATGGGTTACTGGCAGTATCCTGAGTTGGCGGAGCGCTTTAGTGTGCCCGTCGTGATCACCGGTTTCGAACCGCTGGATGTGCTCGATGGCATCCGCCGCGCGGTGCTTCAGCTTGAGAGTGGGAAGCATGAAGTGGAAAACGGCTATGGGCGGGTAGTGAACTTTGAAGGCAACAAGCCGGCGCAGGAAATGCTGAGCCGCGTCTTTGAAGTGACTGACCGGGTGTGGCGGGGCATTGGCATGATCCCGAGAAGCGGCTGGCGGCTGAGTGAAGAGTACCGCCATTACGACGCTGAATATCGGTTTGACGTGCAAGGCATTGAGACCAAGGAATCGCCTTTGTGCCGCAGTGGCGAAGTATTGCAAGGCGCCATCAAGCCGACTGAGTGCGGGGCTTTCGGCACGGTTTGCACACCCCGTTCCCCGCTAGGCGCGACCATGGTTTCGAGCGAGGGAGCCTGCGCGGCTTATTACAATTACGGCCGCTTCGTTCAAATCGACCAAATGGCGATGGCATGAGTTGGACTTGCCCTCTCCCGCTGCGCGACTATCCAAACATAGTTCTCGGTCATGGCGGCGGCGGAAAGCTGTCCGCTGAATTAGTCGAGAATCTCTTCCTGCCGGCGTTCCGGAACTCCGTCATCGAGAATCTCGGAGACTCCGCTGTGCTGCGCGTGCCCGCGGGGCGCTTGGCTTTCTCCACCGATACCTATGTCGTTCATCCCTTGTTCTTTCCCGGTGGAAGTATCGGAGATCTGGCCGTAAACGGCACAGTGAACGACTTGGCAATGAGCGGCGCTCGCCCGGCCTACCTCAGTGCCGGCTTCATCATTGAAGAGGGTCTGCCGATGACCACGCTCGCGCAGATTGTGGAATGCATGCGCGCGGCGGCGGATAAGGCGGGCGTTCAGATCGTAACCGGAGACACCAAGGTTGTCGAAAAGGGTCACGGCGATGGCTGTTACATCAATACCGCCGGGATTGGGATCGTTCCGGAGGGCAGAGACGTCGGTCCAGCGCGCGCGAAAGTTGGCGACGCGATCATTGTGAGCGGCACTATCGGCGACCACGGTATGGCGATTATGAGCGTCCGCGAGGGGTTGGAGTTTGACACCATCATTCAATCCGATTCGGCGGCGCTGCATGACTTGGTGGAAGCCATCTTCACAGCGTCTAACGGGATTCATGTCCTACGCGACCCGACCCGCGGCGGACTCGCTTCTTCGCTGAATGAAATTGCCGCGCAATCGCGGGTGGGTATGGCGTTGAATGAAGAGAAGCTTCCGGTAAAACCGGATGTGCAGTCGGCTTGCGAGCTTCTGGGCATGGACCCTATCTACATAGCCAACGAAGGGAAGCTCATAGCAATTGTCAGTCAGTCGGAGGCCGAAGCCGTGCTGCATGCCATGCGTCGTCACCCACTGGGAGTTGACTCGGAGATCATCGGAGTCGTTGTCTCCGAGCGTCCGGGAATGGTAACCGTGAAAACCAAGAT
>Ga0302325_10020214_pt1 | contig 13971 bp, 9 predicted proteins | sample Palsa_T0_2_FD_201948 | JGI IMG/M metagenome (GOLD analysis project Ga0302325, IMG submission 201948) | Peat permafrost microbial communities from Stordalen Mire near Abisko, Sweden - Palsa_T0_2 | ecosystem: Environmental > Terrestrial > Soil > Palsa > Peat permafrost | place: Sweden: Abisko... | reverse complement strand
TGCGACTCGAGAACTTCGCGCATCTTCAGCCGGTAGGCTTGTTTGTCGCACTGCGCCCGCGGCGACCAGACGGCCGGGCCCCGCGAAGTATTCAACAGGCGGAACTGGATGCCGACCGCGTCAGTGATCTCGCCCATGATGCCGCCGAGCGCGTCGACTTCGCGAACCAGGTGACCCTTCGCGATGCCACCCACCGCCGGATTGCACGACATCTGCGCGATCAAGTCGACGTTGAGCGTGTAGAGCGCAGTCTTCAGCCCCATGCGCGCCGCAGCCATGGCGGCCTCGCATCCGGCATGGCCAGCGCCGACGACGACGACCTCGAATTGTTCCGTGCACTGCATCGCGAACGATAGTTCTAGTTTCTGGTTTCCAGTTTCTGGCTTCCGTCGTTACTGCATTTCCCTCAAGACTGGAAACCAGAAACCGGAAACTGTATCCAGGAACCGCAATCTGCTTTTCATTCTAACAACTTAGCGGCAGTCCGTGATCTCCGTGATGCCAATCCCTTGCCGACCTGCGGCGGCGCCCGTATATTAATGGGTCATACCCAAAATAGGAGGCAATCATGAATACGACTGAGTTCTTCGAGCAACTGGAGGCATCGATCACCAGGTACGACCTGCTCTGTCATCCATTCTACCGGGCGTGGGCGGCTGGAGAGTTGACGCGCGATGATCTGCGCGAGTATGCCCGCCACTACTACCATCACGTCGAAGCGTTTCCCAGCTACCTGGCCGAGCTCGCCCTTCGCCTGGACGAAGGTGAGTTGCGGCGTGCGGTGTTGGCCAACATGTGTGACGAGAAGGGGGGAGACGTCAGATCGGGGAAAGATTCCGTGCCCCACTCCGAGCTTTGGCTTGATTTTGCCGAGGGTATGGGAGCACGACGAGACATGCGCTGGCACTTGCCGGTCGCCGAAGTCCGGGAACTAGTACGATATTTCCACCACCTGTCCAGCGAAGGCAAGCCAGAAGAGGCGCTGGCCGCCTTTTACGTCTACGAATCTCAGATACCACGGGTGGCCAAGGAGAAGGAACGCGGACTGCGCCAGATGTATGGCGCCGACGACAAAACTCGCGGCTACTTCTCGCTCCATGCCACCGCGGACATCTATCACTCGAGTGTCTGGCGCAAGCAACTGGCGCATCGCATTGCGGCGAATCCGGAAACGGCCGAAGCCGCGCTAGATGCGGCCGAGAACACAGCCCAATTGTTGTGGCAGGCGCTGGATGGAATCGAAGCCGCGCGCATGACGCTCGCGTCGTGAGCAGAATGCATCGCGCTCCGCGTAGATCCCGCTGATCATGCCAAGGTAGCGCCGACAGTGCCTGACCGCGATTGACCGACCCGCGGCCATTTCCGGCGCTTTACAAACACAGGGAAGGGGCGGTTGGCATGGCGCCGCCGGCCCTCAAACTGTTACGGAGTTAACCCTACCTTCTTTCATTCTCAATGGGAAGCATTGCTCACGGCGCGGCGATTACGTCGTAGGGGCGCATCATTTCGTTGTCTTCATGTTCGAGGATGTGGCAATGCCAGACGTAGCGGCCGGTGTATCCCTCGAAGCGGATGATGATGCGGGTGACCATGGCGGGATCGGCGCGGACCGTATCCTTCCATCCCGCTTCGCTTGGGTCGGGCGGGATGGACGGGCCAAGATAGTTCAGCTTGCCCGTGGCCCAATAGGCAGAGATGTCGAAGCTGCGGCGGTCGAGAATTTGGAAACGAACCAGGTGAAGATGAATGGGATGCGAGTCGTTGGTGGTGTTGATCAGGTTCCAGATCTCGGTGGAATCGAGGACCGGGTTTTCCGTCACCGGCATGTTCCAGTGCGTGTTGTTGAGCAGCATGGTGACAGGACGCTGAACCCGATCGTCCACCTCGACCAGGGTTAACATGCGGGTATTGACGGCGGCGGATTCCGCAATCTTCGGAACTGGTCGCAAAGCTGAAGGCAGTGTGCTCGTATCCCGCGCCGAATTTTTTGCAGCAGTCTTGGCCACAAGGAATTGCATGACGTGGAAGCTGCTGTCGTTCGTGACCACGATTGGTTCTCCCGCAGAGGCGGAAAAATCAACGATCAGATCGGCGCGCTCTCCGGGAGCGAGGCTCACACGCTTGAGTTCAATGGGAGCGGGCAACAAGCCCTGATCGGTGCCGATCTGGTGGAAAGCCTGGCCGTTCGACAGCGACAAATGAAAGAAGCGGCCGTTGGCGCCATTCAGCGCGCGGAAGCGATACTTGCGCGGTTCGACTTCAAGATACGGGAAGAGCTTGCCATTGACGAGCAGGGCGTCGCCGAAGACTTCGGGCGTCCACGGCGACTTCGGATTGCCGGAGACCGGATAGTTCAACTGGCTTTCCCGGTCAAAGATGCGGTCATAGAAGACCAGCGGAATTTCGTATTTGCCGCTGGGCAGGTTCAGGGAATCCTCGACATCGTCGCGGAGGAGATAGACGCCGAGAAGACCGGCGAAAACATTCAGGCGATTAATTCCCAGAGCGTGATCGTGATACCAGAGCATGGCAGCGTCCTGGCGGTTGGGGTAGTGATAGAGCGCGGACTTGCCGGGAACGTACCAATTGTCAGGATAGCCGTCGCTTTCGGCGGGGGCCCTGCCTCCATGCAAATGGACCACGGTTCTCACTTCCGGCTTGTCCGCTTCCGCTCCGTGGATGCTGTGATCGATGGGTAGGAAGTGCTGGGCGGGAAGTTCGTTGGCCCATTCGACTAAAATTCCCTGGCCGCTTCTGGCTTCGAATGTCGGTCCGGGCGAGCTTGAACCGTAAACCCAGAGCTGCGTCGGTTTCAGGTCGCGATGCACCTTGCTCTCGATGGGGCGCATCGCGACGCGATAGTAGGGGAGCTTGAGGGCTCCGTCCGCGGGACTAGGGCGGGAATCGATGGGCTGCGCAACGACTGGGATGGGAAGTGGGTCGACGAACTGCGCCAGTGAACGCGCATCGAGGTTGGTGCGGAATTTTGGCGTCGGCTGCGGTTGACGTGCTTGCGGCAAAACCAGGGTCGCGGTCAGGATTCCGCCGTGCTGAAGAAAGGCTCGTCGTGTCAGGGACACTTCTGTTTTTTCTCCTTACGTCGTCATGAAAGTGCGGCACGAGAATAATAAACGGGCATGCGAACTGTTAGTTTCGCATGCCCGCGCCTGAGGCCAGACCCTCGCTGCGCAAAAACGCTAGCCCGGGGTCACAAACTCAGGTTTTATTAGTCGATTTCGCCGGTGCTCGGGCTCAGGAAAAGAACCCCATCATCCCGGAGTCTCCCGAAATCAAACATCTGGACGATCGAGTTGGCGATGCCATCGAAAGAGCCCTGGCCAATGCGCTGCCCGCCCAGCCAGTTGTCTTCGATGAAGTGGATGACGGAGGTCTGGTCCGTGATCGTATCGTCTACAAAATTCCGCCGCGCCCATGGCGAGATTACGAGCAGCGGTTGTCTGGGACCATAACCGCACCGGCCGAGAGCGTGCGGATTGGCTGCGGGATTGTAGCCAGGCAACGAGGTGGCCGCCGTGCCGCAGGTACCCGGACCCGTGAGGGCGTCCGCCGGCCCCTGCGACGTGTTTACGATCGGCCCCATCTGATGGTCGTACCACCCGTCGGAGTCGTCATACAGGATGACCACAGCCGTGCTGTTCCAGGTCGGCAGTGATTCGAGGAGGTTGATGGTATTCACCACGAAGGTTTGTTCATCCAAAGGATCGGAGTATCCGGGATGAGCGTCTTGATAGCCTGGCGCTTTCAGGAAGCTGACAGCCGGGAAATTGCCATGCACCGCAGCCGCGTAGAAATCCTCGATATCGTATTGGTGGTTGGCGCGGCCGGCGTGGCCGATTTCCTCAAGGGAAGCGGGCCGGTTGTGCGCCGGGTTGGCGACACTGGGCCAATAGGCGAACAACGAGTGATGCGGGATGTAATCGCTTTCCGTCACCCCCGTGACGCTCGATGTGGTGCTGCGGTCACACCCCGTAGTGCCGTTGGGATTCACGATCGACAAATTGAAGCCACCCATGAAGCCTCCCCAAGTGACGCCGGCGGCGCTAAGGAGGTCGCCGATGGTCTTGCTTCCCATGGTGACCTGGTTGCTGGCTGAGTTCGCGCAAACGTCGCCAATTGGATCGGGATCGCCGATTACGGTCAAAGAGCCGTCGCTGCCGCCGCTCACTTCGCCTCCGGTGCCGTTCAGAGTGGCAATGGCCCCGTTGGTCTGGCCCGACACCAGGTTCATCACGCCCACCGTCGATGGACCGAAGGCGGAGCTGTGGGAGTTGTCATTCAGGGCAAAGTGCTGGGCATAGTTCCACAGGGCGGTGACAGTATTGCCGTCGAAATAACCCATGACCAGTCCGTTGGTCTGACTTGCCCCGGAACCGGAGGGTGGAGGCCCGGGAGCACCCGTGTTGAGCGGAAACAAATCCATCAACCCGAAATCGAATGCCAGCTGCTCGGGCGTGTAGTCGTGGCCCATATCGTTGGTGGCGGCCTGCGAGCGATCAAGCCGGAAAGGGTTCGCAGCACTCGTGCCGTTGGCGGGGTTCAGGTTGGGGTTGTTATTCAGCAAAGCGTAGCTGAGGCCGTTGACTGTGGGCGTGTCGGGCGCAGCCTTGAACCTGGGTTCTCCGGCAGGATTCTCCGCATAGGGATAGGTGCCGAAATAGTGGTCGAAGGAAACATTCTCATTGAAAATCACAACCAGATGCTGAATGGGAGTGGCAGTTTTCCAGTTTTGCTTGGCTGTGGGTTTTGAGGCGGCGAACGCAGGCATGGCGGTCGGTCCCAAGGCGATGGTCATTGCCAGCAGCAGAGCCATCGTCCTCCTGGGGGCATCTGAAGTCCTCAGCTTGTCGAACATGTCTTTCCTCCGCCCTGGTAAACAAAATCCATTCCTCTGGTTGCGGCGCGAGGGATGAGATGCTTGAACCGGGGCGAAGGAGAATATAGCCGCAAAATGTTGCGGTGAGGTTAGAAGACTGTTAAAAAAAGGTGAATCAGAACAGGCGTCCAGGGCGGGAAGCCGCACTGCTCAAGGCGCTCGGGCGTGCTCGGCCTGGCGGAACGCATCCGCATTGCAGGCTAATCGTGCTGCAGCACCTCGTCGATGACGGCTTTGCCGCCCTTATCTACTGTGATGACTTTGTGGATCGGGACATACCCGCTCAACGTAATATCGACGATGTAGTTGCCGGGATCGACCGTGAAGTCGACGGGCGAGCCCTTATCCAGCATGTGCTGGTTGACGGCGACCTGGGCTCCCTTAGGCTGAGTCTTGACGCTGACCGCGCCCATGCCCTGGGCTTCCTTGCCGCCAAACAGCTTTTTCATTTTTCCCAGGGTCTTGATGTCATCGACGCTGCCGAGCCCCCGCAGTGTGGCCGAGAAATTCACAGTCTGGCCGAGGCTGAACTGGGCGTTGGTGGTCTCGTCAAGGAAACCCGACTTGCGCACCAGGATGACGTGCTGTCCCTTGTCGACGGAGACTTGGGCCGGGGTGAGCTTGCCGGTGTCTCTGCCGTCAACGTAGACGTTGGCTCCCGCGGGAGTGCTCGACACTGCCAGCGTCGCCATGACTTGGACCATGTGGGTTATGACAAACGATTTGCTGCCGGAGGTCACTTCGATGGTTCGCGTGTCGGAGCTATATCCGGGCTTGCTGACCGTGACCGAATGTTGTCCAGGGTCTAATCCCGGCAGCGTAAAAGGTGTTACCCAGGAGGGATCGGTTTTTCCATCGACCTGCACTTGCGCACCCTGGGGAACGGAATCGATGGCCATCTGTCCTGGCACGACGATGGGAGCTGCAGGCGCGGCGGGTTTCTTCCTGGCATTCTTGGCTTTGGCAGCCGCGTGGGTTGGGGCCGGCTCAGCTTTCGCCACCGAGGCGGAGGGTCGGGCTCGAGCAGGCTGCGCCGGTTGCGACGGCGTGGGCTGGAACCGGGCGTCAGGGTTGTCCGCAGGTCGAATCCTTGATCTGGAGGCGGTGGCGCGAGTTGAGTCGCCGTCATTATTCAAACCGTTGACGTGGAAGACCAGGGCTACAGCGATGATCAGGATCACCACCGCCGCGGCGCCGATGGCATAAACCATCAGCTGGGGTGGGACGTTCTTGATTTCCTTGATTGCTCTCTCGGCGACTTCCCGGGGTTGAACCTTCGGCTTCTCTGATTCATATTCATAGGCCGTGGAGCTGGAAGCGTGGGAACCGGGCTGCTCAAAGGCCGGGGGTGGCGGAGGGGCGATGTAGACTTCCTTGAGCGGAGGCAGTTCGGTCATGTCCGAGAAGCTCACGCTGCCGCCGCGAGATGGAGCGTTGTCCTCAGCCATCATGGGATCTACGGAAAACTTCGGGGACTGGACTCGGGGAGCTTCTACGGCGGGCTCATCGAGGACAGACGAAGACATGGAAGCGGATGGTCGCGCCGCGGCATCGCTGGTCGGCTTGACGGGCGTGGATGACACCGTTTGGCCGCCTCCCCATCCCGCCGCCGCCGCCACCGCCTTAGCAGGAGCGGATTCCGGGGCTGCAAGTTTCTTTTCCGCCGGCTGGCTCGGGACTGGCTGGGCGGCACGAGGCTTCGGCTCGGCGGGGAGTCTCGGAACGGAGGCCGCACGGGCCGCCGTGGCTGCGGCTGCTGGAGCGACCGCGCCGATGAATTTCGCGTGGTTGGCGGCTTTGACGGCGGCTGAAATGGCTGGGCTCTTGACCGGCGCCGCTTGCTTCGCCGCCTGCGGCTTGGATTCCTTGCATTTCTCCAGATCGTCGAGCAGTTCCCTTCCGTTCTGGTAGCGTTCCCCGGGATCCTTGGCGAGCGCTTTCATGATGAGATCGTTGAGCCCCGCATGGACCTTTGGATTCACGTGTTGGGGAGGCTCCGGGGTGCACTCGAGGACGCTTTGACGCAGGGACTCGGCGTCTTCCCGATCGAAGGCCTTACAATCAGTGACCATTTCGTAAAACAGGGCGCCCAGACTGAAGAGGTTGGACCGGGTATCGATATTCTCGCCGCGAACCTGCTCCGGAGACATGTACTGCAGCAGGGACGGGACACCGGGCAGTTGCGCAGTAAACTTGCCTACGCCAGAGACACCGTATCCCAGAATTCTGACAGTGCCGTCCCAGCCGCACATGATCTTGGCGGGCTCCAAGCTGTAGTGAAATACCTTGTGGGAGCTGGCGTGATCGAGGCCGCTGCAGACCTGCCTTCCGATATCGAGCAGGTCCCAGATGGAGAATCCTTCTTTGCGAGCCAGCATGGTGGCAATGCTGTTGCCTTGGATGTATTCCATGGCGGCGCAGAATTGGCCGTCGATTTCTCCCGCTCCGAAAACGGGCGAGAGGTTCGGGTGGCTGAGAACTTTGGTGGCGTCGGCCTCTTCGAGGAGACACCGCTCGAGTTCGGTGGCGCGTTCGCCAAACGCAGACAACTGGATCGTTTTCAGAGCAACCGTCTGGCTGGTTTCGAGATCGTTCGCCTTGTAAACGGCGCCGGTGGCAGACCTAGCCAGTTCACCCAGGATTTCGAAGTGGCCGATCTTTGTGAACATGGTTCCGTGCCTCATCCCAGACAAAAACCACGCAGCCCAGTGGAGAACTGCATGGGTTAAACCCGGGGCAGGTTACGGGTAGGATATCGCTGAGGACTTTTAGGTTCGAGTTACCAAGGTACTGGGAAAACGGGGTGAAAGGCGCACAGGCGAAAATGCTTGTGCCCGGAACCGTCCGGGTCCGGGCGGGAAAATAACCAATGGTCAGCGTGACCTTTCGCGAGTGCGGGGGTTAACTCAGTTGAGGGAGAGAAGTGTGACAATTGTCGTCGAAGCCGGATGACGTTTCTCCACTCACGTCGGGTCGCGGCGCGGATTGAGTAGGGATGCAGGCGGTTTCGGTGCCTGAGGTGGAGGGTGCGGAATCGGACGCAAGTTGTGGGATGCGGACTCGTTCGTTTATCCTTGAGGCCTGGCTGGACTAAGCTGGTCCGCAGTCCGGCACCGAGCGTCATCCCCGGAGTTCAACTGGGTTTCGAATATGACTTTGACCCGATTTGTCGCCAAGAACGCCTTCCGCAACAAACGCCGCAGCATCCTGACGGTGCTGAGCATCGGAGTGTCCCTGCTGCTGCTGACCTTCATGATAACGGTGTGGCGCGGCTTCTATGTCGAGAAGGGCAGTGCAGAATCGACCCGCCGGCTGGTGACGCGCCACCGCGTGTCGCTGACGTTCAGCTTACCCGGGTTCTATCGCGAAAAAATCCGCGCCGTGCCGGGAGTGGTTGCGGTCGTGCCCAATTCGTGGTTTGGTGGGTTGTATAAAGATGACAAGCCGGAGAATTTCTTCGCGCAGTTCGGTACCGATCCGGACGAATTCCCGAAGGTCTACCCGGAGATGCAGATATCGCCCGATCAGCTTGCCGCCTGGCAGCGCGACCGGGCCGGCGTGATTGTGAATGATGAACTGGCTCAGCAACATGGTTGGAAGCTGGGGGATCGCATCGTGCTGCTGGGCACGATTTATCCCGTCAATCTGGAGCTCACCATTCGCGGCATCTATCATTGGCCCACTCCTAACAAAACGGTCTACTTCAACGCGAAGTACGTGGAAGAGGCGGTAGCGTTTTTTAAGGGCCAGGCCGGTACCTTCGGCATCATGTCAGGGTCAGCGGATGATGTTGCCAAGATCGCCAGCGCCGTTGATGATATGTTTCGCAATTCGCCGCAGCCCACCAAGACCGAAAGCGAGAAGGCCTTCGGCCTCACCTTTGTCAACATGCTGGGCAACGTGAAAGCTTTTATTCTCAGCATCTGCATGGCCGTGGTCTTCACCACCCTTCTGGTCTCCGCCAACACCATGGCGATGTCGATTCGCGAAAGGACGCGCGAAGTGGCCGTGCTCAAGACCCTGGGCTTCGAGCGGCTGACGATTCTGGGCCTTTTCGTGGGCGAGGCGATGTCGCTTTCGATTGCGGGTGGGCTCTTTGGCTGCGGCTTCGCTTGGCTGCTGCTGACCCTCATGAAACAGTCGCCCATGGGTTTTTTCCTGGCCCAAATGCAGGTTACTCTGGGAACGCTGGTTGTGGCCTTGCTGGCGGCTGCTTTGGTCGGCTTCTTCAGTTCGCTGGTGCCTTCCTACCATGCAGCGCGGGTGGAGATTGTGGAAGGGCTTCGCCACATCGGTTGAATTTATGACCTTGAGCAGTTTTGTACTGCGTAATACGTTTCGCAACAAACGGCGCAGCCTGCTGACCATGCTGAGCATCAGCTTCTCGCTACTGTTGCTGACGCTGATGGTTTCCATCTGGCGCACGTTCTACGCTGACACGGGAGCGCCGCTTTCGGCCAAGCGAGTGATTACGCGTGACCGCGTCTCTTTATCATTCCTGTTGCCCGCCTACTATCGGGACAAGATTCGAAGCATCCCTGGAGTAGTGGCGGTGGCACCGATGACCTATTTTGGAAATCACTATAAGGATGACCGTGCGAGCAATGCCTTCGCGCAGATAGCCACCGATCCGGACGAATATCTGAAGGTTGCGTCCGACAAGATTGTGCCGCCGGATCAGGTCGTGGCGTGGCAGCGCGATCGCGCCGGGGCTCTGGTGGACGTGACCCTGGCGAACAGGTATGGATGGAAAATCGGCGATAAGATCACGCTGCTGGGGACGATATTTCCGGTGAATCCGGAACTGACGATTCGCGGCATCTATCAGCGCGATCCGCCGCAGAACGCGCTGTACTTCAACGCCAAGTATTTGGAAGAGTCCCTGGACTGGTTCAAAGGACGAGCCGGCTGGTATGCCACTCAAGTGGCCGAGCCCAGAGACGTGGCGCGAGTCTCGAGCGAAATCGATGACATGTTCCGCAACTCGCCTCAGCGGACGAAGACGGAGAGTGAAAAAGCCTTCCAGCTTTCGATTGTGGCCATGCTGGGAAATGTAAAAGCCTTCATTCTGGGCATTTGCGGCGCGGTGGTGTTTGCCATCCTGCTGGTTTCGGCGAATACCATGGCCATGTCAGTGCGCAGCCGGACCCGCGAAGTGGCTGTGTTGAAGACTCTGGGCTTCACCCGCCAGCGGGTGCTGTCGCTATTCGTGTTGGAGGCTGTGGCTCTGGCCGTAGCGGGTGGTGTGCTCGGGATCTTGGGGGCAGTCGGATTGATTGGCTGGTTGACGCACTCGTCGGTCGCGATCGGCGTTCCAACCGACATGAAAGTGACGCTGCCCGCGGTAGGACTGTCCTTGCTGGCTGCGGCAACCGTAGGATTTCTGAGTGGATATATTCCCGCCTACGGCGCATCCCGCATAAATATTGTGGAGGGGTTGCGCCACATCGGCTGAACCACCTGGGCTGAATTGAGAGTGAAATCATGGCCATACCGATCAGCTATAACGTCCGCAATTTGAAACTCCGCAAAGGGCTCACCATTATGACTGCGCTGGGCATTGCGCTGACGGTGACCACGGCGATCTTCCTCATGGCGTTGCTGGCGGGCCTGCACCGCGCCTTCGTTTCGAGCGGCAACCCGCAGAATGTGCTGGTGCTGCGCAAAGGATCGGAAGCGGAATTGTCAGGCGGCTTTGATGCCGCGCTGTTCCCCACGCTGAAGATTCTGCCTGGCATCGCGAAAGACAGCCACGGCGAGCCGATGGTTTCGGGCGAGTGGGTGGTGGTGATCGTGCTCCCGCGCAAGGATGGCACCGGCGAAGTGAACGTCACGGTGCGCGGCATGATGCCCGATGGCCTGGAGCTTCGCCCCAGCGCAAAACTGATCGATGGACGCTGGTTCCAGACCGGGCAGCGAGAGGTCGTGGTAAGTAAATCCATTCGCTCGCGTTTTTCCCATGCCAACATTGGCGACACCATGGAGTTCGGCAAAGGGTCTTGGAAAGTGGTTGGCGTATTTGACGCCGGCGGCTCGGCCTATGAATCGGAGATCTGGGGCGACGTGAACCAGATGGCCGCGGATTTCGATCGGCAGGGCGGCTATGCCTCGGCGTATCTGCGGGCTACCGATCCCATTGCCGCCGATGCGCTGAAAAACCGGGTCAGCGATGATCAGCGTCTCAAGCTTGAAGGAGTGCTGGAGACGGAGTATTACGCCAAGCAAACCAGTTCAGGCGCTCCCATCAAATACATTGGCATCGTGGTTGCGATCATCATGGCAATTGGATCGAGCTTTGCCGCCATGAATACGATGTATGCCGCGGTATCCTACCGCGGGCGTGAAATCGCAACTTTGCGAGTACTGGGATTCTCGCGTCCGGCGATTCTGACGTCTTTTGTTCTGGAGTCTCTGATGCTGGCTCTGCTGGGTGCGGTGGTGGGACTTCTGCTGATGCTGCCGTTTAACGGAATGCAAACCGGAACGTCGAATGCAGTGACGTTTAGCGAGGTGGTGTTCACCCTGCAAATTACGACGCAGGTTGCAGCCTATGCCATTGCGTTCGCGCTGATCATGGGATTGGTGGGCGGATTTGCTCCTGCCTGGCATGCGGCGCGGCAGAATATTCTTACTGCGCTGCGCGGTTGAGCTGCTTTCGGGGAACTAGATCAGACGAGAGTTCGTATTCAGTTTTATGCCGATTGACGCAAAGCACGAAGATTTGCAGAGCTTGCGAATCGACCGCACCGAGCGCGGCCAAGGCAATGGAGAACCTCCAGCCTGGGCGCGCCGCTACATTGTGATTGGGATCGCCGTCGTAGCCGTGCTGAGCCTGTCCGCTCTGGTCTACCGTTTGCTTTCGCGCGACGTGCCGGAGGTAGAAGTGACGCGCGCTGCCGCGGAGAGCAGCGACGTAGGCGGCACGGTGCTTTCGGCCACGGGCTATATCGTGGCCCATCACACGATCAACGTGAATTCCAAGGTCACCGGCCGCCTGGCCTGGATTGGCGTGGAAAAAGGCGACAAAGTGAAGGAGGGTCAGGTTCTGGTGCGGTTGGAGGATCAGGAGTTTCAGGCTTCTTATGGCCAGGCGAAGGGCGCGTTGGATAATGCTCGCGCTTATCTCCAGGAACTTGAGCACGGGTCCCGGCCGGAGGAGATTCAACAAGCCCAGCACAATCTCGATGAAGCCCGCGCCACGCTGGTCGACGACAAGCTGACCCTGGACCGGACCAAAGAACTCTCAGCTGCCGGGGTAGTTTCGCGGCAAGTCATGGACGATGCGACGGCCAAGTTCGAGTCGGACCAGCAGCGCGTCAATTCTCTGGACAAGACTTTTCAACTGATGAGGATCGGGCCCCGGCAGGAAGAAATTGCACGCGCTCGCGGATCGGTGGCGCAGGCCCAGGGACAGTTTGATTATGCCAAATCGCAGCTCGACGCCACCGTGATCCGTGCGCCCGTCACCGGAACGATTCTCGACCGCACGGCCGAAAAGGGCGAACTGATTACCGCACAGTTTGCCAGCGCGGCGGCCGGCGGGCCGCAGGGATCGGTAGTATCGCTGGCTGATTTGAACGATCTCCAGGTCGAACTCGATATTGCGCAGGCGGATTTCGCCCGGCTTGGGCCCAAACAAAAGGGCATCGTCACCACCGACGCCTATCCCGACCGCAAGTACAAGGGGGAAATCGCGCAGATCTCGCCCGAGGCTAATCGGCAGAAAGCCACGGTACAGGTGAAAGTGCAAGTGCTGAATCCCGACGAATATCTGCGCCCGGAAATGAATGCTACGGTGAAATTCCTGGCGGATGAACCGAAGTCCGCGAGCACGCAACCGGCGGGAGCGTTTGTACCGGCAAGCGCCCTGCGGGATCACGACGGCAAGAAGGTCGTGTTTCTGGCCTTCAACGGAAAAGCACATATGCGCGAGGTCCATGTGTTGAGCCAGCGCACTGACGGCTTTCTGGTCGATGGACTGGTCGGCGGTGAAAGCGTGATCAGCCAAGGGCCGCCAGATCTGAAAGACGGGGACACAATTAAAATCAAGGGGTAATCATCGTCATGAGTACAGTCGCTGAGAACAAGATCGCTACCGGAACCAAAGTTGTTCAGGCGCGCAATGTCAGCAAGGTTTTCAAGCGCGAGGCTTTTGAAGTAAAAGCCCTTGACGACGTCTCGATCGACATTGCGGCCGGCGAATTCCTGGCGCTGATGGGGCCCTCGGGCTCGGGCAAGACCACGCTCCTGAACATGATCGCAGCCATCGACCGGCCGAGCTCCGGAGAGTTGCTGGTGCAGAATCAGAATATTTTTCGGTTCAGCGATTCACAGGCGGCGCACTGGCGCAACGAACACATCGGGTATGTCTTCCAGACGTTTAATTTGATTCCCGTGCTGACCGCATTTGAAAACGTGGAACTGCCACTGCTTCTGACCAAGCTCAACCAGCAGCAAAGGCGCGACCACGTCGTGACCGCGCTGAAGCTCGTGGGCCTGGAAGACCGGGTCAACCACCTTCCTAAGCAGCTTTCCGGCGGGCAAGAGCAACGCGTGGCGATCGCTCGGGCGATCGTGAGCGACCCGACTCTGCTGCTGGCCGATGAGCCCACGGGCGACCTGGACAGTCATTCCGCGACGGAGGTTTTGGAAATCCTAAAGCGCCTGAACGAGGATTTCCACAAGACGATCGTGATGGTGACGCACGATCCGCACGCCGCTTCGTATGCGCACGTCACCCGGCATCTGGAGAAGGGGATGCTGCTGCCGCCGGGCTAGTTCTGCTCACTTGGCGGACTGCAACTGCTGAAGATCGGCCAGCACTTCCTCGCTGTGACCCTGCGGGCTGACCTTGATATATACCTTCCTAATTGCGCCTGTGGGATCGATCAAGAACGTGTTGCGGGCGGCAAGAGTCATCCCGTTGTATTCCATGATCGAGCCGTATTTTTGCACGACCGCGTGGCTGGAATCGGCGAGCAGCTTGAAGTTCAGGCCTTCTTTGGCGCAGAAGCTCTTGTGAGAATCTACGTCGTCCACGCTGACGCCTACAATCACAGCATTCTTCTCGGTGTACT
>Ga0302325_10020212_pt1 | contig 13973 bp, 14 predicted proteins | sample Palsa_T0_2_FD_201948 | JGI IMG/M metagenome (GOLD analysis project Ga0302325, IMG submission 201948) | Peat permafrost microbial communities from Stordalen Mire near Abisko, Sweden - Palsa_T0_2 | ecosystem: Environmental > Terrestrial > Soil > Palsa > Peat permafrost | place: Sweden: Abisko... | reverse complement strand
GGAGGCAATGTTTATTTACAATTATTCTTCATACTAACGGAACACTCAATCCGTCGAATTTGGGATTCGGCGTGACTAGGTCATTGTGTCTTGACTCTGCATATTTGCAGAACATGCCTTCCTCTTGTCTCCGGCCCTGCCGATTTCAGGCCACAAATAGTCCTGAAATTGGAGAGAAGCCCTCACATCCAATTTAAACAGCACGTGGAAGTAAACTGGATGGGCACATGTCGCTAGGCTAAGCACAAGCGAGCGATGAAGAGCTGATTGTCCGCTATTTGGGAGCAGTTTGAGGAGACGGTAGCCTTGGATACAATATTAAACGCTGTGTGCCATGATGGTGGTAGCCGCTATCGAGCCTGGATGTGTTCGCCATGATTGAATATCCGACGTCGTTAGCCATCTCGTTTTGATCAAGATATACGATCTCTTTCTCCAGCTCCTACCTCAAACCGGACAATGCCCGCTAGTTCGGGACGGGTAGGTCCTGGTTGTTGCTGCCCCGGGCCTGTTTCGTGTCTTGGTCTTGGGTCTGCTTCCGTCGTAGTAACAGCAGAACGTTTGGCATCTGGTGATACCGAGCTTTTTTTCTTAATGCTCAGGTCATAGCGACAGAGGCAGAAGAAGATGCCGACCAGTGCCGCAAGTCCAACGATCGGTATAACCACGATGAGCGCAATTCTGACCTTTCCCCGATTTCCACTAAACTAGCCATTGCCTGAGACAACTGTCGTAGTTTTAGAACCAAGACCTGTTGCGATGTTCGAGGGTAGAGGCGATGAGAACGTAGAAGATGGCCCTGTGGAGGCGGATGAACCTGAACTGTATGGGGCAGGGGGGACTGAGCTGTTTACCGTTGGTCCTGTGGAGCTTGTAGCATCACGATGCGAGAAGGGAGAGGAGCTGCTGGAAGTCAATCCTAAACTACTTGTCAGGCCTGAAGATGACGATGTTGAGCTTGGAATTGTGGTTATGGGTGATTTTGCGGGTGATGTTGCGGGAGCTGCAATAGAGGGGGCAGCTTGTGATGTTGGGGTCGTCGTAGTGGAGCCGAGGAGGGCGAGGATTTCCAAATCAGTGGCCGCCCATGCAACAGGAATACCGTCATTCCAGATAGTCAGCGTTGGACTGGGCGTCACGGTGGAGAATATATAGTCGCCAGGTAGTGTTTCAGTTGTACCAGTCAGGACGAAGACGTTCGTCAGAGGAATTGTAGCTTGACTTGAGCAAACATGGGGCCAAATTGGATAAGCACAATAAAATCCTCTGAATAAATGATTAAGGCAAAGTTTCGGGGGAAGCATTTTGCTCGACTTACAACGGACAACATAGCGAGGCTGTCACAGAGGCAGCAAAGCTTGCGGCGGTAAATGCACATGCAGTACTATAGCCTGAGGGGCAGTACCCAGGCGAGTAGTAATAGTTCGTGTAGACGGAATTTATTGTAGCTGCGCCCTCGGGATAACAAATCTTCTGTGCTATCTCATACGGGCCGAAATGACCAACAAAGAGTGAGTAGGTTGAGCTGAAAGGGGGCCCAGCACCCGACGTAACAACATCGAGACAGCTTGCAGGTGGAGTGAAGATGGTAGTCAGAGGGCCTAGGTTCAGGTTGAGAGCCATTGTGATGAAATGTAAGAGATAGGCCTCGAAATTCGACAATACATAGATATTTTCGCATTTGAACCACTTTACTTTCTGCTACAAATTCGTGTATTGCATGGTCACGTGGTACAAGGTCATGTGATCAACCACCCTTCTGCTGGTTGTTCGGCGAATGAGAGGCAGCTGGGGTACTAGTGCTGGTCACACTACGGCCGTACTGGGCGTCCAATCACAGCAGGGCGACCCTGTGCACTGTTCTGAAATGGCTTGAAGACGATCGTCGTTCTCAAGCCAAGATCACTAATCAAATAATCAAAGTGTCCAGGGAGGCTTGGATACGGGCGTAAATGGGCTATGTCTCCAGGCAACATCGAGTAAAAGGAGAACGATCATCGGAAGATTAGCGTGCAGTTCATACCAGATCAGGGCTCGCTAGGCAGCAACTCAGGCATTGATGCAAATGGCTTTCTTCTGTCCAATCCTGGCAGCCCAATGCTTCACACTGCTTGAAGAATAGTGATCAAATCTGCATCGAAAGTCAAGGCACACGTGCTTTCGTGTTCACCGCCAACACGAAAATCCATGACATCTGCAATGTGCCGCGTTTTGCTTCTTATCTCCCGCATCAGACGGACAGCCGATTTTCCCACTTCCAGTCCAAAGCGAATTGCAATGATCCAGTAGAGAAAAGATAAATAGACCTCTTCTCCTCCCCAGAAAACTGGTGTTCAGCTTCTTCCTTGTTTATTGATCAAACAGTACAACCAGTACGAAACTTCTACCAAGCAACATAAGTGACCTAACTCTCGTGAACATCACTCAATCTATCTCAGCAATTCAACCCCTCAACCCTGCAACTCTTTTACACTCCAAAACTCAAAATGCCAGGCAAGGTGAGAACCACTTGGTCCCAGTTCACCTTCGCAGACTAAGTTGACGTCTTTTTTCATACAGGTCGTCTCTCGCGAGGAGTGGTTGACTGCCCGCAAGGAACTTCTTGTGAAGGAAAAGGCTGCCGTTCGAGCTCAACAGGCCTTCAATGCCCAGCTTCGCAACGACTTCCCCATGGTGAAAGTCGAGAAGGAATACACCTTTGAAGACCTTAAAGGCAAATACACGTTGGCAGACCTCTTCCAGGGCCGCAAGCAGTTGATCGTCTATCACTTCATGCTCGGACCTGACGACGAAGCTGGGTGCTCTGGATGCAGCTTCCTCGCCGACAACCTTCCATCAACTCTGACTCACTTGAACGCCGCCAGCACCACCTTGGTGCTTGTCTCTCGTGCTCCTATTGCGAAGATTGAGCAGTATAAAAAGCGCATGGGTTGGGACTTCCAGTGGTATTCCTCTTTCGGCTCTGAGTTCAACTGGGACTTCCAGGTGAGCTTTGACGAGGCGGTTTCATCTCCAGCCACGTATAAGTAAGCTATCAGTTCCCCTCCCCCAGATTCACAACTCAGGAAGTTGATAAATTGGTTAGTTATAAGCCGATGGAAAAGCCATACAAGGGTGAACTTCCGGGCTTGAGTGTCTTCTATAAAGAGGGAGAAGATCTCTTCCATACTTACTCCACCTACGCCAGGGGCCTGGACGGAATTCTTGTAACCCACCAACTGCTCGATATGACGCCCATCGGCAGACAGGGTTTTGACTGGAAGCGACACGACGAGTATGAGACCGAGACCAAGTAGCTCACATCTCAATGATACTGATTTGGTTCTGGTGTCTCGGTATCTCGGTGGATGAACTTTTCTTATGTTAAAGTTGATGGTGGTACTGTTGGCAGGCGCGAGATAACGAGATCGAGCGCCAACTGTTTTGCCAACGAACGTTTTGGGGTTCAAGGTGCTCGGCAATTAACAAAACACTTCCGTCGAAGTGAATTGATGGCAGTTACTCTTTCCATTTCCCATTGCACACCATGATACTTCTGTAACAATGACGATTCACGGCTCTCATGTTCGTAGACTGACTGATCGCATCCACCTGTTCCAAGAACCCCTTAGAAGCTCGAGATTAGCTTGCAAATCTTATCGTGGTAGAAATATGTAGATTCCCATATCGGCAACGAAATGATTGTTATTTTTGGAAGGCTATGGTCAGCAGATGCAAAGAGTGGATATGATGGTTTCCAATTTACTGATCTTTGGCACCAAAGGGACCTCGATATGGCAAACCTTACGAAGTGCTGGGAAAGTACAGATATTGGTGGAGTCGCACTAGATGATATCAGAGCTTACCAGGCAACGAATTCGTAAATGGAGAATTGTTGACCTTCAGGAGTTTCTTTTCCTACGTTTGAAGTGTCCCATGTGCTTTTGAACATTCTAGTCAAGTCCATCAAGTCGTCTTTGCTGTCCTTGGCCAGCGAAATGTTCAATCATAACACCCCGATACATGCATATGTCAGTATCACGATGGACAAAAACAGCGGGATTTCATGTACTTACGTACCAAGCTTACTGGGAAAATTTCAATGCTGGTCCCCGTTTCAAACTCTTCTCCGAGCTCCGGTTGCTTAAGCTCCAGAATGTGTGCTCTATACCTCAGAAAATTTATAAGTTCAAATTCTGAACTCTCTCAAGCCTCTTCAAAGTTCAGATGAATGTCTGAAACTGACGACATCTAAAACCAAGTGCCGCTTTTTGGCATATCTCGCTAAGTAGGCCCCAACCTAGAAACAACCAATCATAGAGTAGCATCCTAATAGGGCAATTAGTTCATGTGCATATCCTCAGCCAATCACGGACCACCTCAATCCTGGCTGTGCGACATTAAATCCTCCGGGCATACAACAGCATACTTATTAAGCAATGTTTGCAAAGGAAACGTTTCAGCGGTCCACAGATCTTCGTTCTACAATACCAGGCACTGGCAGGCAGGCAGCAATAGAAACACTTCCCCTCTTTTGGATCTTGGAAAAGGGGCACAGGCGAGATTCCCCAACAATGCTTTCCGTATAGGCGACCCGTCCCGATTTGTTGCAGCGAAGGTTCTTGATTGGGCTCATGGCTTCGCAGATATCCTGAGGCGGGTGCGAGCTAAGGATTACTTCAACGTTGATTGGAAGGCCTCAGTTGGGAGCAAAAGGATTGCTCACATAGAGGTATCAGACTCTCCGAGATGGCATCTGGAGGTATTGCAAAACCACCTCGTGCGAGGTGAAAATGCTTATATTTAACAGAAACGGCTTTGCCGCCAAGAAAAGGGAAGGGATCGCTGTCTGGTGGCAAGGCAGAAGACCGCGCAAGTTCTGAGGGTACTAATGGTCAAGCCTATAACTTTCGATTTGTTGAGGTTGGCGAGCCATATCACGGTGGCAATTTTACCAGGTCCACGATTCGATCTCATGTCATGCGGGACTACTATGAGAAGAAGGACAAACGTCGAAGACCTAGTACAATCCCAGGAGTAAGTTTTGTCGCTTCCCAGAAGGAGGGGGCGTTGCAGCAAACACATAAATTTAAAGTAGGTCCCGAGGGACTGCGAGAAGTAAAGGCAGGACGGAAGAAAGGTAAGGGTACGTCGAGATCAATTAAAAGAGCATCAAATGTAGCCTCAGAGGCCCCCGAGTTAGGGGAGTTGGAAGTCCGAGCCCATTCGAGTTTGCAAGAACACGCTCCCAAGCCGCCTGAGTCAGCCAACTTTGCCTCAGCAAATCACTGGGAACCACAGAGACTGGCAGTGAGCTTTGAGTATGATCAGTGGTCTGTTGCCGAATCTGGTATTGTAATCGGCGATGCACAGCGCCCGGCACATACCGAGGCAGACAGCCGAAACATCGCTCCTCCGGAGAATATTTCTTCGATATCAGGAGCAATAGACCCCTTCAACACTCTACCTGTACTGTGCGTTCCTAGCTCCGAGCACTTGCTACATCATGGTAAGAATCTTACGGATTTATTTATCAGATCGCGTCTCCGTTCCGTCATCACACTTGTAGCGGAAAAGGATAAGTATCATCATTCTGCTCCGGGAAGGTGTCTTACTCGAAGATACAGTAATAAATTAGAGATGGCTGACCGATCATCACCCTACAGCAGCTCAAGCAATACTCTCTTCCCGGGTCATGGGACCACTTCGCACCGAATGGCTTAAACTTGCCACTAGAGACCGAGCCTTCTTCCATGTCGCGCTATCGCATTACGCTGGCAACTATGGACTTGCTCGAGCAGAAAGGGACCCAATGGAGGCAGTACGCTTTAGAATGGAGGCCATGAAGATCATAAATGAACGACTGGGGTGGGATAGAGTCAGAACTGCCCTGACTGACGGAACACTTGGCACAGTGGCGAGTCTAGCAAGTTATGAGGTATGTAATCCTACTTGAGGAGCGAAAGATAAGTTTTGCATTAATGCAGACCTAACACTTCTAGGCCACGAACGGCGAAGTAGTAAATATTCGAACGCACTTGAAAGGACTTCAAAGGATGGTTATTCTGCGCGGCGGTCTGGAAGAACCAAGCATGAATCCATATGCAAAACGTTTGGTATTATGGTATGGCGTTATGTGTGCTGCCACCAGAATTAGCTGAGGGTTTCTTGCATTAGGGCCGATTTGAATTGTGCAATTGCTATGGGAACCAATCCTGTCTTCTCAGGCCTCGAACCAGACCCCGAATATGACCAAGCTGGACACTTGTCGACGGCTGATGAAGCGATTTCTCAAAAACCTTTGGTACCAATGAATAGGGACACGAAGGTCGAAACACTGAACATGGTACTGAAGGAGAGCTTTGACAACTTGAAACTGTTGACGCAGATAAACGGAACTAAGAGAGAACCCATTAGCATCGATAAGGAGGAGAGCAGGAGAGATAGCGATTCACTCTATCGAACGGAGAGGAGCCTCCTGACACTCTCCAACATCTGGGGACCACGCAAATTCGTCACATCGGGGTCACTTGCGGCAATAATCTATACTGACAACCAAATTCGTGGCATCAACTTCAGAGCTCGGATTATGGATAGGGTTATTGAGAGACTCCAGGATGCACTGGGTATGGTCATGGAGGATATCTCACAGCATGATCTGAAAGAGAATGCAGCCAGGGCCATTCTGTGGGTGCTTATTGTTGGAGGAGTGGCTGCTGACCATCGTCCGTGTCGAGGATGGTTTCTTGAAAGGATACTGGACTTCTGCGATGGTCTTGATATGCGAACATGGGAGGATACGGAAGAGATACTGCAGAGATTTCTTTGGCCTGCGGCTTGGCACAAGCCAGGCCACCTGCTGTGGGAGGATATTGAGGAATATCGCCTGATGAAGTACATGTCGTTTCCTGACGCTCCAATTGCTGACCAGGGCATTGTTGATGAGCAAGGAGATGCACTGGAGTAGTTCTGAGGTTGTGTTAGGGCCTGTCGGGGGCACTACTGGTACCTGATCGGCATTCGGCAATGCGGGAGTCCCGCCGCTACGGCACTGTAGCGCTGCGCTAAAATTTGGTAGACGTCACTCGGCCTTTGGACATTCATCAGTCTTCAGAGCACAATGAATACATCTAAACCTCTATTTACAACACATTCTGGTCAATATGGGAAACCCAAGAGTTATATATTGGTTCCGAACTGACCTCCGGCTTCACGATTCTCCAGCTCTGAAAGCAGCTTTGGACCTCAACCCAGAAGAATTCTGGCCGGTCTGGACATGGGATCCTCGTTATGTTTACAGAGCCAGAGTTGGTACTAATAGATGGCAGTTCCTGTAAGCTTTCTAGTCGCCATTTGATTTTACTGTCTAATATTATGCAGTCTAGACTGTCAGAATGACCTATCAGAATCTATAACAAAGCTGAACAAGAAATCTAAGCTATTTCTAATGCGAGAAGCTCCTCAGACTTTGTTTCCAAAGCTCTTCAAGGCCTGGAGGATCACGCATTTAGTTTTTGAGAAAGACACGGATGCTTATGCGAAGGACAGAGATGAAGCAGTCAAGAAAGCGGCTGAGGAAGCTGGTGTAGTGGTCATCATCAAGTCAGGTCGGACATTATGGGACAGCGATGAACTAGTCAAGAAAAACCACAACAAGCCAACAATGAGCATCAGTCAAGTTCAGGCAGCAGGACCCAAGATTGGGAAAATACCTAGACCGATTCCTCCTCCAATGTCAATACCAGATCCAGGAGACACAAAGCTAGATTTTGAGCCACAGCGGCCAGAACCGAACCCAGATTTCAATAGAAGCTCACGATTCCAAGGAGACAAATCATATGAGAGCATCTCTGGACCAAATGGCGACTTCGCAGTTCCGACATTAGAGGAACTGGGATTCGCAAGGGCAACATCATCTCATCGAGGAGGGGAAACCATTGCCTTGCGTATGTTAGACAGAATAATTGCGGATGAACAATACACTGCAACATTCGAGAAACCCAATACCGCACCCACGGCATTTGAACCCCAAGCAACAACTCTCCTCTCTCCGCATCTCCACTTTGGCAGTCTGAGCATACGCGAGTTCTACTGGCGAGTCCAAGACGTCGTGGATAATTATGCCGGCAAAGCATCACATCCTCCCGTCTCCTTGATCGGCCAACTGCTATTCCGAGATATGTATTTCGGAGCTCAAGCTGCGCTGGGTTATTCCTTCGGCCAAACACTCTACAATTCTCACTGCCGATTCATACCCTGGCATCTCCCTAGCAAAGTGGATCACAAGACCAAGCTCGTCACAGGAGAATACCACGTAGACTCCCCACAAGCCGAGGAATGGTTCCAACGCTGGAAATACGGACGTACAGGCTTTCCGTGGATCGACGCTCTAATGCGTCAACTTCGTCAAGAAGGATGGATCCACCACCTCGGCCGACACGCAGTTGCCTGTTTTCTCACACGAGGAGGATGCTACATCTCCTGGGAGCGCGGAGCAGAAGTCTTCGAAGAATGGTTAATTGACCATGAGACTGCTAGTAATGCAGGGAACTGGCAATGGCTGTCTTGCACGGCGTTCTTCGCGCAATTTTTCAGGTGTTATAGCCCCATTGCGTTTCCCAAGAAGTGGGATAAGGAAGGGAAATTTGTGAAGAGATATGTGCCTGAACTCAAGGACTTGGATGCTAAGTACATCTACGAGCCTTGGAAAGCGCCGATGGCGGATCAGAAGAAGGCCGGGGTTAGGATACAAGGTGATGGAAAGGAGAAACAAGAAGGAGTATACCCAAAGCCAATGTTCGACTTCAACGAGAGGAGGAATATTTGTATTGAGGGCATGAAGAAGGCGTATAAAGTTGGACTGTACGGGGATGATGCGAGGGTTATTGATGGAACGTGGAGGAAGCTGTTTGATGATGATGCAGAGGGACCGACGGAAGGGAACACGTTTGAGGATGCGATGGGAGAGAAAGCCGATGATGATGGCAAAATACAAGCTGATAACTGGAATGGTGAGGAACATCATGGTGCTGTTGAAGAGGACGAGAGTGGTGCGAAGGAAGAAGGCGGTGAAACTAAAGGGGGCGACAGAAAAGGGGCGAAGCGTAAGCGAGGCCAATGGACTCTGGACGCCTATGTGAAAGCTCCAAAAATAAGCCAGATTATCTAACATGGTGAGACCGAGGAATCATTAATGGCATGTTCACTAGCAGTTGCGATGTAACTTGTCCAATTTCAAGGTCTTAACATAGTAAAACGGAGGTATATGAATGCAGATGTTTGAGCGCTAAAGTTCATCGGATTGGTTCACGTCAGATTACCATAAAATATGCTTCCATGCAACACACGGCGATTCCTGTTTTATAACCCTTGCCAATCTAACCGGATCCAAGAACGCCAAATGCAGATGCCTCAACCAGATTTTCATCAGTTATCCCACTCTTCGTCAAGTTGATCTATGAGTCGATTTTCATCCTCGTTTCTATGCCTTCCTCTCCCGTTAGAGTTGCCGTTTGCAGAGATGGAGAGAGCGCTGTAGCCTCTCCTACTCGGGAGCAGATGAGCACATGACGATGTGGCGATGATGAACATATCCTGAAGTGAAGTATGTCAGCCTCTTTTCTGTAAGTGAAGTTTGGGACAAGAGAGATTGATGGAGAAGAAGTAAATTCAAACGCCAATTTATGCTAATCTATTGTACAGGTCTCTTAAAACCGCTATGCAAAAGAGAATACATGACTTGTACAGGATGGCAGAATTTTGGGTGTTTATACAGAACTTTTGCATCTCTTAGATTGAATCCTGCCAATGGGCTGGATTCATGAGAGATGGGTCGTATCCCACGACGACCTCGACATATAGCCTTTGTGTGATCTTCGCCCGGCGGAGGGCCGCACTTCCATGGTAGGCAGAATTCCATCCCGAACTGAAGCAACCCGAGGGAAAACTCTCTGCTTCAATGGCTGGAGAAGTGTATTTCCGCTCACCTTGATGAAACTTCCAATACCCGCCCACATGCTGTAATTCGGTAGTTGCCTCCATCCTCGCGCGTGCGCCACATTTCGTTGATAGAATACACCACCGAGGAAGTATACTATAATGGCAATAGCTCCGATGATAGCAAAGACTGCTCCCGGACCGACGGTTTGCTTCGCAGGCTCGGCAGTAACGCAGGCAGCTGCGGACAGAACCTCAAAATGGTAGGAGCATTCGTCCGGATCTGTGCCAACGAAAGTAGGTATCGCTTGGGTTGCAAGAGGGTCTTTGTCGCAGTGGAAGGAGATCAAAGTTGACTTCCGGCGCGACCACTTTTTGTCCTTTTCATCATCCTCCTCATCGTCGTCTTTGATCGCCCGTCCATTCCTATTCCTCCCACATGGTGAGCCGCCAGTATATTGAAGGACCAGTCTTTTTCCGCGGACCGTTAAATTCGAGGATTGTTGTCTGATGGATTGTCAGCAGATCTCGAGATTTGTGAATGTACTACCCACCCGATAGAATAATTTTTCGAGCCTAACGTATAATAGGCACTGATGTTCTTCACCCTATCATTGCTGATACCGACAGCGCTCTCTATTGGGTCCACCACCGGAGCGCAGATGTTCAAGGTGAAATTGGCCTTGCTGTCTTGATAATCCCATCCTTTAACGTGCCAGTCATCGGTCTTTGCTCCCTTCGTTTTCTTTTTGTCGTCCGTGTGTGAAAGAATGGCAAGTGATCTCAGATCATAGAACGATCCTGTTGAAGATGATACTGTACATGGTTCCGCAGGTGGTGTCTTCTTGTCGTCTGAGGCTGCTGCGTTGGCCCCGCCATGGAGTGCGAGTGTCAGGAGAAGGGCTGTCGGCAGCGCTGGGAAATGCATGGTGCGGTGAGGTAGGAGATGAATGCTGGATCAGAGCGCCTGCAGGCGCAACAAGATGGAAGGGTATACTATGATGGTCGGTGGATGGATGTTGCTGACAGGCGTCCGAACTTTGAAGTAGTGTACGTAGTCCGAAGACACATTCGTCAAATACGGGAGCGGCGCTTTTCATCCAATGACGTGTAGCCGTGCCTGCCAAAACCTTAAAAACAGTGCCTTAGATCACGTGATTGAAGCTGTGTTTCAGGACTTAATCCAAGACACAGCGTGTCCTGGGAAAAAAATTATATTGAAGATAACTGAGTTTCAATACGAATATATATTTAGGCATCAAATGTTCCAGACTGAAGATATAATTGAGAGAACGAGCTGTGCTTTTGAAAATGCGAAGGTAAGAACCCCTGTCATGCAGGGCCCGATTCGTTTTTAGAGTCAACACGAACACGATCGGCAACTCGAAATTCCGGTGACAAATGATGGCGCAACACTCTTGATTATTTGAGTTCAATTGAATACTTAAGGGTCCTTGATGGACAATTGACTCAAACATCACCACCACAGTCGTCAAAATGCCCCCTAAAGCATCACAATCCGTCACCGCCAAGTATGCGGAATCGCATGGCTACGAGTTTATGGGACCGTGAGTTGACATCCTCAAGCCAGTTATTGAAGCCAGACTGACTGTCAATTGCCAGGCCAGGAGCATTTGTAATCTCCTTCGGATTGCCATTGGTGGTATATCTTATGACATTCCTTTGCAACGACATTTCTGGATGTCCTGTACCGTCCGCGCTCTCCCCTTCGACCTTGACGATTGAGAGGCTCAAACAAGAGGTGGGATGGCCTGCAAACGGGATATGGGGTTTGACAAGCTGGGATGTATCTGCGAAGGTGCTGGGCTACTACTTGCTCAGCATGATCCTGCAGGCACTTTTGCCAGGAGAAGATGCAACTGGCACTGAGCTTGCATCTGGTGGCAGACTGAAGTACAAATTCAACAGTGGGTACAAATCATTTTTCTGTTTTTACTAGTACTGATTCGATGCAGCTTGGTCCTCCACGATGTTCACATTCGCAATTTGCGCAGCTGGAACGGCGTACCAGGGTGCGGATTTCCCTGTATGGACTTTCATTTACGACAATTACGTCGAGATCATTACAACCAACGTAATTATCTCGTACGCCTTAGCAACTTTCGTTTATATCCGCAGCTTCAGTGTGAGACCTGGAAACAAGGAACTTCGCGAGCTGGCGGCTGGTGGACATACTGGAAATATGCTTTACGATTGGTTCATCGGACGTGAACTTAACCCCCGTATCACGATCCCCCTCCTGGGCGAATTCGATATTAAGTGTTTCTGCGAGTTGCGTCCCGGTTTGATGGGCTGGATCCTCTTGGATTTTACCTTTATGGCCCACCAATACAAGACATATGGGTTCATCACAGACAGCATGTTTCTCATCACTGCTTTCCAAACCCTATATGTTCTGGATAGCTTCTGGATGGAGTCGGCAATCATGACGCAAATGGATATCACCACTGACGGCTTCGGTTTCATGCTTGCGTTTGGTGACTTGGTCTGGGTCCCCTTCACCTACTCCGTGCAAGCTCGCTACCTGTCGGTCTATCCTTTAACACTCGGTATATTTGGCACGGCTGGAGTCCTGTGCGCCCTCGGCCTTGGATACTACATCTTCCGCAGCTCGAACAACGAGAAGAACCGCTTCCGAACAGACCCCAATGACCCCAGAGTGGCACATCTGAAGTTCATCGAGACGAAATCTGGATCTAAGCTCTTGATCTCTGGATGGTGGGGCACAGCGCGCCACATCAACTACTTCGGTGACTGGATCCAGGCCTGGGCATACTGTCTTCCTACTGGGATTGCTGGTTACCTTGTTCAGCACAGCTCCGTGGCTCCAGCTACCGGTCAGTCCCTTGCAGACAAGTCGTTTGTGTACGGTGGGCCACATCTTCACACCGAGGTCTTACAAGGCTCGGCTAGGGGATACGGTATGATATTCACGTACTTCTATATTCTGTACTTCGCCGTCCTGCTTATTCATCGTGAGCTGAGAGATGAGGAGAAGTGTTTGAGGAAGTACGGTGAGGACTGGAAGCGATACACGGATATCGTGAAGTACAGGATTATACCCGGGATCTACTAGAGACGGAATGTAGAAGTGTATTAGAGCAGAGATTTCAGTCTTTATGACTAGATGAGGAAAGTAGTGTAATTGTACAATAGCATAGCATAGCGTCTGCATTGATGGACGATCACATATCGTTCCTAATCACGTCACTTCCGGATATCAGAGAGCGAGACGAACTGCATAGTGACCTTCTACAATTCAGACAGGGTTTTAGAACGGTGAACTGAAGAGGATGCCAGAAACAGCGTCCCGACGTAGCCGGAAGACATGCCGTTGCAGAACAGTCGGCCCGAGACTATGGAGAGTGGGATGGTATGGGAAGAGCAGGTACGCGGAAGGAAAGCCGGGGCCGGAGGAGTGGAGCGTCCACGGCAGGCCGCGAAGACGGTGACATAATGATCGCTGAGAACAATATTCTTGGGTGCTAGGCTCTGTATACATACGGTGTGAAAAGGAACAAGGGAGTTGATGGGTATTGTTTCTTGAAAGGACATAATTCGAGACGTGGTGAACAAATACGGTCCATGGTTTTGAGAAGTGTTTGGGCCGAAAGACTTCTTGTCAACACCGCAAGGCTGGGAAGGCCGCCGGGACCCAGTACCTGTTGATCTTGATAAGAAAGCCGACTTTTGGCCACAGGAAACAAAATCCTTTGCAACCACACTCGATCTGAAGGTGTGGGGCTTCAGTACTCGGAGAAATACCGGCACTCAGCATGCGGGGGAGGAAAGCGCCTCTGCAACGTTCATGCAGGAGGCGCTGGTCTGGCAGGGGATCCATGTAGACTCCGTGGAATGACGTTCGCTTCAGATGGAGAAGATGGAGACGACGACGGTCGGGAAAACTGGAGAAGAACGGAAAGAACTGGGGGAGAACTGGGGAGACTTCCCAACGGCGATATCTGCTAAGAAAAGCGGGCCCTCTTCTTGGTCCTTCTTTGGCTTTAAAACAACGCTGATTTGACGGGCGGCCATCT
>Ga0302325_10020210_pt1 | contig 13973 bp, 16 predicted proteins | sample Palsa_T0_2_FD_201948 | JGI IMG/M metagenome (GOLD analysis project Ga0302325, IMG submission 201948) | Peat permafrost microbial communities from Stordalen Mire near Abisko, Sweden - Palsa_T0_2 | ecosystem: Environmental > Terrestrial > Soil > Palsa > Peat permafrost | place: Sweden: Abisko... | reverse complement strand
AGTGAACCGTTCCTAGTGTACCGTTCGGGATTTACTATTGAAAGACATCAGGCTGACGCCGACCTCCTATATCGTTCTGGGCCTGCTCATGCAGGTCGATGAGGCGACCCCGTACGATCTGAAGGCCATGGTGGCCGGGGGCGTCGGAAATCTGTGGTCGCTGCAGCACACGCAGCTGTACGCCGAGCCCGAACGCCTCACCGAGGCCGGCTATCTCACCGAGACGCGTGAGGACGGCGGGCGACGGCGCAAGCTGTACAGCGTCACTGCGGCCGGCCGCGACGCGTTCCGCGTATGGCTTTCTGCCGAACTCGCCAGCGAACTGCCCGAGCTGCGCGACATCAGCCTCCTGAAGGTGTTCTTCGGCGCCGATCCCCGCCCGATCGCGATCGGCCAGCTCCGCGCGCACCGCGAGAAACTACGCGAATACACCGAACTGGAGCAGGCGCTGAGCGGCACGCAGGCCGCCGGCCCGCTCACGACCCTGCGGGCCGGCATCGGCCATGAGCGCGAGTGGATCCGCTACTGGGCCGACCTGGCGCCCGAAGACGACGACCACACCTGAAGCGTTCAGCACCCAGGGTCGGCCGTCACTGCGAGGCGGGTCCGCGGTGCCGCAGCCCGAGTGCGGCCAGCACCAGCCCGGCCAGTGCTACCAGCGGGCCGGCTACCTCAAAGGTGTGGCTGTTTGACATGGCGCTGCCCTCGATGACGCCGAACCCCTGCAGCGCAAAGACGGCTCCGACGATGATCACCACGATTCCCGCGGCGATGAGCAAGCGGTTCTTCATGAAAGATTCCTTCTCCCGGCCTCAGGGGCTTCCCGACCGGCCGTGGCGGCCGGTGCCCTCCCTCCCCGAACTACGGCGGGGAAGCCCCGGCAGTTCAGCGCCGGGCCCGTACCCGAGCGTGAGTGTGGTCACAGGAACTGCCCGGCCGTCGCGCTGAGGGGGTCACCGGTCTCGTATCGATCGGTGAGACATGGCATTCAAGGATTGTCGGCGTGACCCTTATTAAGTCCGTTGGTGGCGCCGGCGGCGAGGCGGTCCTGCAAGCGAGCGTGGCGGAACTGGTAGACCGGCCCCACGGTTCGCAGGACGTTCCGCTGGTGGGCGTCGTCGAGGAAATTCATCAGGCGCAAAGGGGTGTGCCAGCGCATGGCCAGCTGAGCCGCGGCCAGTGTGGCCGGCCAGGCCCGGGAGATGCCGATCCCGGCGACGACCCCGGCAATCAGCCCGAACAGCAAGAGCCCCACCAGCGCTCCGGCCGTGAACCCCGATCCGATGCCTTCGTCGAGCCCGACCGGGACCCCGATCGCGACGCCGACGGCGAGCCCGATCACAAGTCCCACCGTGAGCCCGATCATCGCCGAATGCCGTCGGTCGTCATGCCATGAGGTGGCCGGGCTTGGCGACCGCGTGCTGTCTAGATCGGCGAAAGCGTTGGCGAGCCCTACGGCAAGCGCCGACACGAGTCCGAATACCATCCCGTACAAGAGCCCGGTCACCAGCCATACCTCGAGGTTTGGCACGAGCCCGAGTCCGGAGGACTGGCCCAACAGGAAGGTGTTCGCGGGCCCGAGTACCAAGCCGATGACGAGCCCGAACGCCAGCCCAGATATAAGCCCCACTCTGACCGTGTTCTTGGTGAATAGTCTCCGTAGCCGCGGCCTTCCGATCCGCCCTAGTCGCGCGGGCGGTTCGCCGGAGCCACGGGCGGCGATCCCGGCCGCGACCCCGGCCACTAGCCCGAACCCCAGCCCGTCGTAGATCGCGGGCTCGAACCCGTAGAGGAACTCGAAGACCAGTGCGACCGCGAGCCCAGCTAGGGACCAGGCCACCAGCCCGCCCGCGATGATCCGCGGCGCGCGCGGAGCCCACCGGGGGAGCTGCCACCAGGACAGGTCGCGGGTACCGTCCTGGTTCATCCGAGCGGCGATCTTCACCAGAAGTTTCTGCGCGGTCGGCAAGTCGTAGCGTGGGGGCGGCTGGCCGGGTCGGGGCGCGTAGGCGGCGGGCAGCACGCGGTCCAGGAGATGGCCGGTGATCTCCTCGGCGGCCTGTGCGCCGGACACCGTCTGCTGGAGCGTGATCATGTCGCAAAGATCCAGCAACTCGCGAGCGTCATCACCAGACTGGTAGGTGTCGCGGATCAACGTCAAGGCGAGCGGGTTGTTCAGCGCTTCGGCCAGGGGTCCGGCCGGGCTGGCCCGGATGCGGTTGACGAGGTTACGCCATCCCTCCGGTGGCGGGTCGAGCTGGACCCGTTCCAGGTAGCCGACGACAGTCGCCGGGTCGACGACGCGCAGCTCGACCGCCGCCGCACCCTGCAGCACGCCGCGCTGCGAGGCCGCCGATGCCATCTCGGCGGTGCGGGACAGGACTACGACACGGAAGCTGGCCTCATCTAGTGCTTGCAGGGCCACCGGCCGTAGTTCCTCGGCGATCTCGTCCAAGCCGTCAAGGATCGCCGCCAGCTTGCCGGCCTCGACCAGCCCGGCCGCGGTCGCCGCGCCCTCCCGCCCGGCGAACAGCGGATAGGTCTGCTGTAGCCGTCTGGCGAGCCACTGCGTGACCGGCTCGTGGCGGGGGTCCCAGTCCTGGGCCGTGAACAGCACCGGCACCGGCACCTTGTTCCGGTCCTCGGCCCGGACCCGGTCCCGGTGCTGCAGGGCAGCCAGGACCAGCAGCACGGCCGCGCTGGTTTTCCCCGACCCCGGCGCCCCGGCGATCACCAGCCGCCCGGATCTCAGCCCTCCGTAGACGGCGTGCAGGTCATCGATCTGAACCGCCGCCAGCTGGGCCTCCCTGGCCGGCGCCAAACCCGGCAGCGCGGCAAACCGGCGTGAGGTCGCCGCGGCAGTCGCCGACCCGGCCAGCGCAAGCGACGGCCTGCCCCAGCTGACCGGGATCGGCTCGGCTGCCAGCCTCCGCTCACCTGCGGCTCGTTCCCACTGCGTCCTCACCGCCACGGCCAGCAGGTCCGCGGCGCGATCCAGCTCAGCTCCAACGGCGGCCGGGACAGCTGGAGTGGTTCTGGCCCGCCAGGCCCAGGCGATCCAGCCTGCCAGCAGCGGCACCACAGCCACGGCGAACGCGCCGTAGGTGGCCAGGTCAATGCGATGCGGCGACGACCACACGGCGTACAGCAGCCACAGCACGGCCGCCGCGACCAGCGCGACCGCCACTAATGGCCACCGGCGCCCGGTCCTCCCTGTCACAATTAGAATTGTGCCATCACCCATAAGGGTGTCCACTTTTTCTTTTTGCCGAACCCGTCCGGCGGTCACTAGCTCGTTAAGCGCGCAGCTTCCCTATCGGGTAAATGGTGCGCATCATGCTCGCCAGCGTGTCGGCTGCCTCGTCGTAGCCGCGGCTGCGACGGCATTGTTCATCGTGTCGTAGGCGATGCCACCCGCAACGGAGTCGTAGGTTCCGTTGGTGAGCAGCTCGGTGGTGGCCCGGACGGCGACCGCGTAGGCGGCCTGGGCGATGGCGGAGCCCAGGCTGATGCGGACCACGCCCGCGGCCGCGAGCTCGGCCACCGAGGGCGCACCTGGCCAGACCATCACCGCGACCGGCAGCGGCCCCTTGGCCAGCTCGGCGATCGCCGCCGGGTCGACCAGGCCTGGCACGAACAAGCTGTCCGCACCCGCCGCAGCGTACGCAGCGGACCGTTCGAGAACGTGATCGATCCGGCCGGTCCCGGCCAGGAACACGTCGGTGCGAGCGTTGATCCAGAACGGGATGCCGCCAGCCGCCGCACGCGCGGCGGCCAGCCGGTCGGCTTGCTCGGCCGGCTCATAGAGCCCAGATCCGTCCCGGCGATCCTCGATGTTGACCCCGACCGCCCCGGCCTGGAGCACGGCCGTCACCGTAGCCGCGACATCGGAATAACCGGCCTCGATGTCGGCGGACACCGGCACGTCGAGCGCCGCGACGATCCGCGCGATGACCGCCGCGGCACGTTCCGCGCCCAGGCCGGCGCCGTCCGGTACGCCCACGGACCAGGCCACGCCGGCGCTGGTGGTGGCGATCGCCTTCGCTCCGGCCGCGGCGATCGCCACCGCCGAGGCAACGTCCCACGCGTTCGGCAGCAGCAGCGGCTGACCTGGCTGGTGCAGCTCCGCGAAGGCCCTTGCCCGCTGTGCTTGTTCCGCACTCATAACCGCCACGTGCCGTCCTTGAGCTTGTTGGGGAACACTTTCACTAGCACGGTGAACTTCCTTTCACGAGCCACTGGGTACTCCGCAAGGATGCCCGGGCCAGGCACGCCGGGTCCGGCCAGATCTGGACCTGAAAGACTGGCCGGATCGTGTCCGGATCCGGCCGGAAGAAGGCCGGACCATGCCGTATATGTAAGAGTCATGACCACGTACTCCGCCGTCGTCACCACCGGCATCTACTGCCGGCCGGGGTGCGCGGGGAGGCCGCTGGCCCAGCACGTCCGGACCTTTGACCATCCGGCTGCGGCCGAAGCTGCCGGCTTCCGGGCGTGCCACCGCTGCCGCCCCTACCGGGTAGCGGGACCGGTCACCACCGGCGCACCGGAGCTCGTCTGCCAAGCGGTGCAGCAGATCATCGGTGGCGTCATGGATGACGGTGGCACCGAGGCCGTGCTCGCGGCCCGGATCGGCTTGTCAGCGCGGCATCTTCGCCGGCTGTTTGTCAGGCACCTGGGGGTGAGCCCGGACCAGCTGGCCCGGTCCCGGCGCGCGCACTTCGCCCGGCGGCTCCTGGACGACACCGACCTCACCGTCTTGGACATCGCTTTCGCCGCCGGGTTCGGCAGCCTGCGCCAGTTCAACCGGACCATGCGCGAGGTGTTCCGCGCGTCGCCGACCGACCTGCGCAGTCGCAGGCACCGCGCCGACCGGCTCGCCGCCGACGGCGGGCTTACCCTGCGGCTACCGGTCGTACCCGGCTATGACTGGGACGCGATGCGGGCCTTCCTCGCCGCCCGGCTGGTACCGGGGGTCGAGGCGGTCGACGCGGACACCTACCGGCGGACGATCACCATGGCGGGCGCGCCCGGCCTCCTGGAGGTCTCCCCAGGCGGCGAGAACTGCCTGCTGCTGCGCGTTCACCTGCCCTACTGGGAGGGCCTGATCCATGTGGTGGACCGGGTCGGGTTGCTGCTTGGCGTCGAGTGCGATCACTCCGCCGGGGTCGCCGCGCTCAGCGGCGACCCGGTGCTCGGTCCCCTGGTGGCCAGGCACCCCGGCCTCGCCGTACCAGGGGCGTGGAACCCATTCGAAGTAGGAGTCTCGGCGATCCTGTCCGGCCAGCCGGACCGTGACCGCCTGCTCGAGGCTTTCGTCGCCCGGTTGGGCACCCCGGTGCCCGGCCTGCCAGAGGGCCTTACCCATACCTTTCCTGACCCCGCGAGGGCGACGTCGGCCAGTCTCGCACCGCTCGGGCTCGGCCAGGCCGAAGCGAGCGCGATAGCGGCACTCGCCGCCGGTCGCGAGATACCCGAGGTGAGCGACTATATCGCCTTCCGGCTCGGCCAGCGCGATGCGTTCCCGTCGGCCGACCCGTCACTCCAGGCGGCCCTCGCCCACCTCGGCCTGGGAGCACCGGCAGCCAACTGGCGCCCGTGGCTGGCGCTCGCCGCAGCGCACCTGATCACCTACGGCGACACGCTCCTCCGGCACCCGGTGCTGGTATGACGCTCCGGATCGAGCTGAAGTGATGCCCGATAGGGTGGCGCTGTGGTGGGGCACTATGAGAACTTCTTCATCGCGAGCACGGGCGCGTCCGCTGCCATCTTGGGGTTGCTGGTCGTCGCCCTGTCGGTCGTCAACGCCGATGACGAGAACCCCACCACTCGGGAGTTGCGAACTGTGTTGGCCGGGAGCGCGTTTGTTGCCCTGGTAAACATCTTCTTGGTCTCGATCGTGGCCTTGACCGGGGGCTCAGTCGTCTTCGGGCTATCCAGCCTCGCAATGGCAGCCGTCGGCCTGCTGGCCACCAGACGGCTGATACCGAGGGCAAAGCGAGCCGGAAACTTCTCCCGCGGCCTTCCAGCCAGAAAGCTGAATATCGCCTTCGCGTCGGTCTCGATTGGGGCCTACTCCGGGCAGCTCGGCCTCGCCGTAGCCCTCCTGGCGAACACCCATAGTGCCGCGCTGCAACGTGCTTTGGTCCTCGTCATTGTGGCTTTGTATTGCAGCGCCCTCGGTCGGACCTGGCAGGTCACCGGGATAACCCGGCGAGCAACATAAGGAGCCGGCTCCAGCGCACCGATGCTGGAGCCGGGATGACATACCGGCGCCTGGGGCCCGGGTGGCATCGGTGCCATCCGGGCCCCAGGCTGGCCGCTCCGGGCGTCAGGCCACTGGCTGGCCGCTTCGGGCGGCGGCCTTGGCGCTGCGCGGCTCGAGGGTCCGGGCCGGCAGCCGGGACGCGCGCGCGCCGAGGGTGACCGTGCGCACCAGGATCATGGCGATGGCCATGAAGATCAGCCCGTCGGTGAGGGCCGCGACGCTGACCTGGTGCGCGATGCCCCAGTTCACCAGCGGGGCGGTGAACCAGTGCACGGAGCCGTAGGAGAAGACCGCGCGGGCGCCGATGATGGCGGTCCAGAGGATCGCGTACGGCAGCCCGGCCCGGCTGACCGGCTTGCCGGTCGTCGGGCTCCGGTAGACGCCCATCAGGGCGCTGGCGGCCAGCCCGCACAGCAGGCCGGCGGCGACGCCCGCGATCTCAACCGCCAGGGCCGTCCCGTGGGTGGCCGGCCGGTCGACAAAGAACGGGATGATCACCGCGGCGGCGATCACCGGACGCAGCAGCCGTATCTTGCTGATCTTGCGCGCGGGGCCGAGGTCGGTGGCCAGCACGGTGGCGAGCACGACGCCGTTGACGATCATTGCTTCGGTCAGTTCGGAAAGCATCTCGCACTCCTTCTAGTGGTTTTCGTTAGCGACTCCATATTCGCCAATTGCGCTGGTGAGCGCGTCAGAGCACGGGCTGGTCCTGGGCATGAGAATGACCGGTACCGCCTGGTACCAGGCGGTACCAGGCCGCGCCCCGGCGGGTCAGCCCGGGCTTCAGCCCGGGGGCTGACGTGCCGCTGCCGCGCCCCGGCCGATACTGGAGGCATGCTGCGCACGGTCAATGGGCTGGCCCGCGCCCTCGGCTTCGTGTGGCTCGGCGTGCTGGCGTTCCTCATCGCTCCGCCGAGCGCGCCGTACGCCATGCCGGCTCAGATCGCGTGCTACGCCGTGCTTGGCCTGGCCCTGCTGGCCTGGACCGTGCTGGAGGCGTCTCCCGCTGCCGCGGCGCGATATCCCGCCTGGGTGCCCGTGGCCCGCGGGGTGATCGCCTTCGCTTCGGGGGTCGCGGCCGGCGCTGGCGGCGGCGGTTCGGCCATGGTGGTCTTCGCGTTCGTGGCGGCGATGGCCGCGGGCGTTAACAACGACCTCGCGGCCGGGGTGGCCGTGACCGCGACGGGCATACTCGCGATCGAGGTCAGCGGGCTGGCTTTCGGCCAGAGCTATGGCACGCTGCTCGGGCTCCCGGCACTCGTGCTCGGCGGCCTGGTGATCGGACGCAACTGGGGCGCGTACCGGGTCCAGGCGGAGCAGGCGTCGGCGCTGCTGGCCCAGCGCGAGCGACTGCAGGCCGAGCAGCGCCGGGCCGACCTCCTCGACGAGCGCGCCCGCATCGCCCGGGAGATCCACGACGTGCTCGCCCACTCGCTCGGCGCGCTCGGGATCCAGATCCAGGCCGCGCGGTCGGTGCTGCACCAGGACCCCGACCAGGCCAGCGACCTGCTGGCCGCGGCCCAGCAGATGGCCGCCGAGGGCCTGGTGGAGACCCGCCGCGCGGTTCAGGCCCTGCGCACCGACACCCTGCCGCTCGATGAGGAACTCGCCCTGATCACCGATACCCACGCGCAGCGGTATCACGTCCCCGTCAGCTACGACACCGGCGGCGTCCTCGCGGCCCTGCCCCCCGACGCCACGCTCGCGCTGCTCCGCATCGCCCAGGAGGCCCTGGTCAACGCGGCCAAGCACGCCGCGGGACAGCCCGTGGCGGTCCGTCTCGACTACGGTGACGCCGATGTCCGGCTCACCGTCCGCAACGACCTGCCCCCGGGCGCGGACACCCGCCAGCCGGCGGACGTGAGCACCGTCAACGGCGGCTACGGGCTGACCGGCATGCACGAACGGCTCCGGCTGCTGAACGGAACCCTCGAGGCGGGGCGCCGCGACGGCCAGTGGATCGTGACCGCCGAACTACCACGCCGCCAGCCTGAGACCATGGCTTCATGACCACCCCGCCGGCGGCGTCGCCGCCGCTGCGCCTCGTCATCGCCGATGATCAGGCCAGCGTGCGCCAGGGCCTCGTCCTGCTGCTCGACGCGGTACCCGACATCGAGGTGGTCGGCGCCGCCGCGGACGGGGAGCAGGCCCTGGACCTCGTGGCCGAGCACCACCCCGACGCGATCCTGCTCGACCTGCGCATGCCCGTCCTGGACGGCATCGGCGCCATCCGCCGGCTGACCGCCGAGCACCCCGAGGTCGCGATCGTCGTGCTCACCACATACGCGGACGACAGCTCGGTCCTGGACGCGCTCCGGGCCGGCGCGCGCAGCTACCTCACCAAGGACGCCGACTACACCGAGATCGCCCGGGCGCTGCGCGCGGCGGTAGGCGGGCTGACCGTGTTCGACCCCCGCGTGCACGCGACGCTGCTCGCCGCCACCGAAGCCCCCCCGAAGCCCGAACCCGCCCGGAGCGCGCCGCCCCCCGACGGCCTGACGCAGCGCGAGGTAGAGATCCTGGGCATGATCGCCCACGGGATGACCAACCCGGAGATCGCCGCGCAGCTGTTCCTGAGTAACCACACGGTCAAGACCCACATCAGCCGGATCTTCGCCAAGACCGGCTCCCGGGACCGCGCCGCCGCGATCGGCTACGCGCACCGCCACAACATCGGCTGACCGCGCGGCCGGTCGCAGCGGCTAGTTTGCGCCGTAGGCGGCGAGGAAGGCCCGGGTTCCGGCGTCGGCGTAGCGGTCGAGGTCGGCTTGGCCGGGCAGTCCGGCGTCCCCGCAGAGCATGACCCGGTTGACCGGGGCGGCCATGACCAGCCAGTTGAAGTGCTCGGCGGCGAGCCGCGGGTCCTGCAGGCGGAGCGTCCCGCGGGCGGCGAGGCTTTCGAAGGTGGCGGCCAGGGTGTCGATGGTCCGCCCGGGACCGCTGTCGTAGAACAGGCAGCCTAGTTCCGGGAAGCGGCCCGCTTCGCCGATGACCAGCCGGCGCAGCTGCATCATCCGGGGCTGGATGACCTGGGCGAGTAGCGCGCGGGCCAGGCCGTGCAGGCCGGCCGCCAGGTCAGTGTCGTCCCGCAGGCTGGCGACCTGCTCGGCGACGGGGTCGCTGACCTCGGCGACGGTGCCGGTGACGATCTCGCGGAACAGGCTTTGTTTGTCGGCGAACTGCTTGTAGACGGTCTGTTTGGACACCGAGGCCGCGGCGGCGATCTGGTCCATGCTGGTGGCCAGGTACCCCTCGCGCAGGAACAGCGTGGTGGCCGCGTCCAGGATGGCCCGGCGCTTGCGCGCCGTCCGGGTCTGGCCGCCGCGGTCTTGCGTGCTGGCCGTGGTCGTCTCGCCCATAAGCAGATAGTACTGGACAGTCCAGTTTGATGGAAGTAGAGTACTGGACAGTCCAGTTTGATACCGATCCGCCGGGCCTGCTGGCCTGGCAGCACCGAGGAGGAAGTCAATGCGGGAACTCACCGCGGACATGTTCGTGTCGCTGGACGGGTTCGCCGCCGGGGCTGACGGCGGCCAGTCGTGGACGTTCGGCTACTTCGGTCCGGAGTTCGCCGCCTACGCGCAGCGGGTCCTGGCCGAGCCGCAGATCATGATCATGGGGCGGGTCACCTACGAGATCATGGCGCGGTCCTGGCCGTCTGCTCCCGGCCCGCTCGCCGGGCCGATGAACAGCCACCCGAAGCTGGTGTTCTCCGCCACCCTGGCCGAGCCGCTCGCCTGGAACAACGCCCAACTGGCCAAGCAGGAGGCCGTTGAAGAGATCCGCGCGCTCAAGGGCCAGCCCGGCGACCCGCTGCGCAGCATCGGCAGCATCACCCTGGTTCGCCACCTAATGGCCGCGCGCCTGGTCGACCGGCTCCGCCTGGTCGTGTTCCCGCACGTGCTCGGGCAGGCCGGCCAGGAACCAGTCTTCACCGGCTACCCAGAAACCAGCCTCACCCTGGCCAGCACCAGCGTCCTTGACTCACGCCTGGTGGTCTGCGAGTACCGCCCGAACACGCCGGCCTGAGGCCGGCGCAGCCGGTCCCTGTGGCGAGGATCAGCCCTTGCGCTTACGCGGTGTGGCCCAGATGTTGAACTGTTCGGGATGGTCGCGCCGGGCAAGTGATTCGGCCATCAGCCGGTCGCCGTCGGCCTGGCTCCTCCGGTCGCGGACGCGCCCCAGGTGGGTCTTCTCACCTATGTACCTCGCGACCCGGGCGGGCGGGTCGAGCGGGTCGGTCCCGGCGGGCTGCGAGCAGACCCGGCATTCCCACTGCAGCGGTGGCGTCACCGTGCAGATGAACGGTACGCGGGTCTGATGCTCGTTCGCGCAGTGATAAAGCACGGCGATTTTGCCGACGGGAAGTCCACGGTCATAAGGTTCACCGGCAGGACCGGCCCCTACCCTGGTCGCCTGCAGTGGGCCGCTGTTAACAGTCCGCATAAATGCCTCCGTTAATTCTCATTCTACAGGCAGTTCGCGTGGTTTTGACCGTTTAACGCCGGGCCGTGACATCCCTGAACTCCTCCGAATGTCCCTGCGGCGGATTAATTCGGCCATCAAACGGTCGCCGTCGGCCTGTTACGCCGGTCCCTGACCTACTCCAGGCGCGGTTTTTCTCGGCCGACTCGATCATTCGGAACTCATTCGGGTGTGAGGGATTCAGCGATCTAACGGGCGGGCTGGCCGCAATTTGTATACACCCACTGTCGTCGAGGTCCGATCGCCCGCTGCACCTGCCCAAGCGGATGGTATCTTAATGGTATGCGCTCTACCATAGACAAGGCAGGGCGTCTGGTTATACCCAAGACGCTGCGCGACAGCCTCGGCCTGGTGCCGGGCGAGGTCGAGATAACCGCGGACGGGGCCGGCCTGCATATCGAGCCGCTGGCCGACGACCGCCTAGCGGACGAAGACGGCCTGCTCGTCATCCCGGCCGCTGACGTCACCGTCAGCGACGACCTGGTCCGGACGCTCCGCGATGCCGACCAGCGATAACGGGCCGCAGCTCCTGATCGACACCAGCGTCGCCGTCGCCCTCGTGGTCGCCGGGCACCAGCACCATCAGGCCACCAGGAAGGCCATCGGCGACCGGAGCTGCGGGCTCAGCGGCCACGCGGCCTTCGAGACCTTCTCCGTGCTGACCCGGCTGCCGGGATCCGACCGCCGCACTCCCGCCGCCGTGGCCCGGCTGCTCGCTCACAACTTCCCCGGTTCGCGGTTCCTCAGCGCCCAGGAAGCGCACCGGCTCCAGGCCCGGCTGGCACCGCTCGGCATCGCCGGCGGCGCCGTTTACGATGCCCTCGTCGCCGCCGCGGCAGCCGAGCACGGGATCACGCTAGCCACCCGCGATCGCCGGGCCGTCGAGATCTACCGCGCCCTCGACATTGACTTCGAACTGATCGACTGACCTGATCGCACCCCATTAATACGCCAGCCCAGCCCGGGTGAGCTCCGGGTTGCGCAGCTCGATCCGCCCGGGCCCGGCCAGGAAGACGCCGAACACCACGGTGTTGGCGTCGTCCGGGATCGGCGCGGTGACCTCGTGGGTGGTCCAGTCGCCGGGACCTCCGAGGGTGACGATGTGGTTGGCCGGGTCGGCCAGGGCGGCCTGCGCGGTGAACGGCCCGTGAAGGTTGCTCGGCTTCGTGACTCGCAGGAACAGCCCGGCGAGGCCCGTGGCCTCCGGGACACGGAACTGGCCGCGGAAGGTGACCGCGGCGCCACGGCCGCGCGCACCGCGTCGGCCCGGTCCAGGTCCTCGGCCGAGGGCAGGCCGCCGGCCGATGTCGGGTGCAGCGGCTCGGGCCAGTCGGCCAGCAGCGTGAGCGGGGCGCGGCGGTGCAGGCTGCGGCACACGTTGAGCACGATGCCGGACAGCCAGCCGGCGAACCGGTCCGGATCCCGCAGCCGGTCCAAGGCCAGGAACGCCTGCAGGAACGATTCCTGCACGATGTCGTCCACGTCGCCGGGATCTGGGGTCAGCTGCCGGGCCCGGGCGCGGACCATCGGCTGGTGCCGCTCGACCAGCAGGCGGAACGCCACCGGGTCACCGCCGCGGGCCAGCCGGGCCAGTTCGCCGTCGGGGACGTCCGCGCTCACGGCGTTCCGGCGGCCGGCTCGGCGTCGGCTCGGGGATCAGCGCGCAGGTCCGGGTTCCGCAGCGCGATCCGGCCCGGGCCGGTCAGCGCGATGCCGAACCGGATCTGGTCGGCGTCCGCGGGGATCCGCGCCGTGATCTCGTACCTGGTCCAGGCGCGGCGGCCGGAGATAGTGAGGCCGTGGTCCTCTCCGGCCCGCCCCAGGCGCCACCACTGCCGGATGATCTCCAGGCGGAGTCCGGCCTGCCTGGTGAGGGGATCGGCGCGGATCTCGGCGCTGAAGGTGACGGTAGCGCCGCGGTAGTCGTCGGCGAAGATGGCCTGGAGCAGGGCGGCGGACCCGGCGGGCCGCGGGACCGAGGAAGACAGGACCGCGGAGTCCGCCTCGACGGCGGCCGCGTAGTCCGGCTCGTGGTCCGGCGCCGAGCCCGGCCCGGCGTCGAGGTCCCAGCGGTCCAGGCCCGCGGCGAAGTCCAGGTTGCGCGGCTCGTAGCGGGGGCGGCGGCCGGGCAGGCCGATGGCCATGCCGCCCGGTCGCCCGGGCTGGGCCCGGGCGACGGGCGGCTTACGGTCCAGGAACGGGGTGAGCAGGTCGTCGCCCGGCACCGGGACGGCCAGCCGGTCCATCACCGTGTCGGCCAGCCGGACCGGAGCGCCCGCGGCGACGGCTAGGGCCAGGCCCAGGCCCAGGCCCGCGGTGACCTGCCGGGTTCCGGCCGGGCCGGCCAGCCCGATCCGCGCCACGGTGACCTCCGGGCTCAGCTCGGCGGCGCCGGCTTCGGTCACGTCGATGTCCACCCCGGTCACCCGGGCGCGGGCCGCGCCGAGCAGCCGGGTGGTGAGTTCCTCCGGCACGTCGGCGGCGATGACCTGACCGGCGGGCAGGCCGGCCAGGTCGAGGAGATGCGACAGGTCTTCGGCATCCGGGTCGCCTCGCATCCAGATCGGTACGGCCCGGTGACCCGCGTCGTCGGCCAGCACGACCAGGTGACCGCGGGTTTGGAATTCGCCGTTGGCCAGTCTCCCGGGCCGAGGCTCGGCGTGCGCGATTCGGACAGTGGTCACACTCCTTAGTGTCGGCCGCGCGGCCCGGTGTTACCCGCGCCGAGGCTCTTTCAGCCCGCCGTGCGAAAGGTGAGCGTCTGGCCGCACGCCGGGCAGGTCGCGGTGCGGGTCTCGCCCGCGTCCGGTGGCCAGGCCTCGATAGTCGCCTGGCAGCCCGGGCACGGTATCCGCATCGGCTCGGGTACGTGGTGCTCGGCCATCCTGGCGAGGTACCCGGCCAGGGAACCGAGCCCGATGCTGGCCCGCCGCTGGTCGACGTGGTCGGGGTCACGCAGTTTCCTCGGCTCGAACCGGCCGTCCCTGGCCATGGCCTGCGTGCCGTACTCCTGCGGCTTGCCTTCGTGCAGCAGGACCCGGTCGGTGAGGTATGCCTGCTGCACGACGGTGGCCTCGCCGCGCTCCACGGCGGCGGTCAGCAGGTCCAGGCACCGGCGCTGGAACGCCGGGTCGCTGTCGCAGTGCTGCGCGAGCAGCCACGCGGCCTGCGCGCCGTCCTCACCCACCAGGGACTTCCCCGGCCAGCCGACGTCGGTGAT
>Ga0302325_10020209_pt1 | contig 13974 bp, 18 predicted proteins | sample Palsa_T0_2_FD_201948 | JGI IMG/M metagenome (GOLD analysis project Ga0302325, IMG submission 201948) | Peat permafrost microbial communities from Stordalen Mire near Abisko, Sweden - Palsa_T0_2 | ecosystem: Environmental > Terrestrial > Soil > Palsa > Peat permafrost | place: Sweden: Abisko... | reverse complement strand
CATTCTGAGAGAATGTATGCGTCCAGACTGCCGGACACCTTAGTATTAGGAGTTGAAATAAATTTCTGGGGCGCTCTTGATTATATACGGCCCTTGTGATCGGCCTGAGCTGTCAGTTCTGCGCGCCACCGTTTGAGGCCCGGTTCCAAGAACTAGCCTGACCAAGAGGGCATTGCGGACATTGGATGGGCATTTTAACCACTTAGATCACTGTGATTGAGCTTGATCGAGTCCCAATATTGATTTTCTACTGATCGACGAAGTGATCAACAGTCTCAGACCTAAGGAAAAACTGAGTAAACATGACCTAGCATTTTGCTCCTCAGACCGGACGTCCGAAGTGTAGTGGTAAAAAAAATTGCAGATCGCTCTAACAAGCTCCACGCGGGATGGGACACAAGAATTTGCACTAACACAGACCTTATGGATGCTATTCAGAAGCTTTCACGGAGCGCATGTCTCATCCGAGCAACGTTTTAACTAGATTGAATAGTTGAGGCTATTGATGAAAGTGTAGCGTTTGATTCAGCGCCGCGTCTTCCAGGCCTGTCAGAGTAGGGTTTGACCAGAGCACTGGCTGAAAACAAGGGTATAAGGAATAAGGTAATGTAACTGTGGATGAGGCTTATAGAAGAGTTCATGGGCGCATACTAATCCCATAACTCTAGTTTGGGGGGGCCAACGGAGCACAACACGGACCTGCAGCATGGACATATGAGAGCTATTCGAGCATGAAGCAAGATGATCACTTCAGAGGACTATGCCGAATACCGAATTTAAAGCTAATCTTAACGCTTATCACTAGTTCGAAGCATTGGATTGGTCTAGCGCATTAGCCTCTTGTTCTGAATAGGGCTTGTTTAGCGAAGGCCCGAGCATACGGATTCCAAGCCCGGGGTCCGAGCCGTGCCAAGCTTTCTACCATCCTTCCTGCCCGCAGCATAAGACATTGTATTTGAACGGCATGAGATGACGAACTCGCATATTGATCAACACTTTTCAACCCTCGGTCCCCAAGATGAAGTGTTTGACGCAGCGTTGTGTATTTTCAATACCGGCAAAAACGCCTGCATTCCCTAAAAAGGCCCCCATCGCACTTTATTTCCATGGAAACGAAGTCGTTTTATTTTCGGTTATTCCCGGAGTATAAATAACCTTTTGCTATCGGACATATATAATCTGATACTACACGATAACCAAGAGGAATTAATGACACATAAGGGGTCCCGCGTGACGGAGTGATGAATTTATTTTGACCCTGCAGTAAGACGGTTGAGGCGGCAGGCCGGTTCGTCAGAGTCTCACAGAGACCCGGAATATCGAGTTTTGATATAGTGCTTACATGGCTGCGAGAGCATAAACTAACTCTATTGATGTGTTATGTTGTAATCTGGTAGTGTGAACACCGCTAAATGTGGATAACTGTTCGTGCTCCTGGTATTGACAATCGTAACATCGTGTGCATTGATAGAACCCCTAGTGTCCTACCCCAAACCACCGGAAAGACATGCTATTGGCCCCCAAGAACCGCCCATTGGGCAGACCCTCGGATCCTTTCACAAGATAAATGCTTTGATCTTAATCAGATAACCCACGCGCCGTCCGCACGAGTAAGAGTGGGTGCAACACCCCGGGAGTTTGACTTTTGCCTGTCCGCACTTGCATACGCACGATGAACCATGCCAACAGGACATTAGGGCAAGAAATAGTCAACCGGTCGACTTCATTTTCTCTCTTTCCCGCATCATACAGGCCACCCTGCCATACCCGTCCGTTAAAAGCAATATGGTCACGAGTGCTCAGCTCAGCTGGCCAACTTCCAGGAACATCAATCCGGACCCCTTGTTTCGTATTCCAAGTTCTGTTGAGCGCCGCCAGTGAGACCCCAACAGTAGATCGTAGCCGCCCAAGTGGATCATGCCCATTTTCGATATGAGATCCGATTTGCACGGTCCCCACAGTAGTGAATACTGGATAGAGCGCCACGTGGGAGCATCAAGTAGACCATAAACTAGCGCGTTGGCAGGATCGAGCGGCTGCCAAGAAGGACGATGACTCTGAGAATATATTATAGTTGCCTCGAACTGTCAAGAGTAACGGCAGCTGGTACGTAGGGACGTTCACCACAAGTTCAGGACCCCAGAAAATGTAAATTTTTTTCCGAGTCCAAGATGAGCATTGGACTGGATGTGGCCAGACGAGTAGGTTTCGGACTCAGGGCAACGACAGCGGTTTGGGCGCTGATGGCCGTTGGAAGTCGACATCCCCTTGTATCGATTCTCGCCGTTCGTCACTTGGCTGATAAGATGGCTATCATCCATCTGCACACCGAAGACATGGAACATCGCCTGAATTATGGTTCCAGTATGCGTGATGCGCTACCATCTCTTACTTAGGTATAAATGTCCAAAACAGCCCTGAACATTCAAATCTTCAGACGATTGTTTTCATTACCAGATTCAAGTGTCTGCAGCTCACTCGGGTACATCCGATCTGATCCGGGTGTCTGGTGCTTGAGGCCAGGGGCACTTCTATGGAATGCTCTTCATCACCATTCCCCGCGACTACTTATGCCTAGCCATCCCAGATTCGAAGATTCGAAGATAACCGCCCTGGTCATGACGGTTCCTTATCAACACCAGGACAAATCGAGGTTAATCAGATGTTGTGATCATCAAGATCCTGGCACGATCGCATCCCATGAAGATATCCTCGTTCGGCATTTGCTGGCGATCAAGTCCATAATTTATCCAACCCGTCGGGAGTCGGAGTTCATGCTTCATGACGAGTACTGTAATTCCAACCCAATAGCCCTGAAAGGCTGGTCCTTTCTCTTCATATCGATGGAGGATCCGAGGGTGAACAGCAGCTCCTTGACCCTGCCTTCCCACAGTAGCCCGATTTTCCAATTCTGATCAACTCGCGCCTTCAGTACCCCAGCAACTTCCTCTAGGTTTGGAACGGGATTCTCTTCAACAGGGTCAAGTCTCCATGCCAGCTTAGCAGCCATGCTCCGTTCGGGCTTCTTTGAGATCCTGGTCTTCATTCTCCATAGTTCACATCCAAGCCTTACCTCGCTCTCGTAACTGTAAACGTTGAAGTCGAATTTCGAACAGAGCGACAAATTCTTTCCAGCCTTCACTGCGTAGGTGGTACTCAAATTTCCCATTAACGGATTCAAAGTCAATGTGGCTGTCAATGGTACTCCTTTGTGAGCAGGCAATGTGGCGAATCTTCCACCGAAGCTCACACCTCCGGACTTGTTCAGGGAACCATAGTACATTTCTGCTCCAGCACTGAAGCGTCCGTAGAATCGATCTTCTGTCCGGGGGGGCTCAGTAATCTCGTCCCGAGGATCTGGGCCAAAATTGTATAGGCCTCGAAGTCCAAGCAGTCCCCCATCCGTGGAAAAGAGCGTTTCTGCGCTGAATTTCCCGACATCATATTGGTGTAGCGCAAGAATTGTCCCGCCATTCCGCAACCGACTATCACTGACAGCTGAAAGCTTCAATTGCTGTGTCGGGCTAATTCGGCAGAGATATAATGCTTCGAGTGTGCTCTGGGGTAAGTAAAGACGTCCGTATAATAAGGAATCGCGCTTGTCAATCCGCCTCCCTCCTTGCCACACCTCCCACACCCATGATTCTTCGGGCTTGCGCAGCTCTTGGATCTGTCTATAGCCATGGATGACATCATGGAGATCTATTTTCCCACTTTGGGAAGTCGTCTGCAGCGGAAGTGAGGTATACAGGTACGAGAGTGAGCCGTCAACAAGTCCTACGCTGCCAATCCCGTACGAGGTTGCGAAATTGGGAGAGGCGAGGGAGGAAAGATTTAGCCTTAGTCCACGAGGAGTTTCAAAGTTCAATAGTGCTGCATACTTAGTCAGTGGCTGTTCAGAACCTGAAGGGGCTGGAAGTGTTTGCCTCTAGCAGTAGCTGTCAAATGAGAGTAGGAGTTCTCGTGATTCCAATGAGAGGCATTATAGAACGCATGCTGCACATAATCCATAAATTCCAACATGTCTAAAGAGAATCAAAAGCAGTATCCTCTAGGATTGTCACATCACACCTCTAGGGGAAAAATAGGGAGCTTCGAGGCAGCTCAAAGGGAGTTGTTGATTACGCGGCCGCTAGCGCGAAACTTTATCTCGTATCGCAGAAAAATCACTTGAATATCGTCGCAGTCGAGTCAAATACCCCACAACAAAATCGAACATTCCCAACAATGCCGAAATCTAAGCGTGCGAAAGTCGTCCACCTAACGAAAGTCGATAAGAAGGGAAAGGAGTTAACCATCAAGCTTTTCGCCAATGTTCGAGAATGTCTCGATCAATACCAATACTGCTTCGTCTTCTCCGTTAACAATATGCGGAATACCTACTTGAAGGATGTGCGCAATGAGTTGAATGACAGCAGGTACGTAGTCTGACTCTGTTGAGAATCATAAGATTTTAGAGTGGTTGGTTGACTTTGGCAGACTCTTCTTTGGCAAGACAAAAGTAATGGCAAAAGCTCTCGGTACTTCACCGGAAGACGAATACCAGCTCTCCACCCACCAGCTCTCCAAATTCCTCGTGGGCAATGTAGGGCTTCTCTTCACCAACCGGGAACCTAGTGCCATCAAGGAATATTTCTCCAGTCTTGCCAAAACCGACTTCGCCCGCGCCGGCACGGTGGCAACACGACCATTTACTGTTCCTGCTGGCATAGTCTACTCGTTGGGAGGGGAAATCGAAGCGGAGCAGGATGTACCCATGGCGCACAGTTTGGAGCCTGAGTTGAGGAAATTGAACATGCCGACATCTTTGACCAAGGGAAAGATTACGTTGGACAATCCATACACAGTCTGTAAAGAGAGTGAAGTGCTAGATAGTAGGCAAACAAGACTGCTGAAGTTATTTGGGGTTGCTACAGCGGAGTTCACGGTCAAATTGCTTGCGTAAGTATTCGTCCAATATTGGGGAACGACATTCGAACTAATTATACACAGTTATTGGAGTGCGGCAACAAACGAAGTCATGGAAATGGAAGCAATGGAGGAATAAAGCATGATTTGCTCGAGTCTTGTTTTTATCTTATCATACAATCAGGGGGGTCTTTGCTGGCGTTACTAGGCGCTACTTTTTATTGTCCGGAAATTAAAAGGACATTGCCTGAGCTACTTCTTCTTACCCCGTTTCTTCCAGCAATTTTTTGATAATACAAGCAAGAATCCTTGAATACTGAAGTCAGATGGTCAGATGGCATAGTTGCCTTACCTCTGACTTTTACCTCCGAGATCAGCGCCAATGCATGCTCACCCAATACAAGTAGGTCGAAGCGTGAAATGGCCTTCCAATTTCCCGAGCAAACCCAAGCCAGAATTAGAAAACCAGAGCGTCGAGGGTGTCCGTCTTTACCATGATGAAAAGTGAAGAAGCTGCTTGCGTCCGGTGAGAGTAGTGAAGAGTCGAACTGGAGACAGATGAGGCGACGGCATACTACCTTGGTGGAAATAGCATCGAAAAACCGTAAGGCTTACCCCTGGTGATAAAGGGAAGAAAGACTGAATACTCGAGAAACCCACCACAAGACAAACCGAATAATGTCCTGCTGCATCTAATATCTTCGCAATTTACGAGGATCCTCTTCGTAACTGTTGCCCTCGTACTGTCTTTTTCGTGAGTCTTCTTCTCGTGGTCGGCCACCGTATCCTCCATCTCGGTCTCGATCACGGTATCCGCCATCTCTTGGTCTTACCGGCTCCATATTGCTCCCAGAGCCACCACGGGGAGGCCCATCTCGTTGGTAGCCACGATACCCACCACCACCGCTTCTGTCATCATATGAGCGACCTCCTCCACGCGAATCATACCCACCTCCAGAACCGTTACGGTCTGGTGAACCGCCGTAACCTCCTCCTCTACCTCCAGAAAATCCACCACCACGAGCGCCTCCAGGGCCAGCGGGGGCGTTTGGTGGAGGAGCTCCATACCCATTTTGTCCTCTGAAGCCGCCGCCTCCTTGAAAACCAATGCCACCACGACCTCTGCCACCATATCCTCCACGCTGTTCAAATCCGCCTCTGAAGCCACCACCTCTGCCGCCAAAACCGCCTCGGAATCCCGGGCCACCTGGAGGTCCATTGGGGGGGCCTCCAAAACCCATTGGTCGGGGTGGAGGAGCAGCTTTTGTATATCCACGCCCACCTTTTCCGCCCCCGAGACGGCGAGGAACCCAACCTTTGACAGTACGTCCCCGTTCGACATCAACCTTGATGCGGCGATCCTTGATCCGAATACCGTCACAATTGTCTAGAGCAGCTATTCACCAAGCGCGAGCAAGGCGCAATTGTCAGTTTTTATGCCCATACTTTTATACCTTAAGCGGGGCAGGAAGACGAGAAAGAAAGAAGATAGGCAGCTTGAGGGCCATGTCTTTACAAATGATACCATATATCTCTGGACCGGCGAGCAAGGCTGTAGGGGAGGGGGATGTGGTCAGGTTTACCTCTCATATCTTTCTCTCTTTCATAGACCACAAATGCATAACCACGGTGCTTTTTCTTCTTCTTGTTTGGTTTCTCATCTTGGTGTGTGTCAACAACGATCCGGATCTACGACAAGAGGATTAGCAAAGAACAAATTGATCATGAAGAATCGACTTTTGAACACGGAGGAGTTATGTGAACGTAGTGACTACAGTGACGGATAGTCGTCAAGATAGTTGGAGAATAAGGGTAGCGTACTCTTTCAATAGGCCCGAATCGGCCGAACTCGCTCTCGAGATCTTGTTCTGTTGCATCATAGCTAAGTCGTGCAACAATCAGGGTCTTGAAGGCATCTCCACGAATGTTCGGATCTTCTTGAGGCTTATCTGGAGGCACAAAGTATTAGCAAATCCGACAGTATACAAGACACAGATGCCCAGAAGTCGAATAAGTGAAAAGAAGAAGAAAATCACAGATGGGGTCGCCCTCACAGAGTGCTGGTGCTTCCTTCAACAGCTTCTCCTGGCGTTGCTTTTTCTCCTGCTTGACACGAAATTTTCGCTCCAGCCAGCTCTCCGTGGGCTCGTAATGGTCGCTTTTCTTGTATTCCTCGAGTTGAGGGAGAAAGGCCGCAACGCCAGAAATGGCCGCAGTCTTTCGGTCTTCAGGCGCGTGGTCCGATGGTGGCAGGAATCGAAGACCGGGGCGAGGTGCGAATAGCGCGAGGAGGTTTGGGGGCAGCTTGTCCGTCATCTTCACGATGATGGTACGTGGCCAGGAGGTGGAGATGCAGCTCTCAAAGCTGTCGTTGATGAATGATCAAAGAGGAAATGGTGTCGCGTCGCAAGGTAATTTCGAAGCTGCGAAATTCTGGCACGTGACCAGCAAGAATAAACTTTGGAGGTCGAACGTCGAGGAAGATATTGATTCAGATCACCCACGATCCACGATGACCGTGACAGGAATACGGAATGTGACTGTCTCCCAGGTACGTATGAAGACGAATTAATTACCTGTGCATGTACTGATAGATTCACAGAATGGGGTTGGAGCTTTCATCCTCCAATGTCACAAACTCTCCTTCCATTATTGTGACTGGGCTGGTAGCTCAAGGGGCATGAAGTACGTCTCCCCTCCGATCATCTATTCAATACGAATTCTAATATGTGCAGCTCGTTTCTACGAAACTCGCTTCAAAAGTTCGCTGCTGCAAATCCTCAAATCGAGATGGAAGTCTCTCCTCGTCCACGAAGGCACCCAGTAATCATCGGGCATTACATTAGCGGACGGCAAAAGGCTATATGCGTGCGTAATCTACAAAAGGAACAAATACTGCAGAAGGCAGAATTACTACGCGATGCCAGTGGAGAGATCTTGAAGAGGGTGAAGAAGCCAGTGAAGAGTATCAACGAGAGCGTTAGAGGTGTATGGAGTCCTTATCATGGCGGTGGCATTACCGTATGAAGGAGGAGCTGGGGTAAGTGGAAGCGTGTATCATATGTATGTGCATTGGCGGCGGCGTCTGGAAAACCGGCAAAAGTTCATACTTTGAGCTCTGTATTTTAAGACCAAAAGATGATTTTGGAGTTGAGCAGCCTCCATGAAGCTATCATCCAGTCTGTAAGGCGATACATACGAATCAATTTGATACAAGTTCAAAGCGTTATAATAGATAACCATCCTATTTAACAGGAGTCTGGGATCTCCTTTCCTGGCAATAATAATAGGTACAATATGGTGGCTTCGATGCGTGAGAAATGGGGAGCGTGAGGATTCCTTGTCACAGGAAATTGATTCGAAGTAAGCAGTACTTAAAGATAAAACCTCCGCTACGGAGCGTTGCCTTTACTAACATAATATGAAGCAACCCATTATTTGCATTCTACCACACTCATCACCATTCACGATACCTAATCCCCTTGCGGAATGAGGATCACAAAGTAAGAGCCTCTTGCCAAAGTAGACGAGAAAACAAACTAGAGTCCACCTAATACTCCAGAAAATCCACCTAAGGTATGCTAACAACAATCGAAGCATCCCGAAGACAAGCTCTTCAAAGACAGCAATCGCTGCCAGTGAGAAGAGGATCAAGCCTATATCCCACGATAGAAAGTGGCGCTCGGCAAGGCGTCTCAAAATTGGACTATCAACTAAATACACCGTTAGCCGGAGAAGGTTGGGCAACCTCAAGATGCCAACATATGGCAGAGACATGCTTGTAAACCTTTTGGCATATTGGAGCTGGTGGAAGAACGGCTGTCTGGGCTGAAAATGGGTACACCTAAGCACAAAGCCCAGCACCAAAGGAAAATGAGAGAGGAAGAAGTAGTTGAGTAGACTGCTATTTACAGCTGCATTGTGGCACCTTGTTTTCCCAAGTCATCCATCGTAAACTTCATTTTACATCCGTGAATCTCCTTTGTTCATGCCATGTAGTCACAAGTGACTATTGATAATTTCGACAACTGAAAACATGTTAGCAATGAACAAAATTTACCCAGGGAGTCTACTCACACGCAGGCTTGAGCGAGGCTCCTCCGACCAAGAATCCATCAATATCAGGTTGCTTGCTCAAGTCCTTGCAGTTCTTCTCGCTTACGCTACCACCATAGATGATTCTTGTCTCCTCTGCGACCTTCTCGCTAACCTCCTTCTTCAACCATGATCGGATAGCAGCATGAACTTCTTGTGCCTGCTCAGTGCTGGCAACCTTTCCAGTTCCAATGGCCCAGATCGGCTCATATGCAATTACAATCTTAGACCAATCTGAAAGCTTATCCTTAACAGCCTTCAACTGCATTGTGACGACATCAATCGTCTTTCCACTCTCCCGTTGTTCCAAAGTCTCTCCGCAGCAGAAAATGACACCAATACCTCCATCAAGAGCAGCCTTTGTCTTAGAAGCGACGAATTGGTCGTCTTCTTGCAGAATCACACGACGCTCGGAGTGGCCCAGAAGAGTCCAGGTAATGTTGCTGTCCTTGAGTTGATCAACAGAGATCTCACCCGTGAAGGCACCGTTGGGCTTGTCGAAGACATTCTGGGCTGCAACCTCTAGACCGGGCTTGAGGTGCTCGCGAGCGAGGAGAAGGTAGAGTGCTGGGGGCGCAATGACAACCTCTGTTATCAATTAACGTGGTTAGCGGATATTCGAAGAGGTGCCAGTAGCTTTGATAGGAAAAGGTAGCTTGGTCGTATTCCAATCTTTGGTCGACAGTAGAAGGTTAGATCAAAGGCAATGGAAGACTTTTCACGAACCAACATTAGGATCCAACTTGGAATTGTTGAGATATCCAATGATCGTTTTAATGGTCTCAACAGAGCCATTCCTATATTCTCAACAATCAGCTCCAGTTCAGACCATCTTTCAACCACAGCGGGGCAGAGGAGCAAGAGAAACTGACATTTTGAAGTTGCCACCAACAAAAAATTGACGAGCCATGATTGCGATTGGTGTTTTGAACAGCTCGTAAATATGCCGATGTTTGTTTCGAGGAGTTCTCAGTGATTTATGGTTGAGGTTGCTATCAAAAAGTCTGCAAGCCTCATCGGTTGATTTCGGCGGGGTGACGACCCCGCTGAACAGCCCAGCTCAGGCTGGGATGGCTTCACGTGTTACCGGTAGTTCAACATTTTCAAACCTTCTCAGCGATATCGCCCGCAACACCAAAAGCAACGGCAAATCGGATCGAAAGGCAATCTCTGTGAAACCAATAGTTCATCATTTTCATATCTCTGGATCTCTCAATTGGTCATTGAAATCGAATCTAAGCTTCACCCGCTGCGGACACGGCAGCAAGCTGCCAGCGAGCCAGCGAGATGTGATGCATGAAATGCCAGCGTGGCCGGGTATATGATTTGCAGAATCCGAGGGTTTGGGCAGTCACGCAAAGAAATTTGCTCAGAATCTTTTTAAGGACCATCCCACGCCCCCGTTCTTTAAGTCACGCATATAAAGTATGGCCCGCTCGAATAAAAGGCGCTCATATTTCTTATTCCCAAGGCACGGTTGTTGAGAGACGTAAGTCATGCTTTTGTGAAAAGTTTTTCTTGTACTATTTAATTGTACATGAGACTTCTGGTATCGCATTTGAGGGATATATGAAATCATTACTCGTGAGCCACCCTGATGCCCTCAATTTCTTGCCCAACCTACAACGGTGACCGAGGAATATAAACAGACCCAAATATACAAAGTACTTGCTACCCAAAGGCCTTGAAACTGTGCTAACAATAAAACAGGACCGAGAAGTACATTCTTGACTTCTGAGAAGTGAACAAGTACCTAAAACCAGAATCTCCTCCTTGCGGCCCATTCGAGAGGAGACGAAAGAGAAGGATGGAAGTTCAGCTGATCTACTACCAACCAGAAGCGCTAGAGCTAGGAGGGTACCGACGAGGAAGGTGGTGTGTTGGAGCGATTATTGGAGAGAATGGATGCCGGTTGGCCCAGATGATGCGTTCGCTTGGTCTCCGATCATAAAAGGGTTCGGTCCGTCGGCCGTCGACTCGACCATCAAGTCGACCATCAAGTCGACCATCAAGCCGACCCTCAAGCCGACCCTCAAGCCGACCGTCAAGTCGACCGTCAAGTCGACCATCAAGTCGACTATCGATATATTCTTCAGCCTCTCGCCTTTTGAAGTACTCGTCATCACGCCTTAAGTCATCGATGTATCTCTCGTCGATGAGTCGAGATTCTGAGAACCGATGCTCCGGCAAACGAGGCTCCATCCGCCCGTAGGAGATGACAGGCCTTGGCTCGATGACAACCTTCTCAATAATACGTTCAACGGGCCGTGTGACGACTCGATCAGCAGTGCCATATCTGTCAGCATCGGCATCGTCTTTTCCAGCTTGGTATGCCGCGGCAACAGGATCAAACGGAGGCTGGCGTGGAACATCGGGTACGTAGGGTCGAGGAGCGCCGCCATAGGCATCATAAAGACGCTCGGGTGAGTGAGGTCGGGGTTGCTCAAGGAAGTACGTTTTTCTTCGAGGCTCTCGGTGTTTGCTATGACTCCGGAAAGCGCCGCCTCTGCCATGGCTATGTCTTCGGTGACCTTGGGACTTGGAGCTGATAGAGGTGTGCAACGAATCTGAGCCAGTGAACGACGAGCGGCTGTCAGTATCCGAGTCAGAAGATTCGCTGCTACTCGAGTCTCCGTGGTCGTGGTACTTCTTCTCCCTACTCTTCGATCTCCCCTGCGCCCGGTCCTTGCTACCACCCTTTGCTCCTCCCTCAATTCGGATTATTTCATCGGCACCGTGTGGTGGCGCTTGAGGTGGTGGAGGTGGTCGCATACTCTCAGCCTTCATTTTCTCGATGTTCTGAAAAAGTACGACAGGATTGAGGTCTTTGAACGGAGACCTCTTCATATAGGCGGTCATGGTGACGGTCTCGTACAACCCACCTTTCCTTCCTCCCTTCAAGCTCACTGGTCTCTTGACGGTATCGAGTTGAACAAGCGACCACTCAAAAGCGCGGTCCCGTTCTTTGGATGCAAGGTCATCGACAAGAGCGGTGATCTGCCCTTGCATATTGTGCGCTAGTGCCTTTTTCTTGTCGGCCACGCTTTGCTTTCTTATACTAAGCTTCTTGATTTGCTTGATGATATCCTCTTGAGTCAGTCTCTCCTCAATGACTTCAGCCCTCGCCCAAGTTCCAACTCCTTCCTTCTTCGGATCGCGCGGAGGACACTTTCGGATCGTGTAGGATTGATAAGTCGTCAGCTTTTTAAGACAAGCCGATTCGTCCATCATCTTTGGAGGAGTAATGTCTTGAATGCGAATGGATTGTTGCCTTATTGGCATGGGCATTGGCATCCCTGGAGGAGGAGGCCCTCCAGGTCTAGGTGGTATTGCTCCTGGAGGAGGAGGTCGTTGCATGGGACCAGGTGGGCCCCGCACTCCAGGAGGAGGGGGAGGCGGTGGTGGGCCGGGTTGACTCATGGTTGAGATCAAGAAGTGAAGGGTGGACTGGTATGGATGGATGGATGAGTGAATGAATGAATGAATGAATGAATGAATGAGCACGTGAAGCTTGCGACGTGCAGCCGGGCAACAACAGTGAACTTTGGAGTGAGGAAGGGAAGAATCCCCGAAGGCGACGGGGCGAGGCTATTAAGCTTTGAGATCGACGAGGATCAGAGCCGCAGAGGAGGGAGGTGGTTTGATTTTCCAAGACAGTGTGAGTGTAGAGTGAGGCGAGCGAAATGCGGTAGGATGGGAAGGGTGTGTGGGCGAAGGAGTATATAACGATACGTAAGACCTTTGACCTGCAGGTGGCTTTTATCAGAGAGACAAGCCATTCGAGGAGGAGGGGTTCACAATTCCGGCACGGCGGGGTCGTGCGGCTTCAATTCGTTGGTCCACACCACTCCAAGCTGAACAGCCGGCAGCGCACTGGCGCCCTCGCGAGACGAGCCAGAGGATTCACCGAGTAGGCAGTACACTCACTCGCTCACTGACTGTACAGTACGGTGAAAATGCATCGCGCTGCAGCACCGCGCTGCACACCAGAAGGATGGAAATCAGGGACACGCCTCTTACCGCCGTGCACATTGCACCAAAAATCGACTCAGAGACAGCAAAATACAGTTCCGCTTTTACGGCGAGCCGTCGTGGGCCCTTCTCCTTCGCCCGGTTCAGCAGGGACACTCTCATGCAGCCTTCTGCCTTCTGCCTTCTTGCGCATGACCTCGACACAGCTAGAGAGGCTATGCATCCAGGCATCCACTCAACGTCCAGGAGGGATAAGCCTCCCCCTCGATCTCGCCCTGCAACCCGGGCGCGAAGCGATCTTTGCGAGACAGGCCTCCCGAAATATCATATCAGCACTAGTACTGTAGGGTGGGTAACTGAATGGGGGAACATTTGGATTCTCAGCTTGACTTGAACGCATCCTGTTCCCGCTAACTGAATAAGGACTCCTCGCAACCCTTGGCCCGAAATCTTGGACGCTTATGTGTTACAGTACTGTATGGACTTACCTGATCCGATACGACTCGTAACCATTCAGCCGTCTATGATAGATGGCCGTTGAATGTTTCAAGAGGGACGTCGCCAACCCCCCTGTCTTGATCAGGTGATGAGGTAGGTTATCAAGACGAACACTGCATATCAAAAGGGAATAAGAATGCTCCTTCAAATCAGACTCTCCCGGTGCGAAGCTTCCTAGCTCCATTACTGTATCTACTGTATCTTCACTCTGATCGCCTGAGTCTCAAGTGCTTCCGGTGCAAAAACCAAGAAGTGGGTGCCTTCAACCAACAATTCGGCCTTCTACAGTAGACGAGGCAAAGATGCGAACCATTTTTGCGGACCACGCCCGTCGCTGCCTCGGCGCCCGGTCCAAACCACCTGCCCTCTCTTGACCTTTTGCCTCACCGAAGGTCGGGAATCGGTCCACAGGTCACAGCATGAAAAGTGGGTGTCGCTGTCGGTCACCCAAGATCACCCCTCTGGCCCATTGCCAGCAACTCGATTATGATCTGGACATGT
>Ga0302325_10020208_pt1 | contig 13974 bp, 12 predicted proteins | sample Palsa_T0_2_FD_201948 | JGI IMG/M metagenome (GOLD analysis project Ga0302325, IMG submission 201948) | Peat permafrost microbial communities from Stordalen Mire near Abisko, Sweden - Palsa_T0_2 | ecosystem: Environmental > Terrestrial > Soil > Palsa > Peat permafrost | place: Sweden: Abisko... | reverse complement strand
GTCATCATCCCCGGGGCAAACAATGCCCGGGTCGCCTAGCAGAACCCGATGGCAGGTCGGCCCCTACAGGACGTCGATGACGAGATTCAGGTCAACGTCATCGCGAACGTCCGCGCGACCGACGCCACATTCGAGGATCGTTCAGTCGAGCGCGCGGCGACCATCCAGGTATCCCCGCTGGAAGACCTCGGCGATGGCGAGGTCATGCTGTGCTTCGCCGACGAGGGCGAGCATCACCCGACCCGCCGGAGCATCGGTGAGAAAATCGGCGAGTGTGTGGAGATGCTGGCGTAGGTCCTCGGGGGTCGTCCCGTGTCCGGGGTTGCGAGTGCGCTCTCGGCCTCTTCGAGGAAGGTATCCATCAGCGTCTCCGAACTTCGACGGCCACCAGCGCGCCCGACGAGCAGATCATCAGCGGCGCGAAGGACAGCTTCACGAGCGCGAGAGCTGCGCCGACTCGGACCACGCACGTTGCCCTCCGACGGCGCGATCTCGTCGGAGAGGGAGGAACTCGACATGAAGAAGACCACAACCATGCAAGAGGCAACCTTGTGTTCCGCGGTCCGTCGCGGCGAAGCGTCACACCTGGGTATCCCTTCGCTTCGAACGTACCCGACGACAAATTCGAAGTCGCAGTTCGCGGGTCAACCAGGGAGCAGCGACACTCCGTGAGGGCGATGCGCCGCCGGGATCGACGTGGCGGCGCTGATCACGTGACGCGGGCACCGTGTCGAGATACAGTGAGGCGCACGTGTCCCTGCGGGAACGCAGCGAATTCCGGCCGGCGCACGCGGCTGGTGGTGATCGACGAGCAGGTTGACCGTTTCCCAAACGATCCTGGCGTGCGTTGACGATCCTTGAGGGGTCGACTGATGCCGCCAGCGCCTCGCGAATCCGTCGGTCGCCGGAACGCATCCTTCGCAGCGGTAGAGGAGACATCTCATGAGCATCCACGAAGGGCAGATCATCAACGAAGGGCAGATACTGGTCGGGGGCAGCTGGACTGCGGCCGCGTCGGGAAAGACGATGGATGTCCTCAACCCCGCGACCGAGGAGACGATCGCCCGCGTGCCGCGCTGCGGCGCCGAGGACGTGGACGCTGCGGTTGCGGCCGCGAAGGCGGCGCTCCCGGAATGGCTCGAGCTAACCCCCGGAGAACGCTCGGAGGCGCTGCTCGGCCTTGCGCGCGTCCTCGAGGAAAACACCGACGAGCTCGCGGCAATCGAATCGCTGAATGTTGGCAAGCCGCTCGCCTACGCCCGGGGCGAGATCCCGGTATGCGTCGACAACATCCGCTTCTTCGCCGGCGCCGCCCGTCTGCTAGAGGGTAAGAGCGCGGGCGAGTACATGCGTGGGTACACCTCGATGATCCGGCGCGAGCCGCTGGGAGTCGTCGGCGGGATCGCGCCGTGGAACTACCCGTTGATGATGGCGGTCTGGAAGCTCGCACCCGCCCTCGCCGCCGGCAACACGCAGGTGCTCAAGCCATCCGAGCAGACGCCTCTCTCGCTGCTCCGATTCGCCGAACTCGCCCAGGACGTGCTTCCCGCGGGCGTGCTCAACGTCGTCACCGGCGACGGCGTCCCCGTCGGGGAGCGGATCGTCACCCACCCCGATGTGCGTCTCGTCTCGCTGACCGGAGACGTCGAGACCGGGAGAGTCATCGCGCGAACGGCCGCCGATACGCTCAAGCGCGTACACCTCGAGCTCGGCGGCAAGGCGCCGGTCGTCGTCTTCGACGACGCCGACCCGGCCGCGGTCGCGGAGGGGATCAAGATCGCGGGCTTCTGGAACTCGGGCCAGGACTGCACTGCAGCCTCGCGCGTGGTCGTCGCAGCGAAGATCTACGACAGGCTGCTCGAGGAGCTCGTTCCGGCTGTCGAGTCACTGAGGGTCGGCGATCCCGCCGGCGGCGCCGAGATCGACATGGGCCCGGTGATCTCGAGGTCGCAGCAGGACCGGGTGCTCGGCTTCCTCGGCCGCGCGACGGGGGCGACCGTGCTCACCGGCGGCAGCACGCAAGGCGCGCGCGGATTCTTCGTCAGGCCGACCCTCGTCACCGGGGTCGGGCAGGGAGACGAGATCGTCCAGCGCGAAGTGTTCGGGCCGGTCGTGACGGTGCAACGCTTCGCCGAGGACGCCGAGGCGCTCGCATGGGCCAATGACGTCAGTTACGGGCTCGCAGCCTCGGTCTGGACGCGCGATGTCGGTCGGGCGCTCCGTGCCGCGCGGTCGCTTCAGTTCGGCACCGTCTGGATCAACGACCACATCCCGCTCGTCTCCGAAATGCCGCACGGCGGCTACAAGCAGTCCGGCTACGGCAAGGACCTCTCGAGCTACTCACTCGAGGACTACACTCAGATCAAGCACGTGATGGCCAAGCTCACGTGACCGCGCATACCTCGATCGTCGGGTCCTGCGGAGTACCGGGAGCGGTTGGCGGCCAGATGCGGTCGACTGCCTGAGCGGCGATCGCTCGGCGCATCGGAGGTCGCGGGCTCTCACGACTTAATCCTTGCGCGAGCGACTAGTGTCGAGCGGTGGATGAAGACGAGCGCCCGCGTCGTGGTGATCGGTGGAGGGGTCGGCGGTTGCTCGATCCTGTACTGGTTGACCCGCCTGGGCTGGAGCGATGTCGTCCTCGTCGACCGAGCAGGGCTGACGAGCGGGTCGACGTTCCACTCGGCCGGGCTCGTCGGGCAGCTGCGCGGATCGCTCAGCCTGACCCGGATGATGATGAACTCGGTCGAGCTCTACCGAACCCTCGGCGACGAGGTCGGTCTCGAGACCGGTTGGCGTGAGGTCGGCTCGCTGCGCCTGGCCTCGACGCCCGAGCGGATGGAAGAGCTCGCGCGTCAGTCCGGCTGGGCGGAGACCTTCGGGCTGCCGCTCGATCTGATCTCCGCCGAGGAGGCGCAGCGACTCTTCCCGCCGATGAGTACCGATGGTGTTCTTGGCGCCGCCTACCTGCCGACCGACGGCTACATCGATCCCTCGCAGCTGACCTTCGCGCTTGCCGAGGGGGCACGCCGCGGGGGCGCCGAGATCTACCAGCAGACGCGGGTGTCGGCGATCACGCTCGACCACGGCCGCGTCACAGGAGTCGTCACCGACGGCGGCGAGATCGAGGCCGAGGTCGTCGTCAACGCCGGCGGCATGTTCGCGAAGGAGATCGGCGAGCTCGCCGGGGTCAACCTCCCGATCATCCCTATGGCGCACGAGTACATGATCACCAAGCCATCGGGTCTGCCCAACGACATGCCGACGATGCGCGACCCGTCGCTGCTCGTCTACTTCCGGCCGGAATCGGGGGGGTTGGTCATGGGTGGTTACGAGCGCTGTCCCGCGCCGTGGTCGCTCGAGGGAATCCCGGCCGACTTCAACGGCAAGCTGCTCGCGGAGGACTGGCCGCGGTTCGAGGAGCTGATGGCGAACGCGCTCGTACGCGTCCCCTCGCTCGCCGAGCAGGAGGTGATCAAGTTGATCAACGGTCCCGAGGCGTTTACGCCCGACGGCGAGTTCATCCTCGGACCGACCGAGGTTCGGGGGCTCTGGACCGCCGCGGGCTTCTGCGCGCACGGGCTTGCGGGAGCGGGAGGACTCGGGCAACTCGTCGCCGAGTGGATCGTCGAGGGCATCCCTTCGCTCGATACGTGGCATATGGACTCGCGCCGCTTTGGAAACGCGTACCGCTCACCGGCCTACACGCTGGCGCGGACGCGAGAGATCTACGAAACCTATTACGACATCAAGTACCCCGGTCACGAGCGACAGGCCGGGAGGCCGCTCCGGCTCTCGCCGACATACAGCCGGCTGGCCACGCTCGGCGCTGCGTTCGGTGAGAAGTCCGGCTGGGAACGGGCAAACTGGTTCGAGCGTAACGCGGCCCGGGGCGAGGAGTCGCTCCGACCCCACGGCTGGGCGGGACGGCTTTGGTCACCGGCGATCGGTGCCGAGCATCTCGCCTGCCGCGAGAGCGCGGCCCTCTTCGACGAGAGCTCGTTCGCGAAGATCGAGCTCTCGGGTGAGGGCGCGGCCGCGCTCGTCGAACTGCTGTGCGCCAATCGGGTCGCGCGCGAGATCGGGGCAATCACCTACACCTCTATGCTGAACCGCCGCGGCGGGATCGAGTGCGACTTCACCGTAACGCGGCTTGGCGAGGAGCGCTTCCGGATTGTGACAGGCACTGCCTTCGGCCAGCACGACCTCGCGTGGATCCGTGAGCATGCCCAGCCCGGCGTTGCCATCCAGGATGTCACCTCTGCGTACGCATGCCTCGGCCTCTTCGGCCCTCGGGCTCGCGAAATCCTCGAGCCGCTGACGACGACGCGACTCGACTTTCCCTACCTGCAGTCGCGCGAGCTCGCGGTTGGTCGCGTGCCCTGCCTCGCACTGCGCGTCACATACGTGGGCGAACTTGGCTGGGAGCTCTACTGCCCCACCGAGTTCGGGCTCGCGCTGTGGGACGCCATCTGGGAGTCGGGGGGCGAACTCGGCCTCGTCGCGGGCGGCTACCGAGCGATCGACTCGCTGCGGCTGGAGAAGGGCTACCGGGTCTGGGGCTCCGACATCACGCCCGACGACACGCCATTCGAGGCCGGACTCGGGTTCGCAGTTAAGCTCGACAAGGGCGAGTTCATCGGCCGCGAGGCCCTTCTCGCCGTGCAGGAGCCGGAGCGTCGCCTCTGCTGCCTGGTGCTCGCCGACGCGCGCGCGGTTGCGCTCGGCTCCGAGCCAGTGCGCGTCGAAGGCGCGTCAGTCGGGCGCGTCACGAGCGGGGGCTACGGCTACTCGGTCGAGCGGTCGATCGCCTACGCCTACCTGCCCGCGGGACGCGCACGCCCAGGGCAGCCGGTCGAGGTCGAGATCTTCGGGGAGTGGATCGCGGGCGAGGTCGCCTCCGAACCGCTCTTCGACCCGGACGGTGCGCGCATCCGGTCGTGATCGAGCAGGCACTCGCGAGGATATGGCCACTCGGCGTCGAGTCGGTCGAGCCACTCGGCGGCGGGATCACCAACCACAACTTCAAGGTGCGAGCAGGCGGAGAGAGCTTCGTTCTCCGAGTTGGCGGCAAGGGCACCGAAATGCTCGGGATCGACCGCCGCGTCGAGCACGAGGCCTCGCTCGCGGCAGCCGCGCTCGGGATCGCTCCTGAGGTGGTCGCATTCCTCGAGCCGGAGGGCTACCTCGTCACCCGCTTCGTCGCGGGCGAGCCCGGACGCGTGAGTGTTCGCGAAGCGGCGAACCTGCTGCGCTGCTTCCACGCAGGCCAGGCGATCCCGGGAGACTTCGACGCGTTCGCTGTCATCGAGGCATATACCGCGACGGCGTACGCGGCGGGCATCGGGCGCCCATCCGGCTACGCGGAGGCGAAGCAGACGGTCGACCGGATCGCGCGAAGGCGCGGGTCGTTCGAGGCATGTCCCTGCCACAACGACCTCCTCGCGGCCAACTTCATCCACGCCGGCGAGCGGCTCTGGATTGTCGACTGGGAGTACGCCGGAATGGGCGATCCGGCCTTCGACCTCGCCAACTTCGCCGTCAACAATGGCCTCGACGAGGCCGGGGACCACGAACTGCTCGCCGCCTACGGCGGCGGCGATCCCGACGTCCACGTGCTCATGCGCTACGTCTCAGACCTCCGCGAGGCCATGTGGGGCCTGGTCCAGCAGGCGATTGCGGAGATCGACTTCGACTTCGTCGCCTACGCCGACGAGCACTTCGCACGGCTTGAGCAAGCCGCCGCCGAGCCGCGCTTCAGCCGCGCGCTTGGGTAAGAGCCCGAGCGTCCCGCCAGGCTCGGGGCCGGGCCGTGTGCGGGAGGCTCAAGACTCGGCTTCGGCACACACCGCGACGCGCGACCGGCGTCCGCTGCTCGATCGAGATTGACACGGAGCCGCTCGTGTGCGCTAAATCCCCTATCCAGTCTTCGAGTCCGGGAGGCAAGCGACGTGGACCTGCATGACGAGACCCCATCCGAGGCCGCACGTGACGAGGCCGACCTCGCAAGGTTCGGCTACAAGCAGGAACTGAGGCGCACGCTCGGAGTCTTCAGTTCGTTCGCCGCCGCGTTCAGCTACATCTCGCCGTCGACGGGCATCTTCACGCTCTTCGCGCTCGGCCTGACCACGATCGGCGGCGTCTTCATCTGGAGCTGGCCGATCGTCGCGGTGGGGCAGTTCTGCGTTGCGCTCGGCTTCGCCGAACTCGCGAGCCATTACCCGGTCGCCGGGTCGGTCTTCCAATGGACGAAGTATCTGGCCGGAAAGACATATTCCTGGTTTGCCGGATGGATCTACCTCTTCGCCGGGATCATTACGGTCACCGCGGTTTGCGTGACGCTGCCACTTGCTCTGATCCCGGCCTTCAACGACATGGGCTGGGGCCTTGCGGACAGTCTCCATAATCAGAGAATCGTCGCGCTCATCACCCTCGTCGTCATCACGCTGATGAACGTCTTCGGGGTCAGGATCGTCGCGATCGTCAACAACACCGGCGTGCTGTTCGAGATTCTCGGCATGGTGGTGTTCGCGTTCGTCCTCGCCCTCTTCCACCACCATCAGTCAGGCGCGGTGATCTTTCACACCGGTGGCGCGAAACTGACAACCGGCACGTTTCTCATCGCCATGTTCATGTCGCTGTTCGTGATCTACGGCTTCGACACAGCGGGGACACTCGCCGAAGAGACACGCGATCCACGCAGGGAGGCACCCAAAGCGATCCTCGCGTCAATCGTCGGCGCTTTCCTGATCGGAGGCGTCTTCCTCTACGCTTGCCTGCTCGCGATACCGAACCTAAAATCAGCAATCACGGGCGGCTTCGGGCCGGCAAACATTATTAACGCCAACTTCAGCAACGCATTCTCGACCGTGTTCCTGCTGGTCGTGTCTGCGGCGATTTTCGTCTGCTGTCTCGCGATCATGACCGCGACGATCCGTCTCTGCTTCGGAATGGCCCGCGACGACCGCCTCCCTATCTCAGGTGTGCTATCGAAGGTTCATCCCGGGTACCACACGCCGGTGGGCTCGTGCATCACGATCGGGCTACTCGCGGCCGTCCCGATGATCCAGTACGCGGGCGCAGGGATCATCGCGATCGCCGCCACCGGGATGATCTACCTCGCCTACTTCCTCGGCAACCTGGCCCTCCTCCGAGCCCGGCTCCGCGGCTGGCCGAGGGCAACCGCACCGTTCTCGCTCGGTCGCTTCGCCGTGCCAGTCAACCTCCTCGCGTTGGCCTGGGGCGGCGGGATGCTCATCAACTTCGCCTGGCCTCGCGAAGCAACGAATCCGACGCCCCTACAAACGAACCTCGGCCTTAACTTTCACTGGCACTGGCTGAACGAGCGGCCGGTGCTCTGGACAGCGCTCGTCGTGATCGTGCTCGTCGGGACGGCGTACTACGGGCTCGTTCAACGAACCAAGCCCTCGCATCTCCAGGCGCCCGAAGGAGAGGTCTTCGCGGTCGACGCCGCGACATAACTCCACGGCGTAGCGCACTCGGACGCCGCCGAACGAGGCGACCGCGGAGACTGACCAGAGCCGTGCTCGGTACGACTAGGGGTTGCGCTGGCGCCGCAGCACAACCATTGAAGAACGAGTAAAGCCCCGCCGCGCATAGAACCGATGCGCGCTGTCGTTGTCTGCGTCGGTCAGCAGAGTCACCCGACGCGCGCCTGTCGCGTCGGCATAGGCGAGCGCGTGGTCTAGGAGCTGACCGCCGACACCTCGATCACGCTCGGCCAGGGTCACGACCATATCCTCGAGCACGTACGTCGGTCCGCCGAGCACCGTGCTGACCTGCGCCAGCAGGCTGACCATACCGACGACACGCCCGGCCCGGCGCGCGACGAAGACCGCGCTGTCGCCCGGATCCGAGAGGAGCTGGCGAAGCGCCTCCTCCTGCGTGGCGCGGTCGGCCTCGAACTCCGTCTCCGAAGCGAACAACTCCTCGAGCAGACCGGCGAGCGCAGGAACATCGCCCAGTTGAGCGCGCACAACGTCAATCCCCCGCCCCATCTTCGGCAGCCTAATAGACGCGCGTTTTCTGACCTTCGGTGCCTGGGGGCCGCGATGGTCGCGTTGCGGGGCGCCGAGACCCGTTCGCGCGCGTCGTCTCCTCGGTCATGCGTGCGGGCCAATCAGCCCGACACGAGAGCTGCGGTCCGACCGCGCGACCAGCCGCGTGCCGACGGCGGCGTGGCGTGCGAGCGACGAGGTGGACTGGACGAATCGCCGACTCCATGGCGCGTTTCCTGCGCGCCCAGCGCCCCTCGTCCCGGGGACAGACGTCGTTCGGCGATCAGGGTGCGAGCGGGCGGGACGTCTGGGGCCGGTGTCGGCGTCGTACCCGCCATGAGTCGCTCGGCGCTGTCTGGATGCGCCTCGCTCGTCGGTCAGGCGCCGGCACTCGAGAACCGGCCGACGTCTCGGCCCTGGGCGGTCGAGGCATCCGTCCCGTCAGCAAGGCCCGACTCAATGGTCCACGCTCTTTGGCGCACACACAAGCGGTGCATCCGAACCCATCTGACGCCGTCTGCGATCCTGGGTGACCCGACCGGGACCTCGGCAGCTGACCCTCGACGGCGCGCCGGCTTACTCCCGCAGTCGGCGCGCCCGTACCGATATGCCTACCTGGCCACGGCTTCGGTCCGGCGCGGCAGCACCCAGCCGGGACGCGGGAAGTGGCACGTGTAACCATTCGGGTAGCGCTCGAGGTAGTCCTGGTGCTCGGACTCGGCCTCCCAGAACGGCCCCGCTGGCGCCACCTCGGTCACAACGCGGCCCGGCCAGAGGCCGGAGGCCTCGACGTCGGCGATCGTGTCCTCTGCGACAAGACGTTGCTCGTCGTCAAGGTAGAAGATCGCCGAACGATAGCTCGTACCGACATCGTTCCCTTGTCGGTTCACCGTCGTCGGGTCGTGGATCTGGAAGAAGAACTCGAGCAGCTCTCGGTAGGAGGTCTGCTCGGGATCGAAAGTGATCTCAATCGCTTCAGCGTGTGTCCCGTGGTTCCGGTAGGTCGCGTTCGCAACGTCGCCTCCCGTGTAGCCCACGCGCGTCGAGAGAATGCCCGGGCGCTTGCGGATGAGGTCCTGCATCCCCCAGAAGCATCCACCCGCGAGGATCGCTTTCTCCACTGTCCCACTCATTTGCCATGCTCCCTTCTCGGGTCGAAGCTCTCTCTACTTCTTCGTCAAAGTCTAGGCCGAAGAACCTCCGATGCTCACCGAAGGCCTCGGCCTCGAGTCCCCGCAGCGGCGAAACGGGGAACGAGCGAACGCGTGTCAGTCTCGTCTCGCGGATCACCGGTGAATACATTTCCGTTCCGACAAGATACCGACCAGGTGCGCGCCGCGCCGCTCGCGGCCGCGACGCTGAGATGGCCGCCTCGAGGAGTTCGTCACGAACGACACGGCTCGCATCGGCACTCGAGCGCGGGTGACGACGTCAGCGCCGAGGGTGATCTTGAGCCAGGACTTCGAAACGCGTCTTGGGTTGTAACCGCGGCGGGGACGCTCGAGGTGGGCGAGCGCAAGGTCAAGATCGCTTTTCCGACTCCGCCCGCACCCAGACCGCGTCTGCACCCGGGCCCGGGCGCCCCGGTCTCCACCTCGGCGATCGCGTCACGCAGCGTGGCGTCTTTCCTGATCGCGCCCGAGCTCTCGGGTTTTCGCGCAATCGGACGACACACGCCTCGGAGCCGGCGGCTCGGTCAGCAAGAGCGCCGAGTCGAGCGCGCGTTGCCACTTCGGTACGCGCGATAGATCGTCCGCGTGTTCGGCGTGCTGTCCGGGCCGCTCGTCCCCGGCAAGACAAACCCGCTTCGCTGGATCGGGCGTGGCTTCCACATTCAGCTCTCTGCGCCGCTCCCGTCTTCGCGTCCGCATGTGTCGCGAAGTCCGCTGTCCACGGTCGAGACCGCCGATGCAGCCGACACCGAGACAGCGCCTGCCAAACCCGAACGGACGACACAAGGGCTAGCGTTGCGTTGTGCGCCCAGCCGCGACCGCCGCCGAGCAGCCGTTTGCAGGCTCTGTCTCCCATACGACAGCCCGCGTTCTGGACAGTTGAGCGAGAGGTCAGCCGAGACGGGTATCGCCGCACCGAGCGCCGCTGGCGTCATCGACACGCATCGCCTCGAGGCGTTCAGCGACGGTGTGATGGCAGTGATCATCACCATCATGGCGTTCGAGCTGAAGACCCCGTCCAGCGCCGATCTCCACGGACTCGCGAGCCGCGTGCCCTCGCTGCTCGTCTACATCCTGAGCTTCACCGTCGTCGGTATCTACTGGAACAACCACCACCACCTGCTGCGAGCGACGAGGCGCATCAGCGCGGCGGTGATGTGGACGAACCTCCACCTGCTGTTCTGGTTGTCCCTCATCCCCTTTGCGACCGCGTGGGTGGGGACGACACACCGCCACGCCCTCCCGGCTGCCACCTACGGAGCTGTTGCTTTCGGGGCCGCACTCGCCTACTTCGCCCTTGTGCGGGCGATCCTTCGAGCGAACCCCGATGATCCCGACATTGCGTCAGCCCTCGGAACGGACATCAAGGGGATCGTTTCCCCGATCATCTATACGGTCGGTATCGGGCTAGCCTTCGTGAGCCCGTATCTGGCCTACGCATGCTACGCCGCGGTTTCTCTGCTCTGGTTCATCCCCGATCGACGATTGACCGGGAGCGTCTGACTGCCCGTCACGCCTCCGAGCATCCCTCCGGCGCCGGAGCCTCGGTCGGCGGTCGAACGAGCGGCTGATCCAATTTGCGCCGCCCGCTCGAACGGAGAAAGAGCGTCTTAGGCTCTTCGTGGTCGAGCGAGTGGTAGCGGTGGCACTGTGCGACATGACCTCGATCTCGATATCCGGGGCACGGCGTGGAGGTGGCTGAACGCAATCATCGCGTGCCGCACCTGCGAGCTCGTTCCGGTGCTCCTATGGACGGCTCCCCTCTCTGCTGGCGCGGAGCGGCCCCCACAGGCGGTGAACCGCAGTTGGCCGAAGCGTGGTTCGGCTACCGAGACGACGGTGAGTTGGAGCGGAGAATGATCGTCGCGCAGGCCTCGACACGAGCGCTCCTCCGATTCAGCGCAGACCCAGCGAACATGATGCGGGAGCCGGCACGGTTTTCGGGTAGGCTCGCCGCGGCTATCAAGAAGGGAAGCGCAAGTATGGGTTCGACGCGTTTTTCAATGAGAATCTCCCTCGTGCTCTTCGGCATCACAGCATTGGCTCTTGTGCCCACGAGCGTCGCGAGTTCGGCCGCACACAGCGTGACCTGCTCAATCTGTGGCTCGAACCTGATCTTGAATGCCGGCGCTGAAGCCGGTCTCGGGACGATCAGCGACAGCGTCGTTGTCGTTCCGGACTGGACCCGTGAGCGGGGCTCATTCACGGCGGCCAGCTACAGCTGGAGCGGCGGCGATCTCTCTGCGACGACGCCGGGCCCGCCAAATCGCGGTAAGAATTACTTCTACGGCGGCCCCAACCCCGCGAACGGCAAGGCGGTGGGCGAGGGAACGCAGACCGTGTCGCTCTCCCAGGCTGCGGCGGCGATCGCGACCGGCAAGGCGACCGCGACGTTGTCGGGATGGCTGGGCGGACTCTCGAGCCAGGAAGACAACGCACAGCTCAGCGCCACCTTTCTCTCGGCGAGCGGCAAGATCTTGGGCGTCTTCGAGATCGGGCCGGTGCCGGCCGTAGGCAAAGAGGCAACCGCCTCCGCCTTGATCCTGCGCAGGAACACCGACATCATTCCCAAGGGAACGACCTCGGCGAGGGTGGCGCTCGTCCTGACCCGCTACGACGGCAGCGACAACGACGGGATGGCGGATAACGTCTCGCTCACCCTCGCAGAATAGGCGAGGATGTGCCCGGCGTCCGACGTGTGGGTTCAAGTTGTACGCCGCGGCAGAAAGGTCCTCATCGCCATCGAGGAACTTGAACGGTGGCTTTCGCGAGATGCCTCTCCCACCCTGCTGCCGTACCGCGAACGCCGTTTTCCCTAACCGGGGATCGCCCCGGCCGTCCTGCAAATGCGGATCGCGGACAGCCTGCTGACGACCATCCGATAATCCTTGACGCGCTCCCGCGACCTTCTCCGCCTGCGGTGCGACAGCACACGAACTCTTAGGCAACGCCGATCGTGCGAAATCGAGGGCAGCTTCCACGCCGCCATTCGAGTGCCGCCTTGACGCAGACTGTAAGGCCGGTTCGGCTTTTTGAGGCTCCGCCCACACATCTCACTCGAAGAACAACCACCGATCAACCGCGTTCAGTCTGTGGCTGCTCCCTAGACTACGGCGGTGGCAGTGCGAAGGTCGATACGGCGTGCCGCCGCTACGGGCGGGCCGGCTGCATGAGCAGAACGGATGAATCGTGAGAATCGCCGAGATCCTCCTCGAGCGACCTCCACATCCCTTCTGGCGTATGCTCAAGCAGATCGGCGTCGACGACGCGGTCGGCGTACTTCCGCGCTATCTCGCCGACTGGCGTGGCGCCGAAGGCGAACCCGCCTGGGCCTACGTCCCGCTGGCGCTCTATTCCGAACAAGTGCGTGAGAGCGGGCTCTCGCTCCTCGTGATCGAAGACAACCCGCCGATGGACGCACTTCGGCTCGGGGTGCCGGGACGGGACGACGAACTTACCGCCGTATGTGCCCTCATCCGGAACATGGGCCGCCTGGGGATCGGCGCCTGGTGTTACAACTGGATGCCCGTCGTCGGGTGGACACGCACCAACGTCGCCGTCCCGAGCCGCGGAGGAGCGCTCGTCCCAGCCTTCGACGAAGCAATCGTGGCCGACTCCCCGGGCGCGCTCGGCAGCTTCGTCAGCGCCGAACAGCTGTGGAACTCACTGGCGTGGTTTCTCGAACGGGTCATACCCGTCGCTGAGGAAGCCGGGGTCGTCCTCGCAATGCACCCCGACGACCCTCCCCTTCCCTCGCTCCGCGGTATCGCGCGGATCATGTCGACCATCGAGGGGTTCGAGCGTCTCCTGACGCTCAACTCCAGCCCACACAACGCAATCACGCTCTGCCAAGGAAACTTCACGCTCATGACGGCTGATCTCCCGTCGATAATCCGGCACTTCGCCGATCGAATTGCGTTTGTGCACTTCCGCGACGTACGAGGCACGTCCGAGAAGTTCGTCGAGACATTCGTCGATGACGGCCAAACAAACATGGCCGAATGCATGCGAGCGTACGCAGAGGTCGGATTCTTCGGTCCGGCACGCTCGGACCACGTCCCCTTGCTTGAAGGCGACCGAGCAGATGTCGCGGGCTACTCACACCTGGCGCGGCTCCACGCAGTCGGATACATGGCCGGCCTACGAGATGCCTACTACGGGAACGCTGTCGGCTAACGCCCGCTGCGAAAGAGCGCCGCTCGCCAGACCTTGGTTCGTCAAGCGGGGGACGATGACGCTGCGAAGGGTCATCTGCTTTTCTTCGTCCCGTCAGCACCGGCCGTTTTCTGAGCCGCTTCTCCTCCACAAAACGCGCCTCGATGAACCCGCGGCGAGAGGCCTACAGCGGCCGTCAAGGAGTGACGCACTCGTGAAACAGCGACGTCGCAACGGACCGAGCCGAGAGGAAGCGCAACCCTGCCTGTGTGCGAGGAGCGGAATCCGCACCGTCGGCAGGCCGACTGCCGGCCCCAGGCGTGCGTCGACCTCGTCCGTAACTCACGCTTACCCGCCCACTATCGTGCGTGTGTGGCAGGCCTGAAAGACTCAGAAACACGGTTGCCCCTTGTGTCGGAGCCTTTCGGTCTCGAGGATCAGGTCGCCGTGGTGACCGGTGCATCGGGCGTTCTCGGCGGCGCGATCGCGTGCGGCCTGGCCGCAGCGGGCGCACGGGTCGGTCTGCTCGCACGACGGCGCGAGCGCCTCGACGAGCTGGCGCGCAGCCTCGGCGAGTCCGCGGTCGCCCTCGAGGCCGACGTGCTCGACGCAGGCCAGCTCGAGCGAGC
>Ga0302325_10020205_pt1 | contig 13975 bp, 10 predicted proteins | sample Palsa_T0_2_FD_201948 | JGI IMG/M metagenome (GOLD analysis project Ga0302325, IMG submission 201948) | Peat permafrost microbial communities from Stordalen Mire near Abisko, Sweden - Palsa_T0_2 | ecosystem: Environmental > Terrestrial > Soil > Palsa > Peat permafrost | place: Sweden: Abisko... | reverse complement strand
TCCGCCGACGTATGTTTCGTCGGCCTCGACTTCCCCCGAGAATTTCTCCATTGACCCGGCTTGCACTGCGAGGCGGATTCGATGATCCAGAAACCACGCCGTCTTCTGAGTGACGCCTAGGTCGCGGTGAATTTCGTAACTGCTAATTCCGTTTTTGCAGTTCACAACCATCCACATCGCGGTGAGCCACTTGTCCAGGCCAATGGGCGAGTCTTCCATGATGGTGCCAGTCTTCAGGGTGAACTGCGAGGCATCGTGCTTTTCGCGACAGTGCCAGCGGTTGTACTTTTCCATGAAGAGAACATTTGCGGACCCGCAGCGCGGGCAGGTCACGCCGTTCGGCCAGCGCCGTGCCACCATGTAGTTGCGGCAATTCTCCGGCTCAGCGAAGTACAGAATCGCCTCTTGAAGTGTGACTGGCTCGCTTTTCATACTTCAAGTTTAGGGCGTTTAGCCTATTTTGTCAACTATATTATTGCCCTCCCTTTGGTCACGGGCCTAAGGACGCTCCCTGACGGTCGCGGCTCGGCGGGTGGTACTTAGTAACTGATCGGTCTCTGGCTTGCGGCGCCGGAGGGCGGGTGCAGGCGACGCTCCCCCAGCCTGAAGGCTGTGCCACAGCGTGTGCGAAGCTTGAGGTTTGGCAGCCACCACAGCGCAGTTGCTGCCCACGGTGGTCATCGTGGGGCGGCCTAATGTCGGCAAATCCACGCTCTTCAACGCGATTCTGGGGAATCGGCGCTCTTTGGTCAGCGATGAGCCGGGCATGACGCGCGACCGCATCTTCGGCGAGGCCAAATATCACGGAAAGTTTTTTGGATTGATCGATACCGGCGGCATCATCCAGCACGATGCCCAACTGATTCCCACTCAGATCCTCAAGCAGGCGCGCGTGGCGCTGGAAGACGCCGCTCATATTCTGTTTGTGGTCGACGGCCGGGCGGAGATTACTGCCGCCGATCGCGACCTGGTGCAGCTGCTGCGCCCGTTGAACCGGCCCATTACGCTGGTGGTGAACAAGATCGACGCGAAGGTGCGCGAAGATCTGGTGCCTGAATTCTATTCGCTTGGCCTGGGCGATCCGTACGCGGTTTCGGCCGAACATAAGCTGGGGCTCGCCGACCTCCTGAGTCACGTCACGGCGTCGTTCCCCGCATTCACCGAAGAACAGCAGAATTTGCTCGAGGAGGAGAAGAGCAAGCAGCGGCGGATCAAGGTGGCGATCATTGGCCGGCCGAACGTGGGCAAGTCGACCATGCTGAATGCGCTGGTGGGCTCCGAGCGCGCGATTGTCTCGCCGGTGGCCGGCACCACTCGGGACTCTGTGGACGAGACGGTGGTGGAAGGCAACGTGACCTACCGGTTTGTGGATACCGCGGGAATTCGGCGTAAGGGCAAGACTACGGAAATGACCGAGAAACTCACCGTGATTATGGCTCGCCGCAACATCCGCATGGCCAACGTGGTGCTGCTGCTGATTGATGCGGTGGATGGCGTGGTGGGCGCGGACGCGACGATCGCCGGCTACGCCAAGGAGGAAGGCCGAGCGGTGATTCTGGTGGTGAATAAATGGGACGCCGCGGAGGGCAAGGGCAAGCGCGCGTTTACGCAAAGCATCCGCGATGAGCTGAAATTCCTCGAGTATGCGCCGATTATCTTTGCCTCAGCCTTGAACCGCGAAGGGATCAAGCGCATCTTCACCACTGTCCGGCATGCCTACGACTCGGCCTCCAAGCGCGTCTCGACAGGCGAGCTGAATCGCTTCGTGCAGCAACTGAAATTCGAAGGCGAGCTCAAGGTCTACTACATGACCCAGGCCAGTGTTCGACCGCCCACCTTTGTGGCGTTTACGGATCAGGCCAACAAGCTGCATTTTTCGGCCGAGCGTTTCCTGATCAACCGGCTCAGAGAGAATTTTGGATTTGAGGCGACGCCCATCGTGATCAAGCCGAAACGCAGGTAGGCTCGTCCACGCGGGAACAGGCCGATTGGCAATCGGTCGCAGGTTGACAACCTGCCCCACGTGTTTAGGGATTGTCTTGGGGTCGAACGGACTGGAGCGGGAGACGGGATTCGAACCCGCGACATCGACCTTGGCAAGGTCGCACTCTACCAGCTGAGTTACTCCCGCGCTACGCTTCCTGAAGAGAGGTCATTAACATTCTCCAACGACATTGTTCGAGAAGTCAATTCATCAGATTGCAACACCGGGGTTTATCGATTCCAGGGCTTGTTATCGACTGTGAATAACGCCACCGACGCCAAAATGTCAACTGTTTTAATTGGCATATTTTTCAACGCCTTACGCCGTGAATAAATACGGGTCTGCAAGGCTTTCTCCTATGCTAGACTGTCATCCGTGGTCAGCAGTCGAGTGTTCATCTAACCAGTCCATTTTCACTCCCCCCTGGACTGCAATCCGACGCCCTTTCTGTACCAGGATCAGGTGATTTCCACATAGTGTGGAAAACTTGTGGGAAACCCTTGCCGTCTTCAAGTGGAACATTTCCGGGAGGCCCAGCTTTGAGTAACGTTTGGGAGCAGATCAAAGAGAAGTTGGCGGAAACACTCAGTCCTGACGCGTATCAGAACTGGGTCCAGCGAACCGAGCTGGGGCGATTTGCTGATCATCAGCTTCTGGTGGGTGTGCCGGATGAGTTTACGGCGCAGTGGATTCGCCAGAAGTATGAGTCGCACGTTCGCCGCGCGATTGCGGAACTGCAGTTGCCCGTGACCAGAGTGGAGTACCAGGTGACCGGCAATGGCGGCAACGGCCACAGCCCTGCAAGCCACGGTAATGGCGGCGTTTCCGCGCCGGCTCACACAGCCGCTTTCGCCGAGCCACACTTTGAGAATTCGGTTTCGTGGCTCAACCCCCGCCTGACTTTCGATAACTACGTAGTTGGCTCGTCCAACCAGTTTGCGCACGCGGCGGCGCTGGCGGTTGCGACAACACCGTCGCGAAGCTACAATCCCCTGTTCATCTATGGCGGCGCCGGGGTTGGCAAGACCCATCTGATGCACGCCATCGGCTGGAACCTGGTGAAGAATTTCGGCGGCTTGAACGTGGTCTATACCTCGAGCGAGCGCTTCATGAATGAAATGATCAGCTGCATCAAACTGGATCGCATGCCGCAGTTTCACCGGCACTATCGCTCCGCCGATGTGCTGCTGATCGACGATATTCACGTGCTGGCCGGCAAGGAGCGCACCCAGGAGGAGTTCTTCCACACCTTCAACGATCTGTATGACCACCAAAAACAAATCGTCATCTCGAGCGACTCTATGCCGAATCAACTTCCTGGTTTAGTCGAGCGCCTGCGTTCGCGATTCGAGTGGGGACTGATGGTGGATATCCAGCCGCCCGATCTTGAGACCAAGATGGCGATTCTGGATAAGAAAGCTGAGACGGAAGGCATCCGCCTGCCCGAGGATGTGCGAATTTTCATCGCCACCAAAACCAAGACCAACGTTCGCGAACTCGAGGGGTCACTCACCCGCCTCATGGCGGTCTCTTCGCTCACGGGTCAGCCGATTACGTTCGCGATGGCTCAGCAAACGCTCCGGCACCTGACGAGCGTGCCGGAGAAGAGGATCTCCATGGACGCCATCATACGCAAGGTGGCTGAGCACTTCAATCTGTCACCCGGCCAGATCAAGTTAAAGAGCAACACCAAGCAGATCGCGTATCCCCGCCAGATCGCCATGTACCTGATCAAGCAATTGACGAGCGCCTCGCTGCCTGAGATCGGACGGGTATTTGGCGGAAAGCACCACACGACGGTTCTCCATTCTGTACAGAAGATCGGGCAGGTACGAAGAACTGACGAGGATTTAAACAGGCTGATCCAGAGCCTAAGTGACACATTACGCTGAATTTAGTGACGTTTTCCACATCCACCCCTTGGAATCGCCTGAGGGAAGTGTGGCAAAACCCCAGGAGACCGAAGTTTTGAAAGATTTCGGCAAGTGAAATTGACGGTGGCGGGGACCAGAAACCTATAGATTTTGCTATAATTTAGAGAGAAATCAACGTTTCCACAGGTCCTACTACTACGGTTTCTTCTTAAGAACTAGAAGCCTATAGGAAGTCTAGTAAGAACCGAGCGAAGGAAAACGCCCAGCAGGCTAATGCCACCCAGGGGGGAATCCAAGAGGATCGATATGGAGTTTTCGGTAAGCAGGTCAGATTTAGTTCGCGAGTTGGGGCTGACGCAAGGGGTGGTTGAGAAGAAGACCACCATCCCGATTCTTTCGAATATTCTTCTGGAGACCGAGGGCGACAAGGTCTGGCTCACAGCCACGGATCTTGAGCTCGGCATTCGATGCGCTTGCCCGGCACGTGTGAAAAAAGAAGGGGCTGGCACGATTCCAGCGCGGCGGTTGCTGGATTACGTGCGCTTGCTGCCGGAAGCGGATGTCCAGATCAAGCTGCTCGAGAACTACTGGGTAACGCTGCTGTGCGGCCGCTCACGGACACGCATTGCCGGTATGTCGCGCGAGAGCTTTCCGGAATTGCCGGAGATGCCCGAGACGCTGGCGAGACTGCCGCTGAACACGCTGGCGGAAATGATTTCGCGGACTATTTTTGCGATCTCGGCCGAAGAGTCGCGCTTCACATTGAACGGAGCCTTACTGATTCTCGCGGATACGGGATTGATCCTGGTCGCAACCGACGGGCACCGGCTGGCGATGGTCGAGAATAAAGTGCCCATCGAGGGACTCGAGGGCGGTCAATTCCGGGCGCTTTTGCCGAAGAAGGCGATGAGTGAGATTCTGAAGCTCGCATCGGAAGCCGGCGACACGCAGATTGAATTCGCCGGGAGCGAGAACCACTTGTTCTTCAAAATCGGCGACCGCCTACTGCTAAGCCGGAAGCTGACGGGCAACTTTCCGGATTATGAGCGGGTGCTTCCGCAGGAGCATCCCCACTCGGTGGTTGCGCAGCACAACGACCTGAAAGCGGCTTTGGAGCGCGTCTCGCAGTTCTCCGATGAGCGGTCACGCGCGGTTCGCCTGCAGATACTGGCGGGAGAGATCAAGGTGCATTCGTCGATTTCCGAGACTGGAGAAAGCGAGGAATCGATTCCACTCGACTACAGCGGTCCGGACACCGAGATTGGATTCAACTCGCAGTACCTGCTTGATTTTCTGCGCGCGGTGAACAGCGCGGAAGTGAGTTTTTCATTTAAGGATTCCAACAGCGCCGGTGAGCTGCATGTCGACGGCGGCCCGGCTGAGATGCATTACCGTTACGTTGTGATGCCAATGCGAATTTGAGGTTAGACGCGAGTACTGGCCGCGCGCATCGGAATTTGGAGCCGGGGACAGGGCAGCTCCACTTAAGATCGCGCACAACGCCCAAGGCACGGCCTGTGCGCTCGGGTTGCACGCGGCGGCCACGAGGAGGTCCTCTGTAAGGTGCAGATTCTTGTCAGGCCGCCTTGGGACAGAGTGCCCAGTCCCCTCGCACTTGAAATATCGCCGGGAAAGCACCGAATTGCCGCTCGACGATCAGGGCAGACGATGAGAAGAAGAAGGGTGAAGAATTGAATCAGTCGATCAGCATGGAACAGACGAGCTACGACGCCAGCAGCATTAAAGTTTTGGAGGGGCTGGAGGCAGTCCGGCTGCGGCCGGCGATGTATATCGGCTCGACGGGTGAAATGGGCCTGCACCACCTGGTCTACGAGGTGGTGGACAACTCGGTTGACGAAGCCCTGGCCGGATTCTGCACAGAAATCGCGGTGACGCTCCACACGGATGATTCGGCGACGATTGTCGACAATGGCCGCGGCATTCCAGTGAAGATGCACGAAGAAGGCGTCTCGGCGGCCGAAGTTGTGATGACCAAGCTGCACGCGGGCGGCAAGTTCGACTCGAACACATACAAAGTCTCGGGCGGCTTACATGGCGTCGGCGTCAGTTGCGTGAATGCGCTTTCCGAGAGTCTGCATCTCGAAATCTGGCGCGAGAAAGCCACCTGGGAGCAGGATTATGAACGCGGCATTCCGCTTGCGCCGCTGAAGCAAACCGGGAAATCCAACAAGACCGGCACCAAGATCACTTTCAAGGCGGACGCGACGATCATGACGGCCACCAGGTTCGATTTTGACGTGCTGGCTAATCGTCTCCGCCAGATGGCATTTCTGAACAAAGGGCTCAAAATCACACTCACGGACGAGCGCACGGAAGGCGAGCCAAGGGTTGAAGTGTTCCACTTCGCCGGCGGTATTGCCGAGTTCATCCGGCATCTCAATCGCGGCAAGTCGGTGCTGCATGACAAGCCGATTCACTTCGAAGGCGAGCGCGATGTGGCCAATGGCAAGCTGTATATCGAAGTGGCGCTGCAATACAACGATGCCTATTCAGAAACCGTATTCAGCTTCGCGAACAACATCAACACCGTGGATGGCGGCAGTCACCTAAGCGGCTTCCGCAGCGCGCTGACGCGCACCATCAACTACGCGGGGCAGCAGGGCGGGTTGTTCAAGGAGAAGGAAACGCTGACCGGCGACGATGTCAGGGAAGGGTTGACTGCCGTGATCAGCGTGAAGCTGCCGCAACCCCAATTCGAAGGGCAAACCAAGGGGAAGCTGAATTCCGATATTCAGGGCCAGGTGGTTGGCCTGGTGAATGAAAAGCTGGGCGAGTATTTCGACAAGAATCCGGCCGTGATGCGCAAGATTGTCTCGAAGGCGATCGATGCCGCGCGCGCAAGAGAAGCCGCGCGCAAGGCCCGCGACCTGACGCGGCGCAAGGGGGCGCTCGACTCGGGTGGTTTGCCGGGCAAGCTGGCGGACTGCCAGGAGCGGGATCCGGACCGCTGCGAGCTGTTTCTGGTGGAGGGCGAATCGGCCGGCGGCACGGCCAAGGCGGGGCGCGACCGGCGCTACCAGGCCATTCTTCCGTTGAAGGGCAAAATCCTGAATGTGGAGAAGGCGCGCTACGACAAGATGCTGGGTCATGAGGAAATCCGCGCGATGATCACGGCGATCGGCACGGGCATCGGCAAGGGAGAGGATTTCGAGCTCTCGCGTCTGCGCTACGGCAAGATCATCATCATGACGGACGCGGATGTGGACGGATCGCACATTCGCACGCTGCTGCTTACCTTCTTCTTCCGCCACATGCAGGAGCTGATCATGCGCGGCAAAGTGTTCATCGCGCAGCCTCCTCTCTACCGGATCAAGAAGGGCAAATACGAGAAATACATCAAGGACGATAAGGAATTCACGCGCGAAATCCTGCGCCGGGCCACGGAGAACATCTCGGTGGAAATCGGCGGGAGCGGCGGACAGGCAGTAACCAAGATCGAAGGCGGCGAGCTGAGGAGCTTCCTGATGACGCTTTACGAGCTTGGTTTGGTGTGGCGCCGTCTGGAACGGCGCCTGCGAGATCCGCGCGTGGTGGAAGTGGTGGCTGATTTGTCACTGCCCATCGACGCCAAGGCGGACTTTCAGCACGAGGCGAACGTGAAGCTGCTGGCCGAGCGTTTGAGAGCCGCGAAGCTCGAAGTGCAGGTGGAACGCGAAGAAGAGCACTCCGCCTGGATGGCGGGCTACAAAGACCACACCAACGCGACGCGCTACCTGGGCACCGAAACGCTGGCTATTCCGGAGTTCCGCCGATTGCGAAGTTTGTTGAAGCAGGTATCGAAATACAACCTGCCGCCGTTTACGGTGGTGAAGGATACGCAGCGCGAGGTGTTGACGAATTGGCGCGATCTGCTGGCGTATGTGAACAACGAAGGCACGCGCGAGGTCAGCGTGCAGCGGTACAAGGGGTTGGGCGAGATGAACGCGAACCAATTGTGGGAGACGACGATGAACGCCGAGTCTCGGACGCTTCTGCAGGTGGATATCAAGGATCTGGCGGAATCGGAGCCGATTTTTTCAACGCTGATGGGCGAGGATGTCGAGAGCCGGCGCAAGTTCATCGAAGAGAATGCGCTGGATGTGCGGAATCTGGACGTGTAGCAAGGCCGCCTGCATGTCAGCCCCATGCGTCAGCTTGGGGCTAACGCGGGGCAGTGAAACAGCCCCAAGCTCACGCATGGGGCTAGCGCGGGCGGGAACGGCCTCTAGCTTACGCATGGGGCTAGCGCGAGTGGAACAGGGCGGGAATAGCCCCAAGCTTACGCATGGGGCTGGGCGAGATGCTGGCGGGCGACTTCCGTGAAGTTGCTGGCTAGGGTTTTGGCCGATCCGGTCTTCATTCCGAGATCTATGCTTGTTCTACAGGCTGAATGGACCTCCCGGTAGACCGCGCCCGATAACGCTACATTCGCCACGCAAGCCGGAGCGAGCGAGACGCCCAGGCCGGCGGCCACCAGGCGTACAAGAGTAGGCCACTGGGGCGCGTCCTGGACAATGTTGGGGCGGAATCCACTTCGCTCGCAACAGGCGATGGTTCTATCGAAAGCCAGTGGCCCCATCCGGCGCGCGAAGAGAACGAAAGGCTCCTGGCTCAGATCCCGTACGCGCAACGACGATTTGCGCGCCAATCGATGGGTCTGGGGCAGTACCGCAACGTAGCGCTCTTCCATCAGGGTGCTCATTTGGATGCCGTCCGTGGGGTCGCCGTCCCGTAGAAAAGCCAGATCGAGGGTTCCCTCGAGCAGCGCGGCAATTTGCGCGGAAGTGGCTAGTTCCCGCAGTCGCAGCTCGACTTTCGGATATTGGCGCCGGTACCTCTCGATGGCGACCGGAAGGTCAGTAAACATGACCGAACCGCTGAAACCCACCGTCAGGGTTCCTTCCTCACCTCGTCCCAGCCGGCGCACCTGGGCTAGGTCGTCCTGAATTTTTTCGATTGTGCTGCGTGCGCGTTCCGCGAGAAGCTGGCCGGCCAGGGTCAGCCTCACTCCCCGTGTGGTCCGATCGAATAGGCGATGACCCAGTAGCTGTTCGAGCCGTTTGATCTGCTGGCTGAGCGGGGGCTGGGCAATCCCCAGGCGCACGGCTGCGTTGCTGAAATGGAGCGTCTCCGCCACTGCCAGGAAGTAGCGAAAGTGCCGGAGTTCGATCTCTTCATCCATATCAGCATCATATAAATAGACACGTTCCAGCTATTGGACATCTGGCGAGGTTCTGCCGTAGTGTGGAAACGAGGAGAAGATTTGAAGTGACACTCGCCGTTATGAAAGACAACCCGGGTGAAGACCGGCCAGTCGCAATGCAGGAAACAGAATTGACCATTCGCGAGTTCGAGCCAGGTGACGAAGCTGCGTTTCGGAGGCTGAATGAGGAGTGGATCAGGCACTACTTTGTGATTGAGCCGAAGGACGAGGCCGTGTTCGCCGACCCTCGCGGGTCCATTCTGGATCGAGGCGGCAGGATTTTCCTCGCCGTCCTGGATGGCCAGCCGGTGGGCTGCTGTGCACTGCTTCGGATGAATTCGGGCGAGTTTGAGGTGGCCAAGATGGCCGTAACTGAATCATGCCGGGGCAACGGCATCGGGCGACAGCTTCTCGAGAAGGCGATTGCAGAGGCCCGCGCTTCGGGCGCCCGCCGTCTTTATCTCGAGACGAATCGAAAGATGCAGCCAGCCATCCGGCTGTATGAATCGCTGGGTTTTCGGCATCTTCCGCCCGAGCGAATTGTTCCTTCGCCTTACGCGCGCGCCGATGTCTACATGGAGTTGTTTCTGGATGAGATGAGGTGAAGGCGGTAACCGGAACCTCGCCGAACGCATCGAAGTCGGCGTGAGGTTTCCTAGCGGATTCCCAAAGACCGGCGGGGCGCTGAAGCAACGACTAAAGCCGACGCAATGAGCACCCCAAAACAGCCTTTTCCCTTCCTCAAGGTCGTGCTGACATTCGCGCTCGTGGGGCTGACTTCAATGAGCGGCGAAATGGCACGAGCACAGGGATCGCTCGCTGCCGATCTGGTCGGCTTTCTGCGACGCCAGCCCGACAGAGGCTGTGTCTCTCAGGAAGCGAAACGAAGCGCGGCGCTGTCGCTAGTGAGGCTGGGAGAGGCTGCCCTTCCTGACATCGAAGGCGCTGTCGATTCGATCGAGCACCCGAGGGGCTCCTGGTCCTATCAGTGGGGAGACGACTGGCTGATGCTGGCCGATTGCCGTGCCGAGGGTAGGGCGGTGTTCCCCCGGTTGACGAGGCTGATCGGCCGCGCCAGATATCGCGATCTCCGCTTGGCCCTCGACGAGTGTGCGGCCCTGTCGCTCGGCCTCACGTCGTACTTATCCTCATGGAACGACCCCCTCGTGTACCAACCAAACTTTCCAGTTTGCGGGAGGCGTATCGAGCCCAGAGATCCACTCGACCGTCTTATCCTGTCCTGGGAGCAGAAGAACACCCATGAGGTGTTTTGGGAGAACTACAACCGCGAAATGTTCGAGTCAATCCTCGGGCCTAATGCGAAGTCGGCATTGATCTCGCTCCAGCGAGGCCGGACGTGGCAGGGGCTCCGCTCCGCATTCTGGCACGGGAAGTCGGGGAAGGTCACCTCGATTGGATACCGTTTCGATGTCGCGGGCCGCTGGGCTGAGCCCGTCGACACGCTCGAAGAGAACAGAAAATATGACGCCGCGTGGCCGAACGAGGAGCCGGGCCACATTAGTATCGACACGTTATTCACGACCAGATCGGGCGGCGAGTGCGGGAGGTACCGTGTGGCCTTCGTCAGAGAAGAGCCGTCGCTCGGGCGCACTGTGGGCGTCGTTCCTAAGTTCTACGAGTACGTAGTTGACAACGCGGACCTAGAGGGGCTGCTCAAACTGATCTCGTTCTGTGCCGTCGGCCGCGCCAAGTGAACCCCGCACGCGGCTAGGATTGACATGGCACCGGAGTGAAGGGCCCATTACTGACTGCCGGTTGGGCTGCGGCCTGTATCCATCGGGGTCCGCAGGGTGCCGATGCCCTCAATCTCGATTTCCACCACATCGCCGGGTTTTAGAAATTCGTTGCGCTCCATGCCTGTTCCGGCCGGCGTGCCGGTGGAAATCACGTCGCCTGGATAGAGGGTCATGATCGAGCTGATGAATTGAATCATGTGGCCTTCGTCCCAGATCAATTCGCTGGTGCGGCCGTCCTGCTTCACCACGCCATTCACCCTGGTCACGACGTGGAGGTTATTGAAATTCGGCAGGAACTCCTTGGGCACGATGAATGGCCCGAACGGGGCGCCGCGGTCGAGGCTCTTGCCGTCGAACCAGTTGATGCCTGAGAACATCGACACTACTCGCCGGCCGCCGCCGCGATCGCTCACGTCGTACATGATGCTGTAGCCGAATACATAATCGTGCGCCTGGTCTTTGCGCACTTCATAGGCGGGCTTTCCCATGACAATCGCCAGCTCGCCTTCCCAATCCGTGCGATTCCGGCCGGGCGGTATCAGGTACGGCACGCCCGGATCGATGATGCAGGATCTCGCTGATTTGAGAAAAATGATCGGACCGTCGCGATCGGGATCGATCTGGGAGGCGACCTCGGGATGGAAGCTTGCGGCGGCGCCTGCGGGCGAATTCTGCGGGCCCGGCTTGGTTTCGCTCGAAGCCATGGCTGCTCCCATTCCTTGGGCGTGCATTTTGTAGTTCGCGGCGAGATTGAGGAGATTCCACGGATACTTGATTGGCGCTTTGATCGACACTGCGCTCACGTCGTAGGCGAAATGCAGGTTCTTTGTGTCGGCTTCGCTCTGGAGGAAATTGGCAATCTGGTAGAGCCGGGGCGAAGCAGTTTCGTACTGCTCGATCAATGCGCGCATTTCGGTGGGCAGATTCATTGCGGGGACATGAGTTTTCTTCACGAGGTAATCGTTGGCGGCGGCGATATCGACGATGCGCGCGCCAAACACCATCCCAATGCGGACGCGGCCGCCGGCTTCGAATGTCGCCAGTTTGAAGGGTGTCTCCGGTTTGTCGGAAATCGTTGCGCTCCAGCCCGGGAAGCTGAGCAGGGCAGCGGCGCAAACCACAACGGCCAGGCGGGATGAATTGCGCAGGAATCTGCTGTGAAGTTGCACGATAAGTGCCGGTATGATATCGCAGCCGGGTGGGGCGGGTTGTTAGCCTGCGGCCGATTGTCAATCGGCCTTGTGCTGTTCACACTTTACTTGCCCGGCAGCATTCGCGTGGAATGTGCGGCACGAGGCGGGTTGCCAACGTTGCCAACCCGCCGCAGGTTGAACAACCTGCCCCACAGGCTACACATAAATCCGTTTGACGCGCGCGTGGATCCCGCATAAGACGCTGTAGGAGATGGTTCCGGCGAGGCGGGCGATTTCCTGCGCATCCACGCTCAGGTTGCCTTCTTTGCCGAGCAGGGTCACCATGTCGCCTTGGCGAACGGGCGGCGCGTTGGTCACGTCTATGGTGCTCAGGTCCATCGAGACTGCGCCGATGATGGGCGCCAGGGTCCCTTTCACGATCACTGCGCCGCGGTTCGAGAGCCGGTGTGGGATGCCATCGGCATAGCCCGCGGCGAGAACGGCGATGCGGCTGGGGACCGTGGTGGTGAACATGCCTCCATAGCCGATCTGCGCGCCGGCGGGAACGTCTTTTACCGAGAGGACCGTGGCGCGCCAGGAGAGCGCGGGCTGCACGTGGAGCAAACGCGGCGGGGCCGAGCCGCGTGCCGGCGAGACATATCCGTAGATGGCATGCCCGGGGCGCACCATCTGCCGCCAGGCGCGCTTACGGCCATACGCCACCGGGACCGTGCTCGAAAGATGGGCAATCTCGGGATTAATTCCCGCCGCCTGCAGAGTCGAGGCGAGGGATTCAAACAATGCGAGCTGTTGGTCAGTTTGCTGCGAAGTGTAGTTTGCCGAGGACGCAAAGTGCGTCATCAGCCCCTCGAGAGTGGCGAAGCGCGCGGCGTCGATTGCCTCCGCGATGGCGGCGCCCGGACGTATGCCGAGCCGGCCCATCCCAGTATCGATCTTCAAGTGATAGCGAATGCGCTCCTCGCGCCGCGCCGCCAGAGAATTCAGGGCGTCCAGATCCTCGAGCGAATGAATCAGCGGAGTCAATTGATAGGCGAGCATCGCTTCGCGGCTGAATGGCAGAAAATCCGCCATCACCAGGATGCGCGCACGAATTCCGGCGTCGCGGAGCGCGATACCCTCATCCGCGCTGCTCACCGCCAGCCAGCGCGCGCCTTCGGCCTCGAGCGTTCGCGAGACCTCGACGGCGCCGTGGCGATACGCGTCGGCCTTCACCACCGGCATCACCTCAACTCCCGGCCCGACCAGCGCGCGAATCGCGCGGAAATTTTCCGCGATCCGGCTTAACGAAATCTCGACCCACGAGCGGTATGGATAGCTGCTGACTTCGGATTTTGCGAAAGTGCTCATAACGAATCCCACGTGCCCTGCGCGGAGCGGCCTTTAGGCTCCGTTTCGGCAGATTCTTCGAAGCAGCGACTCGTAGGCCGAGGTCACTGCCTCCCAACTGTAATGTTCGCGAATGCGTGCCTGAGCTTTTCGGCCCCAGGCGTCGCGTTCTTCGCGGGAAAGATTCACCGCCCACTGCAGTTTCGCGGCCAGCGTCTCCGGCTCGAACGCGACGGCCGCGTCGCCGGCCACCTCCGCATTCTCCGGGTTGGCCAGATACAGCACCAGGGCGCCGCGCCCCATCGCCTCAATCAGCGCGGGATGCGTGCCGCCCACTTCAGTCGCCTGCACGTACACGCAGCAATGCGATTGCAATTGGCGATAGCCTTCTCCATAAATTGCCCCTGGGAAAAGAATGCGGCTGTCGCGCGTGTCTTTCACTCTCCGGATGTACTCGGCGGCGTAGGGAGCGTCACCGACCAAGGCCAGGCGCATATCGGTTTGGACGTTTTCAAACGCTTCGCGCACCAGCAGGGCGTTGTTTTCCGGCTCGAGACGGCTTACGTAGAGGACATAACGGCCCGGCGTGAGGCCCAGCGAACACACTACATCAGTGGCGAGTACGGTCTCCGGCTCCGCGCCGTATGGGATGAAGGTGGATGCCTTGCCAAACCGCT